>Ga0187815_10000918_pt1 | contig 14117 bp, 12 predicted proteins | sample NC_S_5_FD_132962 | JGI IMG/M metagenome (GOLD analysis project Ga0187815, IMG submission 132962) | Wetland sediment microbial communities from Neuse River Estuary, North Carolina, USA - ASW-S_5 | ecosystem: Environmental > Aquatic > Freshwater > Wetlands > Sediment | place: USA: North Carolina...
CCTCCCTTACACGCCGCGGGCGGCCGGCTGGGGCCTATCCTGCCCGAAATCGCGCGGCGTACTGGGCTCGCTCCGCAAACGCCGGTGCTGTGCGGCCTGCACGATTCCAACGCCTCGCTCTTGCCGCATCTCATCGCGCGCAAACATCCCTTTTCGGTGGTCTCGACCGGAACCTGGGTGGTGGCAATGGCCGTTGGCGGCAGGCAGCAACCGCTCGACGAAACGCGCGACACACTGGTTAATGTCAGCGCTTTCGGCACGCCGGTGCCATCCGCGCGGTTCATGGGCGGGCGGGAGTATGAAATGCTCACTGCCGGGCTCGATGCCAACTGGACACAGCCGGACGTGGAGCGCGTTCTGGCCCAAGAGATACTACTTTTGCCCTCGGTGCAGCAGGGATGCGGGCCGTTTCCCCACACGCAGTCGCGTTGGATTGGACAACCGTCGCCGGGTGAGCGACGGGTCGCCATCTCCTTCTATCTCGCGCTGATGACGGCGATCTGTCTCGACCTTATCGGCGCGGACGGAGACATCGTCGTGGAAGGTCCCTTTGGCAAGAACATGCTCTTTGTAGAAATGCTGGTTGCCGCGACGGGTCGTCCTGTGCTGCCGCAAGATGGCCGGGAAACCGGCACCACCACGGGAGCCGCGCTTCTGGCAATTGCTCATACTGGCAATCAGATACCGGCAGATGCAGTCGAAGCCAGGCCGATCAACCAACCCTTCGCACGGTATGCGGATGCCTGGCGCCAAGCCGTGAGCGAAGTTTGAGTACGGCCAATCCGGCTTTGATGCGTTAACCCAACTTACTCTGGCATTTCATGTGCGTTGCTCGATGAAGTGGTACCCGTCCTCGTGTCCTTAGGCCACGCTTTCCGCACAGGATGCTCCGAGGATGCCGGCGAATGAGGCGCACGCAGCATATCCTGTCGGAGCAGCGCCGATCCTGAGAATTATCAAAATGCCTTTGCTTAGCTAACGCGTCGTCCCGCCTTGTTTTGACCGTCGATCCACAGGGCGAGCAGGGTGCAGACGGCGCCTGAAAGCAGGTACGCTCCGGCTGCAATAAGTCCGAAATTGCCGGCCAGGAGCAGGGCCGCCAAGGGCGCGAAACCCGCGCCGAACATCCATGCCAGATCCGACGTGATGGCCGAGCCCGTATAGCGGTATTGACGCGAAAAGCTCGATGCGACGATACCGGAGGACTGCCCGAAACTCAGCCCAAGCAAGATAAAGCCCAGCATCATGAACAGCGCTTCGCCAGTCGCGCCAGCATCCAGAAGCTGCGGCGCGAAGCCGCTGAAGGTCGCGATGGCGATCGCCAACCCGCCAAGCAGGGCACGACGCCCGATGCGATCGGCCAGCATTCCGGAGGCAACAATGGCGGCTATGCCGAAAACCGCGCTCACGGCCTCAATCACCAGAAAACGCTCCGGCCCCTCGTTGGTGAAGAGGAACACCCAGGAGAGCGGGAATACGGTCACCATATGGAAAAGGGCGAAGCTTACCAGAGGCGCGAAGGCGCCAATGACGACGTTGCGGCCTTCCTTCTTCACCGTATCCCTTATGCGCGTCGGCTGCAGGTCTCTGCTCTCGAACAGCCGGGAGAATTCGGGCGTAACGACGATGCGCAGCCTGGCGAAGAGGGCGACTACGTTGATGGCGAACGCGACGAAGAACGGGTAGCGCCAGCCCCAGGCGAAAAAGTCGTCGGCCGACAGATTCGCAACGAAGAACGCGAAGAGCGCGCTCGCCACGATGAGACCGATCGGCGCACCCAGTTGCGGGATCATCGCATAGATGCCGCGCCGGTTTTCAGGCGCGTTCAACGCCAGCAGCGACGGCAGTCCGTCCCATGTGCCGCCAAGCGCCAGACCCTGTCCGATCCGGGCAAGCGCCAGCAACCAGATGCTGGCCGCACCGATCTGGCCATATGACGGGAGGAAGGCGATGGCGACGGTCGAGGTGCCGAGCAGGAACAAGGCTGCCGTAAGTTTTGCCCCGCGGCCATAGGCGCGGTCGACGGCCATGAACAGAACAGTGCCGAACGGACGCGCAACGAAGGCGAGCGCAAATATGGCAAAGGAATAGACCGTCCCGACGAACGCGTCATGCATAGGGAAGACAAGCTTCGGAAACACGATGACCGAAGCGATCGCATAGACGAAGAAGTCGAAAAACTCCGACGTCCTGCCGATGATGACGCCGACTGCGATGTCGCCTGCGCTGACCTGCCCGTGATGCGAGCCGATCAGCTCACCGCTTTCTTCGCGTGTCGAAGTTTGAGCCATTATAATTCGCCGCCCCGAAGTGGAAATTGGGTCGCGGGACGGTAAGCATCACCATCCCTTTGTGTCTTTGTGCGTTGCACACTTTTTGCCCAAGACCGGCCAAGCGGGGCATTGGACAAATTGTCCAATGTCACCCAAGCGCCGCCGCGGTTAGCCATCCGTGCCGATACCGCACTGCAAAATGCAGGACGGCGATGCAATCAGCCACCGAGGGCAGCGCCTGATGAAACGCTTTGGAATCTTGCTTCTCCTTCCCTTGGCGGGACTGCTGAGCGGCTGCAATCTCGACGTGCTAGCGCCCGCGGGCGATGTCGCGGCCCAGCAACGCGACCTGCTCGTCGTCTCGACCATGCTGATGCTCATCATCATCGTCCCGGTGATGGTGCTGACCGTCTTTTTCGCCTGGCGCTATCGGGCGTCGAACGCATCGGCGACCTACACGCCCGACTGGGACCACTCGACAAAGCTGGAACTGGTCATCTGGGCAGCGCCTCTCCTCATCATCATTTGCCTGGGCGCCTTGACCTGGCTCGGCACGCATCTGCTCGATCCCTACCGGCGGATCGACAGGATCGAGGCGGGCAAGCCCATCACGCAGGATCACAAGCCGCTTACGGTCGAAGTCGTCGCGCTCGACTGGAAATGGCTCTTCATCTACCCGGAATACGGTATTGCGGCCGTCAACGAGCTGGCAGCGCCGGTCGACCGGCCGATCGATTTCCGCATCACCTCGTCAGCAGTGATGAACTCCTTCTACATTCCCGCGCTTGCCGGGCAGATCTACGCAATGCCGGGCATGGAAACCAAGCTGCACGCGGTCATCAACGATCCGGGCACCTACAAGGGCTTCTCCGCCAACTACAGCGGCGCGGGCTTTTCGGGAATGCGCTTCGACTTTCACGGCCTCTCTGCCGAAGCCTTTGACCAATGGGTGGCGAAGGCCAGGACCGGCACGGAAAAGCTCAGCCGCGAAAGCTATCTCGAACTGGAACGGCCAAGCGAGAACGAGCCGGTTCGCCACTACGCCTCCGTCGATCCCGATCTCTATGACGCCGTCCTCAACATGTGCGTCGAACGGGGCAAGATGTGCATGAGCGAGATGATGGCGATCGATGCGAGGGGCGGGCTGGGTATCGCCGGCGCGCACAACACGCTGCCGCTGGAATACGACAAGTTCGCACGGCGCGGCGCGGTATTCGGCGTCGATCCATCATATGTCGCAAGCATCTGTACGGCGGAGGAAGCGGCAGCAGCCTCGCGTGCGGCGCGCGAGGCAAAGCAGACAGATTGGGTGCTGAAGGATCTTTCTCCGCTACGCGGGGCGGGGCTGCCGCCGCCGGGCATGGACCGACAACGCGCTGATGCCAGCACCGTTGGCGGCCATCTGCCGCCGTTCGAATTGTGAAGGATGCCCAATGTCTGACTCGCTGATCAAATTCATCTTCGGCCGGCTCACCTGGGAATCGCTGCCCCTGCATGAGCCGATTGTCGTCGGCACCTTCATCGCCGTTGCGCTGGGCGGGGCCGCGCTTGTCGGCGCGCTGACCTATTTCCGCCTGTGGGGCTATCTGTGGCGGGAGTGGTTCACCAGCGTCGACCACAAGAAGATCGGCATCATGTACATGGTGCTGGGCCTCGTCATGCTGCTGCGCGGCTTCTCGGACGCCATCATGATGCGCCTGCAGCAAGCCATCGCCTTCAACGGGGCGGAGGGCTATCTGAACGCCCATCACTACGACCAGATCCTCACGGCGCACGGCGTGATCATGATCTTCTTCGTGGCGATGCCGTTCGTGACCGGCCTCATGAACTATGTGGTGCCGTTGCAGATCGGCGCGCGCGACGTGTCGTTCCCGTTCCTCAACAATTTCAGCTTCTGGATGACGGTCGGCGGTGCCATTCTCGTCATGATGTCCTTGTTCGTCGGCGAGTTCGCGCGCACCGGCTGGTTGGCCTATCCGCCGCTTTCCAACATCGGGTACAGTCCGGACGTCGGCGTCGACTACTACATATGGGCGCTACAGGTGGCGGGTGTCGGCACGACCTTGTCGGGCATCAACCTGATCTGCACCATCGTGAAGATGCGCGCGCCCGGCATGACGATGATGCGCATGCCGGTCTTTACCTGGACGTCGCTGTGCACCAACGTGCTGATTGTCGCATCTTTCCCGGTGCTGACGGCGGTTCTGGCGATGCTCGGGCTCGACCGCTACGTCGGCACCAACTTCTTCACCAACGACTTCGGCGGCAGTCCGATGATGTATGTGAACCTCATCTGGATATGGGGTCACCCGGAAGTCTACATCCTGATCTTGCCGCTGTTCGGCGTCTTTTCCGAGGTCACCTCGACCTTCTCCGGCAAGCGCCTGTTCGGCTACACATCTATGGTCTACGCCACGGTGGTCATCACCATCCTGTCGTATCTGGTCTGGCTGCATCACTTCTTCACGATGGGCTCGGGCGCCAGCGTCAATTCCTTCTTCGGCATCACGACGATGATCATCTCCATTCCGACGGGGGCGAAGATCTTCAACTGGCTGTTTACCATGTATCGCGGCCGCATCCGCTTCGAACTGCCGATGATGTGGACGGTCGCCTTCATGCTGACCTTCGTCGTCGGCGGCATGACGGGCGTGCTCTTGGCGGTGCCGCCGGCGGACTTCGTGCTGCACAACAGCCTGTTCCTGATAGCGCACTTCCACAATGTCATCATCGGCGGCGTGCTGTTCGGCCTGTTCGCCGGTATTGTCTACTGGTGGCCCAAGGCGTTCGGATTCAAGCTGGACCCGTTCTGGGGCAAGGTCTCGTTCTGGTGCTGGGTGGTCGGCTTCTGGTTCGCCTTCATGCCGCTCTACATTCTCGGCCTGATGGGCGTGACACGCCGCATGCGCGTCTTCGATGACCCGTCGCTGCAGATATGGTTCGTGATCGCGGCGTTCGGCGCGGTGCTGATCGCCATCGGTATCGCCGCCTTCCTGATCCAGATCTACGTCTCCATCCGCAGGCGCGAGGAACTGACCGATCCGACCGGCGACCCCTGGAACGGCAGGACGCTCGAGTGGTCCATCTCCTCGCCGCCGCCGGCCTACAACTTCGCCTTCACGCCCGTCGTGCGCGATAACGATGCCTGGTGGGACATGAAGAGGGCTGGCTACAAGCGCCCGCTTTCGGGCTTCAAGCCGATCCACATGCCGCGCAATACCGGTACAGGCGTCATCCTGGCAGGGCTCAGCGTCGCGCTCGGCTTCGGCCTCATCTGGTACATGTGGTGGCTGGCCGCAGCGAGCTTCATCGGCATCATCGCGACCGCGATCGGTCACACCTTCAACTATCATCGGGACTTCCACATACCCGCATCGGAGGTCACACAAACGGAAGAGGCCAGAACACGGCTTCTCAGCATGCAGGGCTGAACGCTCATGTCATTAACGCTCACGTCATCATTGGCAAAAACGGCTGGTACGGAACCGGTCTTTCATCTGGAGAACGAGCAAGAGCATGCCGAAGGCGGCAGCACCATGCTCGGCTTCTGGATCTACCTGATGAGCGACTGCCTGATCTTCGCGATGCTGTTCGCAGCCTATGGCGTGCTCGGCGGCAACTATGCGGCCGGCCCTGCGCCGAAGGACCTGTTCGATCTGCAGCTGGTAGCCGTCAACACGTCCATGCTTCTGCTGTCCTCGATCACCTACGGCTTCGCCATGCTGACCATGGAGAAGGGCCGCGTGGCGGCGACGCAGGCCTGGCTCGCCGTGACCGGCTTGTTCGGGCTCGCGTTCATAGGCATCGAACTCTACGAGTTCGCGCACATGATCCATGAGGGGGCAACGCCCCAGCGCAGCGCTTTCCTGTCGGCCTTCTTCACCCTGGTCGGCACGCACGGGCTGCACGTCACCTTCGGCATCATCTGGCTGGTCACGCTCATGGTTCAGGTTTGGACACGCGGCCTCATCGCTGCCAACCGTCGGCGGCTGATGTGCCTCAGCATGTTCTGGCACTTTCTGGACGTCATCTGGATCGGCGTCTTCACCTTCGTCTACCTCATGGGAATGTTGCGATGAACGCTCACGAACACGCCAGCCATGCACATGGCGATATCGGCGCCCATGGTTCGCTGAAGAGCTACCTTGTCGGCTTCGCCCTGTCCGTCGTCCTGACGGCAATTCCGTTCTGGCTCGTCATGACCGGCGCCATTGACAACAAGCAGGCGACGGCCATTGTCATCATGGCATTTGCGGCAGTGCAGATCGTCGTCCATATGGTCTTCTTCCTGCACATGAACACTACCTCCGAGGGAGGGTGGTCTATCCTGGCACTGATCTTCACGGTGGTCCTTGTCGTCATCGTCCTCACAGGGTCGCTGTGGGTGATGTACCATCTCAACGTCAACATGATGCCCGGGCTTCATGATATGAGACAGATGCCGTGAGGTCGGCGGCGGGCGCAGGGAGGACCAAGATCGAAGCTGAAGCATTGTTGGGGGGCGCGGCAAACGCGTCTGCCCTATGCGCCGGAAAGCGCCCTGTTATGGCGCGACTTCTTCTCGTTCTGCTTGCACTTTGCGGTATCGCCGCCTTCATCGCCCTGGGCATATGGCAATTGGAACGACGGGTCTGGAAGCTCGACCTGATCGCGCGGGTGGACGAGCGCATCCATGCGCCGGTCGCCGCCGTGCCCGGCCGCGGTGAGTGGCCGGCGATCAACGCCTCGAACTACGAATACCGTCACGTGCGCCTGAGCGGTCGCTTCCTCGAGCAACCGGGCACTCTGGTACGGGCGGTGACGGAACTCGGCAGCGGCTATTGGGTTCTCGCGCCCATGCGGACGGATGACGGGTTCATCGTCCTCGTCAATCGTGGCTTCATTCCGCCGGAACGCAAGGCGGAGTTCGACCGGGCGCAGGGCGGTCCCAACTCGGCGACCATTGTTACTGGCTTGCTGCGCATCAGCGAGCCAGGTGGCGGCTTCCTGCGCAAGAACGATCCTGCCGGCGATCGCTGGTATTCCCGCGATGTCGCCGCGATCGCGGCTACGCATGGCCTGACGGATGTGGCGCCTTATTTCGTCGACGCGGAGGCCTCTGGACAAGACAGCTGGCCTCGCGGCGGACTGACTGTCGTGCACTTCCGAAACAGCCATCTCGTCTATGCATTGACCTGGTTCTGCCTCGCGGCGATGCTGGCCATCGCCATGATGGTTCCGGCCTTCAGGAACCGCCGGTGAACGGGCGGAGAGGATGATGGGCCCTATGCCGCAGCTTCGTCGTGAGACGTCCGCTCGGAGTTTGCTGACTGCGATCGGCGCGACGGACGGCGCATCAAATCCGGATACGACGAACCGGAAGAATCTGCTCCTGCTCATCCATCTGCGATGGCTGGCCGTGGCGGGGCAGGTGCTCACCATTCTGGTCACTGAATTCTGGTACGATATCCAGTTGCCGCTCGCACTGATGGGCGGCGTTGTCCTTTTCCTCGTCGGGCTGAATGTCTTCAGCCTTTTCGTGCTGCGCGGCCGTGCTCCCGTCACCAACACGCAGCTTTTCGTTGCCCTCATTTTCGACATGGCGGCGCTGACGATCCAGCTCTACCTGAGCGGCGGGGCCTCAAATCCGTTCGTGTCGCTCTATCTCCTGCAGATCACGCTCGGAGCCGCGCTCCTGACCTCCCGGTTCACCTGGTTTCTGGTACTGGCGGCCTCGGCCTGCTTCGTGTTCCTGATCTTCTGCTTCCAGCCGATCGCGATGCCGCATCACGGCGGCAGCGATCTACTCGCTCTGCATATTCGCGGCATGTTCATATGCTTCGTGCTGGCGGCCGGGCTGATCGTGATTTTCATGACCCGCATCAACCGGAATCTGCGCGAGCGTGATGCCTATCTGGCCGATCTGCGCCAGCGGTCCGCCGAGGAAGATCACATCGTACGGATGGGCCTGTTGGCCTCCGGTGCGGCGCATGAACTCGGCACGCCGCTCGCGACCATCTCCGTCATCCTTTCCGACTGGCGCCACATGCGCGCCTTCAGACGCAACCGCGAGATGGCCGAGGATGTGGCCGAGATGCAGGCGCAGATCGACCGCTGCAAGCATATCGTGTCGGGAATCCTGATGTCGTCGGGCCAGGCGCGGGGCGAGGGAACGATCCGCACGACCATTCGCGATTTCCTCGACGACCTTGTGGAGGAATGGCGCGTCAGCCGGCAGCCGCTCAGCCTGGACTACAGCAACGGTTTTGCCCCCGACGAGCAGATCGTCTCCGATACGGCGCTCAAGCAGGTCATCTTCAACGTCCTCGACAACGCTCAGGAAGCCTCGCCAAACTGGGTCGGCGTAACGGTCGAGCGGCAGGACGAGAAGCTGGTATTTTCCGTCCGCGACCGCGGACCGGGCTTCGACAGCGGTATTTTGGCGGTGCTTGGCCAACCCTATATGTCGAACAAGGGGCGGCCCGGCGGCGGCCTTGGTCTCTTCCTGGTCGTGAATGTGTTGCGCAAACTTGGAGGAGACATTTCGGCACGCAACACCGCGCAGGGTGCCTGTGTGACCCTGTCGCTGCCTCTGGTGGCGCTGACGCATGGAGACGACCGTGACGACTGATCGATCCTTGGTTATCGTCGAGGATGACGCCACTTTCGCAAGGACGCTGAAGCGTTCATTCGAAAAGCGCAACTACGACGTCGTTGTCTGCGAGGACAAGGATGCGCTGCTCCGTGCGTTGGAAAAGGCTATTCCCGCCTATGCAGTCGTTGACCTCAAGCTCGGAACCGGCTCCGGCCTGGAATGCGTCAAGCTGCTGAGCGGGCGCGATGCTTCAATGAAGATCGTCGTGCTGACCGGCTTCGCCAGCATCGCCACGGCTGTCGAGGCGATCAAGCTCGGCGCATGCCATTATCTCGCGAAGCCTGCCAACACCGACGACATCGAAGCCGCCTTCGGGCGGGCAGAGGGCGACGTCGGCGTGCCCCTGAGCAGTCGCCCCACCTCGATCAAGAATCTCGAATGGGAGCGCATTCACGAAACGCTCGTGGAAACCGGTTTCAACATTTCCGAAACGGCACGCCGACTTGGCCTGCACCGGCGCACTCTGGCCCGCAAACTGGAAAAGCGCGTGGTGAAATAACATTCGTCCAGCATGCGAACGGCCTCAAGTGGAAACGCCCGGTTGATATTGCATTGTTGCTTCCGGCGATGTCGGACCAGATGGCGCCTGGCAATCGATATGAAGGTCTGCTTCCAGTGCGTCCAGATCCGCGCCCGTGAAGCCGGGGAAATCGCGTTGCACGCGATGAAGTCGATGGGGGAACAGAGGAGATCGGTCCGGCTGCGTCAAGGATGTCTGTCCTATCGTCTCATAGCTATTTCCGCGTAACGCCAGCCGAGTTCCGCCACTGGGCGGGCGAGGGCGCCGGCTTCGCGTGCGTGAGCGCTGGCGGCCGTGCCTTCCACGACCCGCTTCATGATCCCTTGACGGATCGCGGCCACGCGGAAGAGACAGAAGGCGAGATAGGCGTACCAGTCGCGGTCGCTCACGTTCTCCTGACTGCTCGCGGTAAGATATGCGGCGCGATAGGCAGGCTCCAGCGGTATTCCCAGCGCTGCCAGATCGACATCCGCCAGGCCCCGGTAGGGGCGCTGCGGGAAATGCCAGGTCAGCATGTGGTAGGCGAAATCCGCCATGGGATCACCGAGCGTCGACAATTCCCAATCCACCACGGCCAGCACTTTTGCCTGAGTGGGGTGGAAAATCATGTTGTCGATGCGGAAATCGCCATGGATGAGCGAGGTGCGGTGCTGGGCGGGAATGTGGTCGGGCAGCCAGGCGATCAGCCTATCCATCGCCTCGATGGTTTCGGTTTCGGATGTGCGGTATTGTTTGGTCCAGCGTGCGACCTGCCGCGCCACATAGTCGTTGGGCTTGCCAAAATCCTCAAGTCTCGCCTTCGCATAGTCGATGCCGTGCAGGGCTGCGATCACGCGGTTCATCTCGCCATAGATCGCAGCGCGTTCAATTCCTGCCATGCCGGGAAGAGAGGGATCCCAGAACGAGCGCCCGCCGACATAATCCATGATATAGAACATGGCCCCGACGATATCGTCGTCTTCGCAAAGCAGGTGGGGCCGTGCCACCGGAACGTCCGAGCCGTACAGGACGGATATGACGCGATATTCGCGGTCCACCGCATGGGCCGATGGCAGGAGCTTGCCGTCAGGCTTCTTGCGTAGCACCAGCCGGCGTTTGCCGTCGAAGGCAAGCACCATGGTCGGGTTGGACTGCCCGCCGCGAAAGCGCTCGATCGTCATTTCGCCCTGGCAATCCGGCAGATGCTCGCGCAGATACCGCTGCAGCTTCTGCGGATCCACCCGGCTATCGGGAGGCAGCGGCTCCGTGCCGACGAAACGGCTCGCTTCCATGGGTCAGGCAACCTCGGCGTATTTGGCAAGCTCCAGCCGGCCGATCTGGTTGCGGTGCACCTCGTCGGGTCCGTCGGCAAAGCGGATCTTGCGCGCATGCGCATAGTAGTTGGCGAGCACGAAATCCTGCGAGACGCCCGCTGCGCCATGCGCCTGGATGGCCCAGTCGATGACCTTGCAGGCCATGTTGGGCGCGGCCACCTTGATCATGGCGATCTCGGTCCGTGCTTCCTTGTTACCTACGGTGTCCATCATATACGCGGCCTTCAGCGTCAGGAGACGCGCCTGGTCGATCAGAATGCGGGATTCGGCGATGCGCTCAAGCGTGACCGACTGTTCCCCGATAGGCCGCCCGAAGGCGACGCGCTTGCTCACGCGCCGGCACATCAGTTCCAGGCACCGTTCGGCAAGGCCGATCAGGCGCATGCAATGGTGGATGCGGCCAGGGCCGAGACGGCCCTGCGCGATCTCGAAGCCGCGTCCTTCGCCAAGCAGGATGCTGGAAGCCGGCACGCGTACGTTCTCGAAACGGATTTCCATATGGCCGTGCGGCGCATCGTCATAGCCGAAGACGGTCATCGGCCGGATGACCTCTATGCCCGGGGTTTTCAGGGGCACCAGGATCATCGATTGCTGTTTGTGCTTGGGCGCGTCCGGATTGGTCTTGCCCATGAAGATCAACAGTTCGCAGCGCGGGTCGCCGACACCCGAAATCCACCATTTGTGACCGTTGATCACATAGTCGTCGCCGTCGCGCACGATGGAACTGCGGATATTGGTGGCGTCGCTGGAAGCCACTTCCGGTTCCGTCATCGCAAAGGCGGAGCGGATCGTGCCATCCAGCATGCCGGGAAGCCACCGCGCCTTCTGCTCCTGCGTGCCGTAGCGCTCGATGGTCTCGATGTTGCCGGTGTCGGGGGCGGCGCAGTTGAATATCTGCGGCGAGAAATGAGCGCGGCCCATCACCTCGCAAAGCGGCGCGTACTCGGTGTTGGTAAGGCCCGCGCCATGCCCCGAATCCGGCAGGAACAGGTTCCACAGACCGGCCGCGCGCGCCTTTTCCTTCAGCTCGTCGATAATGGGCGGATTGCCCCACCGGTCGGCATGAACCTGCTCGTGGTAAAGTCGTTCGTTCGGATAGACGTGGTTGTCCATGAACGCATTGAGCCGCGCAAGAAGGTCCTTGGTCTTCTGACTGTATTCGAAATCCATCGCAATTGACCGCAGATTGGGGGAGGGGGCTAGGCGCCCCCATGGTTGTCAGGCGGCGGCGCGAATGCCGGGCGGATTGCCCTTCAGCACGGTCGTGCGCACTCCGTGCGGGTCGAGGGAGCGAATGATCGCAAGCTGCTCCTCGGTCGGGGCTTCGGTGACCTTCATGCCGGCAGCGCGCAGCAGCGGGAACCCGGTAGCTTCCTGCACCTGTTCGAAGGTCACGCCGGGATGCAGCGACAGAACCTGCGCGGCATGATCGGGACCGTTGAAGTCGAAGACGCACAGATCCGTGACGACCAGGCCGAGATCGACATTGGGCTTGACGCCCTGCGGCCAGTTCTTCGGGTTGAAGCCGACGCTTGCCACCACATCGACCTCGCCTTCGACGAAGGTACGCTTGCTGTGGTTGGGCAGGAACATCGAGTTCTTGTGGCAGATCGAGTTGCCCGGAAAGCCGCGCACGCCGAGCATCTGCACCTTCGGCTTCCTGAAATCCGGGCCGAGCGCGGAGATGTTGGCCTGTCCGTAGCGATCCACCTGGACAGGGGTCACCATGGCATGACGCCGGCCTGACCAGACGCTGTCGAAGACACGGCTGTAGGGCATCCAGCCGCTGTATCGCGGCTTGTAATCGCCGCGCGGTCCAAGCGGCACGGGCGTTTCCACCAGAAAGGCTTCGCCGTCGGTAAGCTGAATTCCCGGGGCGAAGGTCATCTTGGCAAGGCCTGCCGCGATACGAGGCAGGGGGCCGATGCCGGTGACGAACAGCTCACCGTCTCCCCGCCATGCTTCGGCGGCTGCCGCGATGATCAGTTCGGCGAGAGTGAAATCCTTGGCAATGGTCATGTCGTTTCCGATCAAAGTGTAGGGAGGGGCAACTGGCGGATCTGGGCTTCACCGCCAACACTTGTGACGTAGCTCTCCTCGCTTCCAACGATGTGCTTGTCGAAATAGGCAGCCCAGCCATTTTCCTCGGCGGCAGAGGCCACGTAGGTCTTCAGATGCGGCAAGTCCCAGCCATAGGAATAATACGAGGCGGTGGGATGTGCGCCCAGCGGCGCGTTGACCACGCCCTTGACGAGATAAGGCTCGACGAGGTTGGCCTTCATGTCCTCGGGGTTCTCGGAAGCGATGCTGTCGACCATCTCTTCCGCCGTGACGTAGACCTTGCCAGCGGCGCGCGCGAAGAGATCGTCGAAATACGGATCGGGGCCGAAGGTGAGCGTGTTGCCGTTGCGGTCTGCCCGGCTGACGTGAAGCAGGGCCACGTCGAGCTTGATCGCCGGCATGGCCATCAGAGTCTCGCCGTCCTCATAGGGTGACTTGATGGTCTTGAACTGGGGATTGTTGGCCATGACGGCGGAGCCCAGTCCGACCCGTGTCGGAATGAAGGGCACATTGTGCCCGGCCGCGCGCAGGCCAAGCAGCAGATGGCCTTCATCGAGCTCGACGACATCGACGGCCCCTGCTTCGCGTGCCTTGCGGAAATAGGGCTCGATCGGGATCACATCCATGGACACGAAGCCGTAGATCAGCTTCCTCACCTTGCCGGCCGCGCACAGCATGCCGACTTCCGGCCCGCCATAGGCGACGATGGTGAGATCCTTGAGGTCGGAACGAAGGATCTCGCGCACAAGCGCCATTGGCTTGCGGCGCGGCCCCCAGCCGCCCATCCCGATGGTCATCCCGTCGCGCAGTTCCGCGACGACAGATTTGAGGGTCATTTCCTTTGTCATTGGCTCAGTATCCGTATTGCAATTGAGGTATGGGAGGGGTGCCTAGCCGTAGAAACCGCGATCTTCGGCTGCGAGCCGCTCGATCAGTCCGGCGGGCTTGAAATATTCCTCGCCGACAAGCGCGCTGTAGCGGTCGAGAGCTTCCTTGATCCTGGGCAGGCCGATCTGGTCGGCATAGAACATCGGGCCGCCGAGATGGGTCGGCCAGCCGAAGCCATTGGTCCATATGACGTCGATGTCGCCGGGGCGGGCAGCGGCCCCTTCCTCTAGGATCTTTGCTGCCTCGTTGATCATCGCATAAAGGCAGCGCTCCAAAATCTCCTGGTCGGTCACGTCGCGATGACCGAAGCCGCGCGCCTGACGATGTTCGGCCAGCAGCTCGTCGACAGCGGGATCGGGCTGCGGCTTGCGATCGTCGCCATAGAGATAGTAGGCGGCGCCGCTCTTCTGGCCGCGGCGCCCCGCGGC
>Ga0187815_10000920_pt1 | contig 14112 bp, 5 predicted proteins | sample NC_S_5_FD_132962 | JGI IMG/M metagenome (GOLD analysis project Ga0187815, IMG submission 132962) | Wetland sediment microbial communities from Neuse River Estuary, North Carolina, USA - ASW-S_5 | ecosystem: Environmental > Aquatic > Freshwater > Wetlands > Sediment | place: USA: North Carolina...
CTGCGCCCGCATCTTCGGGCCGATCAAGGACTACGAGTGCCTGTGCGGCAAGTACAAGCGGATGAAGTACAAGGGCATCATCTGCGAGAAGTGCTCGGTCGAGGTGACGCTGTCGCGCGTCCGGCGCGAGCGCATGGGCCATATCGAGCTCGCCGCGCCCGTCGCCCACATCTGGTTCCTGAAGTCGCTGCCCTCGCGCATCGGCCTTCTGCTCGACATGACGCTGAAGGATCTCGAGCGCATCCTGTATTTCGAATACTACGTCGTGCTTGAGCCGGGCCTGACCGCGCTCAAGGACCGCCAGCTACTGTCGGAAGACGAGTATCTCAAGGCGCAGGACGAGTACGGCCAGGACTCTTTCACCGCCATGATCGGCGCGGAAGCGATCCGGGAGATGCTCAAGGGTCTCGACCTCGAGAAGCTCGAGGCGACGCTGCGCGCCGAGATGGCCGACACGGATTCCGAGATCAAGCACAAGAAGCTCGCCAAGCGGCTGAAGATCGTCGAGGCGTTCCGCCATTCCGGCAACAAGCCGGAGTGGATGATTCTCACCGTCGTGCCGGTGATTCCGCCGGACCTGCGTCCGCTGGTGCCGCTCGACGGCGGCCGCTTTGCGACGTCGGACCTCAACGACCTCTACCGCCGCGTCATCAACCGCAACAATCGCCTGAAGCGGCTGATGGAGCTGCGCGCGCCCGACATCATCATCCGCAACGAAAAGCGCATGCTGCAGGAAGCAGTCGATGCGCTGTTCGACAACGGCCGCCGCGGCCGCGTCATCACCGGCGCCAACAAGCGCCCGCTGAAGTCGCTCGCCGACATGCTCAAGGGCAAGCAGGGCCGTTTCCGCCAGAACCTGCTCGGCAAGCGCGTCGACTATTCCGGCCGTTCGGTGATCGTGGTCGGTCCGGAATTGAAGCTGCACCAGTGCGGCCTGCCGAAGAAGATGGCGCTCGAGCTGTTCAAGCCGTTCATCTATTCGCGGCTTGACGCCAAGGGCCTGTCGACGACCGTCAAGCAGGCCAAGAAGCTGGTCGAGAAGGAGCGTCCCGAGGTCTGGGATATCCTGGACGAGGTGATCCGCGAGCATCCGGTGCTGCTCAACCGCGCGCCGACGCTGCATCGCCTCGGCATCCAGGCGTTCGAGCCGGTGCTGATCGAGGGCAAGGCGATCCAGCTGCACCCGCTGGTCTGCGCCGCCTTCAACGCCGACTTCGACGGCGACCAGATGGCCGTGCACGTCCCGCTGTCGCTGGAAGCGCAGCTGGAAGCGCGCGTGCTGATGATGTCGACCAACAACATCCTGCACCCGGCGAACGGCCAGCCGATCATCGTGCCGTCGCAGGACATCGTGCTCGGCCTCTACTACGTCTCGATCATGCGCGAAGGCCTGCCCGGCGAGGGCAAGATCTTCGGCGACATGGCCGAGCTCGAGCATGCGCTGCACTCCAAGGTCATCCACCTCCACAGCAAGATCAAGTATCGCTGGGAAGGCATCGGCGAGGACGGCAAGCCGTCGAAGCGCTGGATCGAGACCACCGCGGGCCGCGTCATGCTCGGCAACCTGCTGCCGAAGAATTCGAAGGTGCCCTACGACATCATCAACAAGCTGATGACCAAGCGCGAGATCTCGGGCGTCATCGACCAAGTCTACCGCCACTGCGGCCAGAAGGAGACGGTGATCTTCTGCGACCGCATCATGGCGCTCGGCTTCTACAACGCCTTCAAGGCCGGCATCTCGTTCGGCAAGGACGACATGGTCGTGCCGCACGGCAAGTGGAAGATCGTCGAGACCACCCGTACGCTGGCCAAGGATTTCGAGCAGCAGTACAACGACGGCCTGATCACCCATGGCGAGAAGTACAACAAGGTGGTCGACGCCTGGTCGAAAGCCACTGAAGAAATCGCCAAGGAGATGATGAAGGAGATTTCGGCGACCAAGAAGACCGCCAAGGGCGCGGAAGCCGACATCAACTCCATCTACATGATGGCCCACTCCGGTGCGCGCGGCTCGCCCGCGCAGATGCGCCAGCTTGCCGGCATGCGCGGCCTGATGGCCAAGCCCTCCGGCGAGATCATCGAGACGCCGATCATCTCCAACTTCAAGGAAGGCCTGTCGGTGCTCGAGTACTTCAACTCGACCCACGGCGCCCGTAAGGGCCTCGCCGACACCGCGTTGAAGACCGCGAACTCCGGCTACCTGACCCGCCGTCTGGTCGACGTCGCGCAGGACTGCATCATCACGTCCGATGACTGCGGCACCAAACTCGGCATCAAGATGCGCGCCATCGTCGATGCCGGCACGGTCGTGGCCTCGCTCGCCTCGCGCATCCTGGGCCGCGTGGCCTGCGATGACGTGCGCGATCCCGCCTCGAACAAGGTGATCATCAAGCGCGGCACGCTGATGGAGGAGAGCCACGTCGATGCGCTCCACCAGGCCGGCATCCAGGAAGTGAAGATCCGCTCGGCGCTGACTTGCGAGCTGGTCAACGGCATCTGCGGCAAGTGCTACGGGCGCGACCTCGCCCGCGGCACGCCGGTCAACCACGGCGAGGCGGTCGGCGTCATCGCCGCGCAGTCGATCGGCGAGCCCGGCACGCAGCTGACCATGCGCACCTTCCACATCGGCGGCGCTGCCCAGATCAACGAGCAGTCGTTCGTCGAGTCGAACTTCGAAGGCAAGGTGACCATCCGGAACAAGTCGATCGTCAAGAACTCGGAAGGCCAATTGATCGCCACCGTCCGCAACATGGTGGTTGCGATCGTTGATGCCGAGGGCGCCGAGCGCGCGACTCATCGTATCCAATACGGCTCAAAAATGCTCGTCGACGAAGGCGACATGGTCAAGCGCGGCACCCGCATCGCCGAATGGGATCCGTTCACCCGTCCGGTGCTCACGGAGGCCGAGGGAACGATCGGCTTCGAGGATCTGGTCGAAGGCCAGTCGATCTCGGAAACGCTCGACGAATCCACCGGTATCGCCAAGCGCGTGGTCATCGACTGGCGCTCGACGCGCGGTGGCGCGGACCTGCGTCCGGCGATCGTGATCAAGGGCAAGGACGGCAAGGTGCTGAAGCTCGCGCGTGGCGGCGATGCCCGCTACATGCTGTCGGTCGACGCGATCCTCTCGGTCGACGTCGGCGCCAAGGTCAAGCCGGGCGACATCCTCGCCCGTATCTCGACCGAAAGCGCCAAGACCCGCGACATCACCGGCGGTCTGCCGCGCGTGGCGGAGCTGTTCGAGGCGCGCAAGCCGAAGGACGCGGCGATCATCGCCGAGATCTCCGGCACAGTGCGCTTCGGCCGCGACTACAAGAACAAGCGCCGCATCTCGATCGAGCCCGCCGACAAGACCGAGGAGGCGCGCGAGTACCTGATCCCGAAGGGCAAGCACATCCACTTGCAGGACGGCGACGTCGTCGAAAAGGGCGATTTCATCGTCGAGGGCAATCCGGCGCCGCACGACATCCTGGCGATCAAGGGCATCGAGGAGCTCGCTGCCTACCTGGTCAACGAAATCCAGGAGGTCTATCGGCTGCAGGGCGTGCTGATCAACGACAAGCACATCGAAGTGATCGTGCGTCAGATGCTGCAGAAGGTGGAGATCACCGACCAGGGCGATACCGACATGATCGCGGGCGAACAGGTCGACAAGATCGAGTTCGACCAGATCAACGAGAAGGCCAAGGAAGAGGGCAAGAAGCCCGCCACGGGTACGCCGGTTCTGCTCGGCATCACCAAGGCGAGCCTGCAGACCCGCTCCTTCTTCTCGGCCGCGTCGTTCCAGGAGACCACGCGCGTCCTCACGGAGGCCGCGGTCAACGGCAAGGTCGACCCGCTCGAGGGCCTCAAGGAGAACGTCATCGTCGGCCGGCTGATCCCGGCGGGCACCGGCGCTTCGATGGCCAAGATCCGCGAAGTCGCCATGAAGCGCGACAAGCTGATCCTCGACGAGCGCGAAAAGCAGGCGGCCATCGTGCCGACGGCGCCCGAGGCGGAGCCGCTGGCCTTGCCGCCGGCGGAGTAAGCACCCCCGGGGAAGCACGGAACTAAACGTTGCGAAGAGGCCGGCCTTACGCCGGCCTCTTTGTTTTTCTGCGGCCCCTTCGCTGATCAGAACGCCCGATAAAATTACGCCGCATAGCCCAAATGGGGCATGCGGAGCGGCAGTGGCCCGTGTCTAGCTTCACCAAGCGCCGGTTGTATCCAGCTGCGCCATTTTGATGACGAAGTCATTCGGGGCTGGCACGAATTTCAAGAACGGAATGCTTGCGGGGAGGGCACTATCTTGCAGAGACGGTGCCCTCCCGTCCTATCGCTGTCGGCTGATTTTTCGTCGAGGGGCGTCTTCAATGGAATGGCACTATCTCTGGGACAGGCATTCGCACAGCCATCGGCTGCAGCGGGGCCAGCACTCGATGGGCGAGGGACCTTCCTTGGCGGCAGCTTAGGCGCGGGCCGGTAGTCAGGCCCTTGGCTTTGCCGCCGGCGGAGTAAGCACCCCCGGAAAAATACGGAAATATATGTTGAGGAAAGGCCGGCCTTGCGCCGGCCCTTTTCTTTTTCTTATTGCTGCGGTGCAGGAACTCGCTTTGTTCATCTTTCCTTCAGGGTGAAAAGCGCCTTTGCTAAGTGGATGATTTTACCGCGCGCTTTCCGGGCAGGGGGCGGCGGAGGCGGCGGAACGGACGATGTTGGATCTCGCAATTGTCGGCGGTGGCCCGGGCGGGCTGATGAGCGCCTGGTATCTGAGGAAGAAGCTCGGCGATCTCTGCCGCGTCACCATTTTCGAGGCATCCGATCGCCTGGGCGGCAAGATCGCCACCCGCAAGTTCGATTCCGCGCCGGCGATGTATGAGGCCGGCGTTGCCGAAATCTACGATTACTCGATGACCGGGCCCGATCCGCTGCGCGAGTTGATCCAGCATTTCGGGCTGCAGACCATTCCGATGGACGCCGAGCAGGTGCAGCTCGACGGCGTTCTGCTCAACGACGTGCCGGGCATGCGCCGCAAGTTCGGCGAGAAGACCGCGGCCGCCATCGAGGCGTTCCGCAAGCGCTGCAGCGACATGATCACGCCCCTGGAATATTACGAAGGCGTCGGCGCTCACGACAACGATCACCCCTGGGCCTACAAGACCTGCGAGCAGGTGCTGGATGAGGAAGTCGCCGACCCCGTCGCGAAGCGATTCTTCAAGGTGATGGCGCGCTCGGACATTGCGACCGAAGCGCACAACACCAACGGCCTCAATGCGCTGAAGAACTTCGTGATGGATGTCGAGGGCTATATCGGCCTCTACTCCATCCAGAACGGCAACGAGCAACTGATCGAGTGCCTGCGCTCGGAAGTGAGCGCCGACATCCATCTCAACCACCGTGTGCTCAAGGTCGGCAAGACCGCCTCCGGCCGCTATCGCCTCAACATGATGAACGGCAAGGGACCGGAGACGCGCGATTTCGACCTGGTGCTGATGTGCCTGCCGCACTCCTGGCTCTCGACCATGGCCTGGGAAGGCGAGCAGCTGCGCGCCTCGATGGTCAAGCACATCGCCTATTTCGACCGGCCGGCGCATTATCTGCGCGTCTCCATCCTGTTCGACGAGCCGTTCTGGGGCGAGAAGATCCCGGGCTCCTGGTTCATGTCGGAGGCGTTCGGCGGCTGCTGCGTCTACAATGAAGGCTCGCGCCATGACGTCGGCAAGCACGGCGTGCTGAACTGGCTGATCGCGGGCTCCGATGCGCTCGCATTCGCGAATCTGTCCGACCAGGAACTGATCGACGCCGCGCTGAAATCGCTGCCGGCATCGCTCGGCAACGCGCGCGACCATTTCCTCGAAGGCAAAATCCATCGCTGGCTGTCGTCAGTGAACGCGCTGCCCGGCGGCCTTCCGGTGCGCAACGTCCTGACCAATCACCGACCGGAGCCGAAGCAGCATCCCGGCATCGTGGTGGTCGGCGACTACCTGTTCGACTCTACGCTGAACGGGCTGCTCGATTCCTCGGATGCCGCGACCGATCTCATCCTCACCGAGATGGTGAAGCTGCGCCGCGCACGCGCCCAGACCGAGAAGGTGCTGTCCGACAAGATCGACCGCGACTATTTCGACAACTATCGCGGTCTCGGCCCGTACAGCGAGGCATGGCGTCACTTCACCGACCCCGATTACCTGATGCAGTTGATCAGAATCGTCTGGGGCAAGGCCAAGGGCTACAAGCTGCTGGTCGCGGGCTCTGCCTCCGGCGAGCTGGTTGGCGCGCTGCGCGAGCGCGGCATCGATGCCTGGGGCGTCGAGAATAACCGCGCCATCCATGCCAGGACGCCGAAGGCGCTGAAGAAGTACAACAAGCTCGGCTCCATCACCGACATGCCGTTCAGGGCGGGCTCGTTCGATTTCGTGTTCGAGACCAGCCTCTGTCACATTTCCGACAAGCAGGGCGCGCGCGCGGTTCGCGAACTCAACCGCGTGGTGAAGACCGGCCTGATCTTCGGCTCGGTGACATCGGATATGGCGCCGGCGGTGATCGATCGCTACGACCTGCTGCGCGGGGTCAAGAAGCTCGGCACCTGGTGGGAGTGGTCGGAATTGTTCTTCGGCAACGGCTTTGACCTGTCGATGCACCGCCGCGACGTCACGGACGCGGTGTGGGCGGCGACGCTCGCGGCCAACAAGGGGCCGGGACAGTGGTACGCCGACGCCGACAGCCTTCGCTATTCGTTCTTCGACAAGATCGAGGACGAGGACGAATAGCCGCTTTTTTTGCTGCTCCATTTGCTTTGCCGAATGACCGCTGATCGCCTAGGATTGGAACGGTAGCGATTTGCCGCTATCGGCTCGCGGAGCGGTCATGCCGGCCGTGCGACATCGGTTGGTTTCATGGCGCCTAAAACTCCTTCAACGGACGGCCCGACACTCGCCCGGGCGGACGATCCGGAGCTGAAGAAGCTCGCCGGCGATCCGCAAGCTGCGCCGGTCTCGAGCGATGAGCCTGACCAAGAGGAAGATGAGGAAATGGAGCTCGACGACGACGAGGAGGATGAGGACCTCGTCGTCTTTACCGCGCGCGAAGCCGCCGGCGCGTTTGCCACTATCTATGGTTTTGTCCGGCCTTATCTCGGCAACTACAAGAAGCTGATTGCCTTCGTCAGCTTCGGCGTCATCGTCGAGACGCTGTTCAACGTGATCATGCCGCTCAGTCTGAAATTCCTGATCGACGACGCGCTCGGCGAGGAAGACTTCCAGGCCCTCTACAAGATTCTCGGCGTGCTGGCGGTGGCCGGCATCACGACCTCGATCATCGCGGTCTGGTACGAGCGCTGGGACGCGCGCCTTGCGGCCTCGCTGATCGCCGACGTGCGCACGCGCATCTTCGAGCACGTCCAGAACCTGCCGGCGGCCTATTTCGCCAGGACCAAGCGCGGCGAAATCCTGTCGCGTTTCTCGATCGACCTCACGGCCTTCGAGAGCTCGATCAAGACCTTTGCCAACAGTGCGGCGCTGCCGTTCCTCGAGCTTATCGCCGGCATCCTCCTGATGGTGTTCCTCAACTGGCAGCTCGCGGCGGTGGCGCTGCTGGTGTTTCCGATCACCCTGATCGGTCCGCGCATCCTCACCCCCAAGGCGGTGCAGGCCAATTACGAGCAGAAGCTGAACGAGGCTGCGCTTCTCGGCATGGTGCAGGAGAATGTCGCGGCGCAAGCGGTAGTGAAGGCGTTCAGTCTGCAGCGCCGCGTGTTCGGCTGGTTCACGCTGCGCAACCAGGACGTACGCATCAAAACGGCGTCCGCCGTGTTCCTCTCCACCATGGTGGAGCGCACGGTCACCGTCTCCGTGCTGCTGTTGCACCTCGTGGTGCTGGCGATCGGCGCGTATCTAGCCACTACGGGCCAGATCACCATCGGCACCTTCGTCACCTTCGAAAGCGCGTTCTGGGAGGTGTCCTACAACATCGCCCACCTCATGCACTTCATTCCGGTGTCGATTCAGTCCGCCGCCGCCGTGCGCCACATTCAGGAACTGCTGGACGAGCCGACCCGCGGCGCCGACCGGGCCGGCGCGCCCGACCTGCCGCGGGTCGACAACGAAATCACCTTCGACCGCGTCACCTTCCAGTATGAGGGCGCGCAGACCCCGGTGCTCGACAATCTCACGCTCAAGCTCGATGTCGGCAAGTCCATCGCCATCGTCGGCCCCTCGGGCTCCGGCAAGAGCACGTTGCTCAACCTGATCCTGCGTCTATACACGCCGGATGAGGGCAGGGTGACCATCGACGGCGTCGATATCCGCCGCGTCACGCTGGAATCGCTGCGCAGCCGGATGGCGGTCGTGTTCCAGGAGAACATGCTGTTCAACATGTCGATCCGCGAGAACATCCGCCTCGGCAAGGAGGGCGCGAGCGACGAGGAGGTCGAGGAAGCTGCGCGCAAGGCGGAGATTCACCGCTACATCATGAGCCTGCCCGAAGGCTACGAAACGCAGGTCGGTGAACGGGGCGACACGCTGTCGGGCGGCCAGCGCCAGCGCATCGCAATCGCGCGCGCGCTCATCCGCGATCCCTCGATCCTGCTGCTGGACGAGGCGACTTCCGCCCTCGACCAGACCACGGAGGCTGCGATCAACCGCACGCTGCTGAAAGTCGCCGAAGGCCGCACCATGATCTGGTCGACGCACCGGCTGACCTCGGTGGTCGAGATGGACGAGATCATCGTGATCTCGGGCGGCCGCGCCATCGAGCGTGGCTCGCATGCCGAACTGCTGGCAAAGGGCGGCGTCTATCGAAAGCTCTGGGATGACCAGAGCCGCGCGCCGCATCAAGCCGACGACGCCAATGAAGACGACGACGATGAGGAAGACGACGAGGAGGAGTGAGCCGCGCGCTTAGGCGACCCGGCCCTGCTTCGGATAGCCTGGCAGGGGCTTGACCCCGCCTGCGGAAAACCGCTTCCGGATCGCGCGCGAAATGCCGTCCGACAGGCGCACGACGAAGCGTCCCCATCGCCGCGCCTGCCAGGCAAAGCCCTTGTCGATCGAGAGCGAGCGCAGATGGTAGGCCTTGGCCAGGCAATCCTCCTCGCACGCCACTTTTTCAGGGTCGTCATAGAACGCGGCGATCTTGTCGACGCCCATTCCTTCGCTGGCCAGCCAGCGCGGGATGAAAGTGTTGCACAGCAGCTGAACGTCGTTGAACACTTTTGTGGTGCCGGTGCCTGCGGCGGGACACGAGGTGGAAAAGGCGTCGCCCGCCAGCACGATGCCGGACTGCAGATAATCGTCATTGACGCTGAGATCGGCGGGCCGAATCCGGATCAAGCCGCTGACCTTGAACTTTCCCATCATGCGTTCGAGGCGTGGCATCAACGCGCACATCGCCGCTTCCGGAGCCCTGCGGAATGCAGGCAACCATGGATCATCCATGTCGCGGTAGACCATCAGGTTGACCCGCATCGCGTTTCCGATCGGGAAGATCGTGAGATAGGCCATCCGGGAATTCGTCCGGACCGGCCAATAGGTCAGCGCCGGAAACTCGAATGCCGGTCGCCCGATCGGCTCGACGTCGAAGCCTAGTGTGACCGAATGACATGCGCTGAGAACCCGGCGCTTGATGCCGAGCAAATGGCGCAGGCCGGGATTGAGTCCGTTGGCGAGCAGGACCAGCCGCGCCGAGATTTCCTCGTCGTTGGACAATTCGAGCTTCTGCCGCTCGGCGCTGTTGGAGATGGCCACCACCTTGGCATGGATCGTTGCGACGCCCGGCGGGATTTGCGCGCGCATCGTGTTGACTAGCGTGTCGTACATGATGCCGTGCTGGTCGCTCGGCTTCTTCGTCACGACATAACCAAAGCGGGCTTCCCAGACTTCGCCGTCGAGTGTCGTTGCACGCAAGGTCGAGTCCGCAAGGCCCGTCTTGCGCAGCAAGGTGAGCTGATTGCCGCCGAGCTTTTCGCAGCGCAGCTCCGGCGGATACGCCGCGTGGGGATCGATCAGGATAGAGGGAATTCCGGCGCGGCCCAGCATCGCGGCTGCCGTTGAGCCGGCAAGGCCCCCACCAACGATCGCAACATCCGTGTAGCGCATGGTTTGCTCAGGTCGCGTCCCCTCCCATCCTTGCGCCCGCAAACACAAAGAAAGCCTGAAGGTGCGCCCTAAAAGCGGAACGGCCGTCCCGGCTTAACCGAAAAACAATGGCGGAAGCGCAGGATCGCCGCGGGGCGCTGCATTTGAGTTCGATGATTACGGTAACGATTGATTCACCAAGGCCCGACCTCGGCCCGGATTGGGACGATCTGCTCGCGCGCGCCGAGCCGAACGTGTTCATGAATCCGGCAGCGCTGCTTGCCGCCGTTGCGACGGGGTTTGCCGCCATCCGCGTGCTGCTGGCCTGGGATGAGGGGGGAGGCGGGCGCAAGCTTGTGGGGATCTGGGCGCTGCGGTTACGCCAGTTCGCGCCGCTGTGGCCGGCCGTCCTCGATGCCTTGCCATTCAATTACGCCTTCGTGTCGAGCCCGGTGGTCGATCCCGCCTATGCCGACGCCGTGATCGCCGCGTTCTTCGCGGCGATCGAGCGGAGCGCGCTGCCCAAAATCCTGAATCTTCCTTCGCTGGATGCGGAGGGTCCGGTGTTTGCCGCCATGCTGATGTCGCTTGCCAGGCGCGGCACCGAACCCCTTGTCCTGTCTAAACACTCGCGGCCCTACGTCACCCGCGAGTCCGGCGTGAAGCGGACGGGCTCGACCCGCAAGAAGCTGCGGCAGGACTGGAACCGGCTTTCCGCGCTCGGGACCGTCGAGATCGTCAACGACAGGACGCCGGCCGGCGTGCAGCAGGCGTTTGAAGCCTTTCTTGCGCTCGAAAAAGCGTCGTGGAAGGGCGAGCGCGGCACCGCCTTGCTCTCGCAGGAGACGGATGCCGCCTTCGTCCGTCGCCTGATCCATGACCTCGCAGGACGGCAGGCCGCTTCGGTCGCAGAGCTGCGCGTCAACGGCGAAGTCGTTGCGGCGCAAGTGCTGATGTATTGCGCCGGCACGGCCTACACCTGGAAAACGGCTTTCGACGCAGCCTACGGCCGGTACTCGCCGGGGGCGCTGCTGGTCGACAAGATCACCGACGAGCTGCTTGCGAGCCCAGACATCAAAGCCGTCAATTCCTGCGCGGCCGAATCAAGCTTCATGGGTCAGCTATGGTCGGGCCGCCGGGCCATGGCGGATGTGCTGATCGATATCGGCCCGGGAAAATCGCTCGGCTATCGAATCGAAGCCCTGCGGCTGACCGGATATCAACGACTTCGCGATCTGCGTGACAGGCTGCGGCACCGCCAGGCGCCTCCCAGCAAGCCGAAGAAGGCAGCATAAGAGTATTATATTACCTTAATCCAGTGCCAAGTTGATCGAGGAGGGCGGCTCTGGCAGTGGCCGGGAAAGAAGATGCCTTCGATGATCGGCCGCGCTTGAACTTTGTTGCGTCCGCGGGCCTTGCAACAAGGCAGTCGCAACCCCAGATTTTGCAGGCGCCAGAGGCGCTTCCGAGCCTCTGTTTCGCCTTGACTTGACAATGTCGGGCTTATACAAGGCGCGCACTTCACGACAGGCGGTGAGCAACGCCAGCGTCGGAACGGAGCACCCAAGCCGGCTTTTTGCCGGGGCGGGCACCAACCTCGACGAATGCCGCTCAAACGCTGTCGATCATAGCTAGGCAATGCCAGTGCGATTTTTGTTCTCTTGAGCAAGTCCTCTTGAGATCGATTTCGGATGCATGACCTCGGTGGCGACGGAACGGCGAAGGCTGATCCGTCTTGATCCGCGGTCCTCTGTGGCGTCGAAGCGCTTTCCGCTCAGGGAATGAGTGGTTGGCGCGCTTTCGTTTTGCGTGAACGGTTTTCGCGCAAGGCGGCCGGACAGGGCGGCTAGTCCCGAACGAGAATTTGCGCAGCCGGTGATCGGTTGCGGGCGAAAGAAAAGGGTGAAGGCTACATGCCGACGATCAACCAGCTGATCGCAAAGCCGCGCGAAGTGCAGAAGTCGCGCAAGAAGGTGCCGGCGCTGCAACAGTCGCCGCAGAAGCGCGGCGTTTGCACGCGCGTCTACACCACGACCCCGAAGAAGCCGAACTCGGCGCTTCGTAAGGTCGCCAAGGTGCGCCTGACTAACGGCTTCGAGGTGATCGGCTACATCCCGGGCGAGGGCCACAACCTGCAGGAGCACTCGGTGGTGATGATCCGCGGCGGCCGCGTCAAGGACCTGCCCGGCGTGCGCTACCACATCCTCCGCGGCGTGCTGGATACCCAGGGCGTCAAGAACCGTAAGCAGCGCCGTTCGAAGTATGGCGCCAAGCGTCCGAAATAAGCGGGAACAGAACAGATGTCGCGTCGCCATTCTGCCGAAAAGCGTGAAGTTCTTCCGGACCCGAAGTTCGGGAACATCGTCATTACGAAGTTCATGAACTCGGTGATGTATGCCGGGAAGAAGTCGGTTGCCGAAAGCATCGTCTACGGCGCGCTCGGCATGATCGAGACCAAGACCAAGCAGAATCCGCTCGGCGTGTTCGAGCAGGCGCTCGAGAACGTGATGCCGACCATCGAGGTCCGCTCCCGCCGAGTCGGCGGCGCCACCTATCAGGTGCCGGTGGAAGTCCGTGCGGTGCGCCGCCAGGCGCTCGGCATCCGCTGGCTGATTGCTGCAGCGCGCGAGCGCAACGAAAAGACGATGACGGAGCGGCTCTCGGCCGAGCTGCTCGATGCGTCGAACAACCGGGGGAATGCGGTCAAGAAGCGTGAAGACGTGCACCGGATGGCGGAAGCCAACCGTGCCTTCTCGCACTATCGCTGGTAACGGCGAAATCAGGAATCAAGGGAACAGACCATGCCCCGCCAACATGCCATCGAGGACTACCGTAACTTCGGTATCATGGCGCATATCGACGCCGGCAAGACCACGACCACCGAGCGCATCCTCTATTACACCGGCAAGAGCCACAAGCTCGGCGAGGTGCACGAAGGTGCCGCGACGATGGACTGGATGGAGCAGGAGCAGGAGCGTGGCATCACGATCACCTCGGCTGCCACCACCGCGTTCTGGAACGGCAAGCGGCTGAACATCATCGATACCCCCGGCCACGTCGACTTCACCATTGAAGTCGAGCGTTCGCTGCGCGTGCTCGACGGCGCCGTATGCGTGCTCGACTCCAACCAGGGCGTCGAGCCGCAGACCGAGACCGTCTGGCGCCAGGGCGACAAGTACAAGGTTCCGCGCATCGTCTTCTGCAACAAGATGGACAAGACCGGCGCCGACTTCTTCAAGTGCCTCTCTGACATCGTCGACCGTCTCGGCGCGCGTCCCGTTGCCCTCCAGCTGCCAATCGGCGCCGAGAGCGCCTTCAAGGGCGTCGTCGACCTCGTGAAGATGAAGGGCGTCGTCTGGAACGATGAATCGCTCGGCGCGAAGTTCGATTCCGTCGACATCCCGGCTGACCTCGTCGACCAGGCCAAGGAATACCGCGAGAAGCTGGTGGAAGCCGCCGTCGAGCTCGACGACGACGCCATGGCCGCTTACCTGGACGGCAACGAGCCGGACGAGGCGACGCTGAAGAGGCTGATCCGCAAGGCGGTGTTGACCGGCGCCTTCTATCCGGTGCTGTGCGGCTCGTCCTTCAAGAACAAGGGCGTGCAGCCGCTGCTCGACGCCGTCGTCGACTATCTGCCGTCGCCGCTCGACGTGCCCGCGATCAAGGGCCTCGACGACAAGGGCAACGAGGTCCTGCGCCACGCTGACGACAAGGAGCCGCTGTCGCTGCTCGCGTTCAAGATCATGGACGACCCCTTCGTCGGCACCATCACCTTCTGCCGCATCTATTCGGGCGTCCTGGTCAGCGGCACCGGCGTCGTGAACTCGACCCGCGAGAAGAAGGAGCGGATCGGGCGCATGCTGTTGATGCATGCCAACAACCGCGAAGACATCAAGGAAGCCTATGCCGGCGACATCGTTGCGCTCGCGGGCCTCAAGGAAGCGCGCACCGGCGACACGCTGTGCGACCCGACTCATCAGGTGATTCTCGAAAAGATGGAATTCCCGGAGCCGGTGATCGAGATCGCGATCGAGCCGAAGTCGAAGGCCGACCAGGA
>Ga0187815_10000922_pt1 | contig 14106 bp, 10 predicted proteins | sample NC_S_5_FD_132962 | JGI IMG/M metagenome (GOLD analysis project Ga0187815, IMG submission 132962) | Wetland sediment microbial communities from Neuse River Estuary, North Carolina, USA - ASW-S_5 | ecosystem: Environmental > Aquatic > Freshwater > Wetlands > Sediment | place: USA: North Carolina...
CGCTTTGCATGGCCGCTCGACGGCGGCATTCGCGCCTTCGACGGCCGCCCGCTGCTGGGAGCCTCCAAAACCGTTCGCGGCATCGTGCTGGCGCTGGTCACCACCACAGCGGTCGCACCGCTGATCGGCCTGACGCCGAGGATCGGCATCACAGTCGCGGCAGTTGCGATGGCCGGCGATCTGCTTTCAAGCTTCGTCAAACGCCGGTTCGGTCTGCGCCCCAGCAGCCGTGCGGTCGGCCTCGATCAGGTTCCGGAATCGCTGCTGCCGGTGCTCGCGTGCTGGCATACGCTAATGCTCGATGTAGGCGACATCGTCGCTGTGACGGCAATTTTCTTCATCGGCGAAATCGCGCTCTCCCGCCTGCTCTATCGTTGGCGCATTCGCGAACGACCGTATTAGGTCACGCGCAGTTCAGATGATGCAGAGTGATCTCCGGCGGACAATTGAAGCGCACCGGCACGATCGATGATCCGGTACCAACCGATGTGTAGCCGGCCATCGTGTGATAGGTCCAGGCGCCGGCTCCAAATCGCCGCGGCAAATTTGAATCGAGCGTGATCGGGATGCCGCCGGGCAGGCAGATCTGGCCGCCGTGAGTGTGACCGCACAGCAATAGATCGAAGCCCGCATGCGCCGCCTGGCGATAGATCTCGGGTGTATGCGACAGCAGGATCAGATACTCATCGTGCGGCAGCCGTTCGGCCGCCTTCTCGATATTGTCGACGCGGAAATAGTGTGCGTCATCAATGCCCGCGAGATGGATGCGGCCGCCGCTGCGCTCGATCGTCTCAGATTCATTGAGCAGCATTCGGATTCCCATCGCTTCCATTCCCGGCAACATGAGAACCGTATCGTGGTTGCCGAGCACGCCATAGACCGGCCCCTTGAGGCTCTCTTTGACGCGTTTCAGCCCTTCGAGCGTCGGCGCAAAGGGTCCATAGGTTTTGCCGCGGAAATCACCCGTCATGACGCTGACGTCGTAATGCAGGTCGGCGACCAGCTCGGTCACACGCCGCATTGCGCCGGCGTTCATGTCGACATGCATGTCGCTTAGATGAAGGATGGTGAATCCGTCGAACGCTTTGGGAAGCTTGGAACTGCGTACGACATTGTGCCGCAGCCGAACGCGAGCCGTGTTGCGGTGGCCGCGGCTATAGAGGCCCGACAAGCGCAATGCCGTTCGGATCATCGCATGCGCCGAGTACCAGTTCTCAATGTGAAAGAAGTTCAGCCCGCCGCCGAAGACGCGGCTTTCGTGATCGGTTTCGATACCAAGACGTTGGTGCGCGTGCAGGCGGCCGAGGCGCCGCTCAAGCTGGCTTATGACCTCGCGATCCACCGGTACGCTATGCATTTGTAATTCGCAGCATGAGCGTTGCCGGGGCGAAGGGTCAAGCCGCGCCCCCTGGCCTCCCGTCGCGAACTGTGCGATTCTGGCCGCAAATGGACGATCAACCGCGCCGGACCACTGCCGCTGCACACGAGCGGCGCTCGGGCGAATTCCCACGGGTGCGCTTGCGGCGCAACCGCCGGCGCGCCTGGTCGCGCAAGCTCGTTGCCGAAAACGTGCTTACTGCCGGCGACCTGATTTGGCCAGTGTTCGTGCACGACGAAAAAGCCGCGCGCGCGCCGATCCCGTCGATGCCCGGCGTCGACCGCTTGTCGATCGCGGCGCTCACCGTCGAAGCCGGCAAGGCCAAGGATCTCGGCATACCGCTGATCGCACTGTTCCCGGCGACGCCATCGACACTCAAGACGCCGGACGGCGACGAAGCGTTCAATCCCGACAATCTCGTGTGCCGCGCGGTGCGCGCGCTGAAGAAGGCGCATCCCGATCTCGGCGTGATGTGCGACGTCGCGCTCGATCCCTACACCACGCACGGCCACGACGGACTTGTGCGCGACGGCGACGTCGCCAACGACGAGACGATCGCCGCGCTGGTGCGGCAGTCGCTGGTGCAGGCCGAGGCCGGCTGCGACGTGATCGCGCCGTCTGACATGATGGACGGCCGCGTCGGCGCCATTCGCGACGCGCTCGACCGCGGCGGCTTCGCGCATGTGCAGATCATGGCCTATGCGGCGAAATACGCTTCGGGCTTTTATGGACCGTTCCGTGATGCCGTCGGCTCGAAATCGTCGCTCGGCAAAACCGACAAGCGCACCTATCAGATGGACCCCGCGAACGGCGACGAGGCGCTGCGCGAGGTCGAATTCGATGTCGCTGAAGGCGCCGACATGGTGATGGTGAAGCCGGGCATGCCCTATCTCGACGTGCTGTGGCGGGTGAAGGATCGCTTCAAGCTGCCGACCTTCGCCTATCAGGTGAGCGGCGAATACGCCATGCTCAAGGGTGCGATCGAGCGTGGCTGGCTCGACGAGAGCGTCATCATGGAATCGCTCGTGGGCTTCAAGCGCGCGGGCGCCGACGGCGTGTTGACTTATTTCGCGCTTGAGGCCGCACAACGGCTCAAGGTCGGCTGAGCCTTTCGAAAAATCGGGCGATCGCCAGATCGTGCCACGCGGCTTCATCGCCGCCGTGGAAGCCGACATGGCCGCCGCGCGGCATCAACACGGCGTGCAGGTTCCTGTGGCCTTGCCAATCGAAGTCGCGATAGGGCTCCGGCGGAATCCACGGATCGTCGAGCGCATGGACAATCAAAGTTGGCACTGTAACGCCAGCGAGAAATCGGCCGCATGCGGTTTGCGCGTAGTAGTCGCCGGCACCGTCATAGCCGGCGCGCGGCGCACTGTAGACGTGGTCGAATTCCCAGACGCTGCGCGCGCCGAGTACCGCGTTGTGTTCGGCGGCCGACAGCTCAGCACTCGGCGCGATCGCTTCGGCCTTCATGTAACGCAGCAGATAACGTTGGTACGGTGCATTGCGCCAACGGTTGAGCCGCCGTGACGTGCCGGCGAGATCAAGCGGCGCCGAAACCACAGCGGCGGCATCGATCCTCGCGGCACCGCCCTGCTCGCCGAGATATTTCAGCAGCAGATTGGCGCCGAGCGAATAACCGACAGCGACAACGCCGTTCACCGTCAGGGCTGCCGGCAATGATTCAAAGACCTGCGCGAGATCGTCGCTGCTGCCGGCGTGATATTGTGTCCGGCAATGCGGCCGCGAACGGCCGGCGCCGCGTAAATTTAGGCGCAGGACCGAAAAGCCGCGATCGAGAAAATGCGCGGTGCTTTCGCGCATGTAGAAACTGTCTTCGAGACCGGTCAGGCCGTGCACCAGCACGATGAGCGGCACATTTGCCGCCGACGTTGCGCGGTTCAGGGTCGCCGCCAATCGATCGCCGCTGCCATCGCCTAACGGAAAGTACAGGCGCTCGCCCGCTTGACCGTCGAGCGCACGGCTTTTTACCACGACCGAGCGGATGGTCTGGAGATCCGGCCCCCACCATGGCAGGCGCGGCCGGAATGGCGGCAGCCCATCTAAGACAGCTTCAGCCATGTCAGCTCGTGCTTGTTGTGGTGCAGATGCAGCAGGCGCGCGCTGGGAATTTGCGCAAAGCGCTGCGCGGTCTCGAAATCGGTCGCGCCCTGGAATTTCACGGTGCAAACGAAGCGCCGCACGGTTCCAGCCTTCATCCACTTCTCAACCATCGTCAACAGCCGTGCCGGATAACATATCACGTCGGAAAACAGCCAATCGACTGGGCCGACCGACTGCGGTTCCAGCGCGAAGGCGCTTTGTTGCAAGACGGTGACATTTGGCATGCGTCTCACCGACGGCGCGAGTGCGGCCTTGTCGACCGCCGTCACCCGCGCACCCAAATGCGCCAGCACCCAGCTCCAGCCGCCGGGGCTGGCGCCGAGATCGAAACAGATCTCACCCGTACGCGGCCGCTCGCCAATCAGCGTGAACAGCTCCCACAATTTCAGATACGCACGGCTCGGTGCGGTTTTGTCTTCGACGAAACGCGCTTCGCCGTTCGGAAACGGGCTTGAGCAATGCGGCGCCGCGAGGAGCGTATTCGCGTCGAGCAATGTCCATGAACCCAAGGGCGCAGTCGGCGCTGGATCGCCGAAGTGCACGGGCTTTGCTGAAACCTTGGGCAGCTTGTCGACGATGAGCGCGGCACGACGATGATGCGCAGTTGGATAGAGCACCCAGTTGCGCTGCATCGCGCGCAGTTGCTTGGCGGCATCGCCGATGGACGTTATGGGCAGACGCCGCGGTGCGTGCCAGATATTGGCGACCCAGGCCACCGGCCGCGGCGGTCCCTCGGCAATCACCAATCGGCCGTGGGTTTCGCGCACTGCGGCGCCGAGTTCGTGCTTGAGCTCGGCGACGAAGCCCGCCGCCGCCAGATAACCCGTCTCAGCCACGCAGGAAATCCCGCACGCATGCGATCTGGTCGGGCATCGTCAGCGACGGGGCATGGCCCATGCCGGCGAATTCGACCAGCTTGGCGCGCGGACCGCGACGGGTCATCGCCTCGGCATCGGTACGGCGCAGGATGTCGCTGTTGGCGCCGCGGAGCACCAGCGTCGGACAGGTCATCGCGTCGTAGAGGTTCCACAGCGAAATGTCGCGGACGAACCAGCTGCGCTTGAACGGCACCGCGATTTTCGGATCGTAGTTGAATCCGAACGAACCGTCGGACTTGCGCCGGGCGCTCTGCTCCGCCATGCGCCGCCACGTGCTTTCCGGCAGATCGCCGAAGCCGGCGAAGACCCAACGCAATGTCGCTTCGAGGGCGGCGATATCGATGAAGCTCGGATCGCGGCCGACATAGCGACGAATGCGCTTCAAGCCGGACTTGGCGATCAGCGGGCCGACATCGTTGATCACCAGTTTGCGGATCGGATTACCCGGCTGAGCCGCCAGGGCCATGCCAACGATGCCGCCCATCGAAGTGCCGACGATGTCGACGCGCTCGACGCCGAGCCGTGCGATCACCGCTGCCGTGTCCGCGGCATAGGTTTCGGTAACGTAGTCCTCCGGATGGCTCAGCCATTCGCTCGCGCCCCGGCCGGGAAAATCGAGTGCGACGATGCGAAATTCGGCACTCAGGGCCTCGGCCAAGACATCGAAATCGTGACCGTTGCGGGTCAGGCCGTGAAGGCAGAGAACCGTGGGCGCGCCGGATGGGCCGGCCCATTCGTAATAGGCCAAACGGTGAAAGCCGTGTCGGCCGAGACAGGCGAGCGTATGCGCGATCATGGTGCCAGATTGCGCTGCGAGTGAGCGTACGATCAAGGATTGGACGGCGGCGGATGGCTGGGTTAAGACGACCCCGCGGATCAAATTCGAAGGTACGCAGTACAATGGCCGGCAACGGACCGCTTCACGGCATCACCGTTCTCGATCTTTCGCGCATTCTTGCCGGCCCTTATTGCACCTTCCTGATGGCCGAACTCGGCGCGCGCATCATCAAGGTCGAAGCGCCGCCCAAAGGCGACGATGCGCGCGAATACGGTCCGTTCCGCGGTGGCAAGTCCACCTATTTCTCTTCGATCAACCGCAGCAAGCAGTCGATCGCGCTCGATCTCAAGAATGCGGCCGACAAACGCATCTTCGAGGCGCTGCTCGCCAAGGCCGACGTGCTGGTGGAGAATTTTCGGCCGGGCACGATGGAAAAGCTCGGCTACGGCTGGACCGATCTGCACCGGCGCTATCCCAAATTGATCTACGCCGCCGCTTCGGGCTTCGGTCACAGCGGTCCGTGGTCGGCGCGGCCGGCTTACGACATGGTCGTGCAAGGGCTCGGCGGCATGATGTCGATCACCGGCAATCCCGGCCAGCCGCCGGTGCGCGTTGGCATGTCGATCGGCGACATCGGCGCCGGACTTTATACCGCCGTCGCCGTCAACGCCGCGCTCGTGGCGCGCGAACGCACCGGCGAAGGCGTCAAAGTCGATGTCGCGATGTTCGACTGCCAGCTGGCGCTGCTCGAGAACGCGATCATGCGTTACACTATCAGCGGCGAGATTCCCGGACCGCTCGGCGCGCGGCATCCGACGATCACGCCCTTTGAAGCATTCGCGACATCGGACGGCTACGTCATCATCGCCGCCGGCAACGATGTCACCTTCGCCCGCCTCGCCGCCGCGCTCGGCAATCCGGCGATGGCCGAAAATCCGGATTACGCCAGCAACGAAAAGCGGCTCAATAATCAGCCGAAGCTCAAGGCCGAGATCGAAAGCCTGCTCAAGGACGAGCCGACGGTGCACTGGCTCACCGTGTTCGAACAGGCGGGTATTCCCGCCGGACCAATCAACAATGTCAAACAGGCGCTCGACCATCCACAAGTCGGGGCGCGCAATATGCTGGTGACCGTCGACGATCCCAAGTCGGGCACGCTCAAGCTCGCCGGCAATCCGATGAAGATTTCCGGCATGGAAGATTCGCCGACGCGCGCGCCAGCGCCGGATCTCGATGCCGACCGCGCTGCGATCCTGAAAGAGCTGGGGCTTTGAGCGGGCGATATCGTGCCTACCGATCGCGCCTGTTTGTGAGTCAAGCTGCGTGCTGTGCCGATGACATCTAGAACGAAGCGCCGCGTTTTCGGCGCGCTTGCGACGATCGTCATCGTATTGCTCGCAATCGTTGCCGGCGGCTGGCTCTATCTGCGCAGCTCGTTGCCGGAGACCACCGGCACCGTCGTCGTCAGCGGATTGAACGCGCCGGTTACGATCACGCGCGACGCGCACGGCATTCCGACCATCATCGCCAAGACCGACGCCGATGCCGCCTTCGCACTCGGCTACGTGCACGCGCAGGACCGGTTGTTCCAGATGGATTTGATGCGCCGGTATGGTGCTGGTCGGCTGTCGGAGTGGTTCGGCGCCGTCGCCCTGCCCGCCGACCGTTTCACGCGCACGCTTGGCCTTTATCGAGCGGCCGAAGCGCAATACACGCATCTGTCGCCGGCGGTGCGCGGCATTCTCGATGCCTATGCCGCCGGCGTGAATGCCTGGATCGCGACGCGGCCAGGCGCGCTGCCGCCTGAGTACGCTGTGTTGCGCGTCGGCATCGAGCCGTGGAAGCCGACGGACACGCTCGTCTGGGGCAAGATCATGGATCTGCAGCTCACCGCGAATTTCCGCGGCGAGTTGTTGCGAGCGCGGATGTTGCAGCACGTGACGCCGGCTGAACTTGCCGTGCTCTATCCGCCTTATCCGCCAGACGCGCCGGTCACCGGCAAGCAGACATCGCTCGATCGCGCACTACTCGACCGGCTTGCCGCTGCGCTGCCGCCGGGTTCCGCCGAGCCGACGCGCGCGTCGAACAACTGGGCCGTCTCCGGTTCGCGCACGGTATCGGGCAAGCCGCTGCTCGCTAACGATACGCATCTCGGGTTCAGTTCCCCCGGCGTCTGGTATTTGGCGCGCATCGAGGTCGGCAGCCGCGTGCTGGCCGGCGTCACCGCACCCGGCACGCCATTCATCGTCGTCGGACATAACACACGCATCGCCTGGGGCTTCACCACTACGGCCAGCGACGTCGAGCAACTGTTCGTCGAGCAGACCGATCCGCACGATCGGACGCGCTATCTCGCGCCCGGCGGCATGCTGCCGTTCGTCACACGGCAAGAGACCATTCGCGTCCGCGGGAGCGCACCCACGATGCTGACCGTGCGTTCGACGCGGCATGGGCCAGTGATCTCCGATTTGGCGGATTGGAACGCTGGCGACGGCAAGGTGTTGGCGCTCGAGACGACTTGGCTCGGCGCCGACGACAGCACGCCCGACGCGCTGTGGAACCTGTCCCACGCCGGGAGCTGGACAGAATTCCGCGCGGCGTTGAAGGATTTCGTCGCGCCGCAGCAGAACATCGTCTACGCCGACATCGATGGAAATATAGGCTTTATCGCGCCGGCGCGCGTGCCGATCCGCGCCAAGGGCGACGGCTGGCTGCCGACGCCGGGCGCCAGCGGCGCTTACGATTGGACCGGCTTCGTGCCCTTTGATGACCTGCCACAAGATTTCGATCCGCCGTCCGGCCGCCTGGCCAGCGCCAACAACCGGATCGTCGCCAAAAACGGCTATTTCCTTGGACGCGATTGGGACCTGCCCTCGCGCGTCGAGCGCATCCGCACGCTGCTCGATGCAACGCCGAAGCAGAGCCCTGAAAGCGCCGAAGCAATGCAGGGCGACGTACTGTCGGCGATGGCGCACGATCTTCTACCGTTGATGCTGCGTGGCCTGCCGCATCTGATGCGTGACACGAAAGCAATCGACAAACTCGCGGCATGGAATGACCGCATGGATCGCACGCGCAGCGAGCCGCTGATCTTTGCCGCCTGGTTGCGCGAGATTACGCGTAGCCTGTTCGCCGACAAGCTTGGCGCAGCATTTCCAGACTATTGGTCGGTACGACCGAACGTCGTCCGCGAAATTCTCACAGACCATCCGGATTGGTGCGGCAGCAACGGTTGTCCCGCGCTGCTTGCGGCCGCGCTCGATTGCGCGCTCACTGACTTAAGCCGGCGATACGGCGACGACATGAACGCGTGGCGCTGGGGCGAAGCGCATGAAGCGCAATTTCGTCATCCGCTCTGGTCGCGCTTGCCGCTGCTGGGCCGGCTGCTGACGCCGACCATTGCCACGCCCGGCGCCAGCGATACGCTCGACGCCGGCGCGTTCAGGTTCAGCGACGAGACGCATCCCTTCGGCGACCGGCTTGGACCGGTGATGCGCATGATCGTCGACATGGCGCATCCGGCAGCGGCGCAATTCATGATCGTGCCCGGTCAATCGGGCAATCCGCTGTCCCCGCACTGGGCAGATCTGCTGACGCCATGGCGCGACGTGCGCTATGTCACCTTCAGCGACGATGCCAGCGGCGGCCGTCTCGTCCTGGCGCCGCGTCAGCCTTCGACGATGTAGAGCCGACCCTTCGACGCTTTCTGCCGTACCTTCACCGCCGTCTGATAGTCAGGCGAGTGATAGAATTTCTCTGCCGCATCGACGCTCGGAAATTCGATGACTACAACGCGCTTGGGCTTTTCGCCTTCGAGCGGAACCGTACGGCCGCCGCGCGCGAGAAATTTGCCGCCGTGTCGTTGAATGGATTCGCCGGCCATCTTCTTGTACGGCTCGTAAGCGTTCGGGTCGGTCACATCGATCTCGGCCACGATGTAGGCTGTCATATTTCTCCTCCCGTTAATCGATCGAGACTTTAACGCCGCATCGAGATGACTCGCCACTCTGCTGGCATTGCGACGGCACATTCGCGAGTCTGCGGCATATGCCGCGCGCCGCGGTTTGACGATTCGCTGAAATTGTCTGCATCACGGCTTGCATCGCTGCCGCTGAAAGTCATAATCGACGCGTCGCAAAGGTGTGATCGCATGCCCGAAGGCCGTTCGGATGGCATACCAGGCGTCGTAACCAAGGCCGCGCCGGCGCACATCACGACCGCGCTCGCGCCGCCGCATCACTTCTTCGCGACCAGCACCCTGCCTTGCCCCTATGTCGAAGGACAGCGCGAGCGCAAACTGGTGGTCGAGCTGTTCGGCCGCGACGCGCCGGATTTCTATAACAATTTGTCGCGTGCCGGATTCCGTCGCAGTCATTCGCTGGCCTATCGTCCGGCGTGCGTCGGTTGCGAACGCTGCGTACCGGTGCGCATTCCGGTCGCCGCATTCGTCGAAAGCCGGTCGCTGCGCCGCATCCGTAATTTGAATCGCGACCTCGACGCCGGCGCCGGCATGGCGCGCGCCGACCACGACCAATTCCGCCTGTTCCAGCGCTATCAACGCTCGCGTCACGCCGAAAGCGACATGGCGGCGATGACCTACACCGACTATCGCGCCATGGTTGAGGACACGCCATTGACGACGGCACTCATCCGGTTGCGCGACAGCGCCGGTGCGCTTTATGGCGCATGCCTTACCGACCTGCTCGATGACGGCGTGTCGGCTGTCTACAGTTTCTACGATACAGCCGAAGGCAAACGCGGCCTCGGCACGATGCTGATACTATCGCTCGTGGACGAAGCACGCCGGCGGCGGTTGCCCTACGTCTATCTCGGCTATTGGATCGCCGAGAGTTCGAAGATGGCCTACAAGGCGCGCTTCCGTCCGCTCGAAGCGCTGCAGGCTGACGGATGGCGCCGGATCCTGTCTTAAGCTTCAAAAATGGTGTCGTTGCGCTCGACCTTCACGTGAAGCGTCACCTGAATCGACTCGAGACAAACAGTTGATCTTAAACTATTTCACTCGGCGGCTTGCCGGCGGCCGAGTCGACGTAGGCACCGGTCGATCCACAATGCGGTGAGCTTTTCCTCGAGCGTGTTCTGCCCGAGTCGCTCGTGCAGCACGCAGAAATCCACCCGTTCGAGCCGCTGGTCCTGATTGAAGCAGGTGAACACGACGGTTTCGTCGCCGGTGACCGGATTTTTCTGCACCTGCAGGCACTGGGCGCAGATTTCCTTCATCATGCACTGCATCGGTGAGTTGATCGATGCGATGCCGATCGCTTCCGGCCGAATATAGGGCTTGAGCACGCCCTCCCGCGCGCGCGCCACTGCCGCCATCATGCCGTCCGATCCGATGACAATGAGACGATCGACCTGTTGCAGCTGAATCGGCGCGGAGCCGAGCTTGCCGGCGCCGTAGGCTTCGATGCCGGCGACGATATTGCCAACGAAGGCGCGATCCTGCGGCCGTGTCGGCGTGAAACCGGGCGCCTGATCGCAGCACCAGACGACCGTGTCGGCGCAGGATTCGATCTCGGCAACCTTGTACCGGTCCTGCATATGCTTGTAGCCGGCGAAATAGAGCACGCGTGAACCGGCCTCGCGCAGCGCCTTGCCGATCGATAGCAAAACGGCATTGCCCAGGCCACCACCGACCAACAGCGCGGTCTCGCCGCCGGGCGTCTCGGTCGGTGTGCCGGTCGGACCCATCAGGATCACTGGCTCGTCCTTTTCAAGCAGCGTGCACAGGTCGGACGAGCCGCCCATCTCCAGCACGATGGTCGACAGCAACCCCTTGTCGCGGTCGACCCAGGCGCCGGTCAGCGCCAATCCTTCCATGGCCAAGCTGGTGCCATCGATGCGCGGCGCCAGCGCCTCGTAATTCTGCAAGCGATAGAACTGGCCAGGGTGGAAAGCGCGCGCCGCGATCGGCGCGTGAACCACGACCTCGACGATCGTCGGCGTCAACCGCTGCACGTCGTGCACGGTTGGCCGCAGCTCGCGATTGAGCCGCGCCACCAACGGCTCGGACGACGTCATCGACGGTTTGCGGCGCGCCAGCACGCGGCTCACAACTGGATAACCTTGCTTCGCACCACCCATCGCCTTGACGACGTTGCCGGCAAACGACGGATGCAGGTCGCCGAAGAAGCTGATGGCGCGGCCGTCAGACCGCGCGCTCATCAGCACGCGCACGGCGGTCGGCTTCGCGACGGTCTCAGGCTTGGCGGGCTGGCCGTCTTCGTCATAGGCCTGGAAATAACGGCCGTCGAGCTGGACGTTGTGCGGATCTTCCCGGCCGAGAACCGTATTCGGCTGGGTTCCTGCCGCAACCAGGATGGTCTTAGCCGGCAAAGTCACGTGTTCGTTGGTGGCGACCATCTTGCGGATCGCGTCGTCGTAGCGCCATTTCTGTAGCCTGAGGGACGCGGCATGACCGAAGCGGTCGAGACCGACTTCTTCGGGCGCCAGCATCTCGGCAAAGCGGATGCCCTCTTCCATCGCCTTGGCGACTTCCTCGTGATTGAGCGTGTAGCTCGGTGCATCGATCAGCCGCCGGCGATAGGCAATCGTAACGCCGCCCCAGGAATCGATGAGCGCGGCGAGCCGCGGTTGCCGCTTCTCGCGCGCCGCCGTTTCGCGCTCGGCCCGCAGCGCGCGCGCATGCGCGATGAATTCCTCGGCGGTCGCCGCGTCTTCGTCGGTCCACTCGGCGCGCACCGCCGCTTCGCCGCGTTCGGCGACCAGCGTCTCGTAACGTGCAAGGAACTTCTCGACCTGCACGGCGTAGTACGCGAGCGATTCTGTCGCCGTATCGATCGCCGTCAGGCCACCGCCGATCACCACGACCGGCAGCCGCACCGTCAAATTGGCGATACTGCTGGTCTTGGCGGCGCCGGTGAGCTGCAGCGCCATCAGGAAATCAGACGCCTGGCGCACGCCGCGCGCGAGTCCATTCTTCATCGTCACGATCGTCGGCTTGCCGGCGCCGGCGCACAGCGCGATGTGATCGAAGCCGAGCGCGAAGGCGTCGTCGATGGTGAGCGTGCCGCCGAAGCGGACGCCGCCGAACATCGTGAATTCGGCCCGGCGCTCAAGCAGCAGCCGGATCATCTTGAGGAAGTTTTTGTCCCAGCGCACGGTGATGCCGTATTCGGCGACGCCGCCAAATCCAGCCATTAGCCGGTCGTCGAGCGATTCACGGATCTCGGCGATGTCACGGATCGATTTGAACGAACGGCGCGCGCCGGAAAGATCGGTGCCGGAGAATTCGACCGGCAGCGGCTCGATTTTGAGTCCGTCGACACCCACCACGGTGTGGCCGTCGTTCATCAAATGGTGCGCCAACGTGAATCCGGCCGGCCCCAGTCCGACCACGAGCACCGAATAGCCGCTTGGCGCCTTCGGCAGCGGCCGGCGCAAGTTTAGCGGATTCCAGCGCGTCAGCAGGCTGTAGATCTCGAAGCCCCATGGCAGCTCGAGGACGTCCTTGAGCGTGCGCGTCTCGATCTGCGGAATGTCGACAGGTTCCTGCTTCTGATAGATGCAGGCCTTCATGCAGTCGTTGCAGATGCGGTGACCGGTGCCGGCGACCATTGGATTGTCGATGATCGCGATGGCGAGTGCGCCGACCGTATGGCCGCGCGCCTTCGTCATGTTCATCTCCGACACCTTTTCTTCCAGTGGGCAGCCGGCGAGCGTCACGCCGAAGAGGCTTTTCTGGAAGACAGCGGTCTTCTTGTCCTTGAGGCCGTGCGAGCAGCTGTCCTTGCCCTGCTCGTGACACCAGATGCAGTAGTTGGCGTTGTCGAGCGCGCCGAGCAGATCGGTTCCCGGGTCGGTCAGCTTGAAGCCGTCGCGCTGGCGCCATTTCGCCTGCGGATAGCGATCGACCGTCGTGCCAGCGACAGCGTGCTTTTCGACATGCACCAAATTGAGCATGTCGAGCTTGTGCGGCTGCTTGAATAGCACGCCGGTGTGATGGGCAGCGCGGCCGGCCGGCGACAGCGTTGCCCACGCGGCGTAGCGCGCCGCGAGTTCGAGTTTGGCGGCGTTGGCGGTTTCGTCGTCGAGCCACAGCGCGACATGGCGCGCGTAGCTGAGTTCGGTCAGCGGCTCGCCAAAATATTTCCCGAGTTCAGCCGCCAGGGCGGGGCCGTCGATCGCCGTCGCCTGTTCCAGCGTCACGCCTTTGGTTGCACGACGCTGGACAAAGAGCCGCTTCACCGTATGAATCGGTGCCAGCGCGTCGTGCCGCGCTTGCAGCTCGCGCAATTCGCGGCCGATGCAGAACAGGGCGCCGATGAAATCCTCGAGATGCGGCGCGAGATCGATCAACAGCGCCGATTCATCCTTGCCGGCGAGCGCGTCGACATTGGCACGCGCCGCGACGAGGCGATCGCGCAATGGCGCGTCGGCCTCGCCGAGATGATTTAGGAACGCGTCGTCCACCTTCGCCAGGCCTTCACGGCGATAGAGGTCGCCGAAGGCCAGGCCGTATTTCAGTTCGAGTTCGGCCATTGCTCGCAGTATTAACGGCGACTCCGCCAGTTAAAACCCCAAATTTTGTGTGGAAGTGCGCAAATTCCAGTCGCAGCAGTGGAGTTTTTAGTCGAGCGCCGCGTCGAATGGAAGACGGAGACGCTGTGCGATTTTGCCGCGTCTCAATAACCCAGCGCCATGCCGTCTTTGCGCGGATCGGAACCGCCGGTGAGCGTCCCGCTTGCGTGATCGATCCAGATCGCCTGCGCGCCGCCGAGCGGCTTTTCCGGCCGTACGACCTTATGCCCGCGGCGCGCGAGGTCGTTCGCGATGTCTTCGGTGATGCCGCGCTCGAGCTGTAATATGCCGTCGATCGCAAAGCTGCGCGGCTGTTCGGCTGCCGCCTGCGGATCGAGGCCACGGTCGAGAATCTGCGACAGATAATGCGCGTGACCGTTGGCCTGGTA
>Ga0187815_10000925_pt1 | contig 14098 bp, 13 predicted proteins | sample NC_S_5_FD_132962 | JGI IMG/M metagenome (GOLD analysis project Ga0187815, IMG submission 132962) | Wetland sediment microbial communities from Neuse River Estuary, North Carolina, USA - ASW-S_5 | ecosystem: Environmental > Aquatic > Freshwater > Wetlands > Sediment | place: USA: North Carolina...
GAGGATACGGTGGCGGCCGACATGCGCGGCCTGTTTCCGTATTCCTCGAGCAGTCCCAGCAGCGAACCGCTCCAGTCGATGTCATAGAGCCGCGTCGGAATGATGCTGCGCGGCACATAGTCTATGCAGTAGAGGATCGGCTCCTCCTCGTGCAGCCTTATGCGCTCGATGCGAATGACGCGGTCGGAGGGCGATAGCTGGAGGCATTCGGCCACGCGCTTGTCCGGCTTTTCCTCCGAGATCGACAGCACCTTGTTCACGGTCGTGTAGCCGTAGTGACGCGCCATGTCGGTGACGCTTTCGAAGACCGTGATCGGCCGATCGACCTGAACAGCAGAAAGTGCCGAGACGAAGCGGCCGCGTCCGTGCTCGACATAGATGATGTCGTCCTGCTCAAGCAGCTTCAGCGCTTCGCGCAGGGCCGGCCGGGAAATCTTGAAGCGCTGTGTCAACTGCGCCTCCGTCGGCAGCTTGTCGCCGGGCTTCAATCCCTCCGATCGTATGAGATCTGCAATCCGGTCGCGAAGCTGAACGGCCAAGGTACGCGAATCGCGAAGGGGCTCATCCACGGCTTGCCTCGTTTGATTGTTACGCAGCCCTGTTCTTGTCTGACAAATCCCCGAAGATCAAGCGCCGAGTGCTCTTATCCCGGCTCATATCCCAGCGCCAAGCCCTCCAGAAAATCAAACGCAGCGCCTTGACCGCGCACCATCAAGATGTCAGTTGTCTTACAACATAGCGATTATGTGGGACGAACCATGCTGAACTTCGACGAACAAAGATTCCTGCGCATCCAGTCTGGCGCGGCGGCGCTTCAGAAGCAGCTGGAGACAGTCATCGCATCCTGCCTGTCCGCCGGGGCTGAGAACATTTTCTTCCTCGGCACAGGGGGTGCTGCGATCCTCATGCAGCCGGCAGCGCAGCTCCTGCAGCGCCGTTCCCGCTTCCCTGCCTTCATCGACCTGCCGGCCGAACTGGTCATTACGGGATCGGCTCATCTGACGGAGAAGTCGATCGTCGTGATGCCCTCGCTTTCGGGCACGACCAAGGAAAGCGTCGCGCTGCTCGGCAAGCTGAAGGAAATCGGCGCCACGGTCATCACGCTCGTCGGCCACGAGGAAACGCCGCTTGGCAAGGGTGGCGACCATGTCTTCGTGAACTTCGCCGAGGACGATACGTCGTGCGAGTCCTTCTATCTCCAGTCGCTTTTCATCGCCCTTGCGATCATGAAACATCGCGGCGAGATCGAAAATTACGAGCAGGTGATTGGCGAGCTTTCGAAGCTGCCGGAGCTGCTCCTGGAAGTGAAGCGCGCCTATGAACCGAAGGCAGAGGCCTTTGCGAATATCCTCGCAGGTTCCGACTACCACATCGTCACCGGCGCCGGTAACGTCTGGCCGGAGGCCTTCTACTACGGCATGTGCATTCTGGAGGAGATGCAGTGGATCCGAACACGCCCGGTGCATGCCTCCGACTTCTTCCATGGCACGCTCGAACTGGTCGAAAAGGGCGTCAGCGTCATCCTGTTCAAGGGCGAGGACGCGATGCGGCCGCTCGCGGAGCGGGTGCAGAACTTCGTGCCCAACTACACCGACAAGCTTGCGGTGCTCGACACGGCCGACTTCGCCCTCCCCGGCATTTCACCCGAGGTGCGGGCGCTGATTTCGCCTATTTTGCTCGCGACGGTGCTGGAACGCATCAGCGCCCATCTGGAAGTTATGCGCAACCATCCGCTGACGACGCGCCGATACTACAAGCGCGTCGCCTATTGACCGGCAAGGCTTCCGAGCCCGGAGCTATAAGCCGCGAATGCCGCTTTCCGCGTTCGCGGCTGCCGTCTTCCAGGAGGTTTGCATGAAAACCTTGCGCTTCGCCTCTGTCGGTGACAATTGCATCGATCGCTTTCGGCCGCCCGTCTCGCAATCGTTCGTCGGCGGAAACGCGGTCAATGTTGCCGTGCAACTCGCCCGACTTGGCCACGAGTCCTTTTACTTCGGGGCTGTCGGGCGCGATGCGGATGGATCGAGAACGCGACGCCTGCTGGCCGAAAACGGCGTTCGGCTCGACCACCTACAAGAGCGCGACGGCGTGACCGCCTACACCGATATCGAGGTCTTGTCGTCAGGAGAGCGCGTCATTGCCTTCGAGGATTTTGGCGTCTGCGCCGGTTATGCGCCCGATCAAGCCGACATCGATGTCCTCAAGACGATGGACCACGTGCATATCGGCTGGATGGACGACGGGGGCGCGCTGCGCCGCGCGCTTGCGGCGGCCGGCATCAGCCTCTCGCAGGACATTTCCGTCAATGCCGATCCGGAAAACCTCGGCATCGAGGGGCTTATGATCGCTTTCGGTTCTGCCGGTGACGACGATCAGGTCGGCGAGGAAATGCTCCAGCGACTGTTTGCGCAAGACGCCGGGATCGCGGTGGTAACGCGCGGGTCAAAGGGCTCTGCCGCACTCAGCGGCGCCGCTCGCGCTTCGACCGGCATTCGCGCCGTCGATGTGGTCGATACGACCGGGGCCGGCGACAGTTTTATCGCGGGCTTCCTGTCTGCGCATGTTTCCGGCGCGCCGCTGCTCCAGTGCCTGGAAGCCGGCCGGGACCACGCGGCGCGGACCTGCACCCATGTCGGCGGCTTCCCGCAGGAGCCGCTACCGCTCTGATACCTCAGTGCTGACACACCGGCTGCCGGACAGGCGACCGGGGCGTTATTTGAGCACCAGCCAGCCGGACAGGATGATGATCGCCGCGCCGCCCAGCGTATGAACTTCGACAGGGGTCGAAAACACAAGCAGCCCGAACAGGCAGCCCCAGATGATCTGGCTGTACTGGAAGGGCGCGACCACGGAAGCCTCGCCCATGCGAAAGGCGCGCACGAGCAGCGCATGGCCGCCGAGCAGCATTGCTCCGCCGGCAAGCGCGAGCGCCAGATCACCGAGGCTGGCCGGAGCAAAACCGCCGCTGAGAGCGGCCACCGCAAGGGCGACCGGCGCAAGAACGACCAGCACGCTGGAAACAAGCGCTTCATCAGTCTCGGCCAGTTTGGTCTTGCGCAGCAGGACTATCGAAAGAGCGAAAAAGACGGCTGAACCAACCGCCGCCGCGTGCCCCAGATTGAGCGGGGCGGCACCCGGCTTGAGGGCGAGCGCCACGCCGGCGAAACCGATCAGAACGCCCGCCCAGCCGATTGCCGAAAGCCGTTCGCCCAACAGCACAAAGCCTAGCACGGCCACGAGGATCGGCGTCAGGAAAGCCAGCAGATATGCCTCGGCGAGCGGCAAGACCGCAAAAGCATAGTGGATGAGCAAGGTATCGCCGGCGAGCAGCAGCGCGCGCAGCAGCGCCGTGCGCGGATGGCGCGGGACGAGGCGCGGACCACGGCCGGTCGAAAAGGCGTGAGCAAGCAGAAGAAGCAGTGCCGCCGCGGTGACGAGAAACGTCACCTGCGGCGCCGGCATCTCTTCCGCAAGCAGCTTCACGATGACGTCGGTGCCCGAGAACACGGCAAAGGCGGAAAGAACGAACAGGACGGCACGATTGTTCGACGGCGGGGCAACCGCGCCCTCAGCATCTGCCGAAGGCGTGTCAGCGGACATTGGAGCGGCCGAAGCGTTCTTCGATGAGCGACTGGCCGTATTCCAGGCAGATCGACAGAACCCAGTAGATCATGGAGGCCGTGATCAGCATCTCGATGTGCCGGAATTCCGTCTGACCCTGGGTGCGGGCGAGATACATGATTTCCCAGACGCCGACGACCGACACCAGCGAAGAGTCCTTCAGCATGGCGATGAACTGGTTGCCCGTCGGCGGGATGATGACGCGCATCGCCTGCGGCAGGATCACCAGGGCCATGGTCTGGGAAGGGTTGAGGCCGAGCGCGGCCGCGCCTTCAGACTGGCCGCGCGGAATGCTCTCGATGCCGGCGCGGAAAATCTCGGTCATATAGGCGCCATAGCAGAGCGAAAGCGCGAGAATGCCGGCCGGAACGGCGCCGATGACATAGCCCACCTGCGGCAGCCCGAGATAGATGATGTAGATCTGCATGAGCAGCGGCAGGCCGCGAAACAGCGACGTGTAGAAGGTGGCAAGCCCATAGACGACGCCGTTGTTCGACAGTTTGCCGATGGCGCCGACGAGCGCGATGACGGTGGCGATCGCGATGGAGATTGCGGAAATGTAGAGCGTCGTGACCACGCCCTGCGTGATCAGGAAGCCGATCTTCTTGGCAATGAAGGCGAAGGACAGATCGAACGAATAGAAAAACAGCATCAGGAGCGCGAAGAGCTCCACCCACACCGCAACGACCTGCTGGGTGCGCGAAAGCTGCTGCAGCGCCTTCCAGTTGGCGGCCACGATGAGCGCGATCAACAGCGCGGAGACAAACCGGCTCGTGGCGGGATTTTCGCCCAGCCAGGTTTCGGCCGAGGGCAATACCCGGCCGATCCAGGCGGAACTGATGCCGAGCTGGTAGAGCCCAAGCGTCACCAGGGCGAGGATAAACAGGCCTGCGGCCCGCCGCGATGCTTCCGGATAGCTGAGTATCAATCGGCCAAGCATGATGTCGATCTTTCCGCTTTTCAGGCAGCGCGTTCGCGCCACCAGTCCTGAGCCTGTAGTTTCCAATAGGTGAGCTGCGCAACCGCAAGGCCGGCCAGACCGCCGGCCCAGACGAGGCCGAAGGGCTCGAACAGCTTGTAGCGATCAGTCTCTCCAAGGATGCCTTCGGCGACGACCTTGCCCCCGATTGCCGTCGTGTTGAGCCCGTGTCCGCCAAAGGCCGTGCAATGCCACACGCCGGGTCCCATGCGCCCGATCTGGGGCATGAGATGACGGGCATAGGACATGAGGCCCGACCAGGCGAGCTCCGTCTTCAGCCCGGCCAGTTGCGGATAGGTGCCCACCATCTCGGCCCGCAGCTCGCGCACGAGCGCTTCCGTCGAGGCGGCGCGCGTCGTGATACGCCCGCCCCACAGCAAACGCTTGCCGTCGTCGACGACGCGGTAGTAGTCGCCGGCGCGGCGGTTGTCGCCGATGGCGTCCGTTGTCCGGATCGCGGTGGCAATGAGTTCCGGCGCTTCCTCGCTGACCATCACATAGGTCGCGATGGGCAGGAAGGAGCGCTTCAGCTTTCCGTGCAGCGAACCGGTGTAGCCGCCGGTGGTGAAGACGACGTTCCGCGCCCGAATTTCCCCGTTCAGCGTCGTCACGCGCTTTTGCGCTCCGGCCAGGTCAACGCCTTTTGCCGGTGACGTTTCAAAGATGTGGCCGCCGAGCCGCTCGATTTCTTGCGCCACGCCCCGCAGATAGTTGAGCGGATGCATATGGAACGACTGTCCGTCGCGCACCGCCTGAAAATAGCGGTCCGACTTCAGCACGGCGCGCACCTGGTCGCGCTCCATGAATTCAAGCTCACGGCCGTAGGCCCGGCGGGTCTGCTCGACATACGACTTGAGGCTGGCGCCGTCGTCGTAGCGCACAACGCTCATCAGCCCCGCTTTCGGCTTCGCGTCGTCGATGCCAAGCGCCTGGATGGTCTGACGGACGAAATCCACGCCCTCGATCGACATCAGGTACAGGCGCTTGGCTACGTCTTGTCCCGCGATCCTGGCGATCTGCTCATTGCCCGTGGCAAAGCCGGGACTGACGAACCCGCCATTCCGGCCCGAGGCGCCAAAGCCGACGCTTTCGGCCTCGAGAACCACCACCGACTGCCCTGCCCTTGCAAGCTGCAGCGCGGTCGTCAACCCGGCAAGGCCGCCGCCGACGATCAGGGTGTCGCACTCTTGCGAACCGGCGAGCGGCTGGCGCTTCTTCGGATCGGACATGGTCCGCTTGTAATAGGTATCTGGATAGGTCATCGCGCGCCCGGTCTTCTAGGGAAAGCAAGGCACGGGCGCTGTGTCGCGCCCGTGCCGGTCGACTCAGTCTGCGCTGTAGTCCTTGCCGTACCACTTGGTGGTGAGCTGGGCGAGCGTGCCGTCCTTCTTCATATCCTCGATGAGGCCGCCGACCTTGGCCGTCCACTCCGCATCGCCTTTCTCGGCGATCACGACGAGCGGTTCGCGGAAGGCGTATTCGCCTTCGAGGACGCGGATCGGGTAGCCGTTCTTCATGGCGTTGAGCGCCGTCTGCTCGGGCGCGATCACCGCATTGATGCGAACGCCATCGCCGAGGCGCAGATCATCGAAGGGAAGCATCGAATCGGCATAGGTGCGCACCTCGCCGGGTTCCAGCTTGTATTCGATCGGGGGCAGGCCCGGGGCGTCGATCTCAAGCCGACGGTTGATGAAATCTTCAGACGTCGTCGCCGTCTCGACGCCGATGACCTTGCCGTTAAGGTCAGCCACCGTCTTTGCCGTGCTGTCCTTGTGCACCGCGTAGACGTATGGGCTGTAATAGTAGATGCCGGCGAAATCGATCACCTGGGCGCGGGGCTTCGTCGGCGTCACCGAACCGACGCCAAGGTCATAGCGGCCCTGCCAGTGACCACCCGTCAGCGTCGCCCATTCGGGCGTCTCGAAGCTCACCTCGACCCCGAGGCGCTTGGCGATTTCGTGCGAAACGTCGATGTCGAAGCCGACCATCTGGTTGTTGTCGTCGAGATAGCTCTGCGGCGGCCAGCCGCTGTTGGTGGCGACGACCATCGCCTTCTTTTGCATGACGCGGTCGAGCGTCTGTCCGGCATGGGCAGAGACCGCAAAGGCGACAAATGCAGCCCCAATGGCCAGTCGTGCGAAGAGCTTTTTCACGTAATCCTCCCGTTCACTCCCGTCAGCCACGATCCTTACTCTATGTAAGATGTCTGACAACTAAATCTGTAAGTGGGTTTCCCTTGGAGTCAAGAGCACGGCTACAGCCGAGCGGGGAAACGATTGGATCAACCCCGCGAATTCGTAGTGACAGGTTCATGTCAGCTCTGCTCTTCAGCTCCTACCCCTTCCGCTCCTGCAGGATGTTCCCGCCATCGACCACGAGAACGGACCCGTTGACATAGCTCGCCCCATCGGATGCGAGGAAAACCACCGTCGCCGCGACCTCGTCCGGCGTTCCGGCGCGTCCGGGCGGCGTGCGGCGCGCGGCTTCTTTCTCTTCCGGCGTCGAGGCGCCGGTTTCGATCCATCCCGGTGCGACCGCATTCACGGTAATACCGTGGCGCGCGACCTCCAGCGCCAGCGCATGAGTCATGCCCACCATTCCGGCCTTGGCGGCGGAATAGGCCGACTCGCCCTCGTTGGATACATAAGGGCCGGTGACCGATGCGATGTTGACCACACGGCCATGGCCGTTCTCGATCATGCGCGGCAGGAACGACCGCGTGACGAGAAATGCCGTCTTCAGGCTGACGTCGATCCCCCGGGTCCAATCGCTCTCGGTCAATTCCGTGAAACGCTTCTGGACGGCAGGCTGGGCGGCGGTTCCCATGCCGGCATTGTTGACCAGCACATCGACGTCGCCGATTTCCGCACGCAAGCGCTCGACCTGTGCAGCGTCCGTCAGATCCGCGACGGCTGCCTTGACCACGATGCCTTCTGCGCGAAGCTCTGCTGCGCGCTCGAAGATGCGCTCGGAGGACGAGGTGATGGCTACCGATAGCCCTGCCCCGGCAAGTGCACGCGCTATCGCCATGCCGATGCCGTCGGGCGCTCCGGCGCCGGTCACCAGCGCAGTCACCGATTTCGATTGCAGCATGTCCCCTCCCGTTTGCCGCGGTTTCGGCTCAGTAGCCTGCGGTCACTCCGAAATCGATCGGAAGCGCGGCGCCGGTAAGCGGAGCACTGCCGGGCTGGCACAGGAAATGGATGAACTCGGCCACCTCCTCCGCCTTGATGAAACGGGCATTATCGCCCTGCGGGTAGTGTGCAAGAAGCCGGCGCTTATAGCCTTCCGGATCGCCGCCGCCATAGGTGGTCGCCTGATATTCGATCATCGGCGTGGCGACATCTGCCGGGCAAACCGCGTTGACCCGAACGCCATGAGGCGCCAGTTCCAGCGCAAGCGCTTTTGACAGCAGCACCAGCCCGCCCTTGGAAGCGCAATAGACCGCCGCCCCGTTGTTGCCGACGAGGCCGGCATCGGATGCCACGTTCACGATAGCCCCTCGCGAGGCGATGAGATGTGGCGTTGCGGCTGTGGTCAGGAAGAACGCACCCTTGAGATTGATGTCGAGCACACGGTCCCAGTCCTGCTCGCTGACTTGCACGGACGGCCCCTCGAGCCAGACGCCCGCCGCATTCACCAGCACGTCGACCCCGCCACCCCACGCGACAGCGGCCTCAACCGCTTCGCGGCACGCCGCAACGGAGCGGATGTCGAAACCGACCCCCAGAACCTCGGCGCCGGCCGCGGCGATGCGCCCCTTGGCCTCGTCGAGCCTCACGCCCTCGAGGTCTGCGACCACGATGCGGTCACCGCTGGCTGCAAAGCGCAACGCGGTTGCGATGCCCATGCCGCCCGCGCCACCTGCGACCATGACCGTTCTGCGCGACATAAGGTGACCTCCTCACCAAGACCCCTTCCGGCTTGCCGCCGCAACGCGGCCCGGACCACTCCCGCACCACATTGCATGGACCGGCAAGATCCGTTGCCGTTGCCCACAACCGTTTACCCACTCAGGGATAGAAGCATCCTCCATGCTTCCGGTCCAGGCTCACCGGCATGCCTGCCGGGTGGCTACTATAGCCATTTTTGCTTCTCAAGGCGGATTTTGGACCATCCGGCTGGCGAAGATATAGGCCAGTAAGGGCTGATGCGCGCCCAAACACAGGACCTGAAAACTTCCTGCCCATTAGGCTTCAGCGGCAACGCCGCTCGACCCGTAGCGCCGCGCAAGAACGGCGCCGATCAGGATCTGGATCTGGTTGTAAAGCATGATCGGCAATACAATCATGCCGAATCCGGGAGCCCCGGCAAACAGGACCTGCGCCAGCGGCAAACCGGAAGCCAGGCTCTTTTTGGAGCCGCAGAACACGGCGGCGATCTCGTCTTCGCGGCGGAACCCGAGCCGACGGGCACCGTAGATGGTGAACGCGAACACCAGGATGAGCAGCAGCGTGCAAAGCGCCGCCGCTGCCACAAGTCCGCTTGGAGGCAGTTCATTCCACAAGCCCGCAGTTACCGACTTTGAGAAGGCCGAATAGATGATCAGGACGATCACGGACTGGTCGTAGTTTTCGAGCCAATGCTTCCGACTGGCCGGGAAATCGCCGACCCAGCGATGAATGACCTGCCCCAATCCGAACGGGAGGAGAAGCTCGACAAAAACATCTCTCAACGCTTGCCCGATATCGATCGATCCGGCGCCTGCCGAGTTCATGAACAGCGTCAGCAGCAGCGGCGTCAGCAGCAGCCCGAAAACATTCGAGCCAGCGGAGTTGCAAACTGCGGCCGGCACATTGCCCTTGGCCATCGCGGTATAGGCGATCGACGACGACACCGCAGACGGCAAGACAGCAAGGTAGATGAAGCCGAGCACCAGGTCGCCGGGGAGGACGCTATCGGGAACCAATCGCAAAGGCTGAACGATCAGGGGAAAGACGATGAAGGTCGTCGCAAAAATGAATCCGTGAAGCTGCCACTGCTTCAGGCCCGTCAGGATTGCCTTGTGCGAGAGGGCGGCACCATGGCCGAAAAAGAGGAGCGCAACGCCGATCGTTCCGACCCAATCGACAATTTCGGCGGTTTGGCCTGTGGCAGGAAACAGCGTCGCGACCACAATGGCCGCGATCATCAGCATCAGAAATGGATCCAGTTTCATCAAACGCTCCAGTCGAATCTGCTTCACTCGGCCGTATTGCCGGCCGTTTTGAACGCAGCTACAGACTATTGCGATTGGCCTACAAATTGGTCTGGATGCGAATTTGAAGACACCCGAGCGAGTGACCGTGGCCGAGGCCACGAAACGCCTGCGCGCACATTTCGAGCAACAGCAGCTCGGACCTCAGGACCGGGTACGGCCCGAACGTGAGATGGCTGGCCTTGTCGGATGCTGCCGCGAGACAGTCAGGCGAGCGCTGCGCATCCTTGAGGCCGAAGGCCTGCTCTGGCGCCATCAGGGCAAGGGGACTTTCCTCGGCTCCGCACCCGCGGGTGTCGACCGGCCGATCAATCGCGTTCTCGAGAATGCATCGGCCACCGATCTCATCGAGGCGCGGCTTGTCTACGAACCGGCATTGGCAGCGGCCGCCGCCCAGTCGGCAACCGACGACAACCTGAAGCAGCTGCGGGAGCTCGCAATCGCCACCGGCGAGGCGCAAGACTGGCGCGATTACGAGCGCCTGGATGACGCCTTTCACAAGGCGGTTGCGAGGGCCAGCGGCAATCCGCTGCTGGTCGCCATCTTCATCGCGCTCGCATCCGTGCGAGGGCGTGCACCATGGCAGCGGCGTCACGATGCGATGTTCCGCAAAGCGCAAAAGCACGAATATTCCTCTCGCCAAAGCAAGCTTCATCTGGCGATCGTCGACGCTATCGAGGCGCGGGACAGCCTAGCTGCATCCGAAGCGATGACACGTCATCTCCGGACCATTCGAGACCTGCTTGAACACTGAATTCCAAGCGAGGAGCGTAAATGTCCTTCTGTGCAAGGCCTTTCGTATGCTCCTATGGTGCCAAGGGGCTTTGAGCGTTTCAGGTTTAGCTGGAACCACTTTTATGTGCACTGTTGCCAGGCCAAGAAGAGAGCGCCCCGGTCGAAGAGCGCCACGGCGTCTTCGCCAGCCCAATGTGACGTCGCAGTTATCGCATTACGAAAGGATCGGGGAAGGGGTCGTCTGAAGTCTGCAGCCACACCGTCTTGGTGCGGGTGAAGTCGAGCGCGGCCGCCAGGCCGCCCTCGCGGCCGTGTCCCGAAAGCCCGAAGCCGCCAAAGGGCGCAATCGGGGAAACCGCGCGATAGGTGTTCACCCAGACGACACCGGCGTGAATGCCCTTCATCATGCGATGCGCGCGAGCTAGGTTGCGCGTGAAGACGCCGGAAGCGAGGCCGTAGCGTGTGTCGTTTGCAATCCGCAGCGCTTCGACCTCATCCTCGAAGGACACCACCGACAGCACCGGCCCGAAGAACTCTTCCGCAAGCGAGGGAGAGGCAACGCCGTCGCAATCCAGTATGGTCGGCGCGTAGTAAAAGCCTTTGCCGGCAGGTGCCTGGCCGCCCGTCACCAGCCTGGCCCCGGTCGCTATGGAGCGCTCAACCAGCGATGCGACATGGTCGCGTTGCCGGCTCGTGGCAAGGGGACCGACCTCGGTTGTCATATCCAGGGGGCCGCCAATGCGAATCTCCTCCGCCTTCGCCTTGAGCATATCGAGGAACTTGTCCTTGATGCTGCGCTCCACCAGAAGGCGCGAGCCGGCGACGCAACTCTGGCCGGTGGCGGCGAAAATGCCGGCGACCTGCGCATTCGCAGCGCTCTCCAGATCGGCGTCGGCAAAGACGATGAAGGGAGACTTGCCGCCCAGCTCGAGCGAGGTGGAGGCGAGGTTTTCGGCCGAATTGCGCACGATGCGGCGTGCCGTCTCCGGCCCGCCGGTGAAGGCGATGTGCGCGACCTTTGGATGGGTGGAAAGCGCCGCACCGCAGGAAGCGCCGAAGCCGGTGATGATGTTGACCACGCCGGCGGGAAAACCCGCCTCGTGAACCAGCCGCGCGAATTCGAGCAACGGCGCGGGACCATCCTCGGATGCCTTGAGCACCAGCGTGCAGCCGGCGGCAAGCGCCGGGCCGATCTTGACCGCCGAAAGAAAGAGCTGGCTGTTCCAGGGCACCACCATGGCAACCACGCCGATCGGCTCGCGCCGCAGCCAGACTTCCATGTCCGGCTTGTCGATGGGGAGGTAGGAGCCTTCGATCTTGTCGGCGATTCCGGCGTAGTAGCGATAGTAGTCCGCGACATAGGCTATCTGCGCGGACGTCTCGCGGATGATCTTGCCGGTGTCCCGGGTTTCCAGCTCGGCCAGCTTCTGCGCATTAGCAGCGACGAGGTCGGCAAGCTTGTAGAGCAGCTTGCCGCGCTGGGTGGCCGTCATCTTCGCCCAAGGGCCCTCGTGCAGCGCGCGATGGGCGGCCTGGACGGCGCGATCCACATCGGCTTCGCGCGCTTCCGGCATTTCGGCCCACGGCTCGCCCGTTGCCGGGTCCACGCTTGGGAAGGAGGCTTCCCCATCGCAGAAAGCACCGTCGATGTAGTACTGGAAATGTTGCATCGTCCTGCTCCGTAGATACGTCATGACACTGGCGGCAACGACCGCATCAGTAAGGCATCGGTTGCCAGATCGTCAGGCGCCCGTTCTCAGCCAACCGGCCATCAGATCGTTTACGATTTCCGGGGCCGTAAGATTGACCATGTGACGATGGCCCGCCACGATCTCGGCCCATCCTTTCGGGGCGGCATCCGCCATCTGCCGCGCCATCTCCGGGGTCGAATTCGGATCTCCCGAGCCGGTCAGGAACATGGCGGGGCATTCCACGAACGGCCATCTGTCGGCATAGATCGCATCACCGCCCGCAAAGGCGGTGTAGGCGATCGCATAGCCGTTCGGATCGACCGTTTCGAGGCAATGACGGGTGATCTGCCTCGCGTTCTCGCTGTCGAGGTCGTCGCCGAACCAGCGGTTGAGCGGGCCTGCCTTGTCGACGCCCTCGCTGGAGATCGCGGCCGCGCGCGCGAGAACGGCTGCCTTGGCTTCCGCATCGCGACGATATACGCCGTTGAGGCAGGCCACCCGCCGGACGCGACCGCCCATGGTCGCGGCCGCGCCGCCCGAGATCAGCGCGCCCATCGAATGCCCGGCGATATTGGCTGGCCCGATCCCCATGTCATCGAGAAAGCGGCCCAGCCAGGCGACGAAATCGGCAATCGTGCTGCCCGTGGGCAGCTTGTCGCTTTCGCCATGGCCCGGCATGTCCACCGCGATGACGCGATGCGATCCGGAGAAGCGGGCGATCTGGGGCGCCCATGCCTCCAGCCGCATGCCGACACCATGGATCAGAACGAGCGGCTCGCCTTCACCAACGGCGAAAAAGGCGGCCCCGCCTGCGGTTCGGGCCCGTTCGAAGGCCGGGTCCGGCCACAGACCGGAAGAAGGAGTTTCCAAGGTAGGCATAAGCGAACTCGGATCCTCACACGCCGGCCGGATTCGAGACGTCCTGGCCCAGATCCTTGAGGTCCTGATAACGGTCGCCGATGCGGTGATGCGGGCGGCCGCCAACCGAGGCACCGAGCGCAATGACGATCTCGTCGGCAGCGGGAGCGTCGGGGATCGACGTCTGGATCGTCAGATAATGCGAACGCCGGCCCTCATCGTTCTTGTCCATCAGCGGGATCATGATCGGGGCATTCGCCGGACCGCGCGTGTTGCAGAAGGCGAGATAGGACTTGGCGCCAACCGCGTTCCGGTAATGATTGCCGAAGCGCAGCGTGTGGATCAGCGCCGAGGCATGTTCCAGTTCGCCATCGAGACCCACCACGGCGGACTTGCCATAGCCTTCCACAGCTTCGCCGGAGCCGACCGCATTGATGATCATGCCCGTCAGCAGTTCGCCCAGCACCGGGGCGGCGGCGTGGATTTCGGGCTTGAGATTATCGACAAAGCCCCGGCCCGCCCACGGGTTCTTCACCACGGCAAAGGCGGAGAAGAGCTTCAAGGGAGTGGGGGCTGTCCTGCCTCCCTCGATCAAAGTGGTTTCGACCTGCAGCAATGTCTTGCGAATTTGGATGGTCATCAGCAGTTCCTTTGCAAATTCCATATTATGGTATTCCACAATTTATATGTGTCGAGTTTCGCTACGCCGCCCACGGGAGCGGCGAGGAAAGCGACGTTTCGGGCGATCAGGCCGTTTCGAGCAGGCCGTCGTAGGCGAGCTCGTACAGGCGCCGCATCTCGGTCTCTGTGGGCACGCGCGGATTGTTGGCAGGGGTGCCGGAAGCCAGACCCTGCCGCGCCATTTCGGGAATGAGTTCCATATAGCGGGCGCGGTCGATGCCGAATTCGCGCGGCGTCGGCACCTTCAGCCGGCGGTTGAGATCCTGGAACGCTGCAACGAGCATGGCCGCCGCTGTCTCGTCATCGGCACTTGAAGTCATGCCGAGCGCACGCGCC
>Ga0187815_10000926_pt1 | contig 14097 bp, 14 predicted proteins | sample NC_S_5_FD_132962 | JGI IMG/M metagenome (GOLD analysis project Ga0187815, IMG submission 132962) | Wetland sediment microbial communities from Neuse River Estuary, North Carolina, USA - ASW-S_5 | ecosystem: Environmental > Aquatic > Freshwater > Wetlands > Sediment | place: USA: North Carolina...
CATGCCGGCGAGGAATTCCTCGGTGACCGGCTTGTTCACCGCCACCAGGTATTCCTTCTCGTGGTGGTTCTCCGCGCGCAGGATCTCGTTGACGATGTCGCCGTTGCTGGTGAGCAGGATCAGCCCTTCCGAATCCTTGTCCAGCCGGCCGACCGGGAAGATGCGCTGCGGGTGATCGACGAAGTCCACGATGTTGCCGTCCACCGTCTGGTCGGTGGTGCAGGTGATGCCTGTCGGCTTGTTCAGCGCGATGTAGACCGCCTTCTTCGCGGCCGGCGTGGCGGCGAGAATGCGCGCCTTGACAAGCTCGCCGTCCACGCGCACCTCGTCGCCCTCCAGCGCCTTGGCGCCGGTGCCGACGGCCTCGCCGTTGATGGTGACGCGGCCGGCCGCCAGCCACTCGTCCGCCTCGCGGCGCGAGCACAGGCCGGCTTCGCTGATGTATTTGTTGACGCGCATGGGTCGGACCTGAACCGGTAGGAGCGGCTTCAGCCGCGATGGCGTGGCGGTTGGGTCGCGGCCGAAGCCGCTCCTACGAACGCAGGCCCACGCCGCGCTTGAGCAGTTGCAGGCCGAACGCGGCGAGCGCCACCACGAAGCCCAGCATCACCACGAACGCCACGCCCACGTGCACGTCGCTGATGCCGAGCACGCCGTAGCGAAACGCGTTGACCATGTAGAGGATCGGGTTGATCCGCGAAATCGCCTGCCACGGTTCGCCCAGCATCTGGATCGAGTAGAACACGCCGCCGAGGTAGGTGAGCGGGGTGAGGATGAAAGTGGGCACCAGGGCGATGTCGTCGAATTTCTTCGCGTACACCGCGTTGACGAAGCCGGCCAGCGAGAAGATCACCGAGCCCAGCAGCACCGAGGCGAAGGTGATCAGCGGGTGCTGCACGTGCAGCGAGGTGAAGAACAGCGCGATACAGAGCACCAGCACGCCCACCGCGAGGCCGCGCACCACCGCGCCGGCCACGTAGCCGGCAAGGATCACCCAGTTCGGCATCGGCGATACCAGCATCTCCTCAACCGCGCGGCTGAACTTGGCGCCGAAGAACGAGCTGGAGATGTTGCCGTAGCTGTTCGTGATGATGCTCATCATCACCAGGCCCGGCACGATGTACTGCATGTAGGTGTAGCCGCCCTGGATGGTGCCGATGCGGCTGCCGATCAGCTTGCCGAAGATCACGAAATACAGCGTCATGGTGATCGCGGGCGGGATCAGCGTCTGCGTCCAGATGCGCAGGATGCGCGCGATCTCGCGGCGCACGATGGTGTTGAGGGCGACCAGGTTGGCGGCGGCGTTGCTCATGCGGCCAGCTCCTGGCCGTTGCGGCCCTGTTCCACCAGCCGCACGAACAGCTCCTCCAGCCGGTTGGTCTTGTTGCGCATCGAGGTCACCGTGATGCCGTGCGCGGTGAGTGCCGCGAACAGCGAGTTGAGGTCGTGGGTGCGCGCCATCTCGGCCTCCAGCGTGTGCTCGTCCATGCGGCGCAGCGCGACGCCGGGAAGTGCTGGCAGCCCGTCCGGCGCACCCGTCACGTCGAACACGAAGGTCTCCACGTCGAGCTTGGCCAGCAACCGCTTCATCGTGGTGTTCTCCACGATCGTGCCGCGGTCGATGATCGCGATGTTGCGGCACAGCTGCTCGGCTTCCTCCAGGTAGTGCGTGGTGAGGATCACCGTGGTGCCGGCCGCGTTGATGCCGCTGATGAACTGCCACATCGAGCGGCGGATCTCGATGTCCACGCCGGCGGTGGGCTCGTCGAGGATCAGCAGCCTCGGCTCGTTCATCATCGCGCGGGCGATCATCAGGCGCCGCTTCATGCCGCCGGAGAGCATGCGCGCCTGGTGCTGGGCCTTGTCCCACAGGCGCAGTTCCTTCAGGTATTTCTCCGCGCGCTCGGCGGCGATCTTCCGCGGGATGCCGTAGAAGCCCGCCTCGTTGACGCAGATGTCGAACGGCTTCTCGAACTGGTTGAAGTTGATCTCCTGGGGCACCAGGCCGATCAGCTTCATCGCCTCGTTGCGTTGACGGTTCACCGAGACGCCGAACACCCGCGCGTCGCCGCCGCTGGCATTCACCAGCGAGGAGAGGATGCCGATCAGGGTGGACTTGCCGGCCCCGTTGGGGCCAAGCAGGGCGAAGAAATCGCCGGGCTGGACGGTCAGCGAGACGCCCTTGAGGGCCTCCACGCCGTTGCCGTAGGTCTTGCGCAGGTTGTCGACGACAAGCGCGGGAACAGGGCTCATGGGCTGCACCGGAATGGGTGAGCCTCTTATTATAGCGGGCCATCCTTCGCCGCCCGGTGCCACCGGGTGCACGCACCGTTTCCGGAATCCGCTCCATGGCCGACCATTTCCAGCTACGCCTCGTCGACAGCCGCATGCTGGCGCCCACCGTGCGCCACCTCGCGTTCGAGCGCGTGGACGGCCAGCCGCTGGCCTTCGTGCCGGGGCAGTTCCTGCAGATCCATTTCCACTACGACGACGGCACGCCCACCAAGCGCAGTTATTCCGTGGCGACCGTAGGTGACGGCAGCTCGCCCGTGCAACGGGTCGAGATCGCGGTGAGCTACGTGGAAGGCGGCGCGGCCACCAGGCTGCTGGGCGAGCTGCCGATCGGCGGCGTGGTCGACGCCAGTGGCCCCTATGGCCGCTTCTGCCTGCAGGCCGGCGACGTCCACCCGCGCTACCTGTTGCTCGCCACCGGCACCGGGGTCACCCCCTACCGCGCGATGCTGCCGCAGATCGAGCAACTGCTGGCGAAGGGCGGCCGCGAAGTGGTGCTGCTGTACGGCGCCCGCAACGAGACCGAGCTGCTTTACGGGGAGGAGTTCGAGGCCTTCGCCCGGACCCACCCCGGCTTCACCTTCCACGGCTGCCTCAGCCGTCAGCCGCGTGTTGTGCCGCGCGCCTCCGACCGCAGCGGCCACGTGCAAGGCGTACTGGCCGAACTCGCACCCCACGAGGGCCGTGACATCGCCTATCTCTGCGGCAACCCCAACATGGTTGACGCCGCCTTCACGGCGCTGAAGGAATTCGGCCTGCCTGTGCCGCAGATCCGGCGGGAGAAGTACATCTCGTCCCGTTGAGGCGATGGTGTGGGCGATTCTGGCCTGTACGGCGGTGTGCACGCCCCGGCTGCGCTTCGGGCCGTCGCCGGGGCACGTGAATTGCTTGGCTGATGGGTTCACGGTGTCATCGCATCGCCGGTCCTAACGTACGGCGCCCGCCGAAAGTGTGATTGAGTGCTCGGTTTGCGAGCTTTACTGCGCGCACGATTCAGTCACCAGACATCAATATCCGAAGCCTCTCCCTGTCTAAAGACTTCGCTATCGATGCCGATATCACTCGGGACGTCCTGCCATGAGGGTGGGGTGCGGAGGTTATTGGTATGCGAGCGATCGATTCTTCGCCAGTGGGTGGTCTTGCCGTCGGCGCGAGCCGCAATGCGCAATCGACAGCGGCAAACCGGTTTCCGGTGGAGCGTGCGGCCCATGCCGCACGCGCACGCTTGCCGTCCAAGACGGACGGCCGCGGCATTCGACGATCGATCCGGACGCGATTGCTTCAAGGAATGCTCCTGCTGGGCTTCTTCCTGCCCACCCTGGCCGTTGCGAATGAAGCCACCGGCGTGCTGCAGATTTCCCTGCGGGTGGTGGCTTCCTGCAATGTGCAAACCCGCCCCCTGGTCTTCGCCACCTACGTGGCTGGAGGTTCGGCAGTGGGAACCGCCACGCCGGGCGCCATCGACGTGAGCTGCACGCGTGGTACCCCGGCGGCCGTCTACCTCGACGGCGACCGCACGCTGGCGGGTCCTGGCGGCGCACGGGTAGCGTACACCTTGCGGGCAAACGGCCAGGCGTGGCCGGCCGGTGCATCGATAGCCGTGCACGGCCAGGGGGCACACCCGATCCGCCTGCAACTCTCCGGCAACGTGCTGGCGGGGCAGCAGGTGGTGCCAGGCGACTACAACGACGCGGCCGTGGTCCGGGTCATCTATTGAGCATGCGGGTGCTGCTGGCGGGCCGCCACGGACCGGTCCCCGGTGCGCCTCTTTGGGCGGCAGGCAAACGAACCCGGCGGTTTCCCGTTCAGTAGTTCACGTCGATCTGGACGACGTCCGTGTACCTGTCCGGAGTGACATCCGTACTGCTGGTGGTCTCGGCGTGGACGGTCAGGGATTGTGCCCTGCCGTCGCCGATGCCGTGCACGCCATTGCCGACGGAGGTGCGCGTGGCGGTATTGCCCCATATCGTGCTCAAGGCCGGGTCTTGGTAGAGCTGGTATCGCACGATGTCCGTGTTGCTGCCGGTTCCCTTCATGCTGCCGGCACCATCGGCATCGCCGTCGGAAGGCAGCAGGCCCACGTTGTACGGCGTCCTGTTCGGGCAGGTCACGGCGATGTTGTCGCTGCCAGTGACAGAGGGTGCGCCGGCAGCGACGCCGCCAGCGCTGCCGAAGATCAGGTTGGGGCCCGCACTGACCACGCAGGCATTGCCCAGCTTGGCCTGGATGTTGAGGGTGAAGCGGGGAAAGAGATAACCCGGCTCCGTGCCACAGCTGGATCCGGCGAGATAGCCGAGTCGCGTCAAGCTGAAGCTGGCCCGATAGGTGCCCGCCGCGGCGCTGGCCTGGTTGCCGGGGATATGGCCGTAGTAGGGAATGGTGCCGGTCGTCGTTGTGCCCGGGGCTATCGATAGTGGAACCGACAGCGGATGGCCCGGGTCCCAGGCGGCGCTGGACAACGGATCAGCGTAGAGGCCGAAGTCGAGGGTGCTGGCGCCCGGTCCCCGCAGTACGGGTTGGTTCGGCATACCTGGCGCGCTGGGCGTGCCAATTGCCACGCAGAGGGTGAATGTAACTGTGGAGGCACTGGAATTGCGGCAGCGGTAGTTGATGCTGCCGCCGTCGGATGCGCCGGAGGCGGTGCTGACCTTGATGGTGCCGAAGTTGAGGGTGGGATGGGTCGCCGTGCAAGTCACCTGCGCGCGCGCGGTTACCGGCATCAGCAAGGTGCCGGCGAGCAGCAGCAACAGCAGGAACGGAAGTCGGGAAAGGCTCACGCCGGCGCCTCAATAATTCACGTTGACCTGGACCGTGTCCGAATAGGTGTCGGGCGTGACATCGGTGCTCGTGGTGGTCTTGGCGTACACGATCAGCGGCTGCGCGGAGCCGGTGCCGGTGCCGGCCACGCCATTGCCCGTGCTGCCTACGGCAGCGGTGTTGCCCCAGACCTGGGTCAGGCCGGAATTCGAGTAGAGCTGGTACTGCACCGTGTTCGCGTTGCCGCCGGTGCCCTGCATGGTGCCGGCGCCGGTCGTGCTTGGCGCGTTCAGCGGCGCCAGGCCGACCGTGTAAGGCGTGTTGACGGTGCAGGTGACGCTCAGCGTGGTGCTGCCCGGGGCGGTCGCCGCGCCGGCGGCGACGGCGTTGAAGGTGAGGTTGTTGGCCGAGACCGTGCAGTTGTCCTGCACCGTGGCGGAGACCAGAAACGGGAAATACACGTTGGCCTGGGCGCCGCCGCAGCTGCCCGGGGCGGTATTGCCTTGCACGTCGTTGACCGTGATCGCCGTGTCGCCGTTCTGGTAGTTGTCGGTGTAGCTGCCTGACGCCGCCGTGGTTTGCCCGTTGAGTACCTGGGCGTACAACGTCGCGGTCGCGTTCCTGATGGACGCTCCCTTGCCGAGCGTGAGGTTCACCATCAGCGGGGTACGGAAGGTGCCGAACATCTCGCTGCCCCACACCTGGGTATATCCGGGATCCTGATAGAGCTGGAAGTTCAGCTTGTTGCTGCCGCTGCTCATCTGGCGTGGATTGGTCTGTGCCCCGCCCGGCTCGCCGATGCTGAAGCAGATGGTGGCCGAGTGGGTCCTGCTGTTGTCGGTGTTGCTGCACGAATAGGTCAGGGTGGCCGTGGTGTTGGTCTGGCTGGACAACGGGTTCACCGTGCCGAAGCTCACCGCGGTCATGCTGGCCGAGGTGCAGTTGATGCCGGCGGCGTGCGCAGGCGCAACGCGGAACATGCCGACAACGGCCAGCAGCAGAAGGGCGAGAAAGCGCAGCAGCGTCTTGTTCATGGCTTCACCTTGCGGCAGCTCAGCGGCCCGATCTGCGGGATGCCGCCACCTTGCTTGCGGTAGTCGAAACTCGCATGGCATACGCCGGTCGGGGTCGTCACGTCCAGCACGTTGCGGGTGTCCAGCGTATCCAGGTAGACCGCGCCGTCGAAGCCGACCAGGGCGGGTTCGCCGGCATGCCCGCGCAGCCGCACGGCGCTGCCCACCGGCAGCGGCTTCCCGGCTTCGTCGAACAGGATGATGGAGGCGGCCCGCACGGGCACGATGCCGAACTTCACCAGGGTGCCAGCGCGGTCCGTGGGTGTCGCGTCCATGTTCACCCGGTCGATCCGCATGTCGGCCGGCAGGCTCATCGGGTCGATGCTGAGTTTGTTGTTCTGGTACGCGTTGAGCGGGGTCACCAGCAGCATGCCCTTGCTGTCGGTGGTACCGATCGGATTGTTCTGCAGGCTCACCGGAACGCCGGCGACGCCCTCGGTGGAGACCACGGCGAAGCCGGTGTTGATCTGCCTCGCCGCGAACACGTCGCCGCCCATCAGCACCAGCGAGCCCATCGCACCGGCATAGCCGTAGCGCGTGCCGTCGATGTCGTAGGCGCCGGCCTGCACCTGGCCGTAGCGGCCCAGGTAGTCCAGCTCGCCCTGGCCGCCATTCTGGCCGCCGCCCTGGTTGAGCGACGCGCGCCAGCCCAGCCCGCCCTGGCTCGGCAGCGACTGCGTGGCATTCAAGGCCAGGCCGGTGCGGCCGTTCTCGCGTTGCAAGCTGCCGCTGACCGAGATGTTGTGGTCCAGCGCCAGGGTGAGAATGGCGAAGACGGTGCGGTTGCGCGAGTTGTCCAGGTCCTGGTTGACGCTCAGGTTCAGCATCGCCCAGCGGCCAAGCGACTTGTACCAGTAGGCGCTGCCGTAGCGCTGCGCGGACTGCTGCGGGATAGCCAGCTTGATGTAGCTGACGCCGAAATTGCCGATGCGATTGAAGTTGTAGCTGAGATAGGCCTGCGTGCTGACGCGCGGCATGACCGAGTCGTACAGCGTGCCGATGTCGCGGTAATCGCCGCGGGTGCGGGTGCTGTTGAAGCCGGCATTGAAGCGGTCGTTGCTCCAGTTGTAGCCCAGGCTGTACTGCTCGCCGTCCTGGCCGTGGTAGCTGCTGCGCGCGACCGCGGCGGACAGCACGCCGCCACGGTCGCCGAGCAGCCAGACCCCGCCCACGCCGGCATTGCCGAGCCCGGCGGTGAGTTCGGCGTGCGCTTCGGCGGTGAAGCGGTTGCTGATGCCGTAGCGCCAGGTGCCGCTGCCTACCGCGTCGTTGCCGTAGTCGAACGAATCCACGCCGTAGTTCTCGCGTACCTTGCCGAGCTCGACGGACCAGTCGGACAGGCCTTCGCGCAGCAGCTGGTTTTCGCCGTACAGCGAGAAGTTGAGCGTGGTGGTCTGGCCCAGCGCATTGGTCAGCACCACCTGGGCGTTGCCGGCGCCGCTGATGTTGGGGATGGTGCTGAGCTGGAAGGGGCCAGTGGGTACCTGGCCGCTGTATTGACGCAGGCCGTTCACATAGAGCTCGATGCTCGACGGCATCGTCGCCGAGCCGATGAAGGCGGGCAGGGGGGCGGTGACCAGATAGGGTTGCAGGGCGAAGTTGGTGCCGAACTGCACGCCGCCGATGCGGGTGGCGCGCGACCAACTCAAGGCGTCGGTGAGGGTATCGCCGAAGCGCAGGGTCAGCAGGTGGTCCGGAAACGACATGCTCCAGCTGGTGTCCAGGCGCACCGAGCGGTTCTGCGAGCTGCCGTTGTCGGCGCGGTTGTCTTGCGTGAGCGAAGTGGTGCTGAACACGCCGGCGGCGTTGAAGGCGCGCAGTTCGGCGAAGGCGTTGAGGCTGCTGGTGCCGTGCGTGCCGTAGGTGCCATAGAGGTTGTAGTTCAGCAGCGCACCGGGCGAGACGGTGGCTGTCGGCCGCTGGTTGGCAGTGGTGGAAAGCACCGTGGTGCCCAGCTTCAGCAGTTGCAGCGGTGCGGTGAGGCTCAGGGTCTGCTGGCTGGCGTCGTAGCTCACCTTCAGCCCCTGCAGGCTGTCGAGCCGCACCGGATCGGCGCTGCCGGCGGGCAAGGCGAAGCCGAGCTCGTGCAATGTTCCCTGGCTGGCCCACAGCTGGCCGTCGCGGTAGCCGAAATGGGCGAGGCCGACGTGGCTGCCGTTGAGGGTCACGTCGAGGTAGAGATCCGTGGCGCCTGCCATGGTCGCCTGGCCATTGCCGTCGGCGAGCAGGGCCGGATTGGCGGCATCCCTGGGCATCGCGGCATGACTGGCGGGGATCAGCAGGCCTTGCAGCAGCAATCCCTTAAGGAGCTCCGCTGGCCAGCGACAGGTTTTGCGTTGTCTTCTGACCATTGATCAGGACCTCGAGAGTGCCGCCCTGGGTGAACACGGCGGCGGGCGGCTTCAATGCCCAATGCATGGTCGATCCGGGCAACACATAGCCGAGCAGGCCGGGATCGATCGTGGTGCGGTGGCCGGCGGCATCGACGAAGGACAGATCCGCCACCTGGGCATGGCCGTTGCCGTGGTTGCTCACCACCAGCGTGGCCTGCTGTCCCGTGCGCTGCAGGCTCCATTGCAGCTGCGGCGCCACGCTGGCCGCGCCCACCGGTTCGACGAACACCGGCACCGAGTAATGCACCACGAAGTGCAGGCCGGGGCTGTTGGGCGCGTCGACCGGCAGCTCGTCGATGGCCAGCCGAAAGGCATTCTCGACCGACCCCGCACCGCTGGGTGGCGCTCCCACCCGGATCACCCGGATCAACTGCTGGCCACCGGCCGGGATCTCCAGCATCGGCGGACTGATCACCAGCCCCTGCGATGGCGTGCGCTGGTCGCCCGATGCGTCCTGGGTCCAGTGGTACACGCGCACCTGCGCATGCACCACGTTGTCGCCGGTGTTGCTGAGCCACAGGCCGTCGGCGTTCTGCACCGCCTTCAGGCTGAGACTGGTCGGCGACACCTGGAGGCCGGTGGCCGCCGCCCAACTGCTCGCCGCCATGAGGCAGGCGAGCAGGGCGAATCGCCAGTTACGTCGCGGCAGTGCTCGGCTCATCGGTGATCAGTAGTTCACATTGATCGTGACGGTATCGGAATAGGTGTCCGGCTGCACGTCGGTGCTGCCGGTGGCATTGGCATAGACGGTGAAAGACTGGGCCTTGGCACTGGCCATGCCGGCACCCGTGCCCGACTCACCGTTGCCCTTGGCGCTCGAGGTGGCGGTATTGCCCCAGGGCGTGAGTCCGCCGGCATCCTGATAGAGCGCGTAGGCGATGGTGGCCGAATTGCCGGCGGTGCCTGAAAGGGCGCCTACGCCATTCGTGCTGTTGTTGCTCGGAGCCAGGCCGACGTTGAACGGGGTCTTGTTCGAGCAGTTGACCGTGAAGGTGCCCGGCAGGGTCGCGGTGGTGACGCCGGCATTCACGGCAGCCAGGGTGATGTTGGAAGCAGCCGTGGTATTCACCGCGCAGGTCGCATTTACTTTCAGCGATACGGTGAACTGGCCGGTGGAAACGCTGGCGGTGGCGGTGGTGCCGATCACGCTGACGGCCAGCAGGGCGGCGGCGAGCAGGGACTTCTTGAGCAGCATTTGGATGACTCCCGTTGAGGGGTGGGTTTAGGTTTCGCAGAGTCCATAAGCAACCGGCATGCCAAGCAGCTTTCCCTTGCGCCGCGCCGCGCCGCGCCGCGTATTCCGGCGAGGTGTCGTGTTTGTCAGCCCGGGGGTGGGAAAGCGGCGACTCGGACGGCCGCCGTCAGCAAAATGCCGATTGCGTCACATTTTTGCATGACCAAGGCATGGCGCAAAGGCGGCGAACGAAGCCGGAATGGTCGAAATCAGGCCGTATGTAAAGCACGCTTGACACGTCGGGATGGCCGTTCTAGGCTGCGGCTGTCAAGGTTGCTTGACATGACGAGAGGGCGCCATGCGCAGGATCCTGGGTTTTCGCGAATACGCCGGCCGATTGCTGCTGGCGTTGTTGTTGCCCGTCGGCGGCTTGGGGCAGGCGGCAGCGGGTACAGCCGCCACCCACGGCCAGGTCGGCACCTTGAAGTTCGAAGTGCACGGCACGCGGGGGCGGCCGGTGATCCTGATCCCCGGCCTGGAGGGTGGGCCCTGGGTTTGGAAGGGCACGATCGCCGGGCTGGAAAAGGACCACGTGGTCTACGCGTTGACGCTGGCCGGTTTCGATGGCATGCCGGCGCCGGCGCGCAAGGCCGGGCTGATGGACCAGGCGGATGCCTCGCTGCTGCAGTTGATCGGGCAGCGGCACATCGACCGGCCGGTGCTGGTGGGCCACAGCCTGGGCGGCACGCTGGCGCTGCGCTTTGCGGGCGAGCACGCGGCGTTGATCGCGGGCGTGGTGGCGGTGGACGGCCTGCCGATCCTTCCCGGCATGGACCGGGTCAGCGCGGAGCAGCGCCGGGCGATCGCCCAACGCACGCGCACCCAGATGGCGGCAATGACACCGGCGCAATTCCAGGCGGCGGCGCTGGCCTACATGGAGCAGGTCGGCACCATCGATCCGGGGCTGGCGGCGCGCTACGCGCCGATGAACGCGCGCAGCGACGCGGCGGCTACCGCCGAATACATGGCCGAGGACATGGCGGCGGACAATCGCCCGCTGCTCAGGCAGGCGAACCTGCCGATCCTGGAGATCTCGCCGTACTACGCGCCTGATTTCGCCAGGCCGCCGCTGCAGTTCAGCGAGGCACAGAAAGCCGCCTACTACCAGGGGCTGCTGGCCGACGCGCCGCACGCCAAGGTGGTCTCGATCGCGCCGTCGCGGCACTTCGCGATGCTCGACCAGCCAGCGAAATTCCAGCAGGTGCTGGACAATTTCCTCGATTCCCTCCCGACGGGTGTGTCGCCATGACCCGTTCGCATCACCGACGCTATCAGCGCGAGTTCTGGCCGCCGATGATCGCCTACATCGCGATCATGCTCCTGCTGTGGCCGTTGCTGGCGAAGGTGCATTACATCTGGCTGAAAGCCGCGCTGGCGCTGCTGCCGGTGGTGCCGGTGCTGTTCGTGGTGCGCGCGATGGTGCGCCTGGTGCTGGGCAGCGACGAACTGGAGCAGCGCATCCACCTGATCGGCCTGGCGGTGGCGGCCACGGTGGTGAGCACGCTGAGCCTGGCGGGCGGCTTCCTGGCCGCAGCGGGCATTGTCGAGCTGGACGGCACGATCCTGATCTGGGTGTGGCCGGCGCTGGTGCTGACCTACACCATGGGGCGTGCCTGGGCCAGGCGCCGCTACGGCGGCGACTGGGGCGGCGAATGCGATGGCCTCGCCAGGCACTGGCAACTGTGGATCGCGGCGGTGGCGTTCGGCCTGATGGCCCTGCTGGGCTGGAGCCGGCTCGATGACTGGCAGCGGGGGCTGCTGTGCGGCCTGACCCTGTCGCTGGCGGTGTCCGCGCTGGTGCTGACGATCCGCCGCAGCATCAAGCCGGGGGGCGAAGCGTGAGCGGCGGACGTTGTCGCCCCGTACCGCACGCGCTGCTGGGCACGCATCGAACGGCGTGGCGCGGCACCAGGCGGGCTGTCCTGGCGCATGAATAACCACGTGCGCGAACTGCGCGGCGAGCAGGGCTGGTCGCAGGCGGACCTCGCCGAGCGGCTGGACGTGTCGCGGCAGACGATCAACGCGATCGAGACCGGCAAGTACGATCCCAGCCTGCCGCTGGCCTTCAAGATCGCGAAGCTGTTCGGACGTCCTATCGAGTCCATCTTCGAACCGGGAAGCGACACATGAGCATGAACTCCAGGAAGCGCATGGCCGTCATCGTGGCCGTGGCGGCCGCGATCTTCGCCGCCAACCACGCTGCACGGAAGAAGCCGCCGGAGCAGGGCGCGACGGTGTCCCCGCCGGGCGAGGTTTCCGCACCGCCGGTGGTGAAGCCCGCGCCGCCGCGCACCTGGAAGCTGGGCTCGCTCACGCTGGTCGCCTGCGATCTGGGCCAGCCGAACAGCGGCCTGAGTGCCGCGGCGTGGTGCGGTTCCCTGGCGGTACCGGAGAACCGCGCCGATCCTCAGGGCCGCAAGATCACGCTGAAACTGGCGGTGCTGCGTTCCAGCGCGCAAGTCGCGGACCGGGACATGCTGGTGTTCCTGGCCGGTGGTCCGGGGCAGGCAGCCACCGAATACGCCGGGCCGATCGCGATGGCGCTGGAGCCGCTGCGCGCGCACCGCGACATCCTGCTGCTCGACCAGCGCGGCACCGGCGGCTCCAACGCGCTTACCTGCAAGGCCGGCGACAAGGGCGCGACGGACAGCGACACCGGCTTCGACCCCGACAAGCTGCGCGCCGAGGCGGCAGCCTGCCTGAAGCAGGTGGAGACGCATGCCGATCCGCGCTACTACACCACCACGGACGCGGTGCAGGACCTGGAAGACGTGCGTCGCGCGCTGGGCGCGCCCGAGTTCGACCTGGTCGGAGTGTCCTACGGCACGCGGCTGGCGCAGCAGTACCTCGGGCGCTATCCCGACGCGGTGCGCAGCATGGTGCTGGACAGCACGGTGCCGAACAGCGTGGTGCTGGGCGAGGATTTCGCGCGCAATCTCGACGACGCGCTGAAGGCGCAGTTCGCGCGCTGCGACGCCGACGCCGCCTGCAGGCAGCGTTTCGGCAACCCGTACCAGACGCTGACACAGCTGCGCGACGCCTTGCGCGCCAACCCGCATCCGGTCAGCTTCCGCGATCCGGAGACCTACCGGACGGTGCAGCGGATATTGAGTGAGGACTCCCTGGTCAGCGTGGTGCGCATGTTCGCCTACACGCCGCCCACCGCCGCGCTGCTGCCGTTGTCGATCGACGCGGCCGCGCATGGGGATGTGGGGCCGCTGCTCGGCCAGGCCAAGTTGCTGACCGTGGACATGGCCGACCTCGCCGGCAGCGGCATGTCGTACTCGGTGATGTGCAGCGAGGACGCCGACCTGCTCACGCCACGCCCGCAGGACGCTGACACCTTGCTGGGTACCCGCATGATGGACGCCTACAAGGCGATCTGTTCGGTGTGGCCGAAGGGCGCGCGGCCGGCGAATTTCCACCAGCCGCTGAGCACCGCCAAGCCGGTGCTGCTGCTGGCCGGCCAGTACGACCCGGTCACGCCGCCACGCTACGCCGACGAGGTGGCGAAACACCTGGCCAATGCGCGCGTGCTGCTTTTCAAGGGCCAGGGCCACAGCGTTATGGCCGCGGGATGCGGGCCGCAGCTGGTGCAGCGCTTCGTCGAGCATCCCGATCCCAAGGCGCTGGACGCGAGCTGCCTCGACCGTCTGCAAGCCACGCCATTCTTCATCGACTTCAACGGAGCCACGCCATGAAAAGACCTTATGTACTGGCAAGCGCCGTGCTGTGGGCGGCGGGGATGATCGCAGCCGCCGCGCTCAAGGCCCCCGTGTTTCTCACCATCGTCCTGCTGCCGCTGCTGGCCACGCTGTCGATGCTTGCAGTCCGTGCCGACGCCTGCCTCCACCGGAGTGAGCTCTCGTGATCGAAGTCAAGGACCTGCACAAGGCGTTCGGCGCGGTGAAGGCCGTGGACGGCGTCGGCTTCGCCGCCCGCGACGGCGAGATCACCGGCCTGCTCGGCCCCAACGGCGCCGGCAAGACCACCACGCTGCGCATGCTCTACACGCTGATGACGCCGGACCGCGGCCAGGTGCTGGTGGACGGCATCGACGCTGCGGCCGATCCGCTGGCGGTACGCCGCCGCCTCGGCGTGCTGCCCGATGCGCGCGGCCTGTACAAGCGGCTCACCGCGCGCGAGAACATCGAGTACTTCGCCCGGCTGCAGGGCGTCGGCGAGGCCGAGCTGCACGCGCGACGCGAAGCGCTGGTCGATGCCTTGGAGATGCGCGACATCCTCGATCGCCGCACCGAGGGCTTCTCGCAGGGGCAGCGGGTGAAGACCGCGATCGCCCGCGCGCTGATCCACGATCCGCGCAACGTGATCCTGGACGAGCCCACCA
>Ga0187815_10000927_pt1 | contig 14091 bp, 14 predicted proteins | sample NC_S_5_FD_132962 | JGI IMG/M metagenome (GOLD analysis project Ga0187815, IMG submission 132962) | Wetland sediment microbial communities from Neuse River Estuary, North Carolina, USA - ASW-S_5 | ecosystem: Environmental > Aquatic > Freshwater > Wetlands > Sediment | place: USA: North Carolina...
ATCGGGGTCGGCGCGCTCGCCGGCCAGGAACAGCGTGCGGAATTTGGTCAGGTCGTAGCGGGGGATGAAGGTGCCGTTTGGGTCTTCCTTGCGGATGGCGCGGAAGGCGGTGGGCGCGGTGAACAGGGCAACCACGCCATGCTCGGAAATGACGCGCCAGAAAGTGCCGGCGTCGGGCGTGCCGACCGGCTTGCCCTCGAACAATATGGTCGTGCAGCCGTAGAAGAGCGGCGCGTAGACAATGTAGGAATGGCCAACCACCCAGCCGACATCGGAAGCAGCCCAGAACACCTCACCCGGCTTCACGCCGAATTCGTTCTCCATCGACCATTTCAGCATGACCATGTGGCCGCCATTGTCGCGCACCACGCCCTTGGGCTGGCCGGTCGTGCCGGAGGTGTAGAGGATGTAGAGCGGGTCGGTGGCGAGCACCGGCACGCAAGGAACCTCGCGGCCGGATGCTTTTGCAGTGGCAACAGCCTCGGCATAGTCGAGGTCGCGGCCGGCGGTGAGTTCGCAGCGCTGTTCGTCGCGCTGGAGGATGATGCAGCGCTCGGGCTTGTGGCGCGCGAGGTCGATGGCGCCATCGAGCAGTGGCTTGTAGGCGATGATGCGGTTCGGCTCGACGCCGCAGGAGGCCGAGATAATCAGCTTTGGCGTGGCGTCGTCGATGCGGGTGGCGAGTTCCTTGGAGGCGAAGCCGCCAAAGACCACGGAATGGATCGCGCCCAGCCGTGCGCAGGCGAGCATTGCGAAGGCCGCCTCCGGCACCATGGGCATGTAGATGATGACGCGGTCGCCTTTTTGGATGCCCTGGTCCTGCAGGACGGCGGCGAGGGCGGTGATTTCGGCCTTGAGCTCGGCATAGGTGAATTTCTGCTGCCGGCCGGTGACGGGGCTGTCATAGATCAACGCCGTCTGCCCGGCGCGGCCGCCGGCGACGTGGCGATCGACGGCGTTGTGACAGCTGTTGCATTCAGCGCCGGTAAACCAGTGGCCATAGACGCCGGCGTCCGGGTCGAACACCTTGTCCCAGGGCTTGTACCAGTCGATGTCGCGCGCGGCCTCCGCCCAGAAGCCCTCGGGATCGCGTTGCCAGTTCTTATAGACGTCATGGTAGCGCGATGACATGGCGACACCTCCTCCCAAGCATCAATCCGGCCTCGCGTGGCCGGAATGCTCTCATAGACAATGACGGTCGCCCGCGTCCATCTGACTATGGGCTAAGCCAACGGGGTCGGTCACTAGCCAGACTCGTTCTGTCTGACGATCTCGTGGAACTCATCGCGTACGCCGGGCCTGTCTTCCGGCACGACGAGTGCAAGATGGCGATTGTCGAAAAGCGTGAACCATTCTTCCCAGTCGACCAACTCCAGCCCGCCGGTCGCTTCCGACCGCTCCGGGCGGTCGTCGTCCTCATAGAAGCTCTGGCCGAAGACGATGCGGAGCACCGGTCCGTCACCAGCCGAAGTTGCCTCCTGGATCGCCGGGCTGCCGGCGCGCGCGGCAGCCCAGTCGCGGATCGCCTCGTGATCGACGAGCATGACGGTTTTCATGTGCGGTTTCTCCTTGACCCCTCTCTCGACAACGCGGAGCGCTGCGGGCCGGTTCCGCGCGTGATCCGCCCGCACGGCACGCCGATTGCTGAAACTTCACCGCTTGGCGTTAACCCGATCTTTGCCTGGAGGTGGTTGAAGGAGCCGGGAACATGAGAAGAGCGCCGTTTCCCGCCGATACGGCGGTATGCGTTGGGGGGCGCAATGAGCATGACGGGAGCGACAGTTGTCCTCGCGATCAACCTGATCGTCGTCAGTCTGTTGTCGGCATCCTTCGCCACGATCTGGCTCCATGACCGCGGGCAGGTGATCGCGCGATGGATGGTCGGCGTCTACGGCCTGGGCGCCATCTATTTCATGCTGGAATTCGCCGTCGCCCGGCTGGGCGAACCGCCGCTGCTGGTGACGCTCTGTTTCGCCACGCTGCTGGGTGCACTGACGCTGTTCGACGTCGGCGTCGCGCGCAAATACGGTGTGCCGGTGCCGCGCCGCGCTCTGACGGCAATCTTCATGTTTTCCGTTGCCGCCTGCTGGTTCGTGAACGACCTGCCGCGAAGCTCGTTCACCCGCACCATGGTCTATCAGATACCCTTTTTCATGGTTCAGGCGATCGGCGCGGGCATATTGTGGCGGGTGCGCTCGCGCAGCCGGCTGGACACGGCCCTGATGTGGCTGCTGGCGCTCAGCGCCCTGCATTTCCTCAGCAAGCCGTTCCTGCCGCGTCTGCTCGGCGATGGCGTCACGCAGACCTATCTCAGCATGAACTACGCAATGATCTCCCAGGCCATGGGCACGATCTTCTCCGTCGCCAGCGCGCTCCTGTTCCTGGTGATCCTGGCGCGCGACGTGATCGCCGACGTGCGGATGCTGTCGGAAACCGACGCGCTGTCGCGCCTGCTCAACCGTGGCGGCTTCGAGCAGCACGCCGGTGCCCTGCTGCAGGAAGCTGACGCCAAGGGACGGCCGATGGCGCTGGTCATCTGCGACCTCGATCACTTCAAGGCGATCAACGATACGTTCGGTCACGCTTCCGGCGACATGGTCATCCGCGCCTTCGGCGCTTTCCTGCGGGAAGCCTCGGCGCAGCATGTCGTCGGCCGTATCGGCGGCGAGGAATTCGCCATATTGCTGCCGGGCGCCAATCTGGCGGCGGCGCGGCTGTTCGCGGAGGCGGTGCGGGCGGCCTTTTCCAGCCTGCCGGTGGAGGGGCTGCCAGAGCGGCTGCGCTGCACGGCCAGCTTCGGCGTGGCCGAGCGCATGCCGGGAGAAATGCTTTCGGACCTGCTGTCGCGCGCCGACAAGGCGCTCTACGAGGCCAAGCGCGACGGGCGCGACTGCGTGCGCGCCACCGCCGACCTGCGTGCCCTCTCAGGGGGCATGTTGCCCGGTGTCCGGGGGTATCAGCCCGCGAGGGGATGATGCCGTGGATGCGGGGCTGCCTTCCCCGGCGTTAACGGCTTTTTTGCCTGCGGGTGGTTAAAAGGTCCATCCGCATGCGGATGCGCCCCCGCGAATGGAGGCGCCATGCGTTGAGGGGGCGCAAGCAAGATGACGGGAGCGGTGGTTGTCCTCGCGATCAACCTGATCGTCGCCGGCCTCTTGTCCGCTTCCTTTGCCATGGTGGCGCTCTACGACCCCAAGCAGGTGGCGGCGCGCTGGATAGCTGGCGTCTACGGACTTGGCTCGGTCTATGTCCTCATCGAGTTCGGCATCTCCAATCTCGGCAGTTCGCGGCCGGTGGTGGTCATCTCCTTCGCGGCCTTCCTGATGGCTTTGGCGTTGTTCAATGTGGGCATGGCGCGCAAGTATAGAGTGCCGACCCCGTGGCGGCTGATGTCGGTCGTGTTCGTCGTTTCGGTGCTCGCCTGTTATCTCATCCAGCACATGCCGCGCGAATCCTTCACGCGCATGATGATCTACCAGACGCCCTATTTCGCCATGCAGGCAATCGGCGCGGCCATTCTCTGGCGCGCTCGTGTGCGTGGCCGGCTCGACACGATCCTGATGTATCTCCTGGGGCTCAGCTCGCTGCAATTCCTGAGCAAGCCGTTCCTGTCCCAGGCGCTCGGAGGGACCGGCGCCACCCCGCAGACCTATCTGCGCACCGATTATGCGCTGATCTCGCAGGCTATGGGCACGATCTTCGCCATCGCCATCGCACTCCTGTTCCTGGTGATCCTGGCGCGCGACGTGATCGCCGACGTGCGGATGCTGTCGGAAACCGACGCGCTGTCGCGCCTGTTCAACCGCGGCGGCTTCGAAAGCCGCGCCAATGCGCTTCTGCAGGAGGCCGACGCCAGCGGGCGTCCGATGGCGCTGGTGATCTGCGACCTCGATCATTTCAAGACGATCAACGACACGTTCGGGCATGCGTCAGGCGACATGGTCATCCGCGCCTTCGCCGGCTTCCTGCGCGAGGCGTCATGTGCCGAGCATGTCGCTGGACGCATCGGCGGCGAGGAGTTCGCCATCCTGCTGCCGGGCACCAATCTGGTGACGGCGCGACTGTTCGCTGAGGCTGCACGCTCGGCGTTCGCCGGCCTGCCGGTGGCCGGCTTGCCGCTTGTGCTGCGCTTCACGGCAAGCTTCGGCGTGGCCGAGCGCCTGCCGGGCGAAAGCCTCTCGGATCTGCTGTCGCGCGCCGACAAGGCGCTTTATGAGGCCAAGCGTAACGGGCGCGACTGCGTGCGCACTGCCACTGCCTCGCCCGACGGCCACTTCGTCACGCACGCATCCTGAGCTAGCGACGTGATCCCGAAAAGTTGCAGACTTCGGATGAGATCCTGCTTCAAGAACAAAAAGCTTAGGGCGCGATGACGATTCGGGGAAAGGTCATCGTGTTCTAGCGACAGGGGCCGCCCTGCATCGGAATGACGCCCTGGTCGAAGCCGTACATGTAGCTGCGGCCCTTCACCAGCACCGGCGGACGCCAGCAATCGTCCTGCGCGACGGTGTCGTCCGGATAGATCGTATGGCGTCGTTCGTTCGAGCGCATATATTGCGCGAGCTGGCGGACGCGATGGCCCTGGCCGACGATGATGCGCTTGTAGCCGGCCGCACTTTCCACGATGAGATTGCCGAAGGAATCGGCATAGATCAAATCCGGGCTGCTGCCGGCACCCGCGGGCGCGATGAACCCGGCCAGGAGGCCGCCGGCCAGAAGCAGCGGCAGAAGGCGTAGTTTCGATCCATTGCGAGACATGGCGCGATCTCCTCGTCCGGGACGCCGCTTCATCGCACTGGAAATTAATGATTTCTTAATCTTTGTTAAGGGCCAACCGGCAATTAATTGAGGGAGCCTGTCGACGACAGGTCGTGACCCGGCTCAGGTTGCCGGTGTGTTCCCGTTGATCCGCTCGCGGCAAAGCGGATAGCTTGCGCCGATGATTCATACCGAGCGTCATCGATGCACCGTGCTTGCGCGCGCCGCGTTTTCCCTTTGCCTGCTCCTGCCGGCGGCCGCCTGCGTGTCGGAGAGCAATGCCGGCGCTGCCGGGAATGCAGGTCATTCCGTGACGCCCGGGGCCGCCACTTCCCAGGCGCTTGGCGAGACGCGCGCATCGCAGCCGGCCCATGCCGTCTACAATTGTGGCCGGCGCGGCCAGCTCACCGTTGACAATTTTCGCACTTCCGTCCGGCTGGTCGATCCCGAAGGCGACAGCGTCGAGCTGCCGGCCGCGCCGGCCACCCAACAGTCGCGCTACGGCCAGACGCCCTATGCGCTGGTGCTGGACGGCAACGACGCGCTCTATATGAAGAGCGGCAAGGAGCCAGTGGATTGTCGCCGCTGATTCGCTCGGCATTGCGCTGCAGCATGAAGGGGCAGCACTTCGGCTCCGGGTCGGCGTCTGCTGCTTTGACTGGCACTTCAATCGATTGAAGTCGATGCATTGGCTTGACGCTTCCGGCGGTTGACGCAAATAGCGATCACGAAACGCTTATCCGGCTTTGACGCGGTGCAAAAACCGCATTAGAACCCCGCTGTCCAAGTCGTTTTCCGAGAAGGGCACGCCGCTTTTGCGCCTCGGAACGACTGGGCGCCGGAAAGGGGAGCCATGAGCAAGATACCAGCCACCCAGGCAAGGCCGCTGTCGCCGCATCTGACTATTTACAAGCCGCCGATCACGATGACGACGTCGATCCTGCATCGTATCACCGGTGGCGCGCTTTATGTCGGTACGCTGCTCGTCGCTTGGTGGCTGATCGCGGCGGCGGTGTCGGACAGCTATTTCAATTTCGTCAACTGGATCTTCGGCACCTGGATCGGCAGGCTGGTCCTGTTCGGCTATACCTGGGCGCTGATGCTTCACATGCTGGGCGGCATCCGCCATCTGGTCTGGGATACCGGCGCAGGGCTGGAGAAGCACATCGCCTCCAGGATCGCCTGGGCAACGGTGATCGGCTCGATCGTGCTGACACTCGCCATCTGGATCATCGGCTACATGGTGCGGGGAGCCTGATCATGGCTGACATGCGTACACCTCTCAAGAAGGCCCAGGGCCTCGGCTCGGCGCGCGAGGGCACCGGCCATTTCTGGCGCCAGCGCCTGACTGCGGTTGCCAATATTCCGCTCACCCTGTTCTTCGTGGGACTGCTCGTCGCGCTCAACGGCGCCGGCTACGACAACGTCCGGGCCGCACTTTCCAATCCCTTCGTGGCGCTGATCCTGATCGCGATGCTCTTGTCGGCGCTGTATCACATGCGGCTTGGCATGCAGGTCATCATCGAGGACTATGTCCACGGCGAAGGCGGCAAGCTGGTGCTGCTCATGCTCAACACGTTTTTCACGATCGCGGTTGGCGTTGCTTCGGTCTTCGCCCTGCTTAAACTCGCATTCGGGGGCTGATCAGTGGCCAAGGACAACAAGGGCAACGGCGCCGCAGCGGCCGGCAAGGGCTATACCTATGTCGACCACAAGTTCGACGTGGTGGTGGTGGGCGCGGGCGGTTCCGGCCTGCGCGCAACGCTCGGCATGGCCGAGCAGGGGCTGAAGACGGCCTGCATCACCAAGGTGTTCCCGACCCGCTCGCATACGGTCGCGGCACAGGGCGGCATCGCAGCCTCGCTCTCCAACATGGGCCCCGACAATTGGCAGTGGCACATGTACGACACCGTCAAGGGGTCGGACTGGCTGGGCGACGTCGACGCCATGGAATACATGGTGCGCCATGCTCCCGCCGCCGTCTACGAGCTGGAGCACTACGGCGTGCCCTTCTCGCGCACCGAGGAAGGCAAGATCTACCAGCGCCCCTTCGGCGGCCACATGCAGAATTTCGGCGACGGCCCGCCCGTGCAGCGCACCTGCGCGGCCGCCGACCGCACCGGCCACGCCATCCTGCACACGCTCTACGGCCAGAGCCTGAAGAACAACGCGCAGTTCTTCATCGAGTATTTCGCGCTCGACCTGATCATGACCGATGGCGTGTGCACCGGCGTCGTGGCCTGGAACCTCGACGACGGCACCATTCACCGTTTCTCCGCCAAGATGGTGGTGCTGGCGACCGGCGGCTATGGCCGCGCCTATTTCTCGGCGACCTCCGCCCACACCTGCACCGGCGACGGCGGCGGCATGGTGGCGCGCGCCGGCCTGCCGCTGCAGGACATGGAATTCGTGCAGTTCCACCCGACCGGCATCTACGGGTCGGGCTGCCTGATCACCGAGGGCGCACGCGGCGAAGGCGGCTATCTCGTCAACTCCGAGGGCGAGCGCTTCATGGAACGCTATGCGCCTTCGGCCAAGGATCTTGCCTCGCGCGACGTGGTTTCGCGCTGCATGACGCTGGAGATCCGCGAAGGTCGCGGCGTCGGCAAGAACAAGGACCACATTTACCTGCATCTCGACCATCTCGACCCGGCGGTCCTTCACGAGCGCCTGCCGGGCATCTCGGAGAGCGCAAAAATCTTCGCCGGCGTCGACGTGACCCGCGAGCCGATCCCGGTTCTGCCGACGGTGCACTACAACATGGGCGGCATTCCCACGAACTACTGGGGCGAGGTGCTGAACCCGACCGAGGACGAGCCCAACCGCGTGCAGCCCGGCCTGATGGCCGTGGGCGAAGCCGGCTGCGCCTCGGTGCACGGCGCCAACCGCCTCGGCTCCAACTCGCTGATTGATCTGGTCGTGTTCGGCCGCGCCGCCGCGATCCGCGCCGGCGAGGTGATCGACCGTGCCGCGCCCATCCCCGCGATCAACGAGCAGGCGGTCGAGAAGATCATGGACCGCTTCGACCGACTGCGGAACGCCAATGGAGGCACGCCGACGGCCGTGCTGCGCGAGAAGATGCAGCGCACCATGCAGGAAGACGCCGCCGTGTTCCGCACGCAGGAGTCGCTCGAGCAGGGCTGCAAGCGCATGTCGGCGCTGTGGGGCGAGCTGAAGGACCTCAAGGTCACCGACCGCTCGATGATCTGGAACTCGGATCTGGTCGAGACGCTCGAGCTGGAAAACCTGATGGCCAACGCGCTGCCGACCGTCTATGGCGCCGAAGCCCGCAAGGAAAGCCGCGGCGCCCATGCCCGCGAGGACTTTTCCGCGCGCGACGACGCCAACTGGCGCAAGCACACGCTGGCCCGTATCTCCGAGGACGGCAAGGTGACGCTGGACTACCGCCCGGTGCACACCGAGACGCTGCTGCCGGAATCGGAAGGCGGTATCAGCCTCGCCAAGATCGCGCCCAAGGCGCGCGTGTACTGATCGAGGGAGATCGACATGGTTGAACTGGCTCTTCCCAAGAACTCCCAGATCAAGCAGGGCAAGACCTGGCCGAAGCCGGAAGGCGCGACCAACCTGCGCGAGTTCCGTATCTACCGCTGGTCGCCGGACGACGGCGAGAACCCGCGCATCGACACCTATTTCGTCGACATGGACGATTGCGGGCCGATGGTTCTCGACGCGCTGCTGTGGATCAAGAACAAGATCGACCCGACGCTGACGCTGCGCCGCTCCTGCCGCGAGGGCATCTGCGGCTCCTGCGCCATGAACATCGACGGCTCGAACACGCTCGCCTGCACCAAGGGCTGCGACGACATCTCCGGGTCGGTCAAGATCTACCCGCTGCCGCACATGCCGGTGGTGAAGGATCTGGTGCCCGACCTCACCAATTTCTATGCCCAGCACCGCTCGATCGAGCCCTGGCTGCAGACGGTGTCGCCGGAGCCGGCCAAGGAGTGGCTGCAGAGCCATGAGGACCGCGCTAAGCTGGACGGCCTCTACGAGTGCATCCTGTGCGCCTGCTGCTCCACCTCCTGCCCGAGCTACTGGTGGAACGGCGACCGCTATCTCGGCCCTGCCACGCTGCTGCAGGCCTACCGCTGGCTGATCGACTCCAGAGACGAGGCGACCGGCTCGCGTCTCGACAATCTGGAAGATCCATTCCGGCTCTATCGCTGCCACACCATCATGAACTGCGCGCAGACCTGCCCCAAGGGTCTCAATCCCGCCAAGGCGATCGCCGAGATCAAGAAGATGATGGTGGAGCGCCGGGTTTAGGACCCAAGCTTCTTTCCCGGACGAGCGGCTGGCTTTGAACCAGTGAAGCGCGATGACGCTGGTCATCGCGCTTCTTTTTTGCCTGAGCACGATCCTTGTCCAATAGCCGCTGCTTCCTGCCGGCTTTGCGAGAACATTGTTGCCCAGGCCATTTTGTGGCAATAGCTGACGCATGGAATCCACGACAGACCTCCCCATCCTCACCCCCATCGAAGCGCGCGTGCTCGGCTGCCTGATCGAAAAGAAGGAGCTGACGCCGGACGTCTATCCGCTGACGCTCAATGCCGCCCATGCCGCCGCCAACCAGAAGACGGCGCGCGAGCCGGTCATGGCGCTGGAGCAGATGGAGGTGCACCGGGCGCTGAAATCGCTCGAGCAGAAGGGCCTGGTGCGTCAGGTCTTCGGCTCGCGTGTCGAGCGCTACGAGCATCTTGCCGCACAACGCTTTTCGCTGACCTCGCCGCAGATCGCCGTTTTGGGTCTGCTGCTTCTGCGCGGAGCCCAGACGGCCGGCGAGCTGATGGCGCGCAGTGAGCGCATGGCGCGTTTCCAGTCGGCGGAAGATCTGCGCACGGAACTCGACATGCTGATCGGCAAGCGCCCGGCGCTGGTGCAGGAGATCGGGCGCGGTCCGGGCCAGCGCGAGGACCGCTATGCGCATCTGTTGAGCGGTCCCGTCGACGTTGCCGCCCTTGCGGCGCAGCGTGGCCCCACGGTCATGCCGGCGTCGGATGTGGAGGCGCGGCTGCAGGCGCTGGAGGAAGAGGTTGCGGCCCTCTGCGCCCGCCTCGACGCGCTGGGCGCCTGACCAGGCACCTTTGGGCTTCGGCCGCTGATATGCGCGGCAGCTGGGATTTCGAGGATAATGGTGGAGTGTGCCGCGCCTGACGCGCTCAACCACCTCAACGAAAAGCCGCATGGGCGGAACCCAGGCGGCTCTTCTCTTGGCCGCTCATCACATGAGCGTGTTGTGGCTTGATTTCAAAAGCTGGTGCTGTTCCGATACTCCTTGCGGCAGGAGGAGTTTTTCATGTTGCGCCATGTCCTTTGCCTCAGCGTCGCCCTTTTCGCCCTAGCCCCCTTTGCCGGTGCACAGGCAAAGACACAGACCGCCATCTTCGCCGGCGGCTGCTTCTGGTGCGTGGAGAGCGATTTCGACCATGTGCCGGGCGTGATCTCGACCACATCCGGCTATATCGGCGGCAGCAACGATCATCCGACCTATGAGAACCACACCGCCGCCGGCCATCGCGAGGCGGTGAAGATCGAATTCGATGACGGCAAGACCAGCTATGCGAAGCTGCTCGACGCCTTCTGGCATTCGGTCGACCCGACCGATGGCGGCGGCCAGTTCTGCGACCGCGGCCACAGCTACACCACCGCGATTTACGCCACCGACAAGGAACAATTCGCCGAAGCCGAGAAATCGAAAGCGGCCATCGCGGCGGCGCTGAAACAGCCGATCGCCACCGAGATCGTCATGGCGCCGACCTTCTGGCCGGCAGAGGAATATCATCAGGACTATTACAAGAAAAACCCCATCCGCTACCGCTACTATCGCTACGCCTGCGGCCGCGACGCGCGCGTGGAAGAGGTGTGGGGCAAGGCCGCGCATGAGGGCATCGCGGCGCACTAAGCCGCAAATGAAAAGGGCGCCTCAGGGGCGCCCATTTCGTCTTCATTGACTTTGCGATCAGATGTGGATCGGCTTGAAGAAGGTCGCGAGCGCCGCCTCCTTCACCGCTTCCGACATGGTCGGATGCGCATGGCAGGTGCGGGCGAGGTCCTCGGCCGAGCCGCCGAATTCCATCAGCACCGCCGCCTCGTGGATCATCTCGCCGGCGCCGAAGCCGACGATGTGGGCGCCCAGCACCTTGTCGGTCGCCTTGTCTGCAAGGATCTTCACGAAACCGTCCGTGTGCAGCATGGCACGAGCGCGGCCGTTGGCGGTGAAGGGGAACTTTCCGACCTTGTAGTCGATGCCGGCCTTCTTCAGCTCTTCCTCGGTCTTGCCGACGGAAGCCACTTCCGGGCTCGTGTAGACGACACCGGGGATGACGTCGTAGTTCACATGACCGGCCTGGCCGGCGATCATCTCGGCGACCGCCACGCCCTCGTCCTCGGCCTTGTGGGCCAGCATCGGGCCAGCAATCACGTCGCCGATGGCCCAGATGCCAGGCACGTTGGTGCGCAGGTGGCCGTCGGTCTTCACGCGGCCGCGCTCGTCCATCTCCACGCCTGCCTCCTTGAGGCCCAGCCTGTTCGTGTAGGGGCTGCGGCCGGTGGCCACCAGCACGACATCGGCTTCGATGGTCTCGGCATCCCCGCCCTTGACCGGCTCGAAAGTCACGCTTGCACCCTTGCCGTTCTTGACTACGCCCGTCACCTTGGAGCCGAGCTTGAAGACAAAACCCTGCTTGGCCAGCATGCGCTGGAACTGCTTTGCGACCTCGCCGTCCATGCCGCCGAGAATGCTGTCGAGATATTCCACCACCGTGACCTTGGCGCCCAGGCGCGCCCAGACCGAGCCGAGCTCCAGCCCGATGACGCCGCCGCCGACCACGATCAGGTTTTCCGGCACCTTGTCGAGCGCCAGCGCGCCGGTCGAGGAAACGATGACCTTCTCGTCAAAATCAACCTTCACGCCCGGAATGCCGGCGACGTCCGACCCGGTTGCGATGACGATGTTCTTCGCCTCGATCTCCTGCACGCTGCCGTCATCGGCGGTCACGGAAACCTTGCCGGCCGAGACAACCTTGCCGGTGCCGCGGAAGGAATCGATCTTGTTCTTCTTGAACAGGAAGGCAACGCCATTGACGTTGGCTGAGACGGTGGCGTCCTTGTGCGCCATCATCTTTCCAAGGTTGAGCTTCGGCTCCACCTCGACGCCCAACGCGTCGAAGGAGTGGCTGGCCTCGGCGAATATCTCGGATGCATGCAGCAGCGCCTTGGAGGGGATACAGCCGATGTTCAGGCAGGTGCCGCCGAAGGTCTCACGCTTCTCGACCACGGCCGTCTTGAGGCCGAGCTGCGCTGCCTTGATGGCGCACACATAGCCGCCGGGTCCAGATCCGATCACCACCACATCATATGCCATTTCTTCTTCCTTCAACTGCTGTCAGCGTCCGCCGCTTACGTTCAAAATTCCGCCCGTCGTATAGGATGCCTCGTCCGACAGGAGCCAGAGTGCGGCCTGGGCGACTTCCTCTGCCTTGCCTTCCCGCTTCATCGGCACGAAGCCACGTATGGCCCCTATGCGATCCGGCTGGCCGCCGGAGGCATGGATTTCGGTGTCGATGATGCCCGGCCGTACCGCGTTGACGCGCACGCCCTCGGTGGCGACCTCGCGGGCAAGCCCGATGGTGAAAGTGTCGATCGCGCCCTTGGAGGCGGCGTAGTCGACATATTCGCCCGGCGAGCCGAGCTGTGATGCGGCCGAGGAGATGTTGACAATGGCGCCGCCCTTGCCGCCATGCAGCGTCGACATGCGTTTCACCGCCTCGCGGGCGCACAGCATCGAGCCGATGACGTTGATGCGCATCATGCGCTCCAGTCGCGCCGCGCTCATCTCGTCGACGCGGGCTTTCATGTCGACAATGCCGGCATTGTTGACGAGGGCGTCGAGCGGTCCAAATTCGCGATCGACCGCCTCGAACATGGCGACGACGTCGGCTTCATTGCCGACATCGCCCCGGATGGCGATCGCCTGACCACCCTCGGACTCGATCTCACGCACGAGGCCGGCGGCGGTCGTTTCGTTGGAGGCATAGTTGACCGCAACGCGATAGCCCGCCTTCGCGGCCAGACGGCAGATGGCCGCGCCGATGCCGCGCCCGCCGCCGGTCACCAGCAGAACCCGTCCCGCTGCCGTCATGACTGGGATGTACCTAGCGGCGCGTTGAAGGCCCAGACATGACCGTAGGGATCGGTGATCTTGGCGTAGCGCGCGCCCCAGAACATGTCGGCGGCAGGCATGGTGACGGCAGCGCCCGCGCTCACGGCCTGGTCGACCGTGCGGTCGACATCGACGGGCTTGGGCAGGTTGATGTTGATGGTCAGCCCCGCGCCGCCGCGGCTCGCCGGCGACAGCACGTCGCTGGAAAACTCGGGAAACTCGTCATGGAGCATCACTTCCGAGCCGAACATGGAGAGGTTGGCGTGCAGCACGCGCTCGCCGTCCTCGGCCATCTGCTCATAAGTTTCGACAGCGTCGAACGCCTTCTCGTAGAAGGCGATGGCCTCGCGGCCGTCCTTGACGCACAGATGTACCTGAATGGGGGGAATGTTCGGTTCGAAGGCCATGGGTCCGCTCCTTTCGGCGGCAGCCTAACGCATGGCTCCGCAAACCGAAATCGGTTTTGCGCAAGGGAGCCATGCGCCGTGTCGGGGTGTCGAAACGCATCGATGCCCCGCATGGCGAGGCATCGGCTTCGTCAGATAACCCGAAGATTACAGGTCCAGCACCAGGCGTTCCGGGTCTTCCAGGCTTTCCTTCACGCGCACCAGGAAGGTCACGGCTTCCTTGCCGTCGACGATGCGGTGATCGTAGGAGAGCGCCAGATACATCATCGGGCGGATGACGATCTGGCCGCCGACGACCATCGGGCGCTCCTGGATCTTGTGCATGCCGAGGATGCCCGACTGCGGGGCATTGAGGATCGGCGTCGACATCAGCGAGCCATAGACGCCGCCATTGGAGATGGTGAAGGTGCCGCCCTGCATGTCGGCGACCGACAGCTTGCCGTCGCGCGCGGCGATGCCGAGGCGGCCGATTTCCTTCTCGATCTCGGCGATCGACATCTGGTCGGCGTCACGCACCACAGGCACCACCAGGCCCTTGTCGGTGCCGACAGCCACGCCGATATGGGCGTAGTTCTTGTAGATGATGTCGGTGCCGTCGATCTCGGCATTGACCGCCGGGATCTCCTTCAGCGCATGCGTCACAGCCTTGGTGAAGAAGCCCATGAAGCCGAGCTTCACGCCGTGTTTCTTCTCGAACACGTCCTTGTACTTGGCGCGCAGGTCCATCACAGCCTTCATGTCCAC
>Ga0187815_10000928_pt1 | contig 14076 bp, 13 predicted proteins | sample NC_S_5_FD_132962 | JGI IMG/M metagenome (GOLD analysis project Ga0187815, IMG submission 132962) | Wetland sediment microbial communities from Neuse River Estuary, North Carolina, USA - ASW-S_5 | ecosystem: Environmental > Aquatic > Freshwater > Wetlands > Sediment | place: USA: North Carolina...
CCACGCCTATGACGGTGAAATCCTCGCTCTGGATGGCGCGGCCCATCTCGCGGAAGTGGCGCTTGACCGCTTCCCAGGCGCCACGCGCGGTGATGCCCATCTTCTTGTGGTCGTAGCCGGCCGAACCGCCGGAGGCGAAGGCATCGTCCAGCCAGAAGCCATGCGCCTCGCTGATGGCGTTGGCGGTGTCGGAGAAGGTGGCCGTGCCCTTGTCGGCGGCGACGACGAAATAGGGATCGTCGCCGTCGCGGCGCGTCACGCCCGCCGGCGGCACGACATGGTCGCCCTCGATGTTGTCGGTGACCGAAAGCATGCTGGAGATGAAGTTGACGTAAGCGGCCTTGCCGGCCTCGAACACCGCGTCGCGGCTGCCGCCCACGGGCAGGCGCTTGGGATAGAAGCCGCCCTTGGCGCCCACCGGCACGATCACCGCGTTCTTCACCTGCTGCGCCTTGACGAGGCCCAGCACCTCGGTGCGGTAGTCCTGCGCACGATCCGACCAGCGCAAGCCGCCGCGTGCGACCGGGCCGAAGCGCAGATGCACGCCCGCGCCCTCCGAGCCGTAGACGAAGATCTCGCGCCACGGCCTCGGCTCGGGCAGTCCCTCGATGGCGCGGGAGTCGAGCTTGATCGCCAGCGACTGGCCCTTCTCCTTGGTGTCGGCCACGAAATGATTCGTGCGCATCGAGACTTCGATGAGATTGAGGTAGCGCCGGATGATGGTGTCGTCGTCGATGTTCGGCACCTCTTCCAGCGCGTCCTTGATCGACGTCTTGAGATGCTTGGCCGTCGTTTCGCCGTCCTTCACGGACGGGTCGAAACGGGCGACGAAGAGCTCGAACAGGGCGCGCGCGATCTGCGGATAGCGGTTCAGCGCCGCGGCGATGAAATCCTGGCTCTGCGGAATGCCGGCCTGCTGCAAATAGCGGCCATAGGCGCGCAGGATGCCGATTGCCGAGGACGACAGCGCGGCGGTCTGCGCCAGCGCGTTGTAGCCGTCATTGTCGGCGTCGCCGCGCCACACCGACAGGAACACCTCGTCGAACAGCGCGCCGTCGTCGGAAAGATCGATCGGCCTGTCGTAGGCGTTCTCCAGTTCCATGTCGTGGATGAAGACCGGACCCGATGCGCCATTGCGCACCTCGAAGGTGCGCTCGCTGATGACGCGGAAACCGGTGTTCTCCAGGATCGGCACGCGCCGCGACAGCGCCACGGGCGCGCCGTGGTGGTAGATCTTCAGCGAAGCCTGCTCAGGCGTCTGGCCATGATCGCGGTAGAAGTCGATGGCGATCGGATTGTCGGAGCTGATCGTTACGATCTGGCGCGCGTCGGCCAGCGCCTGCTCGGGCGTGAAGCTGTTGCGGTAGCTGTCGGGAAAGCGGTTGGCGATCCTGGCGAGCCCCGCGTCCACGCCGGATGCCGCCTCGGCCTCCGCCAGCGCATCCTCCCAGGTCCGCACGATGTCGCGGATCGCCGCCTCAATCGCCGCCTGCGGCACCTCCGGCGTCTTGCCGCCCGAGCGGCCGATGATGAAATGGATGCGCGTCAGCCCGCCTTCGGGGAAGGCCGGGTAATAGGCCGACAGCCGGCCCTCGAACACGGTCTTCAGATAGGTGCCGATCTTCTCGCGCACGTCCGAATCGTAGCGGTCGCGCGGCACGAAGACGAGGACCGAGGCAAAGCGGTCGAACTGGTCGACGCGCACAAGCGCGCGCACGCGCGGCCGCTCGACCAGGCCGAGGATCGCCTCGGCGTTCTTGCTCAGCGTCGGGATCGAGGTCTGGAACAGCTCGTCGCGCGGATAGCTCTCCAGCACGTTGATCAGCGCTTTGCCGGAATGATCGGCCGGGTCATAGCCGGAAGCGTCGATCACCGCCTGCGTTTTGGAGCGCAGATAGGGGATCTTCATGACCGAGCGCGTATAGGCGGTGGAGGTGAACAGGCCCACGATGCGCAGCTCGCCGGCCAGCTTGCCCGTCCGGTCGTAGGTCTTCACCCCGATGTAATCGAGATAGGCGCGCCGGTGCACCACCGACTTGCCGTTGGCCTTGGTGACGATGAGCGGTTCGGGCCCATGCAGGAAGGCGCGGATTTCCGGCGTGGTGATGCTGTCGCCTTCGGCCTCACGCCGCAGCACCAGCACGTCCGGGTTGGCGAGGATGCCGAGGCCGGGGTCGCCGGCGCGGTCCAGCGTGCCGGTCTTCTCGCCGCCGGTGTAGTGGAACTCGCGCATGCCGAGGAAAGTGAAATTGTCGTCGCGCAGCCATTCGAGGAAGGCGATCGCCTCGGCCACCGCATCCTTCTCCAGCGGAATCTCGCCGTAGCGGAATTCCGAGATCGCATGGTCGAGCCGCGCCAGCATCGGCCTCCAGTCCGAAACGGCCGTGTGGACCTGGGCCAGCACCTTGCGCAGGCGCTCTTCCAGAGCCGCCGCCTGCTCGTCGCTCAGCGCCTTCACATGGACATGCACGACGCTGATGCGGTCGGCACCCTTCTCGTCTTCCTTGTGGGGGCCGCTTTCGCCCAGCACTTCCTCGACGCCATCCTTGCCGTGCCGCACCAGCACGACCGGGTGGGTGACCAGCGTGGGCTCGCCGATGCTGTTGGCGATCTCGCCGAGGATCGAATCGAACAGGAAGGGCATGTTGTCGTTGACGACCGTGACCACCGTCAGCGGCCGCCCGTCGAGCTTGACTTCAGGGTCGCGGTCGATTGCGATGATCGTCTCGCCCTTGTGGTGACGCGCCACGGCCTGTCGGGCAAGCTCGGCTGCCCGCGCCAGTACGGTTGCGTCGTAGGCTGCGATATCTTCCGCCGGCGCGCGCGCCAGGAGATAGTCCGCCAGCCGCCCTCGCCTTTCGGCGGCCGGTGCTGTCGGTGAGGATTTCGGGGTTGCGGCCTTGGTTTTGGCGCTGGATGCCATGGTGCTGAAAACTCCCCACCCATGCATTGCTTCTACGACTACCGTAGGGTCAGGACCCGTGTTTAGCTACACGCGATCCGCTGGCAAGAGCATAAACGCGATTCGCGCATGAATAGAAGTGACGCCAGGCGAGCGACGGAAATGCGGCATTGACGCCCGTTTTCGCACAAAACGCCATTCCGTTTCGGCACGAACGCCATCGCGGACATGAAATTGCGTGAAAACCCGTTTCAGCGCGTCGCGATCGCCGCTGCCGCGCCGGCCATGGTGGAGGCGCCGACACGGTTGGCGACCTTCATGGCGCGCCGGCTTTTCAGGAGCCGCCGCGCCTGCGCGGCCGCAACCACCCAGGCAAGGTCGACCGCCACGAGCACGGCGACCATGGTGAGCGTCAGCTCCACCCAGCCGAAGACGCCCACATGGGCCAGGTCCACGATGGTGGGCAGCAAAGCCAGATAGAACATCATGATCTTGGGGTTGCCCAGCGTCACCGCCATGCCGGCGAAGAACAGCCTGGCCGCGGAATCGGCGCGCGGCACTTCAGCGTCTTCGGCCAAAACAGGCGCGGTCCACATCTTCCAGGCAAGGAAGGCGAGATAGGCGACGCCCAGCCACTTCACCGCGACGAAGGCGAAATGGAAGGTCTGCGCCACATAGGCCAGGCCGAACACGGCGAGCGAAAGCCAGATCGCCTCGCCGAGCCACATGGCGGCGAGAAAGGGCAACACGTCGCGAAAGCCCTTCGAGATCACCCGCGCGACGAGCGCGGCGATGCTTGGGCCGGGCGAACCGGCGGCGACCAGCAATGCGCCGGCGAAGATGAGCAGCGAGGTGAGGTCCATGCCCGGGCTCCCGTGGAAAACTGCCGGCAAGGATAGGCCGCGGCACGCGGAAGGCAATGGGCGGGCTCACCCGTCGCGCGATGCGCATCACGAAGCTGGCCCGAATGAAAAAGCGGCGCCGCGGAAATCCCGCGGCGCCGCCCGAATTCGCAAAGGATAGCGGATCAGGCCGCCTGTTTCTTCGGCGTGATCAGGCCGCGCGCGATCAGAAGCTCGGCGATCTGCACCGTGTTCAGGGCGGCGCCCTTGCGCAGATTGTCGGAGACGACCCACATGGCCAGGCCGTTCTCGACGGTGGCGTCCTCGCGGATGCGCGAAATGTAGGTGGCGTCCTCGCCGGCGCTCTCGACCGGGGTGATGTAGCCGCCGTTCTCATGCTTGTCGACGACCAGGCAGCCCGGCGCCTCGCGCAGGATCTCGCGCGCCTCGTCCGGAGTAATCGGGTTTTCGAACTCGACGTTGACGGCTTCCGAGTGGCCGATGAACACCGGCACGCGCACAGCCGTGGCCGTCAGCTTGATCTTGGGGTCGAGCATCTTCTTGGTCTCGGCCACCATCTTCCACTCTTCCTTCGTGTAGCCGTCTTCCATGAACACGTCGATGTGCGGGATGACGTTGAAGGCGATGCGCTTGGTGAACTTCTTGGCCTCGACCGGATCGGCCACGAAGACGGCGCGCGTCTGGGTGAAGAGCTCGTCCATGCCTTCCTTGCCGGCGCCGGAGACCGACTGGTAGGTGGAGACGACGACGCGCTTGATCCTGGCCTTGTCGTGCAGCGGCTTCAGCGCCACGACGAGCTGGGCGGTCGAGCAGTTCGGGTTGGCGATGATGTTCTTCTTGGAGAAGCCGGCAATCGCGTCCGGGTTCACTTCCGGCACGATCAGCGGCACTTCCGCGTCGTAGCGCCAGGCCGACGAGTTGTCGATGACGACGCAGCCCTGCTTGCCGATCTTGGGCGACCATTCCTTGGAGATGTTGCCGCCGGCCGACATCAGGCAGATGTCGGTGTCGGAGAAGTCATAGGTGTCAAGCGCCTTCACCTTCAGCGTCTTGTCGCCATAGGACACTTCCGTGCCCTGGCTGCGGCGCGAGGCCAGCGGCACCACCTCGTCGGCGGGAAAGCCGCGTTCCTCGAGGATATTGAGCATTTCCCGGCCCACATTGCCCGTGGCGCCGACGATCGCAACCTTGAAACCCATCTTGAGATTACTCCTGTCCCTCTCCGCTCGCTTCTTGGAGAAAGCCCGCCGGCCGTTGCGGGCTCTTCACCCCCGGGCCAGACCCGGGAGAGGGTGAGCAGGCCAAGGGAAATCAGACCGTAGTGGTCGTTTTTTTGGCCGTAGTTTTGGTCGAAAGCAGGGATGCGTTTCCGCGCCCGGCACGATGGTTCGCATCATGGCCGGGGAAGTCGAATGCGAGATGAGCCGAAAAATGGCCGCGCATCGGAGGGTTCCCTGTTCGCCGCTGCTTTTACGCACTTTGCGTAAATAGTCAATCGAGCGCGAAGGGCAATGAAGGACCGTCAGCATACGAATAAGCCCGGCTTTCGGGTGAAAGCCGGGCCATTGTTCGAAAATGGAAGCTCCGCCGGGCCACGCGAATGCGACCCGGTCTGTCTCTTTGTTGGAGCATGATCTTTTCCGAAAAGTCTGCAACTTTTCGGGATCATGCTTCAGGTCACGTCACGCCGCCAGCGCCAGGAATTTTGCGACGATGGCGTCGCCCATCTGGGTGGTGCCGACCTCGGTCTTGCCCTCGGACATGATGTCCCTGGTGCGCAGGCCGTCTTCCAGCACGCCGGCAATGGCCGCCTCGAGGCGGTCGGCCTCGGCCACCATGTTGAAGGAATAGCGCAGGCACATGGCAAACGACGCGATCATGGCGATCGGGTTGGCGATGCCCTGGCCGGCAATGTCCGGCGCCGAGCCGTGCACCGGCTCATAGAGCGCCTTGCGCTTGCCGGTCTTGGCATCCGGCGCACCGAGCGAGGCCGAAGGCAGCATGCCGAGCGAGCCGGTGAGCATGGCGGCCACGTCCGACAGCATGTCGCCGAACAGATTGTCGGTGAGGATGACGTCGAACTGCTTGGGCCAGCGCACGAGCTGCATGCCGCCGGCGTCGGCCAGCATGTGCTCGAGCTGGACGTCGGCATAGTTGGCCTTGTGGGTCTGGGCGACCACTTCCTTCCACAGCACGCCCGACTTCATCACATTGTGCTTTTCCATCGAGGTGACCTTGTTGCCGCGCGTGCGCGCCAGCTCGAAGGCCACGCCCGCGATGCGCTCGATCTCGTAGGTGTCGTAGACCTGCGTGTCGATGCCGCGCTTCTGGCCGTTGCCGAGATCGATGATCTCCTTGGGCTCGCCGAAATAGACGCCGCCGGTCAGCTCGCGCAGGATGAGGATGTCGAGACCTTCGACCACCTCCGGCTTGAGCGACGAGGACGAGGCGAGCGCCGGGTAGCAGATGGCCGGACGCAGATTGGCGAAGAGCTGCATGTCCTTGCGCAGGCGCAGCAGGCCAGCCTCGGGGCGCACCTCATAGGGCACATCGGCCCATTTCGGACCGCCGACGGCGCCGAACAGCACCGCATCGGCGGCCATGGCCTTTGCCATGTCGGCATCGGAGATCGACTGGCCGTGCGCGTCGTAGGCGCAGCCGCCGACGAGGCCTTCCTCGGTCTCGAAACCGCTGCCGAATTTCTCGTTCATGGCCGCAATCAGCTTGCGGACCTCGTTCATCGCCTCGGGACCGATGCCGTCGCCCGGCAGGAGGAGGAGCTTGCGCGTTGCCATGAGGAGAAACCCTTTCAGAAAGCCGTGAACCGCCGCCTTGCTAAACGCGACGGACGCGACACGCAAGACGGAATGGGTTGGTGCAGGGCGGGAAGTGTTTTGGGGTGGCTGGCTGACGTCGAAAGGAGGAGGGTTGATGATCGAGCCAAGGCAACTGAAGGATTGCGTTGAGTGGAGGGTGGCCCGCCGCAGCATAACCCAAATAAAGCCGCATAAAAACAGCGAGTGCCCCTATGCCCGCTCTGGTCCGCATGGGCTTTTGGCTCAGGACACCTCTTGAAGCTCATTTCGCGCGTGGTATGAAGTCTACATGGAAATCCTTGAAGATAAAAAATCTAGAGCATCTGTTCGCCGGCGTGCCGATGCAATCAGGTCGTTTCGCTGTAAGAACTTGGTCGCTGTAATAGAAGACCCAGCTGACATCAAGAACATCGGAACGGTCATACGAAACGTAAACGCGCTTGGCGTTGAAAAAGTTTACATCGTCGATCCACGCAAGGCACTTCCCGATGACTGGCAGGACATGCGCGAGCGGAAGGCGCTTTCGAAAACATCTGTGTCTGCTGTCAAATGGACATTTGTAAAACGCTTCGACAGCACCGCAGCGTGCCTCGATCATCTGGAGAAGCAGGGCTTCGTATCGGTAGTTACCTCACCGCACATAAAGGGCAAAACCAACGTCTTCCTGCACGAGGGCGATTACACGCAGCAAACGAAACTCGCCGTCTGGTTCGGCAACGAGAGACGCGGCATCAGCGAGCTTGCGGTTGAGCGCAGTGAGATGTGCGTGGCAATCCCGATGTTCGGGATGATCGAGAGCCTCAATCTCGGAACCAGCTCAGGTATCGTGCTCTACGAGGTAGCGAAACAGCGGCGCGAATATCAGAGCAAATACCGCCGCAGCAGACGGAAGGGGAAACGCGCTGAGCTAATGCCGACCGTGATGCTTCGTGAAGGCGATGACTGCGCGCTTCCGGCAGAGGCTTGCGAATAGGCAGCTCGCCGTCGACGGTGCACGACCGCCGCAAAGCGCCCGGTGATTGACAGCCCTTGGCGACTGAGGCACGGTTTGAATGCTGCATAGGGTGCATCGGCGCAACGCCGGAAGGGCAATGCCCGCCTAAAAACACATCTGTAGTTGTGTCTATGCCGAACCTCGAGAATCTCAAGAAGCAAGCCAAGCAGTATTTGCGCTGGCATCGCGAGCGTTACTATCCGGTCGCAGCCGAAATTAGGGCAGTGTTACCGCAGTTCCACGCCCTTGATGACCAGAAGATACTGGAGGCAAGCTTCAAACTCAGCGATGCGCAGGAACTGATCGCACGCCGAATGGGATTCGAAAGTTGGGAGGCGCTCAAAACAGGAGCCCATTCCATGACAGCCCTACGTGAAGATGCTCTGCCTCGCCCAATTCTGAGCTCAACCTCAGCACAATTGTTCGTCGCCGACATCAAAGCCTCATGTGATTTTTTCACCGCCAAACTCGGCTTCGCAGTCGACTTTGTGTATGGCGATCCACCTTTCTACGGACAGGTCATCCGCGACCGGGCGCAACTCGCTTTGAGAATGGTGTGCGAGCCTGTGTTCGTTGGCGATATACGACAACGCGAACATTTGCTGGCTGCTTCAATCACCGTCGATACCGCACACGACATCAAGCAGCTCTTTCTGAGCTTCCAGGCTAAGGGAGTGCCCTTCCATCAGGTCCTTAAGAAAGAACCTTGGGGCGCCAGAAACTTCATTGTTCTGGATCCGGATGGAAATCTCATCCTGTTTGCGAGCCCGGCCGACTAAACCAACCCATGTCGACATCGTCCTGGGCGGCAACGTGTCGACTCAAGCTATCCTGGCCAACTTCAGGACGAGCTGAGCTGCCGCCCCCGCTGCGAGTCACCCTCGCCTTAGCGCCGTCACCTCGATCTCGATCTTCATTTCCGGCTTGTTGAGCTGGCAGACGATCATGGTCGCCGCCGGGCGGATGTCGCCGAACGCTTCGCCGAGGATCGGGAACACCACGTCCACAAAACTGCGGTCGGTGACGTAGTAGTGCGCGCGCACCACGTCGGCGAGGGAAAAACCGCCCTCCTGCAGCGCTTTGGCGATGGTGGCGAGGCAGTTGCGGGTCTGGTCTTCCACGCTGTCGGGCATGGTCATGGTGGCGTAGTCGTAGCCGGTGGTGCCCGAGACAAAACACCAGTCGCCCTGCACCACGGCGCGCGAATAGCCGGCGGTCTTTTCGAAGGGGGAGCCTGTGGAAATGAGCTTGCGCATGAAAAATCCTATTCGGAGAAGGCCTTGGTCATGACGTCGCGGATTTCGGCCGGCCAGCTGTCGAGCGGCGGCCAGGCGTCGGGCGTGGACGATTCGGTCTGCTGGGCAAACCAGACCGCCTTCGCCTTCGGATCGACGGCGAAGAAGCCGTTGCCCTCGCCGCAGGAATGGGGAATGCAGCCTGTGCCATAGATGACGCCGCTCTGCGTCCTTTCGGGCTCGGCCGATACCGACAGCGCCAGCGCCACGTCCGGCAGCTTGCCGTCCAGCACCTTTTGCGCGGCGGCGTAGAAATCGGCATTGGCGAAGAGCTCGTAGGGATGATCGAACGTGCCGCTTTCGAGGTCGCTCCAATGCGTGTCCGGCTGCGGCGCGTAGCTCAATTCGCCGGCGAGCTTCACGCCCTCGTCCGGGGTCCAGCTCTGCACGCCGGCGCTCTCGCCGGGCCGCAGGAAGGGCACGAAATAGAGGCTGTCGGCGGTGGCGGCGGCCGGCGGCGCGCCGCAGTCCGCGCCCACCGTCGCCGTTTTCAGCGCCGCGCCCTTCGGCTTCCACACGATCACCGTGGCGGGACCGCAGGCATTGCCGCCATTGCCCACCGCAAACAGCGCCACCTTGTTGCCCTGCAGCTCCAGCGTGCGGTCGTAGAGCACCACATAGTTGCGGGCGATCTCCCTGCCGTTGAAGGCGAGAATCTTTTCCTGTTCGGGCGTTTCGGTGATCGTCAGCTTGCCGCCGGCGAAGGGAATGGCTTTTGGCTGCTCGTCCTGCGCGAAGGCCGGCATGGCCGCGCCCAGCAGCAGGCCGGCGGCGAGAAGGGAAACGGTTTTGGTCATGGGCACTCCGAATCGGGGAGTTGCGAAAACACCGGAAATCCGGGCTCCGGCGGCGAACATGCACCGACCATGCCACAGGCCGCCGGGCGCTGCCAACTGTCACTCCGGCCGACATTTTTCCCGCACCCGCAGACTGTCGGCCGGGTGCCGCCCGCACGCAAAAAGGGCCGCGCGAGGCGGCCCTTTGAAATGTTCCGATCCGAAGCGGCGACGCTCCGGCGCCCGGGCTCAAGCCCAGGGGCGGGTCTCGGCGTATTTCTGCTCGAAGCTGGCGATCGCCGGGGCCTTCTCCATGGTCAGGCCGATGTCGTCGAGACCGTTGAGCAGGCAGTGGCGCTTGAAGTCGTCGAGGTCGAACTTGACCGTGCCGCCATCGGGGCCGTGGATTTCCTTGGCTTCCAGATCGACGGTGAGGGTGGCGTTGGCGCCGCGCGAGGCGTCGTCCATCAGCTTGTCGAGGTCTTCCTGGCTGACGGTGATCGGCAAAATGCCGTTCTTGAAGCAGTTGTTGTAGAAGATGTCGGCGAACGAGGTGGAGATCACGCAGCGGATGCCGAAGTCGAGCAGCGCCCACGGCGCATGCTCGCGGCTGGAGCCGCAGCCGAAATTGTCGCCCGCGACGAGGATCTGCGCGTTGCGGTAGGCCGACTTGTTGAGCACGAAATCGGCGTTCTCCGAGCCGTCCTCATTGTAGCGCATCTCTGCGAAAAGCCCCGTGCCGAGACCGGTGCGCTTGATCGTCTTGAGGTAATCCTTGGGGATGATCATGTCGGTGTCGACATTGACGATCGGCAAGGGAGCGGCGACGCCGGTGAGCTTGGTGAACTTTTCCATAGGTCTGTGCCCGTTCTGGTTCCGGGGAATGTTTCGCCCCTGCTTTACACAATAGAGGCGGTGAATCAAAGCCCGATACGCGCGGGCAATGCATTGTGATCATTTGGCATACGCGGCGGCGAAGGCCGGCCGGCCTTCGCCGCCGCGCGGTTGCGCTCAGATGACGTTCAGCTCGCGGAACGGCCGTTTTGCGGCGATCCGCTCGTAGCCGAAGGCCGAGCAGTCGATGGTCTTGTAGGCGCCGTGCATGACGAGCTCGGCCAGCGCCTTGCCCGCCGCCGGGGCCTGCTGCAGGCCGTGGCCGGAAAAGCCGTTGGCGAAGATGAAGTTCTTCACCTGCGGATGCGGGCCGATCACCGCGTTCTGGTCGAGCGTGTTGTAGTCGTAATGGCCGGCCCAGGCGCGCGTGGCCTTGATCGCCTCGAAGGCGGGCACGCGGGTGGCCAGCACCGGCCAGATCTTCTCCTCGAACAGCGACCAGTCGGGGTCGAAATCGCCGGGGGTCGCCGCCGTCTCGCCATCTTCCTCCTCGGCGCCGCCGGCAATGTAGACGCTGCCTTCGGGGCGCACATAGATGCCGCTGGGATCGACCATCAGCGGCATGTCGGCGAACTTGTCATGCGCCTCGAAGACGAAGACGCTGCGCTTGCGCGGCTCCACCGGCAACTCGATGCCCGCCATGGCCGCCACCTTGCCGGCGGAAGGGCCGGCGGCGTTGAAGATCATGCCCGCTTCCAGCCGCTCGCCATTGTCGAGGGTGACGGCGGTGACGCGGTCGCCCTCGCGCTCGATGCCGGTGACCGACTGGGTGACGAACTCCACATTCCTGCCGCGCAGCGCCTTGCGAAACAGGGTGAGCAGCGCATGGGCGTCGAACCAGCCCTCGCCCGAGCGGCCATAGGCGCCGGCGACGATGCCCTCGGTGGAAATCCAGCCGAAGCGCTTGTGCAGCGCGTCGGCGTCCTCCAGCAAGATGTCGGCCCCTTCGGCCATCTGCGCGGCATGGTTCTGCTCGAGGATCGGCAGGCCGTTCTCGCCGGCAAGGATGAGATAGCCGCCCTCGCGGAAACCGATGTCGGCGTCTTCGCCGAACTCCTGCCGCAGGCGGCGGAACAGCGACAGCGTGAACTGCGACAGGCGGATGTTTTCAGGGATCGAGAACTGCTGGCGGATCGAGGCGCAGGACAGCGTCGTGGAGGAATGGGTGAATTGCGGGTCCCGTTCGATCAGCGCGATGGAGCCCGAAAATCCCTCCTCGCGCAGATAATAGGCGATTGAACTGCCGACGATCGCGCCGCCGATGATGATGACGTCGTAATGCGCCATATTTTATGTTCCCGATTGGTTGTGGTTCTGGATGGTGGGCTTCCCTTATCAGGGTTTTGTCCCGTCGTCTTGCAAGAGCCAGCACGGCGCGGCAAGAAGGCCAAATGATGCAGAACGCTCCGACCCTGCGCCGCTCGGTGCTTTATGTGCCCGCCTCCAACGACAAGGCGCTGGCAAAGCTTGCCTCGCTGTCCTGCGATGCGGTGGTGGTGGATCTGGAAGACGCCGTCGCCCCCGACCAGAAGGGAGCCGCGCGGCAAAAACTTGCCGGCATCGTCGCCAGCCGCCCGGCCGGGGTACGCGAGATGGTGGTGCGCATCAATGCGCTGTCGAGCGACTGGGGGGCCGACGACCTGGCCGCCGCGATCGCCTGCGCGCCCGACGGCATCCTGCTGCCCAAGGTGGAAACCCCGCGCGACCTGCTGGAAGCCGGCGACGTGCTGGATGAGGCCGACGCGCCCGAAACGCTGCGGCTGTGGGCCATGATCGAGACACCGCGCGCCGTGCTCAACATCGGCGCGGTGGCCGAGCTCGGCCGCGACCCGGCCGCCCGCCTCTCCTGCCTGGTTGCCGGCACCAACGACCTCGTGGCCATGACCGGCGTCAAGGCGACGCCCGACCGCCGCTACCTGATGCCCTGGCTGATGCAGATGGTGCTGGCCGCGCGCGCCGGCGGGCTCGACATCCTCGACGGCGTCAGCAACGATTTTCGCGATCTCGACGCTTTCGCGGCCGATTGCGCGCAGGCGCTCGCCATGGGTTTCGACGGCAAGACGCTGATCCATCCCGCCCAGATCGGCCCGGCCGAAGCCGCTTTCTCGCCCTCCCGGGAAGCGCTTGACGAAGCGCGGAAGATCGTGGCCGCCTTCGCGCTCCCCGAAAACGCGGGCAAGGGCGCGATCGCGCTGGACGGGCGCATGGTGGAACTGCTGCATCGCACCCAGGCCGAACGGTTGCTGGCCAAGGCGGCGACGATTGCCAAATAGACTGAAAAGGCGTGGAATGAGATCCACGGAAGTGCGCGAAAGCGGATGCTTGAAGAGCGGCACCGCCATGATGGGAATGACGCCATGCAACTCTATCGCTTTCTGACCGGCCCCGACGATGCCAGCTTCTGCCACAAGGTGACCGCCGCCCTGAACAAGGGCTGGCACCTGTTCGGCGCGCCCACCTATGGCTACGACGCCGAATCCAGAACCATGAAATGCGGCCAGGCGGTCGTGAAGGAGATCGACGGCGTCGAATATAGCCCGGACATGAAGCTCGGCGATTATTGAACCCGGCCACCGCTCTTCGGCGGCGCGGCGCCTCACGGGTGATCGGCCGATTCCTCGATGTGTTCCATGTCGTCATCGGAAAGGCCGAAATGGTGGCCGATCTCATGGATTAGCACATGGGTGACGATGTTGCCCAACGTCTCCTCGTTTTCGGACCAATAGTCGAGGATGGCGCGACGATAGAGGGTGACGCGGTTCGGCCCCTCGCCCGTCTGCGGGTTCCAGCGCTCGGCGATGCCGCGTCCCTCGAACAGGCCGAGAAGGTCGAAGGGCGTTTCCAGCGACAGATCATCCATGATCTCGTCGGTGGGAAATTCCGCGACCTGGATGATGATCTCGCCGGTCAGCTTGCGAAACTCTTCCGGCAGATGCGCATAGGCTTCGAGCGCCAGGAATTCCAGCTCTTCCAGCGACGGCGAAAGCTGCTCATGCCATGAGCGGTTCTTGTAGATACGAGCCATTCTGTTTCCTTTTGACCGCATATAGCCTTTTGGCGGCGGCCTTTCGAGACTTTTAAGCCGGAAGGCGGAAATTCGGGCAGGCGCCGCACAACGGTCACGAGGGCAGGTACGTTCCGCGTCGCGAAGCAGGAATAAATTCCCCTCCAAGTTGCTTGACTCTTTGGGGCACCTCTGGAATCAATAGAACATAACGAGAACATATATCGAGGAAGGCACACCGTCATGGCGAGCTCCGCCGTGGCGCAGGCAACTGTTTTTGCCCTGCGCCAAAAGATCGCGAAGATCGAGGGCACCCTGCCCGAGCGGCTGGTGCCTGCCGCCACCCATGCGGGCGATGGCGACGCCCTGGTGCTGCGGCGTCACGGCCGCGCGATCGCGACGGCCGCCTGCCTTGCCACCGGCGCTGCGGGCTTCGACGCGGCCCTTGGCGGCGGCCTGCCGCTTGCCGCGCTGACGGAGATCCACGCCGCGCAAACCCGCGACGCCGGCGCGGCGAGCGGCTTTGCCCTGG
>Ga0187815_10000929_pt1 | contig 14050 bp, 17 predicted proteins | sample NC_S_5_FD_132962 | JGI IMG/M metagenome (GOLD analysis project Ga0187815, IMG submission 132962) | Wetland sediment microbial communities from Neuse River Estuary, North Carolina, USA - ASW-S_5 | ecosystem: Environmental > Aquatic > Freshwater > Wetlands > Sediment | place: USA: North Carolina...
GTAGTGGGCCCCCATGCTGTAGGCGAACGCGACGGCGGCGGCGACGAGGAGGTCGGCGGTGAGCGTCAGGTTCGGTCCTCGATCGAGAGCGAGACCGATTCCGCGCGAACGGCCGCTTCCGTAGGACGCGGTGGACCGCCGACGGCTCCCACGAAGCTCCGGAGTCTTCTGCCGATATAATCCGGCGGGCCCGTGGAACTCGAAACGCGCGTCGTTTCGAGGGGCGGAGGCTCAGTCCGTCTGCTCCTTTCGGGGCTTCTTCCGGAGGGATTCCTCGATTTCGTCGATCTGGTTCAGAACGGCATCCGGGGGCACCGACTCGAACCCCATCTCCGCCGGCGAGAGGGGGTATCGCTCCCAGGTGCGGGGGGGAAGATAGAACGGCTTCTCGGGCTCGAGGGCCGACTCGTCCCACTCGGGAGCCTCCTCCTTCGGTTCGATAGCGGTCTCCACGACTTCGGCCGGGGCGGCCGGTTCCTCCTCAAGGAACCAGACGAAGATCCCCGCGGCGATACCGGTCACGGCGAGGGCGAAGAAGAGCGCCCAGGGGTACAGGTGGACCGAGCCGTTGGTGCCGGACGGCGTAGTGGCACCAGTGGAGTAGAGGTCGATCGCGATCGCGAGGCAGAGGGCCCCGACAACGAAGAGCGGCAGGGAGCCGAGGAGCTTCTCGCGCCAGGTTTCACTCTCCCCCGGGGGCGCCACGGGCGCCCGCTCCTCGTAATCCTCCCAATCGGTCGACGACGGGAAGCCGGACCTCGTCGGGGAGGCGGCCGCCGTCATGGGCACCCCGTGGTCGAGAGGCACCGGTTGACGGTCACCTCGACCCCTAGGACCGTGGGATGCACCGTCCCCAGGCTCACATACACGAGGAGGGTGATTGTAGCGGCGGCGGCCCGAATTCCCAGGCCCGTCGAGAAGTATCCCATTCCGAACACCCACCCGGTGTTCGTGTGGACCCCGATTTCAAGGTCGAATCCCACCGCGGTACCGGCGTTCCCCGGTTGCGTGACGGTGAACGTCACCCGTTCCGCGTAGTCACCGACCACGATGGCCGGGGAGGAAGCGGGTCGGTAGTGGTCGGTGCATCGTGCGCCGCACGATGCGAGCACCACGGTGGTGCCCTGGAGCCCGGGCATGATACCCTGGACCCCCGCGGCCGCATACCCGGGGGTGAAGCGGAAGAGCAGAAGCGCGTGGGCTCCGACCGTGACCGGCGGGGCGGCCAGTGGGACGACCTGCTGTACCAGGTAGTGGGTCGCCGGAAGTGTCCGGACGGTGGTCGCCGCAGCGGCGGTCGACGGCACGGCCACGAGCAGGAGGACTAGGGTCAGCCCGAGCCAGTGCCGTAGCCCACCGGGCCCTCTCATTGTCGTTTTCCTAGTCACCGTGTGGCCCTCCCGCCGAGCGGTCGGGCCTCGGGGCCCGACGGGGCGGTGATTGCGCCCCGCCGGGTAGGGAAGGGGTTGCGTTGGGGTTGTTTCGGCCGAGCGTGGGGAGTGTCTATCCCTTCACCTAGGGACAGCTGGTCGCGGTCGCGCAGGTGTTGAAGACCACCGAGATCGAGTTGATGACAGGGGCGGTGTTCGTGCCGAGGTCCGCGAACAGGAACACGGGGACGGTCACCGCCGCCGCGTTGCTCGTGGTGCCGGTCGAGATGTATCCCTGGAAGACGACGTTGCTCGTGACGACCCCGACGGTGATCGAGACCGTCATCGAGAAGTCGAACGCCGAGGCTCCCGAGCCCGTGGTCGGCTGGGTAACGCTGAGGACGACCTGCTCTCCATAGTTACCCTGCGTCTCGGAGGCGGGATTCGTCGGCCGGAAGCCTTGCGCGGCGCACGGGTTCGCGGCGCAGGCCGCAAGGGCGGTCGGAGTGCCGGCGAGGCCGACCGCTCCGATCTGAGTTCCCGTCACCGTCGTCGCGGCCATGGCGGACGTGATCACGACGAGTTGCTCCGAGGAGATTGTCCCCTGAGCGAACCCCGACGTGGGGGAGGTGGTCACGTTCGATGACTGGTTCGGTCCGTTGGTCAGCGTGGTCGCGGCAAGGGCGTAGCCGCCAATCATCGCGACCATCAGCGCGGCTGTCACGATGTAGACCGTTCGATACTTTCGTTTCATCGGAGCCATCGGCACACCTTAGGTAGAATAAAATGCGCATCAATGCGTATTTAAACGTATTCCCGGCCTCATGCTGGCGAGAGCTATACGACCGTTCTCGCCGGACCCGCTTTCCCCTGCCGACGCGGGATGGTGGCGAGGAGCAAGGACCGACCGTTTCCGGTGCCGGAACCGCCCTCGGGCGGGGGGTGAACCCGGCTTGACCGAATCATCAATAGAAAACAGCCGGCCCAAATTGGCGGGGTTCTCCGCGGATGACCTCGATCGTAGATTTCGACCGTTTCCTGTTCGCGTTCACGATCGGATCGCACATTCTGATCGTCTCGCTCAGCATCGGAATGGCGCTCATGATCTGCATCTCCGAATTCCTGTTCGCCCGGTCGAAGGACAAGTACTACGGGGCGCTCGTCCGGCGCCTCATCCGCCCGTTCGTGGTATCGTTCGGGATTGGCACCGCGAGCGGGATCGTGATGGCCGTCGAGCTCGTCAACCTGTTCCCGAGGTTCATGACCCTGGTCTCCCAGACCGGGGTCATCGCGATCTTCTACACCGAGATCTTTGCGTTCTTCGTCGAGACCGTCTTCCTGGTCGTCTACGTGTACTACGGGAGCACGTTCAAGGGGCGGTACACCCGCTGGGCACTCACCGTCCCGATCGTCGTCGGGACGCTCCTCTCCGCGGTGCTCATCGTCATGGTGAACGCGTGGATGAACACCCCGAACGGGTTCGACATCGGATCGTACGTCGCGAGCGGGACGAACTACACCGTGACCGGCGTCGACCCATGGGCGCCGTTCCTCACCGTCTCGACCGGTTACGAGGTGTTCCACGTGCTCACCTCGGTCCCGCTCACCGGGGTGATGATCCTCGGGGGGTTCTTCGCGTACCGTTACACCCGCAGCACGACCGCCGAAGAGAAGACCCTCTTCCTCCAGGGGCTTCGGATCGCGGTCGCGGTGAGCTTCGTGCTGGTCGTCCTCGCGATCCTCGCCGGGGTCGTGGAGATCGACGACCTCTACCGCTACCAGCCGCTCAAGTACGCCGCCATCGAACTCAACGCGCAGCCGGGGACGAACCTTCCGATGACGATCTTCGGCACGGTCTCCGGTACCTCCGTCGTCGGCGGAATCCAGATCCCGGGCCTCCAAGGGTGGCTTGAGCACGGGGCGAACCTTCCCGGGCTCTCCCAGTACCCTCAGTCGGCGTGGCCGCCGCTCATCATTCACGAGACGTTCGACGTGATGATCCTGGGCGCGGTGGTGCTCGGGCTGTTTGTCCTCTTCTACGCCGGGCTCTGGGTGCTGAAGCGCCGGCCGTTCGAGCGCCCGATTCTCGCCTACGCGTTCCTCGCCGCCTCGGCCCTCACGGCGGTCGTGATGGAGCTCGGCTGGGCGACCGACGAGATCGGCCGACAGCCGTGGATCGTCTACAACACGCTCACGGTGGCGAACGCCGCGAACCCGAACTCGGACCTGGTCGGTCCGGGCATCGTGATCATCATCCTCTACATCGCGCTGATCCCGTTCACGCTCTGGTTCATGGACCGGGTGTTCCGCGGCAAACCGATCGCGGTCGACCTCGAGGGGCCGGCGGCCGGGGGCCACGATGTCAACTATTAACTGGCTCTTCGAGATCAATTTCGCGATCTTCTCCGTCTTCCTCGTCCTGTTCGTGACGGAGCTGATGGGCGGCGTGCTCCTCTTGGTGGCGTACGACGCAACCAAGTCGAAGGTCCTCCCGTACATCGTTCCGATCTGGGAGGTCACCGGGACGTTCGCCGCCTTCTGGGTCGTCACGGCCGATTTCGCCTACCCGCAGATGCTCTGGCCGGTGGCAACGATGCTCGCCGCTCCGATCCTCGTCTTCCTCATCCTGATTATCGCCCGGAACTCGTCGATCACCTTCGCGGAGCTGATCTTCCGCCGCGGCCGATTGAACGAACGACGGCTCTACCGGCTGTATGGGTTGGCGACCGTCGGGATCGGTCTTGTCGTCCTGATCATCCTCTCCGCGATCGTCAGCGGCGCCGGGGTGACGCTCGGAGCGAATCCGACGTTCTCGCCGTGGGGTTGGGTGACGAGCGGCGGGAGCCTCCTCTACGTGGTCGGGGTGCTGTTCATCGCGGTCGGCCTCGCTCCGGTGTTCTACAACATCGAGCCGCTCCGGCGGCTCAGCGTGCCGTTGACGACGCTCGGGGTCGTCATCGAGGCCGGAGCGCTCTACCTCTACTCGAGCAGCCTCCTCACGGGGTACTTCCTCGTCCCGGCGGTCCTCACGGTCGCCGCGGCGCTCCTCTACGCGGTCCGGTCGACCGCTCCGATCGCCTCGCAGAAGGTCGTCTTCGCCACGCTCGGAGCGATCATCATCTTCGCGCAGAGCTACCTCGTCTATCCGACCGCCTTCGCCACCGCCGCCCATGGACCGCTCTCCGTGGATGCCGTGACGACGTCCGGGCCCATGGTCGGCGCCTTCTACGTGCTCTCCGCCGTGGGGCTCGTGGTCGTCGGGCTCCTCATGGTGCTCTACATGCTGGCGGTCCGCCGAGCCACGCCGGTCCCGCCCGGCCCTCCCGCGCCGGTCCCGCCGGTGCCGGCGGCGCACAGTCCGTAAGTTCTTCCGCCGACCGGACCCGAGCCCCCAGCTACGCTGGATGGGGCTGCCGGGATTCCCGGTGAAGGAGATGGGGGATCTTGACGAACCCGAGGAACAGCAGCACGATCCCGGCGAACTCCGCGTAGTAGAGGCTCGCGGGGAACGAGACGAGGTAGAGCGCGCCGGCGGCGGAGATCACCGCGGTCCCGAGCGCGATGTAAAGGAGGTGGAGGCGGTGTTGTCGGATCGCCCCGTAAAGCGAGCTCACGATGAGCAGGAGCGCCGCCGGGACGGTGATGATCGACGAGAGAACGTCGATGGAGGTCGGAGGTAGGCCGGAGACGACCCCTTGGGAGATGATGCTCGGAGGGATCGTGACCCAGAGGCCGACCACCACGAGAGCGGCGCTCGTGACCCCGACGAAGCCGAAGTACGCCGTCCGCCACCGTCCGGGCAGGGAGAGTTCGGCGGACCCGAGAGAAAGGATTCCGACCAGGACCGCGACGAGGATCAGGTACGACTGGATCAGGAGCTGGTGCCAAACCCCGAGGTCGAGCACCGCCTCCTCGACCAGGGTGACGAAGAACAGGAACAGCCCCACCCCCCAGTAGAGGTGGCACGCCTGGCGCTCTCGGCGATACCGCAGGAGCACGAGCACCGCAAGGAGCAGCGCGATCGCGCTGAGGGCGACCAGCGAGACCGCGATCGCGGCCGAGTCGGACATCGTCGGCGGTCGCGGCGGGACGACCGCTGCGCCCTCAAGAACGAATCGTCAATCCGATTCGACCGTCCCCGCGGCCGACCCGAGGGGCTACGGCGAAGCGAGCATCGAGGCGATGGCGGCACTGTCCTGCTCGAACTCCTTCGCGAAGAAGCGGAGGACCACGGACTCGAGCTGTGGGGCGCCGATGGAGGGAGAGACGAAGTCCCCGACGATCGTGACCCGGGTCTTGTTCCCCCGGGGCCGGTAGTAGGCGAAGAACTTCGACCCGACGAACGGACCCTCCAGGACCTCGTACGCGATCCCGAACAGCGGGAAGGAGGTCCAGCGCATGGAGAACCGCTCCGACTTTCCCTCAAACTCCTGCTCCCAGGAGTACTCGCCGGAGTTCCCCGGGAGCTGCTTTCGTGAGAAGTTTCGATGTTGGTGGGCATCGGAGTGCCGCTCGCCGGCGGAAAGGAACCTCCAGACCTCCTCGATCGGGGCGTTGTAGACGCTCCCTTCGTCGCGAACGAAGACCATGCACTTCCCCCCACGAGGGGGGTCGGATATTATCCCTACGGGGACTCGAGGCCGGCCTTCTCGGCCTCCGCAGCGATGTCGGCGAGCTTGGTGACCGTATTCCAGTTGCGCGCCGTGACCCGAGTGCCGAGCCGCTTCTCGATCCAGACGGCCGTGAACCGAGATCTCCCTTGGCCGTTCGGATAGACGACGTACGCATGACGGCCGATGCCGTGGACCCGTTCCGGGCCCGGGATCGTCGCCCGAAGGTCGTCCCACCGTTCCTTCGGCGGAGACCCCTTGAGGGCGAGCACGACGAGGTAGCCCGGCATCGTCTTCGCCTCTTGGGGGAACGGGTTCTGCGCCACGACCGTGGCCCACTCCTCGGGCCTACGCAGAAAGACGTCGGTCGTTACGTGGAGGTCGCGGGCGATCCGCGCCTCGACCTTCCGCTCGAGCGTGTCGTCCGGTCCGGACGGGCCCCGGAAGACCACATTGCCGGACTGGAGGAGGGTCCGGACGTCCTGGAATCCCATCTGGAGAAGGAGCGCTCGGAGCGCATCCATCCGGAGGACGATGCCTCCCACGTTGACGGCACGCAGAAGGCCGATTCGGACGGTCACGGTTCTCGGGAGCACCGCGGGTCGGGATAAGTAAGCGGAACTCCTCAAATGGGACCGGCCGGGCGACTTCCACAGCGGTTCTGTGGTGTAGCTTGTAGTGGAAGGAGCTACCGCAATCGGGCGAGCCGGCCTCGAACGGCGGCTCCCCCAGTCGGAACAGAGCTTCTTATAGTGGGTCCAAGCCCGTTATTCCCAATGTCGCCTCGCGCTCTTGCCCTAGTGCTGGCCGTACTGATGATCGTGTCGATGCTGTTCGTCCTCGTTCCCGCTCAGGCCCATTCGGCCCCACCGGCGAGCGCGGCGTCAGGGGCTCGCACTGCGAGCCATCCCTCGGCGGCCGTGACCGCCACGATCCTCAATGGAAACGACGGTCCCACGACCACGTTCTATCCGGGCGCGGTCGCCTACGGCTCGCTCTATTTCTCCGTCACCGACGCGGTGGACCGGTCCGTCAATGTCACTATCAAGGACCCGAATGCGACGCGGGACGGCGTCGCTTCTCCCGCGTACCACGTTGAGGTGACCCTCAACACCACCACGCACACCTACAACTCCTACGGCGCGGGCGTCTTCTACGCGTTCCCGGCGTCCCTCCCGTACGCCGGGCACTGGTCGGTCAACTTCTCGGCCCCCGCCGGCGGCTCCGTGGTCCAGAACGTCTCGCTGATCCTCTACTACACGACGGTCAGTAGCACCACGGGGAGCAGCGCCACCCTCCCGACCGAGCCGTTCGGCATCTTCTGGTCGCTCCACACCGTGGCGAACGGCGCGACGCCGTACACCCACGCGACGAGCGTCATCCTCCGAGGCAGCTACACCGGCAACGGAACCGTCCAGGGCCTCACCCCCGCGGGCGGGATCTCGCTGACCGGGGCCGCCACCGGTAGTGGCGAATGGACCTGGAACGTTCCCGCGAACACCACACCCGACACCCGGCTCTTCTTCGAGGTCTCCGCGATCACGAACGTGAGCGGCGTCGTCGTCGAAAACGAGAGTGCCAACATCTCCATGAACGTCGGGGCGATCTCGATCCACGGGATCGGGATCACGAACCCTCCGCCGAACTGCGCGCTGTACAACAACGTGTTCTTCTCGACCGGAAGCGCGATCGCGTCCTGCATCCAGGTCGGGGCGAACTACTTCGGCGGATTCACGGCGATCTCCGGCCTCCCGATCACCGTGGCGTACTGGAACGGGACCGCCCACGTCCTGCCGAGTGGGGCTCCGACCGCGCTCACCTCGAACGCGACCGGAATGGCCGCGTTCACGTTCGTGGCGAACACCCCCCCGTTCATCAACGACACGACGTCCCCCTACTATGACGCGCTGAACTTCACCGTCACCGTTCCGGGGGCCGACAAGATGTACCAGTGGACGGCCTGGTCGAACGACTCGTGGACGCTCACCGGCGCGATCGGCGCCACGGGGCTCGTCCAGCTCACGCTCGACCACACGAACTACTACGTCGGCGCGACGGCGACCGCTTCGTGGTCGATCAGCTCGACCAACCTCTCGAAGACCGGCCCGATCACCGCGGTCGGGTGGATCGTCACGGGACCGAGCTCGGTGACCTACGCGCAGGGCTCGCTCAACTCGACGGCTGCGACCGGGTCGTTCTCCTTCGCGGTCTCGTCCGCGATGGCGCCCCACACGATCCGCGTTGAGATCATCGTCGCGAACGCCACGGCCACCTTCTTCGGCACCGCCTCGGCGTCGGTCCTGAGCCCAACCCTCCTGCTCACTCCCGACTCGTACTGGTACAATGCCGGCTCCACGGTCTCCGTGGCCGTGACCCTGAACGGCGGAGGCTCGGGCGCGATCATCGAGTACCAGGCGTGGGGATACTGGTCGTCTACCACGCTCCTGCTCTCGAACGGGACGGTCGCGAACGGAGGCAGCATCACGGTCTCGATCGCCTCGAGCGTGCCCCCGCTCACGGTGGACGTCGATGTGTGGGCCTCGGTCGGCGGGCAGGTCGTGACGAGCGACGTGACCGAGGTCGAGCTCGCCCAGGGCTACTCGATCGAGCTCGGTGTCTCGACCGTGTCGAGCTACTCCGACGGAAGCTTCCAGCCGGGTCAGACGATCACCCTGACGTACCAGGTCGTCTCGGTCGGTGGCGCCGCGCTCCCCCAGGTGATGTCGTTCGAGCTGGCCGCTATCGGCTACCCGTACGTCCAGTACCTGCAGAACGTGGGTCCGAGCGGCTCCGTGCCGTTCACGATTCCCTCCGGCGCGCCCCAGGGGTCGATCCTCCTCGAGCTACTTGCCCGAGGGTCGCTGAGCGCCGGCACCTGCTTCCCGCTCGGGTCGTGCGAGGGCCTCGCCACGGTCTACGTCAACCCCAACCCATCGGCGCTGAACTACGAGCTCGGCGCGGGCAGCGGGATCACCGTCGGATGGTTGATCCTCCTGATCCTCGTGGTCGTGGTCGCGGTCGTCCTGTTCGTGGCGATCCGCGGCCGGCGAGGACGCCGCGCGAAGCCGTCCCCGACCACCTCCGGCGGTGCCTCGGCACCTCCAGCGGAGTGGAAGGGACCGACGAGCCCACCGCCCTCGTCGGAGCCTCCGGCTGCCGAGCCGACGACCAGCGAATCCCCGCCGCCGCTTCCCCCGTCGGGCGCTACCTAAATCGACCGGGGTAGTCCCAGCGGCCAACCCTTTCCTTCGCTTCTTCTATCCGGCCTTGGAGACCGGGACCGCGCTCGCGGTCCCGCAGCCGTGAACCCGACGGTAGTTCCAGAACAGCTGGTAGAGCCACCGGAGGCCCCGGTCGATGGGGGGTACTCGAGTCGCCACGCGCTCCCCCGCCGGGCCGAGCGTGAGTCCCACGAGCGGGTTCATGATTTCGGCGCCGGACCTTCGCCCCCGCGCATCCACGAGATGGGCGTACGCGAACCGGTCCTCGTCGCGCATGTCCCTAAGCTCCCGAGTCGCCTCCGGCCCGTCGTACGGCAGGGACTTTAGACGGGACCGGCTCGACCATTCGCTGACCCGCGCAAACAGCGTGCACGGACCGCAGCCCGGGTCGTAGAACAGCCGGGGGACGGCGGCCGACGAGTCGGGGATCATCATCGCCTCGAAGGCCGTAGGACGATATATCCGAACCCGAAGGGGGCGTGCCTGACGATTCAGGCGTGCTTTCTCGAGGGGGCATCCACAGCGGCGGGCCACTCGTACAGCTGGACGCGGTCTCCCCAGTACAGGTTCCGGTCGATCCCGAGCCGCTCGTACTGCTTCCGATTCTCGTCCCCCGACGGGAGGAACGCTTCCCACTCCTCATGACCCAGGCTCTCGGTCAATGCCCCCAGGGCGGAGACCAACGCGGACGGTTCCCCCTGGAGGGGATTGACCCATAGCGTCCGGGGCTCCCTCCACCAATCTTCCTGAACCGCGGCCGCAAGCCCGGGCCCGACGTAGAGCTTCCCTTCGCGAGCCCAGCGCTCCACCAGAGCGGCGCGCCAACGTCCAAATCGTCCACCGTCCGACCCCGGCATCAGGTCGACCCGACCGGTCAGACTGGGAAGCCAGCCTACCGGTCCCGAGAGTGGCGTTTCAGGCTCGGCCCGATGGAGCGCGACGGAGGCGGAACTCCGGGGCCGTCCACGACGCAGGGTCATCTCCATCACGGAGGAGAAACCGAACCGCTCGAATAGGCGGCGCGAGGCGACGTTCTCGTTCTCGATCACCGCACGAAGCTCGGAGAGACCGATAGAGTGCGCATCGGACAGGAGTCGGCTCACGAGCTGGCTTCCGAGCCCTTCCCGCCGCCGGCTCGAAAGCACCCGGAGACCGCTAATCCACCCCTCCCCACCGCCGAGGTCGTGGAGGCGTCCGAACGCGAGCCAGCGTCCTCCCTGCTCGCCGACCCAGAGGCGTCCGTCTCGAATCCACTCGTCCAGCTCCTCGAGGAGGTAGTCCTCGGGGTCCGACTCGGAAAGGAAGGCCCGGAGGGCCGCTCGGTCCCCTTCCGCATCGATCCGATGGAACTGCATCAGCGTTCTCCTCCCACAGCGACACGAATCCCGGGACTTCGCACTTACGGGAAGAAGCTCACGGGTACAACAGTCCTATCGGATTCCTACCAACAAGTAGGTGGCGGGTCCAACCGGCACAAATGAACTGACTATCGGAGAGAGGTCAGGAAGGGGTTCGGCCGTCCTCGGCGCCAGCTACGGGTCGCTTGGGGCCGGCGATGGCGGGCCAATCCGGGACGGGGTCGGCCCCGGAACAAATCGGCGGTGCCGCCATCCGTCGCGAGGGGTCGGTCGGTCGATCATCTTCAGGATCGCCGCGACCGATTCCCGCGGATACTCGAGCGCCGCGTACCCCTCGATCTCGGACATCCGGTTCCCCATCAGTCGGCGCCGCTCCATCTCCCAGAACGCTTCGGGCATTGTGGTCACCGATAGGGGTAGAGCGGGAGAGGCGAACTCCTTGAACCCGCCATAGACGGCCGTCGTACGACGGTCTAACCCCTATATCCTCCCCGACCCTCCCACCTTCATGGGCCTCCTCGAAGTGTCCCTGAGGGCGAGCTGGGACTACCCGTTCATCGAGCTATCTCGCGAGGTACCTCAGACACCGATCGCGATGTGGTGCGTCTGGAACCGAGAGCTCCTGCAGGTCCCTTCAAGGGACCCCGCCGTGATTCGGCGGACCGAGCTCGCTCTTCGGAAGACCGGCCACGTGGTGGACGAGTGGATCGACGCGAACTCGGCCCGGGTCTTCCTGCTGCGGTGCACGTGCGACAAGTACGACAGTCCCTGGAGTATGATCTCGAGCAACGAGTGCTGGGACGCCCCGCCCATCCTCTACCAGGACGGATGGGCCAACATGCGGGTGATGACGTTCGGGGCCGACAACCCGCGGCGGCTGGTCGCGGCCTTCCGCAAGCGGGGCCCCGCCGAGCTTGTCAGCAAGCGGAGTCTCGACCTTTCCGTCCTGCCGACGAGCGTCTACGCAAACTCCCTCTTCGGCAGCCTTACGGCGAAGCAGTCGGAAGCCCTTCTGACGGCGTTCCGATTCGGTTACTACACGTCCCCCCGGTCGATCACGACCGAGGAGATCGCGAGCACTGTCGGGGTGAGTCGAACGACCTACGAGGAACATCTTCGCAAGGCGGAGAACCGGGTCATCACGGCGCTCATCCCGTACCTTCAGTTGTTCGCGACGGCGGACCACCCGTCCGAGCACCTCCCGCTCACCCGGACTCCGGTCGGCAGCGGCGAGGGGACGAGTCGCCGGCCGGCGGCGTAAGGTGCAGCTCAGGTTGCACCGAAGTTAAGCTCGAAACAGACGGTCGTACTCCCGGTGGTCCAGCAGGTCGAGAACAATCACGTCCCGCCCCCGAATGGTGTACACGAGGCGGTGAAACGCGGGCAGGTCGATACAGTATAGATTGGTCACTCCGTAGGTACTCCGATAGTGTTCGGGGATCGATTCCGTGGGGATGACCTCCCCCCACTGCCCGTCTGCCTTGATTCGGCCTACTGAGACTACGATCGCTTTCGCGACGGCCAGCGCGGGTTGCCGTCGTCGCAAGGCCAACCTGGTCAGGCCGTCAAACTTCTCTTGGATGAGGGGATGGACCACAATGGAAGTCGGCCGGAAGGGCATGGCGCCCCCTCAGAGCTTCTTTCCGACCGCGAGGGCGTACAGGAGTTGGGGACTCATGTTGTGAGTCCATTGAACACCCTTCGATCCTTCGACGACCAGGCCGAGGCCGATGAAGTGATTCAGGACCCGGTTGAGCCGGGGGCGCGTGGTCGAGTGCCCGGTTCTGCCGAGTTGCTCGAGCAGCCAATTCCGGCTGACAGGAACGCCGGCTTTCTCGAGAAAGGACTGGACGGTCTCGGCGGTAGACAGATTCACGTCCACCTTGATGGAAGTTTGAACCGCCCTTACGGCCATGGCAGTGGATACTTCCTACCAGTATAATGAAGTTATCACCCCCGATGGATGGTGAAAGCTGATCTCCACGTGGGCGCGCGACCTGGGACGACCCGTTCGTGAAGCTTCACCGGCTAGGACGCGCAGGTTAGATACGGGCTGGACCCTCCGGGGTCGGGGTCGACCCGTGGGACAAGGCGGCTCGGTGGGTCCAGTTGTTTCTAGGGTGGCGGGCCGACCGCCCGCCGGCTCGGGAGGCACCCGGGGCGCGATGGTGATGGCGGTCATCGGCGCGCTGCTGATCTTCTTCCAGTCGCTCGGTCTCGTCTTCGTCGGAGCGCTCGTTCCGGCACTCACGTGGGGGGACCTCGGTCTCTCGTTTGGGGTGCTCGGATGGTTCGGGATCCTGGTCGCCCTTCTCCTCGTGGCGCTCTCGGTTTGGCTCTACTCCGCCCCCGAACAGCATCTCATCCTCGGCGTGGGAATGCTGACCCTCGCCGTGCTGAGCCTCTACAGTGGAGGGGGACTCATCCTGGGGTTCCTCCTCAGCTACGTGGGGAGCCTGCTCGCGATCTTCGCTCGGCCGCCGACCGCGTTCCGGGGGGCGGTCCCGATTCTGTCTCCCCAGGCCCAGGATGACCCGGTCGTCGAGGCCGACCTGATCGATTCCGGGTTCGCCCCTCAACCGGCGCCAGCCCCGGGCCCGGGGCCTCGCTGACCCCCGCGGGTGCCCACCGCGCTTCGCCCCGCGCTTTAAGCCGTGACGCCCGTTGGCCCTCGGGGCCGACCGGCCATGTTCCATCCACACTACGTCTCCCTAAAGGACGGTCGGGCGGCGCTCATCCGTCCGGTCGAGCCGGGAGACGCGGACGCGCTCATCGAGCACGTCAACGAAATCGGGGCCGAGCAGGTCTACATCATGACCGAACAGCTCCGAATGACCGCGGACGAAGAGCGAGAGATGATTCGCAAGATCGACCTCCGACAGACGCTCTTCCTCGTCGCATTCGTGGACCGGAAGCTCGTCGGCAGCGCGGACATCGAGCGAGGTCGCCAGTTGAAGAACGCCCATACCGCGAGCCTCGGGGTCGCGATTCGCAAGCCGGTGCGTGGGCTCGGGCTCGGAAAGGCGATCTTAGAGGACCTGATTCGATGGGGCAAAGACCAGGGAATCCGGAAGGTGACGCTGGGGGTGTTTGCGACCAACGCGTCCGCGATCACCCTCTACCGGCAGCTGGGATTCTCCGAGGAAGGCCGTCTCCGTGGGCAGGTCATCCTCGGGGGAGTTCCGGTGGACGAAGTCCTGATGGCGCGCTGGCTGTAGCCACGATCGAAACGCGCCCGAGCAATGGGTCCGCGCACCGTCCGCCGATTGTCCTTGGGTCACCCCCTCCCGCCCAGCTCCTCTAGACTGTTCACGCGGCGGGTCGCGGGAAGAGCGCCGCGGCCAAGGCTAGGTTGTCGGCAGGGTTAGAGGGCTCGGCCCCGAGACCTGCCGGGGAAGTGCCCGTGTGGAAGATCGACGAGTTGGCCCATCCCGTGACGTTGAGGATTGCGAAGGCGCCCTTGTCGATCGCGTTGACGATTTGGTGGTCGA
>Ga0187815_10000930_pt1 | contig 14032 bp, 12 predicted proteins | sample NC_S_5_FD_132962 | JGI IMG/M metagenome (GOLD analysis project Ga0187815, IMG submission 132962) | Wetland sediment microbial communities from Neuse River Estuary, North Carolina, USA - ASW-S_5 | ecosystem: Environmental > Aquatic > Freshwater > Wetlands > Sediment | place: USA: North Carolina...
CAACCGCTCCTGGACAGCGCGCGCCAGTTCCGCTGGCCGGTCGACGCGGCGGTCGAGAAGGGCCTGCTCAAGGTGCTGCGCGTCGACCCGAAGGAGACCCGCCAGAGCCTCCACCGAATCCAGGGCGAGCTCGGAAAGGAGCTGAAGGCCCTTGGCGCCCAGCGGGTCGTCGTCGATTCGGTCTCCCTGCTGAACATGCTCAGCGACGATGAACCGAGTCGCCGTGCGACCCTTTTCGCGCTCGCGGGGGCATGTCGGGAAGCGAACGTGACGACCGTGCTGACCGCCGAGGCGGACCCGATCCATCCCGAGGTCAGTCGCGACGGGCTCACCGAGTACGTGGCCGACGGCGTGATCCTCCTGGCCTATCGGACCGGCGCCGACGGTCACCGGGTCGGACTCTCGATGCGCGTGCTCAAGATGCGCCGGACCGCGCACGTTCGGACGGTGCAACCGTACTCGATCGGCCCCGGGGGGATCTCGGTCGACGCCAAGGCCGTCGACTTCGGTGGCCCGTAGGCGCCGTCGCTGGAACCAACCCGTTTCTGCTCCTCTTAACCCGAGCGCTTTGTAGCCCCCAACCTTCTACCGAACCCTCGACCGATGCTGCCGAGTGCCTCCAACGGCCGTGACGCGCTCCCCGGAGCGCCTCCCGCCCCAAGGCCCCGCGCCCGCTGGGTCGCGTACGTTGACCTCGACGCGTACTACGTCTCGTGCGAACTTCGCGACCGGCCCGACCTCGTGGGGCGCCCGGTCGTGGTCGGTCCACCGCCCGGGGACGGACCCACGCGCGGGGTCGTCCTCTCGGCGAGCTACGAGGCCCGGAAGTTCGGGGTGCGGAGCGCCCTGCCGGCGGGGGTCGCCGCACGCATGTGCCCCGAGGCGGTGTGGATCCCCCCCGATTTCTCGAAGTACGAGCGCGTGAGCGAGGAGGTCCGCGCGCTCTTGCGGACGTATTCCGTGGACGTCACCCCCTACAGCATCGACGAAGCCGCCGTCGTGCTCGACGTGGAGGATGCGGCCGCGGCGCGAGCCACCGCCGAGCGGATGCAGCGGGCGCTGAAGGAGGAGCTCGGTCTGCCGGCGTCGATCGGGGTCGCGACCACTCGGTTGGTCGCGAAGATCGCCACGGACCAGGCGAAACCCGGCGGCGTCGTGCTGGTTCCCCCCGAGGAGGTCGCGGGGTTCGTCGCCCCGCTCTCCGTCCGTGCAGTCCCGGGCGTTGGACCGAAAACCGAAGAGCTCCTCCGCGCCCTCGGGATCGTGACGGTCGGGGACCTTGCCGGACACCGCCCGCAGGAGCTCGCCCGGTCGCTTGGCTCGTTCGGACGGGAGCTGATCGCCCTCGCCCGAGGCCGACCGGTCGAGGAAGCGGAGCCGCTCGGCGGTCCCCGCTCCCGGTCGACCGACCGAACGTTCGCGGAAGACGTCGACCGCTGGGAGAGGCTGGAGCCGGCGATCCGGACCCTCGCGGAAGACCTCGGGGTCGCGCTCGGCCGGGAGGGCCTCCGGTATGGTGCGGTGGGCGTCGGGTTGCGGTGGGCCGACTTCACCCGCTCGCAGCACAGCCGGTCCCTGACGGCCGCCCAGGAAGGGGCCGAACCGTTGGTCGTCGCCGCCGTTCGTCTCGCCCGCGAACTCTGGATGCTGGAGCAGCAGGGCCGGCATCGGTCGGTCCGGACGGTGTCGGTCCGGGCCGAGCGCTTGAGCGAAAGGGCCGGTCGCCAGGCATTGCTTGACGAATACGGGAAACCGGTCGGGTGAGCGCCCCGATTAAGTACGGCGTTCGAGCTGGTGGACGAGCACTACGGTCGGGGGTAGCGGAAGTGGTCAGGTCCTCGAGACGTGACGCCGGCAACGAGCTCGCGTCGCTCCTATCCCCGCACCCGAAGCTCGGGATCCCGGTACCAGCGTACGAAGGCCGCTCGCTCCCGAACGTCACGAGCTCCGTCGCCCGGGCTCTCGGGCAGGAGGTCTCGGGGGACCCACCGTTGCTTCCTCCCCTCGATGGGGACCTCGACCCCTTCGAGGGGCGGCGGGCGGAGGGGCCGATCGTCGTCCTGCTGGTCGACGGATTGGGCTGGACGGCGCTGACCGAACCGGTGCCCTCGCAAGAGGACAGCGTACCCTCGGAATGGAGAGCGCGGCTTCGACCGATCACGAGCGTCTTCCCGACCACGACGACCGTGGCGTTGACGAGCCTCTCGACCGCCGAACCACCCTCCCGACACGGGGTGGTCGGACACCGCATGTTCCTCCCTTCGTTCGGCGTGATCGCTGAACTCCTCTACATGTCCCCGATCGGCGTAAAGCAACCGGACGCCCTCGTGAACTCCGAGTGGTCCCCGTCGATGGTGTCGGGGGTCCCGAGCGTCTTCCGTCGGGGCGTTCCCGCGGTCGCGCTCTCCCGGGACCGGTTCGAGGGCACGGGCTTCACCCGGATGATCTACGACGGAGCCGCATTCACCGGGTTCAGCACCGCCGCCGACTTTGCCCATTTGCTCGCCGAGGTCCTGGGCCGGGCGGAACCGCCGAAGCTCGTCTACGCGTATTGGGACGAGCTCGACGTGGTCCAGCACCTTCGGGGACCCCGACCCGAGTTCACCCGGTTCGAGGTCGCGCAGGTGCACCGCATCCTCGGGGCCGCGGCTCGTCGACTTGACCCGCGGACGGCTCGACGGACCACGGTCGTTCTGACGAGCGACCACGGCCAGGTACCGACCGAGCGGAAGGACAACGTGGAGATCGACGCGGCTCCGACGATCCTTCCGCATCTGCTCCGGCCCCCCACCGGGGATCGGCGGGCCGGATTCTTCACAGCACGTCCCGGACACCTCGCAGCGCTTTCCGCAGCGCTGGAGGGTCGATTGCCTCCCGGCCACCGGGTCCTGTCGATGCCGAAGGCGATCTCCGCCGGGCTCTTCGGACCTCCTCCGTTCCACCCCGAGCTCGACGAGCGGCTCGGGGACCTTCTCGTTCTCCTGCCGAGTCCCGCGGGATTGACGTACCGACTCCCGGGGACGCCTCCGCGCGCTCGGTTCCTCGCCGGTGCCCACGGAGGCCTCGAACCCGCCGAGCTCATCGTCCCGCTCCTCGCGGGCAGCCTCTCCGACCTCGGCCGAGCGGCGCCCCCGGTTTCATAAAGGGCGCGTCCCATCCGCCCGTCCGCCCGTGTCCGAATTCCGCCAGGACCCGATCACCGGCCGTTGGACGATCGTCGCGGAGAACCGGTCGGCGCGACCGAACGAGTACGCCACACCGCCTCCCGCCTCTCCGCCCAGTGAGTGCCCGTTCTGCGAGGGACACGAGTCCTGGACCCCGCCCGAGCTCGCGGCCTACCGAGGTCCGAACGGCCGGCGGGACGGCCCCGGTTGGACCGTCCGCACCATCCCGAACAAGTTCCCTACGCTCGCTCCCGCAGGGTCGGCCGTCGCCCGCGAGCCTGGAGCATGGAGCAATGTCCGGAAACCCGGGGCGGGGTTCCATGAGGTGGTCATCGAAAGTCCGGAGCACGCGCCGATCCTCCCGTTCCTTTCGCGAGGGCGGGTGCGTGAGGTCGTTCGCATGCTGAGGGAGCGAGTCCGTTCCCTCTCCTCGACCGAGGGGGTCGCCGCGGTCGTGCTGTTCGAGAACGCCGGACCGGAATCCGGCGGAACCCTCCTTCATCCTCACGCGCAACTCATCGGACTGCCCGAAGTGCCGCCGTTGCTCGCCGAGGAATCCCTCGGAGCCGACCGCTTCGTCCGGTCGTTCGGTGGGACGTGCGCGTTCGAGTCCGTCGTTTCGCAGGAACGCGAGGCGGCGGTTCGGCTGGTCTCGGACGATACGGAGCTGACCGCGTACGCACCGTTCGCCTCCGAACATCCGTTCGAGGTTCGCATCATCCCGCGCCGCCACGCCGGGTCGGTCGGTGAGGCCACGGACGCCGAGCTCGACCGGCTCGCCGAGGTCCTTCGATCGACCTTGGCGGCGCTCCAGACGGTCGTTCCGGGGGCGTCGTACAATTTCGTCGCTCGCTCCTTCGCCGACGCTCGGCCGGAGGCGGCGGCCTACCACTGGCATCTCGACCTCCTCCCGCGCCTCATCCGGCCGGACGGGTTCGAGGTGGGCGGGGGGATCGCGGTCAATCCGGTAGCCCCGGAGTCTGCGGCGGCGCAGCTCCGAGCCGCGCTGAACCGCGGTTCTCCGCCCGCGCTTTTCCCCGACGGCGGTCAACAAACCTAATGGGCCGCGGACCGTCCATGGGCTCGTGTCGGAGCTGCGCGAGCCGATCGTGTCGCTCCTGGGACACGTCGACCACGGGAAGACCACCCTTCTCGACCGGATCGCGGGCAGCGTCCGGGCGCCAAAAGAGGCCGGTGGCATCACGCAGCACATCGGCGCGATCGAGGTTCCGGGCACGACGGTCCGCCATCTGTGCGAGGGGATCCTTCGGACCGACCAGCTCGTCGTCCCCGGGCTCCTGTTCGTCGACACACCCGGCCACCGCTCGTTCGAGACGATGCGCCGCCGCGGTGGGGCCCTCGCGGACATCGCGATCCTCGTGGTCGATGCTCGGGAAGGCGTGATGCCTCAGACCCGCGAGTCGATCCAGATCCTTCGGCGCGAGATGACCCCCTTCGCGATCGCGCTCACCAAGATCGACCTCTTGCCCGGATGGCGCAAGCCCTCCGGGCCGACCACCCTTGCCGAACAGGTCGCCAAGGGAGGGGCGGAGTTCGAGCGGGGGCTCGACGCACGCCTCTACGCGGTGGCGCAGGAAGTGGTCGAGCTCGGGTTCAGCGCGGACCGATACGACCGCGTGAGCGACTTTACCCGGAACGTCGGCATCGTTCCCGTGTCGGCGAAGAGCGGGGTCGGGGTCCCCGAGCTGATCGCGCTGCTCGTTGGCCTTTCGCAGCGGTTCCTGAAACACGAGCTGGCGCTCTCCTCCTCCGGTGGCGAGGCCACGATCCTCGAGCGAAGCGACCAGAAAGGGGTCGGTCCGGTCGGGAACGTGATCGTTTACCGGGGCCGTCTCAAGGTCGGCGACGAGGTGGTCGTCACGGGCCGAAGCGAGCCGTTCGCGACCCACGTACGCGGGATCTATCGGCCGGTTCCGCTCAAGGGAGCGAATTCACGGCACGTTCGGCTTCAGTCGCTCGCCGAGGTCAAGGCGGCCGCCGGCATCTACCTCGCCGCTCCCGGCATCGAGGACGCGATGCCGGGAGGGCTCCTCAAGGTCGTGCACTCCGAGGAGGAGAAGGAACGGGTCGAGGCCGAGCTCGCCCGCGAAAGCCAGCCGGTGACCGAGGTCGCCCTGACCGGGGTCGCGATCTACGCGGACACGCTCGGCGGCCTCGAGGCACTCGCCTTTGAGTGCCGCGAGAAGGCGATACCGGTCCACGAGGCCGGGGTCGGCCCCGTCGGTCGCCCCACGATCATCCGAATGGCCACCGTGAAAGACCCGACCCACCGCGCCGTCCTGGCCTTCAACGTCCCGATCCTCCCTGACGCCCAGCCGGAAGGGGAGTCCGGCCCGGTCCGCATCATTCGGGCGACCGTGATGTACCGGGCGATCGAGGAGTACCAGACCTGGCGCGCCGAGCGGCAGCGAGAGCTCCTCGCTCAGGAACGAATCGCCCTCGTTCATCCGGCGAAGCTCGAGGTCCTGCCCGGGTTCATCTTCCGCATGTCGAAACCGGCGATCGTGGGGATCAAGGTCCTCGGTGGTACGCTCCGACCCGGGGTCCGTCTCATGCGGCCGGACGGAACGGAGGTCGGGGTCCTGAAAGCGCTCCAGAAGGAAGGTTCGTCGGTGACCTCCGCCGAGGAATCGACGGAACTCGCGGCGTCGATCGATGGCGCTGTCGTCGGTCGGAACCTCAAGGAGGGAGATGTCCTTCTGGTCGAGCTACCCGAGTTCGCCGCCCGGGCGCTTCGGACCCAGACCCTGACGCCCCGGGAATCCGAGATCCTGGAGGAGGTCGTCCGCATCCACCGGCCGGCCCACCCCTTCTGGGGCCAGTAGCCGCGTCGCCCGGGCAGCCGCTCTTCAGAGTTCGCCGAATTCTTGGCGGTCGGGCCCGGAGCTGCCGGTGGCCTCTTTCAGGTCCGGGTCGAACTCCTCTACCCCCGAGCGGGGCGGCCGGTAGACCCCGGAGGCGAGGAAGAATCCGAGGAAGACCGCGAGCGCGCCGATGCCGAGAAGGAAGAGCCCCCCAACGGCGATCAGTGCCCAGGCCGGGACGGCGGCGCTCGGGGTCGAGACCGGGTAGGATTCGGTGAGCGTGCCCGTGAATGAGATCGCCGAGTTCCCGTAGTTCGTCACCGAGAGGAGGTAGACCGACGCGACCGGTCCCTGCACCGACCACTGGCCGGTGACGTTCCCGTTCCAGGTGACGATCGCCGGGATCACCGGGCAGTACCCGACCCCGAGGGTGCACGGGTTCGCCTTCCAGAGCTGGACCGTGGCGGCCCCGGAGGAGGTCCAGACGAGGCTCAACGAGCCCGAGATCGTCGTGTCCTCCGTGATCGTCCAGGTGCGTGAGGTGGTTCCGAGGTCAGAGATCGAGTCCGTGGATGCGCGGGTGACCGTGGGGGGCCCCGGCAGGAAGAACAGCGAGACCAGAAGACCGGCGCCCACGATCGCGATGACCGCGCCCGCTCCTACGAGACCGATTCGCACCGCACGTACGAAGGGAAGGCCGACCAAATAGACTTGCTCTGAAGGGTCACGGGCTCCTCCGGGGCCGGCTGGACGAGGGTTTATACCTCCCAAGTTTCCCGGTGGATGCTGTGACGGAGAGCGGGCAAGGGAAACCCGCCCTATCGGGAGCTACCGCACCGTCGTGTCCGATGTGCCACAGCACGCACCGGATCACCGACCCGATTCGTTCGGAGACCCACTGCGCGGAATGCGGTCTCGTCTTCGATGACACCGCGGTCGTCGCCTCGGCTCCTCCGCTCGCCGAGGCCGCCGGCTCGGACGGGAGCGGGCGCGGGATCGGCCCGTTCGTTCGCCCGGGTGGCACGAAGCGTTCCTTGGGCACCACGCTCTCGCTGTCCCGGGACGGGCAGGGAAAGCGGCTCGACTGGCACCGACGCTACGAATTCCAGCACCTGAAGCGCGTGATGCTCCGCCAGACGGCCCGGACCGTGGACGGGCCCCTCGACCGCACGCCAGCCCGGGGCGAGATCCAGAACGCCGGAGAGAACATGGGGCTCCCCGGGGTCGTTCTCGCGGAAGCGGAACAGGTCTACCGGGAGGCCAAGGTCCGGGGCCTTTTCCGCGGACGAAGCCTTCCGGCCAGCGTCGGCGCGTGCCTATACGCCGCGTGCCGGCGGTTCTCCATTCCCCGCACCCTCGGGGAGGTCGCCTCCGCGGTGGGCGCCAAGCGTTCCGAGGTCGGCCGAACGTTCAAGGTCATCCAGCGGGGGAGCGGCCTCACGATCCCCGGCGTCGGAACGAAGGCGTTCCTGACGCGCTACGCCCAGGAGCTCGCCCTGTCGCCTCGGGTCCGCTCGACGGTCGAGGCGATGCTGGACGATGCGCGCGACGACCCCGAGCTCTCCGGACTGAGCCCGCACGGGTTGGTCGCCGCCCTGATCTACCTCGCCGCCGAAGAGAACGGAGAGCACCGGTCTCGAGCTCAGGTGGCCCGGGTCAGCACGGTGACCGAGGTCACCCTCCGCTCCACGAGCCGCCTCGTGGAGCGAGTATGGGGCCGCTCGACCGCCGGCTCGGTGAAGGACGAAGGGAAGCCTACTTCGTGAGATGGTAGCCCGCGGCCTTCTCGCGGACCTTGCGCCGGACCCAACCCTTGTTCTGCAGTTCCTGCAGCGCGTTCATCACCATCGTCTTCGGGAGCCGGGCGGATTGGGTGATCCGCTCGGCCGTGCCCATCTTCTCTTCGGAGAGGAACCCCATCTCCTTCATCGACTTGTAGACCTTGACCGCGTTGGGTGAAACCTCGTCTTCGAGCGCCATTCGGACCGCCTCATTCCCCCGCGACCCGGCGGGGCTCATAATGCTGGCGGGACGAACCCGCACCGCTACGGATTGCGTTATCTCGACCGTTCGCCGTGGGTCCTCCCCGCAGCGCGACCGGTGGCTCGGCCCGTCGGCGAAGCCACCCGACCGCCGAGCTCAGCCCACGGGTTGGTCGCGCGGGAAGGAGAGATGACGCAACCCCGCCTCTCGCTCGTCTGGGACGAGCGGTTCCGCGCGTACGACTTCGGCGCAGACCACCCGTTCACCGAACAGAGCCGCGCCCTGGCGGTCCGTCTTCTGGCCGAGTACGCCCCGGCGACCGAATCCGGCCCGGTGACCTGGGTCGACGGGATCGCGCCCGCCCCGCGGCCGCTGCTCGAGACGTTCCACCTACCCAGCTATCTCGATTTCGTAGCGGCGGCCGGTGCCTCCACAGAACCCACGCCTCTGGACGCCGGGGACACTCCGGCCTTCCGGGGATGCTACGAGGCCGCCGCCCGGTTGGTCGCCGGCGCTGTACGGGGCCTAGACCTCGCGGTCGAACACGGTCGGCCATCGTTCCACCCGGCGGGCGGCCTCCACCACGCCCATCCCGACCGAGCGAGCGGTTTCTGCATCTTCAACGACGTCGCGGTCGCGGTGGCTCGCGCGGTCCACGGTCACCACAAGGTCGCCTACATCGACATCGATGCGCATCACGGCGACGGGGTCATGTACGGGTTCTACGAGTCGGGGCAGGTCCTCGACATCGACTTCCATCAGGACGGCCGGACCTTGTTCCCCGGGACCGGGTATGCGAACGAAACCGGTCGCGCGGACGGGGCCGGTCTCAAGGTCAACGTCCCCCTCCCACCGGGGGCCGGGGACGAGGCCCTCCTTCCGATCTTCCGCCGGCTCGTGCCGCCGCTCTTACGGTCGTTCCGGCCGGACGTGGTCATCCTGCAACACGGCGTCGACGGCCACGTTGGGGACGCGCTGGCCCAGCTCCAGTACACTCCCTCCGCCTATGCGGAGGTCGACCGGACGGTGCTGGACCTCGCCACGGAGCTCGCGCACGGCCGACTCCTGGTCACAGGAGGAGGTGGATATGCGGCCGAGTCCGTCAGTCGAGTGCTGGCGCGGGCCGGGCTCTTCCTGGCCGGGATTCCCGTGCCGGACGATTGGTCGCCGGTTCCCTCCGCGTGGAGGACCGCCTTCCATGAGGCGACGCGGGAAGTGGCTCCAGAGACCTGGGGAGAGCATCTCGAACCGATCCCCTCCCGATGGCGTCCGCACCACGAGGCGGAGCTATTGACCGTGCTCGAGACCGAGCTGGGCCAGAAGTTCCCACCCGTCGAGTAGGGCCCGTGCCTACAGGCGGTCGCCCCAGGTCGGTCGGTCGAGCCAGTCCTGGTCGGTCGCCCGAATCCCATCCTCGACGTCGGCCGCGCTGAGCGCTGTCCGGTCGACCCCGTGGAGCTTCGACCGAACCACCGCACGCGCGAGGACCATCGCTCCCAACTCCCGGAGCTCGTCCGCGACCCACTCCGTCACGGAGCCTTCGTCCCCGTCCAGCATGTCGATGTGCACGGCCGCGAGGAAGGCGTCCCGGTCGAGGGAGTATCGCAGGTATCCCTCGAGGAGGCGCGCGGCGCCGGCTTCGAGCCGGGGGAGCCGCTCGGGTGGGACGAAGACCCCCCGGGGCTCGGCGCCTCCGGTGGCCGCGATCTCGACCACCTCCCAGCCTCCGAGGCCCCGGGCGAACCCGAGCGGGCCGCTTCGCCGGTCGAAGAAGAGCGGGAGGCGGTCCAACCCGTCGGACGCCTCCGGCGGGTCGTGGACCGGGAACTCGCCCGCCGTAGGAAGCGGGACTCGGTCGCGGAGCACGCGGCGTACCGAAACATCGTCCTGCCACCGTCCTTCGGCCGAGAGCGACTTCTCCACTTTGCGCCCGCGACGGGCCGTCGTGGAAAGACGCCGTGCGGTCTCGAGCCCGAGCCGTTCGCGGACGGCGGACAGTTCCTCGTCCAGGCCCGAAGGAGGCTCCGGGTCGAGCGCGGAAGCGGGCGCCAGGAGACCCGCGAGGTCGATGCCCGGACAGGACAGCACGATCGAGGCTTGCAGACGGCGACCGAGGTGGACCGTCAGGGGGAACTCGCGGCACGGATGCGGACGGGCCGCGTGGACCCGACATCGGTGGGCATCGAGGAACTGGCAGGCGCCTCCCCGGGGGCGGGCACCGAGGTACCGGTCGGTGCCGCTGCCCACGAGCACGGTCTCGGGCGCGATCTGGATGAGGCGGGCCTGCTCCGAGGGCTCGACCCTCGGTGCCGCGTAGCAGCAGAGCCCGCAGTCCGGCCGGCAGCGGAACCGGAACCCGCGGAGCAACTCGAGGTCGACCTCGGGCCGCAGGTCGGTCCCCCCGCCCAGCGCTCCGTCCTTAACCATTCGGTCCCGTCCTCTCGCCGGGATGCGAGAACGCATCGAGCTCATGGCCCCTCCTGTGGCCGGGCCGGGGGGTTCTGCGCCGCCCGCACCCTCAATATACCGAGGGCCATCGCGGCGCCATGGTGCTGCGGGCGAAGGACATCATGGATACCTCCGTTCTTACCGTGGATGAAGAGATGGTGGCGCTGGTGTGCGCCCAGACGATGGTCGAACGTCGCAAAGGGTACGCGGTGGTCACGCGCGGGGGCCCGACGAAGGTCGCCGGGATCGTGACCGAGTGGGACTTCCTGGAGAAGATCGTCGCACCGGGGATCGACCCCACCCAGCGGCGCGTCAAGGACCTCGCGTCCCCGACCGTGCATTCCTGTTCTCCGGACACCCCGACCGACGAGGTCGTGACCGCGATGTCGAACCTCGGGGTCCGCCGGATGGTCGTACGGACGGACGACCGTGTGGTGGGCGTGATCACCGCGAAGAACGTGCTCGCGATCTTCCGCCAGTACATCGACAAGCTCACGTCGGAGATCGCCGGTTTTCAGTCGACCCAGACCCCCCTCGGTTAGCCGCCGACCGCTCCCGAGGCCACCGGGCACGATGGAGATGACCGTTCGGGCGACCCCGGGGGCGTCGCGCGCTTCCCGACCGCCCGTCCAGGCCGGAGGTCTACCGGCGGGAGCGTCGGGTGCAGTATAAGTGGCTCGTGCTCTCCAACACGACGGTCGCGACGCTGATGTCCGCGATCGACGCCAACATCGTGCTGATCTCGCTCCCGACGATCGGCCGCGAGCTCCCCGGAACCAACGCGACGCTCCTCCTCTGGATCCTCCTCGGCTACTCCCTGCTGACCGCGGTCGTGCTGCTCAACTTCGGGAGGCTCTCGGACATGTTCGGGCGCGTGCGCCTGTACGTGCTCGGGTTCGCGGTGTTCACCGTCGGCTCGCTCATTTGCGGCTTCTCGCAGTCCGGCCTTGAGCTGGTCGTGTTCCGGCTCGTTCAAGCGGTCGGTGCCGGATTCCTCTTTTCGAACTCTGCGGCGATCATCACGGACGCCTTCCCGCCCAACGAACGGGGCCGGGCGCTCGGCGTGAACCAGGTCTCGATCGTCGCCGGTGCCGTCGCCGGGCTCGTGCTGGGAGGCATCATCACCTCCACCATCGGGTGGCGCTGGATCTTCTTCGTGAACGTGCCGATCGGGCTGCTGGCTACCATCCGAGCGCGGCTCGACCTTCGCGAGATCGCGCGCCCCGAGTCGCGACCGAAGATCGACTGGGTCGGGAACCTCGCGTTCGCGGCCGGTCTCACGCTCTTTCTGATCGGCCTCACTCTGGGGGCGCTCGGTCAGATCTCCGCCCTCGTCGCGACGCTGACCTGCCTCGTCGGGGTCGCCCTCCTCGTCCTGTTCGTCTTCGCCGAGACCCGCGAGACCTCGCCCATGCTCGACCTCTCCCTGTTCCGGAACCGTCAGTTCACGACCTCGGCGTTCGCGATGCTGCTCAACGCGCTCGCGCGGGGGGCGTTCACCTTCATCCTCGTCTTCTACCTCCAGGGTCCCCCGCGCTTCCTCGACCCGTTCACCGCGGGTCTCTACCTCATCCCGACCTCGGCCTCCCTCGCCACCCTTGGTCCCGTGAGCGGCTGGCTCTCCGACCGCTACGGACCCCGCCCGTTCCTCATCGCCGGACTTCTGACCTCCGCCCTCGGCTTCCTTTGGCTTTCGACCATCGGTCCGACGGACACGTTCCTCCAGCTCACGCCGCCGCTCGTGCTGGTCGGAGCCGGCATGGGGCTGTTCGCCTCCCCGAACCGCGCGTCGATGATGACCGCCGTCCCTCCCACCCGTCGGGGGGTGGCGTCGGGGATCGGCACGACGTTCATCAACACCGGCACCACCATCAGCCTCGGGCTCACCCTGATCATCATGAGCTCCGTGCTGCCCCGTTCTGCGATCCAGGCGATCTTCCTCGGGACCGCCCACCCGGGGACTCCCTTCCCATCCGCCGGAGGATTCCTGGATTCGATCCACCTCATCTTCATCGTCTCCGCCGTGCTCCTCCTGGTCGCGCTCATCCCCTGGGTCCGACGGGAAAAGATCCGGCGTCCGTCCCCGCTCACCTCGGAAGAGGGGGATTGACGGCCATCGGACGGTCACGAGCGCCGGAACCCCCAGGGACGCACCCGCCCGCGCGGTAGGGCCGTCGATTCCGGTCCACCTTCGCCTGAAATACCCGACGAGGGACCGGCCGGGGCGCCATGCGCCCCCGGACGCCTATTCCTCGACCGCCATCGCCGCCGTGTGCTCGGAGGAGTCCAACGCCGTGAGCTCGTTCAGCAGCTTGACGAACTCCCGCGCCTCGAACGGAAGTCCGAGGAAATGGACGTTCGGTGGCCAGACGCGACGCGATTCCGCCGCCCGTCCACCGACCACCAGGAGCGGAAGGTCTCGAGCCTCCGTCGGGAACGAATCGGGAAACCCGCGGAGCATGTCGGACCGGGGCTGGTTGCACGCGACGACGATGGCCCGGACCGAGTCATCCTCCGCGCTGCGAAGTCGGGCGAGCGCAGGAGGGACCGATGGTTCGGGCACCACACGGAACCCGACCGTCTCGAGCAGGAGCTGGAGGGAGTCCGCGAGACTCGGAGTTTCCCGGACGACCATCACGAGCGGGTTGTCCATCGATAGTGGTACTTCCAGGAGGGTATTCCTACCGATGTGGAACCGGCTTGACGGGGGCGCGCCGGCGCTCCCGGAACCTCAAGAGCCCACGGACCATGGTTTCTCTCGGCGACCATGCCCGACCGAGATTGGTTCGAGTCGACGTTCGAGCAAGGCCCGACCGGGGCCCTCCTGCTCGACCCCGAGGGACGGGTGGACCGGACGAACCGAGCGTTTCGCGAGATGCTTGGGGTCGACGACACCCTCTCCGGGAGAGGACTTCGCGAGGTCCTCGGACCGGGGGCCGAGCGGATCGAGTCGGCCGCTCTCAAGACGCTCGCCGAGGGGCGGATGCTCTCGCTCGCGGATTTCGTCCTCGAGCCCGCGCGGGGTGACCGTCGACGCATCGTCGATGTCGAGCTCTACCCTCAGTCGAACGAACGCGGCCAAGCCACGGGGGTGCTGATGGTCGTCACGGACAAGACCGGGCCGACCCCCGAAGCGGCCGAGTCTGCGCGGCTGTTCTACCAGGCCTTCCTTCACTCGACCAACGCGATGGAGCTGACCGACCGGGACGGCTTCCTGGTCGATGTCAACCCGGCGTTCGAGCGGATCTACGGTTACCGCAAGGAGGAGCTGCTCGGGCGGAAGCCCAACGTGGTCGCGAGCGGCCACACCGACCAGGCCACCTATGCTCGCATGTGGAAGGACCTCGAGGACCCCAGCCTTGGGTCGTGGTCCGGCGAGGTGATCAACCGGGACCGCGGGGGGGTCGAGCACCCGGTCCTGCTCGCGATCACCGCCATCCGGGCACCCGACGGGACCACCACCCATTTCCTCGGCGTGGCGGTCGACCTCACGGAACGGCGAGCGTGGGAACGGGGCGCGATGCACTCGGAACGCCTCGCCTCGCTCGGGCAGCTCGCGGCGGGGGTCGCCCACGAGATCAACACCCCGCTCGCGAACATCATGCTCATCGC
>Ga0187815_10000932_pt1 | contig 13998 bp, 12 predicted proteins | sample NC_S_5_FD_132962 | JGI IMG/M metagenome (GOLD analysis project Ga0187815, IMG submission 132962) | Wetland sediment microbial communities from Neuse River Estuary, North Carolina, USA - ASW-S_5 | ecosystem: Environmental > Aquatic > Freshwater > Wetlands > Sediment | place: USA: North Carolina...
AGTTCGAGACGGCAAGGTCGCTCATCGAAGAGTACGTCGCCTCGCTGCCCATCGACCTGAGCTTCCAAGACTACCGCGAGGAGATCTCGCATTTTCCTCGTGGCTACGTGCCGCCCGACGGCGTGGTCCTTCTCGGGTACGACGGCGACGAGCCGGCGGGAGTGGTCGCACTTCGACGGTACGGCGGGTCGGCGTGCGAGATGAAGCGACTCTACGTGCGCCCGAAGTTCCGGGGCCGAGGGGTCGGTCGCGCGCTTTCGGAGGAACTCATCCGAAGGGCGGCTCTCCTCGGGTACGCGACGATGCGTCTCGATACGCTCGCAACGATGGATGCGGCCATCCGCTTGTACGAGACCCTGGGATTCCGGGAGATCCCACCGTACCGATACAACCCCGTGGAAGGGGCACGCTACATGGAACTGGTGTTGCCGGACGGTGGACGACGTCCGAGCACGACCGACGGCCCGGAGCGACCGGGATAGCGTGTCTCCGTTTTTCAAGAGTTGGAAGGAGAGGTTTTGGAAAGGCCCCTCGCACGCCTGGGACACGGTGCTGTCCCCTTACGGCGATATGGAAGGACCTTTCCGGGGTGGTTGCAGATAGACGATGGCGGCCCGGGGTATTTGAGGCGCGGGCGGGGGGTCGTGAAACGCCCCGACGGAGGGCCGTTCCGTCTATCGGGCGCGGTGCGTCTCGGACTCGCCGATCACGATCCGGGGCAGCTCGCCCTGGATGGTGGGAGGACGGTGCGCCGCCGCCGCTGCGGCCCGGCTGGACTGGGCGACCCGGGGCAGAAGCCAGCGCTCGCCCCAGGCCCTCAGTTCGCGCGCGGCCGGAGCGAGGCCCAGTCCCATCTCGGTGAGCGAGTAGACGACGGAGAACGGCCGGGTGCTGACCACCGTCCGCTGGACCACGCCCTGGCCCTCGAGGAACTTCAACGTCGCGCTCAGCGTCTTCGCGTTGAGCCGGCTGTTCGACTTCAGGATCTCGCTGAACCGCTGAGGTCCCTCGAGGAGACGGTGGACTATCGCGAGCCGCCACTCGGTGCCAATGACCCCGACCGCCGCGAGGACGGGGCAGAGGTGCTTCCCGTCGGGGGAATCGCAGATGTCGGCCAGGGTCGAATGCGCAGGATGGGCACGTCGTTGGCGCTCCGTCTCCATCGGTCTCGCCTCGGGCAACTAGAACCACGGACCCATTTATAGTTACTGACTGCAAGCAAGTGAATAGTGGTAACTTATGAGCGTGTCGAGGCACTTCTCATCGAGTGAGCGTACCTTTTCTCCGCGCTCGGCCGTCACGCGTCGTGCCCGCGCGTCGTCGTGAGATCGAGCTCACCGTCGAGCGGCCGCTACGGGCCGACAATCCCTCCGGGGGAACGGTGCGGCTCTCCGCCCGGTTCGAAATCTCGCCCGACGGGTCCGGGCCGGACCACTCGGAACTCGCCCGCGCCCTCGACGAGCTGCGGGCCGACCTCGATGGCCTCGTCGGCCCTCTGCTTGCCGCGGTCCCGGCTACCCGGCCGGACCGGGACCTCACCGAGCTCGTCGAGACGTACCGGCCGCGCCAGCGCGAGCTCGTCGACCTGCTACTCGCGGAAGGCGAGCTCACGCCCGGCGAGCATGGCCGACTCGCCGAGTATCTGCGCGCTCCTCCCGCCCCGTCCGAAACCGTCTCACCCCCGCCGGAACGACGCGTCGACACCCCACTCGCGGCCGTTCCGATCATGGCGGGGCGGGCCGACGAGGGCGCCCGGCCGGTCGCGGAACTCCTGAGGATCTACCAGATCAACTCGTTGAAGCAGGCCGGGGCCGTCCGCGGTCGGCGGGAGATCTCGTTCGCGGAATACATGGCGCTCAAGCGGCACTTCCAGGAAGTCGAGGCGCGCGCCGAGCCGCACGACGGCGCCGGTCGCCCCTAATCCGGTCAGCCCGCCCGAGCCTTCGACTCCGGCACCGGAACGAGGGCGACCGCCAGCATACCGACATCGGTGATGCCTCGGCGCATCGCGACCACCCGGGCCCGGTCGGGACGGACGGACACCTCCCGGTCGGTCGGAGCACCGACGACGGCACCGGCCGGGTACTCGGCGGCCCCGATCGCACCCGCGGTCCGGAAGAGGCCCACGCTCATCTCGCGTCGCCGGAGATCCGCCCGGGCCCGGGTCAGGAACTCGCCGAGCGCCGGCCCTTCGTCGACCCCCTCGGGAAGCCCGAGGGTCGTCATCGCGAACGCGCCGACGCCCTTGGTCCGGCTCTCCGCCGAGAGCCCTTCGGCGACGAACAGGTCCTCGGAACGGGTTAGGAACCGCTCGGCCGATGTGGCCGGCGGGTCGGGGAGCGCCAGGTAGGCGAGGCGGCTCGTCCATCCCTTCTCGAACACCGCGTCGGCCGCGGACTTGAGCGCGTCCCCGGGACTCGCCACGACCACCGGTCGCGCGATCCGTTCGGGAAGGGCCGCCCCGGACGAGAGAGCGGATCCGAGCTCGGCTCGAACCGACGGCGGAAGTGCGGCGTCGAGTCCGAGACGTGCGAGGAGAGCACGACACTCATCCCGTTCGGTGGGTAGAAGCGGATGCATCGGGCCGCCGCCGAGACGTCGCGGTCCATCGCCGCGGTCGACGATGAAGGTCGCCACGTCCGCGCGGGGGATCGCGCTCGCCAGGCGGCCTCCGACCGCACCTTGGCCGAGCACGCGCAGGAGCAATCCGACCTCCGCCCCGGTCGCCCCTCCCTGGTGAGCATCGTGCAGGAAGTTCTCGAACTCCTCCACACCCATCCCCGGAGGGGGGTGGGTGAGGCACCGGGCGGCACCGCCCGAAAGGAGAACCAGCAGGAGGTCCTGCTCGGAGAGTCCGTCGGCCAGCTCCGTGGCGGACGCGGCGAGCGCTTCGGCCTCGGGCGCGCCGCCCCACCCCGGAAGGACCCGGGTCCCGCGGAACGGGAGCTCGGGGGCGACCGGTTCCGGCCCGGCGAGGAATCCCTGCGTCAGCCGGTCGCCGATCGCATGCAACGCGGCGAGCGCCATCGAGTTCGCCGCGTTCCCGAAGGCGAGGAACGCCACCTGCCGGTACCGTGTGTCCGTCACGAACCGGTTGCCGACCCGCAGAGCGCCTCCCTCGCGACGTAGCGCGAGCCGCACCGAGCGGTAGGCGTCCGCCGAGGTGACGGCAGCCCGGAAGGCGATCGTCTGGATCGGGTCCGGTCCCTTCGGGTCAGGTTCCCCCGAGGGCGGGAACGGGTCCCACGGGAACTGTCCGATCACACGGATGGGAGCGGGCCGCCCGCTCAAGAGCGTAGCGGGGAGAACCCGCGGCGCTCGCGCCCTAGCCGAGTTGAAGCCGTTCTTGGGTGGCGGGTGGGCTCGGGGCGAGGAACCGCGCGGGCGAGAACTGGGTCGGGTCGAGGTCGGTCGGCTGGCCGAGGGCGGCGAGCGCGATGCGTCGCGACGTCGCGGGGGCGAGCATGAACCCGTGGCCGCCGAAGCCGTTCCCGTGGACGAACCCGGGAAGGCGCGGGTCCTCGCCGATCACCGGGAACCCGTCCGGCGTATCGTCGTAGAACCCCGACCACGCGCGCAGCACTTCGAGCGCGCCGAGCCGAGGAAGAAGTCCCACGAGCGCCCACGCCATCGAGGCGAGGAACGCGGGCGAACTCCCCTGGCCCCGCGCGGTCCCGGGGCGGTGGGGCAGGGCGACCCCGCCGATGATCTCCCCCCGCATCGACTGGCTGAAGTAGAGCCCGTCGGAGACCCGGACCACCATCGGGTCGAGGAACGGTTTCGTGGACTCGGTCGCCAGGATCTCGTGGCGGGTGGCGACGTTGGGGACGTCGAGCCCGGCACGGCGCGAGAAGTCCCCGGACCAACCCCCGGCCGCGTTCACCACCGTCCCGGTCGCCACCGGTCCGCTCGAGGTGAGGAGGCCGGCCACGCGTCCGTTCCGGACCTCGACCCCCATCGCCTCGACCCCGTGCTGGACCTCGACGCCGAGCGAGCGCGCGGCCTCGTAGACGCCCCAAATCGCCGGGAACGGGTAGAGCGTGCCGTCGCTCGCGAGGTACGTTCCCCCGACCGCGGCGCCCGGGGCAATGCCGTCGACGAACTGCGCGACGCCGTCGGCATCGAGCACCCGGGACGGGAGGCCCTCCGAGACCACGAGCTCGTGAACGCTTTTGAGGCGCGCGAGCTCCGCCTCGTTCTCGGCGAGAAAGAGGTACCCGGATTGGCGGAACCAGATGTTGAATCCAAACTCCCGGCCGAACCGGCGGTACGCCTGCACCGACTCGCGGGCGAGTCGCACCGTGCCCCGGGTCTCCCACTGCTGCCGGACCCCGCCGCCGTTGCGTCCGGAGGAGCCGCTCGAGAGGAACCCGCGGTCGACCACCAGGACGGGTCCTCCGCCACCTCGAGCGAGATGGTACGCAGTGAACAGCCCCACGATCCCGCTCCCGACCACCACCGTGCGGTACGAGTTTCGAGCGAACGTCACGGTTCGACCTCTAGGGCCGTCGGAGTGGGAAGAGAGGCGAGCGCGGCCAGCGGGGTCGGCACGACGGGCGGCCGCTGGGTAATGTAGCCCACCTTCTCCGGCGGGCGGTCCTCGAGGAGGGAGAGCAGGAGAAGCGCGTCCGGGAGGCAGTAGCGACCCTGGCAGATCCCCGTACCGAGGCTGGAGTAACGCTTGATCACCTCGATCCCTCGGTACCCCGCGCGCACCGCCTTCTCCACCTCGGAGACCAGGACGTCCACGCAAGGACACGCCACCCATCGTTCGTGGCCGGGGAGGCGGAGAAGTTCCCGGTAGTATCCGAGGAGTTCGCTCGGAGCCTGTTCCGCCGATCCGGAGGGCGGCGGTCCGACCGGACCCTTGTCCTCTAGGACAGCCTCCGCGACCCGAGCGGCCCGCTGGGCTTGCTCGGCCGGAGTGTTCCCGGCCGCCAACCCGATCGCATAGAGGCCGGGGACGCTCGTGGCTCCGTTCGGTCGCACGGCCGGTCCGTACGCCGCGATGCCCGCTCGCCACTCCATCGCCGCCCCCGCTTGGAAGAACAGCTGGGCGTGGGGGATCCGGCGGTGCGCGAGCACCACCGCGTCGCAATCGAGCGTGGTGGCGACCCCGCTGCCGCGGGCGCGCAGGCGCACCGAACGAACGCGCCGGCGGCCCCGCGTCCGGACGAGGAGCGAACGGGGATAGAGGGGGACTCCGTGCTCGTTCGCGGTCCGCACGACCTCGGGGCGGATTTCGCCGGGGGCGACCACCGCCTCGACCGAGTCGCCGCAGGTCTCGATGACCCGCGCCGCCCGCGGTCCGCCTCCCACGACCACCGCCCGCTGAAACGGTGGGCGCCGCGATGACGAGGCGAGCGAGAGGGCCGCGTCGGCGCTGAGAACTCCGGGCCGGTCGTTGCCGCCGAAGAGGAGCGAAGTGTCGTACCCGCCCGCGGCGACGACGACCGAACGCGCTTCGACACGGACTCCCTGGGCGGGCTCGCGGAATCCGAGCAACGTGAACCGACGACCCCCCGTCTCGGTGGGAGGTGGGAGAAACACCGCCGTCGTCGCCGGAAGGAGCTCCGCGTCGGCGAGAGTCGTGGGGCGAAGCGCTCGTTCGAGGACGATCGGTCGCACGCCCCGCTGGGCGAGCTCCGCGGTCACCGCACGGCCCGCCGCGCCCGCGCCGATGACCACGACGTCCGCGGAGCGCTCGAGGGCCGGGGCGGAAAGGGCACGGGCGCCGGCCTCTGTGGGAGGTGCGCCCGTACCGGCGAGCCGACGGACCATCCGCTGGTACATCCGGGTCGCGAACGCCGGCCGTCGCAAACCGTGCAGGCTGTCGACCCCGCCCGGCGTCAGGAATCCGATCGTCGCGAGAAGGTCCCAGTTCGGCGACGGCCAGGCGTTCTCGGCCGTCACGACGTCGCCGGCGGCCGGCTCGTAGCGACACGCCCGGACGTTCGGGCGACCGTTGACCCGAACGAGGCACCCCGTGCAGTGGCCGATCCCGCAGAACGGCGCCTGGGGCCGGTGGTACTGGATCGACCGGTGCAGCAGCGGCAGTCGGTCGAGGGCGAGCGCGGCGAGGAGCGTCTCACCGGCGTGCGCCGAACGGGACCGGCCACGGAACGAGAAGCGACGGTCGGGCTCGGCCATGCTCGAAGGACCGCTCGGCACCCGCGCCCGGCGTATTTAGGGTCCGCCGAGGAATCGTTCCGCCCACGGAAAGTTGGCCTGATGGTCGGTTCGTCGACCATGGCTATATAGAGAATGGTGAATCCGCCCATCTACTATCAATGCGAAGCAGCGGGGGATTCCACGGTCGACGGATTCAGAAGACCGGAGGGTCGACCTTCATCATCTCGCTCCCGAAGAACTGGGTGACCGCCCGCGGCCTCGGACCGGGGGACGTCCTGTTCTTCACGCCGCGCGCGGACGGCTCGCTCACGCTGTTCGCGGAGTCGGCGAACCCGGCCGAGATGGAGCGGCGCGTCGTCGCGGTCCGGAACGACATGAACGAAGAGCACCTGTTCCGGCGGCTCATCGGCGAGTACATCGGCGGCTATCCTCTCCTCGAGGTCCGCACCCCGGGCCGCATGGGGGCCCGCACGCGCGAGGTGATCCGCAGCTTCGCCCAGCGCATGATCGGCCCGGAGATCCTCGAAGAGACCTCCGAGTCGGTGATCCTCCAGGACGTCGTCGGCCAGAACCCGCTCCCGATCCCCTCCATCATCCGTCGGATGCACCAGATGGTCCGCGCGATGCAGACGGACGCGATGACGGCGTTCCGCGCGCGCGATACCGCGATCGCCCGGGACGTGATCGAGCGCGACTGGGAGGTCGACCGCCTCCACTGGTTCCTCGAAAAGCAGGTGACGAGCGCGCTCCGGGACGCCCGGATCCTCGCGACGGTCGACCTCACGTTGCCCGAGTGCTCGACGTACCTCCTCGCGTCGCGCGTCCTCGAGCGGATCGCCGACCACGCGGTCCGGATCGCCGAGACCGTCACAATCCTCGGTCGGGAGCGGACCCCGGAGAAGCTCGTGGGCGAGCTCGACCGCATGGCGACGGCCGCCGCCGCGGCGCTCTCGGACGCGCTCGACTGCCTCGACTCGCGGGACATCGCGAAGGCGAACCAGGTGATCGACGCGGCCCACACCCTCACCCAGGAGCGCGACAACATCCTCCATGAACTCACGTCGAAGCGCGGCCGGCTCGCGGTCGGCCTCGCCTACGTCCTCGAGAGCCTCGAACGCAGTGCGTTCTATGCGAGCGACCTGGCCGAGATCGCGATCAACCGCGCGGTCGAGTCGCCCCCGGCGGATTCGGCCGAAGCCGCGGCCCTGCGGGGCGCGGCCGCTCAGACGCCGGGCGCGTAGCGGACCTCGAGGTCCTGGAAGACGTCCGTCACGTCCTCGCAGCGGTCGGTGATGACCTCGAGGCGCTCGTAGAAATCCTTCCACTTCAGGATCTCGATCGGGTCGCGCCCCATGAACAGTTTCTCGAGGAGGTCGCGGAGCAGGTCGTCCGCCTCGTTCTCGAGACGGTTCACCTCGACGATCGCGCGATTCAGGCTCGCCGGGGCTCCCCGGTAGAGCTCGTCCAGGCCGAGGATCCCGCTATCGACGTAGGCGACCGACTCGACCACGATGTCGGCGAACCGGCGGAGCTCGGCGGGGCTCTCGGCGAGCTGGTAGGTCTTCACCCGGTTGGCCACCGCCTCGATCCCGTCCACAATATCGTCGAGCGCGCTCGCGAGATGGCCCACATCGGCTCGGACGTCCGCGCTCAAGCGACGGTTGTTGAGCTCCACGAAGATCCGGTGGACCTCCTCGTCCGCCGCGTGCTCGATCGCCTGGATCCGGGCGACTTTCGTATCGCGCTCGACCGTCGGGGCGGCCAGGAGCTCGCGCAGGGCGAGCGCGGCCTGTTGCGCGGTGAGCGAAAGCGACCGCAGGTACGTCGAAAACCGCCGGACCAGGACCGCCAGCTCGTCCTCGCCCGACGCATCTTCGAGCGAGCGCTGCGAGGTCTCGGGGAGGAGCGCGAGCGTGAGCACGAATCCGACGAACGACACGACCGCGAGCACGCCGAAGAACCACGGGAGGCCGTAGACCGCGTAGAAGCTCGCGAAGACGAACACCGCGACTACGGCGCCGATCTTCCCGGCGGCCGCGGCGATCCCGTGGCCCGTCGTCCGGAACGCGGTCGGGAACACCTCGCTCGGATAGACGAACGTGGTGGTGTTGGGCCCGAAGTTCGCAAAGAAGAACGTGAGACCGTAGATGGCGAGGAAGGCGGGCAGGATCCCGACGAGCGTCCCCCATCCCAACGAGAGCGTCAGGAACGCGACGGCCATGACCGCGAACCCGATGTACTGTAGCGGCCGACGTCCGACCCGGTCGATGAGCGCGACCGCGGCCCAGTAGCCGGGCACGGAGGCGAAGAGGGCGATCAGGACGTTCCCGGTCGCGAGGAGCCGCACCTGTTGAAGGGGCGGATACGACGACGCGTTCGCGAACCCGATTTCCTTCAGGATGAGCGGGTTGAAGATGTTCGTCGAGTAGAACGCAATGTCGAGCAGGAACCAGGTCGCGGCCGTCCCAAAGATCAGGAGGGCGTAGGAGCGGAAGAACTGGCGAAGCGGGACGCGGGCGGGCCGCGCCGATCCCGTGGGGGCCACCGCGACGCCCGTGATCGACCCGACCGTGCGCGCGGCTTCCCCGACCGCCCCGTGGGCGAGACTGAACCGGGGCGTCTCGGGCATCCGGATACGATAGTAGATCGTGAGCAGGGCCGGCACGGCGCCCAGGCCGAGGATCAGCCGCCAGGCGACGTCGAGGCTGGGGGCGGAGTACACGACCGCGAGGCTCGTGCCGGCACCGACCAGGAGGCCGAACCCCTGCATCGCGAAGACGCTCGCGACGAGCTTTCCGCGGCTCTGGACGTTCGAGTACTCGCTCATGATGGTGGCGCTGAGCGGGTAGTCGCCTCCGACGCCAACACCCAAGACGAATCGCCAGAGAATCAGCACGGTGACCGTCGAGAGCCCCGCGATGGGCACGCTGAGCGCGCTGCCCACGGCCGCGATCGCCATCACCGTCAGGGTGACGCCGTAGACCTTCCGGCGACCGAGCCGGTCGCCGAGCCAGCCGAAGAACACCTGACCGACGGCGGCCCCCATCAGGGCCGACGACCCGAGGAAGGCGAGCTCCGTCTTTCCGATCGCTCCGCCCGGGGCCAGCGCGACCAGGATCGGAAGGACGAGCGAGATGACGAAGAGGTCGTAGGCGTCCGAGAAGAAGCCCATCCCCGCGACGATGATGGTGCGGAAGTGGAACCGCTGGATCCGAGCGCTGTCGAGGGCGTTCAGGATCCGTCGCGAGTCCGACGGAGTCCCGGAAGAATCCGGAGCAGACGGGACAGGTCCCGACGCCACGGTCGTACGGACGCGCTCGTGTATTAGCCGCTGACGGCAAAATCCTCGCAGCGCCGGTCGGTCCGTCCCTTACGGGACCGTTCCCGGTCGTCCGAACGCCGCCTCGAGGAGCGCCTCGATGTCCGGCGGGCCGGGAACCCGGGGATTCGCAAGAACGGCCGGCGACCGAAGGGCGTGAGCGACGATCGTGGACCGTACCGCTTCGAGTCGCGCCCGGTCCACCCCCGCCGCGCCGAGCGAGCGGGGGACCTGGAGCGTCTCGTAGAGTCGGGCGAGGCGGACCTCGAGCGGGACCGACCCCCGGTCGTCCGCGGTGTGCAGCGCGAGCGCCAGGGCCTCGACCCGGTCCCGGGCCGACGGACGGTCGAACTCGAGGACGTGCGGGAGCAGGATCCCCATCAACCGCCCGTACGGTAGTCCCGTGGGGAGGACGAGCGCCCGGGCGAGGGCGTGCGCGACGCCGCGCTGAGCGTTCGACGCGGCGAGCCCGGCGAGAGTGGCCGCGTAGTGCAGTGCCTCCTTCGCGTCCGGGTCGTCGCTCCACCTAAGCGCGTGGGGGAGCCGTTCGAACACCGTGCGCACCACCGAGAGCGCCAGTGCGTCGGAGAACGGGTTCGCCCACGCCGAAAGGTACGCCTCCATCGCCTGTCCGAGCGCCTCGAGGCCCCCGTCGCGTCGCAGTTCGTTCGGGAGCGCGCCCGCGAACCCCGCATCGACGATCGCCCAGTCGGGGACGAGGGCGCGGTGCGCGAGCTCGATGGGTTCACCCTCCGCGCTGCGGAGGTCGACGCTCCAGCTCGCCTCGCTGCCGCTGCCGCTCGTGGTCGGAACGGCGACGAGACGGCATCGTGAGGGTTCCGGCAGCTCGAACATGGGGGTGAGCGTCGGGAGGGAGAGGTCGGGTCGTTCGAAGAGGAGCCGAGCCGCTTTCGCCCCATCGAGGGTGCGGCCCCCGCCAAGAACCACGAGCCAATCGGGACCGAACTCGCCCATCCGCCTCGCCAGTTCTCCGACCGAGTCGACCCGGTCGGCCCACGGCCCCGCGTCGAACCGCTCGATGACCGTCCCCGATTTCGTGAGCTCCTCCGTGACCCGCTGCGGACCGGCGTGGGCGGCGACCGCCGGGTCGACCACCAGAAATGCTCGGCGAGCGCCCAAGCCGCTCAGCTGCTCGAGCGCTCCCGGTCCCCACGCGACCCGGGGGGTGGTGAAGAATCCGGTCATTCGCCCCCGACGCGAGGGGGCGGACCGTTCACGGGGCCGGGCCCTCGCGGCACCGGCGGCACGCTCCCATCAACGAGAACGCGATCCCATCCACGCTCCAACCGTCCGGGTGGTGGCCGGCGAGCTCCGTCAGGAAATGTCGGTCGAGCTCGGTCAGCTCCACAGACTGGATCCGGCCGCACGCCCGACAGACGATGTGGGCATGCGGGTCCTCGACGAGGTCGACCCGGATGATCCGCGGGGTCGGGGCCTCGATCCTCAGTTCCGGTGGGACCCGGATCCGCACGGGCGACTTGCGCGCCGGCGTTCGGCGACGCGGGGCCATCTTCGGTCGGACCTCGCCTCGGTATTTAGGCGCCCGGTAGGAGGGACGAGTGTCGGCGGGTCGGGACAACGGTCGGACCCGTGGGCTCAAACCCCCGGTGCGGGGAGAGGGATTTGAACCCACGAACCCCTACGGGACCAGACCCTGAATCTGGCGCCTTTGGCCAAGCTTGGCAATCCCCGCGCGGCGGGCCGAGCGAGGTCGGCCTTAAGATGGTTCCGCGGAGAACCGCGGCTTCGCCGCTCAGGCCTCGACGGCCCGCTTCGAGGTCGCGAGCCGGGCCTTCTCGCCGTCGAGGACCTCGAGCGCTTCGCGCACGGTCGCCTTCTCGTGAACGATCGAGCGGAGCGCCTTCAGCATCGCGACGGGGTGGTCCGACTGCCAGATGTTCCGGCCCATGTCGAGGCCGTGCGCTCCGGCTTCGATCGCGCCGTGCGCGAGCTCGAGCGCCGCGCGGTCCGTGTCGAGCTTTGGGCCCCCCGCGCAGACGATCGGCACGGGGCAACCCTCCACGACCTTCGCGAAATTCTCGCAGAAATACGTCTTGACCATCCGCGCCCCGAGCTCGGCCGAAACACGGCAGGCGAGGGCGAGGTATCGGGCGTCGCGCTTCTCGAGCTCTTTCCCGACGGCGGTGATCGCCATCACGGGGATGCCGTGCTCCTCACCCGCATCGATGAGGTTCGACAGGTGGACGAGCGACTCGTGTTCGTACTGGGCTCCGACGAAGACGCTCATCGCCACCGCGCAGACGTTGAGGCGCGCCGCGTCCTCGATCGAGGTCGTGATCGCCTCGTGGGACAGGTCCTCCTTGAGCACCGTCACGCCCCCCGAGACGCGGAGGAGGATCGGGGTGGTCGAGGTGGGGTCCACGGCGTGGCGCAGGATTCCGCGCGTCACTCCGAGGGCGTCGGCGTACGGAAGGAGCGGCGCGATGGTCGCCCGGGTGTTCTCGAGCCGGCGCGTCGGTCCCATGAAGTAGCCGTGGTCGACCGCGACCATCACCGAGTTTCCGCTCACCGGTTGGAACATCCGGTGCATGCGGTTCGCCATCCCCCATTCCATGGGCTCCCCTCGGCCCACATGGGGAAGCGCGCCCTCTTAGGCGTTTCTGAAGGGCGAGGGGCGAGGGACGGCGAGTCGCTAGGCCGGGGTCTCGCCGGTGCTCGCGCGCCGGGCGACCGGCACCCGGCGGTCCTCCTTGACCCGGTTCAGGACCACCTGGGTGTTCGTCCGCTCGACGTACGGGTCCTGGAGCGCATGCTTCACGAACCGGTCGAGGTCGCGGCGGTCCCGGAAACGGCCGATCAGGAGCGCATCGTTCTCGCCCGTCACATCGTAGATCGCGTATGCCCGGGCGTCGCGGGCCAGCCGCTCCTCGACCTCACGCAGGCGTCCCTTCGAGATCCGGATGCCGATCGCGGCCCACAGGTCGAATCCGAGCTGCTCGTCGTCGAGCACGGGGACGTAACCTCGGATCACGCCCTGGCTCTCGAGCCGGGCCACGCGGGCACTCACCGTCGTCGGCGAGACCTTGAGCCGATGCGCGATCTCCCGATGGCTGCGCCGCGCGTCGACGTTGAGCTCCTCGAGGATCGCACGGTCGAGCTCGTCGAGAATGGACGTTCGGCGCATACAACTTGAAGTGAGAGGTCAGAAATAAAGCTGTTTACCGGGAATATGGATGCGTGTCCAATATTTTGGGAAGAGATTTGATGTAGCGGCTTCCGCTCGGGTCTTCGGAGGTAGGTAAGTGGCCCCACAGCGCAGTAAGCCGGGTAAGTCGAGTGCGACCGCGGTTCTCGAGAAACTGAAGGCCGACAAGGTTCGGTGGGTGCAGCTGTTCTACACCGACGTCCTGGGCGGGTACAACCAAGTGGACATCCCCGCCGCCACCCTCGACGAGGGGTCCTTCGATTCGGGCGTTCCGAAGCTGGACGGCTCGTCGGTCCGAGGGTTTCAGGAGATCTTCGAGTCGGACATGAACCTCGTGCCCGACCCCTCGACGCTCGCGAGGATCCCGTGGAATCCCGAAGCCGGAGGAACGGCCCGGTTCATCTGCGACGTCCGCCTCGGTGGGTCGAACGAATCGTACGCTCACGACCCCCGCTTCGTCGCCCGAAAGACCGAGCAGGTGCTCGCGGACGCCGGCTACGACTGCTCCTACTGGGGTCCCGAGGTCGAGTTCTTCGTCTTCGACTCGATCGAGCTCATCCCTTCCGCCGCCGGGGTGCGCGATGCGTGGGCCGGGTCCGGCTACCTCGTCAACCACTCGGAGGCGCCGTGGCACGGAGGTCCCATCTCGGGCACCGTGCGCTTCAAGGAAGGGTACCACCGGACGCCCCCGCACGATTCCCTGCTACCGCTGCGCGCCGAGATGTGCAACATCCTCGCCGACGACTTCCACCTCGTCCTGGACGCCCATCACCATGAGGTGGCGACGGCGAGCCAGTCGGAGATCAACATCAAGTTCGACGAGCTCGTTCCGACCGCGGACCACATCCAGGACCTTCGCTACGTCATCCGGAACGTGGCGCACCGGCACGGTATGATCGCCTGCCTGATGCCGAAACCGATCTACGGTGACAATGCGATCGGCATGCACACCAACCAGTCCCTCTGGTCGAAAGGGAAGGCCGCGTTCTTCGACGCGAACGACCCGTACGCCGAGCTGAGCCAGACCTGTCGGTACTACGTGGGCGGCCTGCTCGAGCATGCCCGCGCGATGTGCGCGATCACGAACCCGATCACGAACTCGTATCGGCGCCTCGTTCCCGGCTACGAAGCTCCCGTGTTCATCGCGTGGAGCAAGGCGAACCGCTCGGCCAACGTCCGCATACCGGCGTACCACATGGGTCGGCCGGCGGCGAAGCGGGTCGAGTACCGGACGCCGGACTCCGCCGCCAACATCTACCTCACCGAGGCCGCGCTCACGCTCGCGGGGCTGGACGGGATCCGTCGCAAGATCGAGCCGCCACCCCCCGTCGACACCGACATCTAAAAGCTCTCGCCGGCG
>Ga0187815_10000936_pt1 | contig 13976 bp, 15 predicted proteins | sample NC_S_5_FD_132962 | JGI IMG/M metagenome (GOLD analysis project Ga0187815, IMG submission 132962) | Wetland sediment microbial communities from Neuse River Estuary, North Carolina, USA - ASW-S_5 | ecosystem: Environmental > Aquatic > Freshwater > Wetlands > Sediment | place: USA: North Carolina...
GGATACGCAAAGGATGTCCATGCCAAGGCGGTCGGCAACGACCGCAGTGCGGTAATCATAGGCAGCAAGCTGGGTGATCGGCTCGCCCTTCTTCATCTTTGCCATCAACGTATTGATGGTGACCTTTTTCCTTGCCGGCGCGTCAGCCATACCCATTTCCCTTCAATCACAAGGCTGGTTCGGGAACGTTGAAGAACCCGGCAGCGCGCGGCGCCGCTCAGCCACTTTTCTGTTGCAGGTGCATGGAGCGCCACGGCATCCGGCCCGTCAAATACGCACAAACTATCGTATGTTTGCCCTTGGCTATGATGGGCCCGATTGCCCATCACGGCGGCCGGCCAACTCACCGCCAGGGCGCACGGGGGCGACGTTTTGCGGTGTCGTAAAATGGTTTCGGTGTCAGACGAATATTGCGGAACGTTCCGGTCGAATCATGCAGAACGGCATCCGGTGGCGTGCCGGCGAGGACATAGCCAAGGCCAAGAATTTTGCCGGCCACAATGCTCTCGCAGGCTGACGTCACCGCAATCTCCCCGGGCGCGGACGGCCGTTGCAGGTCGCCCGATGGCTGCCAAGGCCACGCCTGACGATCCGCATCGGCCAGAAACGAGACAAGCATTATCCCGGGCTTGTCCAGGGCGGTGCGCCGACCAAATTTCTCCAGACCGATTTCAGAGGGCGAGATTTGTAATCGAAACTCATTGCTAAACAAAACAAACCCGGCCTCGATACGTAATATATCGGCCGCGATGAATCCGGCGGGCCTCACATGGGAGGACAGCGCATCCCATAAGTCGTGAGCCCTGCCACGGTCTACGATAATCTCGAACCCGGCTTCGCCGGTATATCCGAGCCTACCGATCGTGCAGGGAATGGCCGCCAGACAGGCCCGGTCGAAAGTGAAATATTTGAGCGACTCGATATGGCTAACATCGCCGAGCCTGCGCAGTACATTCAGTGAACCGGGACCTTGCACCGCAAAAACGGCCCTGTCTGCCGTCATGTCGACGACATCGGCGCCTGGCCCGGAGCAGGAGAGCAAATCCAAAACATCCTCTCGACGCCCGCTCATCACATCGAATGAATCTGCCCCTGTCTTCCATACGGTCCAATCTGCATTCACCCGACCAGCGGAAGCAACGCGCAAAGCGTAAAGAATCTCCCCTTCCCGCAGCGCGGCCATCGACCTTCCGGTAAATGTCTCTATCACGTCGCGTGCACGGTCCCCCGTAATCCTCGCACATTCGAGGAACGAGAAATCGAACAGCGCGCAGCTCGTCCGGCATGTCCTTGCTTCGGCCGCAGCGTCACCAAAATCGTATGCCAGGTCAAATCCTTCAAGCGCCATCGCAAGTCTCACGACCTCAGTCGCCAAATGACATTTCCAAGAATGAAGATCCCTACGGCGACGAGCACGACCGATACAATCCGGCGTAAGGTTGCGCGCGGCACAACGTGCGCAAGCTTCGCTCCACACCAGGATCCGACAGTCAGGGATAATGCCAGAACGCCGCCCAACCCCAGGTCAAGCTGTCCGTACAGAAAATTGCCGAGCGTTGCTACGACCGCGACCGGAAGCTGAATGACTTGACTTAGCCCGACGGCGACGAGCACCGGTACCTTCATGGAAATCAGGATCGGAACCAGCACTAGCGGTCCCCCAGTGCCGCTGATTGATGACAAAAAACCGGTCACAGCCCCAATCAGAGAGAGCAGTATACTGGATAGAGCACGCTCCGGTTGCTCCTTCGCCGCTCGCGCGCTTAGAGAATTGATTCCCGAAATAAACGCGAGAAGACCAAGGCAAACTTCCAGCAATCTCGGATTAACGACGCTCACGGCCCATGCCCCGACAAACGCGGTCGGCGCGGCGCCGGCGCAAAGCCATGCCGCCTTACCCCAGCGGATGGATTTGCTGTGAGCAAATATTGCCGTTCCGACAAGGCCCGCCGGGATGTACGCCATCATCGCCGCCGGAATGCTGATTTGAATTGGAACGTCGGCCAGAAAAACGAGCGCCGGCACAAGGATAACACCGCCAATTCCGATGCATCCAATCATCAAGCCGGACAACAGTCCAAGAAGCACGATCCAAATCATCTCCACTGACGTCCCCCCAGCGCTTGCACCAATGCGTCGCAGTCAGCGTGCTTGCAGATCGATCTCGTTGTGCATTTCGATCTTGTTGTGCATCGCACCAAACTGATGCCTCTTAGACGGTTTCGTCTATTTCGGAATCGATATTGATAGGCTTCGTCTATTCTCGAATTTCGGCTAGTGTGACTGCATGTCCAACGTCGGAATCGAGTGCTACACATGTTCTTGAGGCAATTTCGCTATCTGGTTGCAGTCGCGGAGGAACGCCATTTCGGGCGCGCCGCCCAGCGTTGCAATGTCACGCAACCGAGCCTCTCGAGCGGGATCAGACAACTCGAGTATGAACTCGGTGTACCGATCTTCCTGCGCGGTCGTGGCCAACGCTTTCAAGGATTGACGCCGGAAGGCGACCGCGTTGCGATTTGGTCTCGTGCGGTGCTGGCCTACTGTGACGCGATGCGCAAAGAGGTCGAGGTTATGAAAAAAAACCTGACCGGGCATCTGCGCATGGGCGTGATGCCTTCGATGTCGCCGGTGCTGCCGTTCTTGCTGCAGGACCTTCGGGAGAAATATCCCAGCCTGCGCGTCGATGTCCAATTCATCGGCAACGAGGCGATGAAACTTGGACTTAACAATTTCGCGCTTGACGTCGCGATGACCTATCTCGACAAGGCCGACCTTGGACGCAAAAACACGCTGCCGATTTACCGCGAGCAATTGAGCCTGCTTGTTCCCGACACAGAACAATTCCAGAACCGTAAAACGATCACGTGGAAGGAAGCCGCGGAGTGCCCGCTTGCGATGCTGCGTAAGTCGATGCATGAGCGCCGGTTCGTCGATCAGGTGTTTGCCAGCGTCGGCTGTGCTCCGGAGGCCCGGGTCGAATCCGAATCGATCTTGCACTTGATGTTCCAGGTCCAATTCACCGAGCTTTGCACGATTATCCCCTCGCATTTCGTCCACGCGCCAGGACTTCATCGCGGAACGCGCGCGCTCCCTCTGGTTGATCCGATCGTCAGTCAAGAGGTGGGCTTGTTCTGGACCGAAGGAGAGATCATGCTGCCCATGGCCGGCGCTTTCGTTTCTATCGTGCGCAAAATGAACAAGTCGGGCGAGTTGCGCAAACGCCTCGAAGGCAGCAACGCCCACGAGGCGCCGACCAAGAGCCGCACCCCAGCAGTCTAGGGGCGCCAATTCTGCGCCAAGACCAGCCCAGCCGACGTCAGGTCGCCCCGACCGTGAGAAAGGCAAATGCCGTTGCGGCCGGATCACTCGCGGCTAGCAGTTCAGACGCGGTCAAGATTGAGCGACTTTTGCCGATCCCGGCTGCATTGCTCGCCAATCGACCTCGGTAAAAATACGGTTCCGGGTTTTCCGCATCGCCCGGCGAGAACCCGACCTCGAGAGACTTGGATCCGACATCGGAGGCGCATGAAAGACTGAGCGTCTGTGGCCGGCAGATAATGGAGGTCCGTTCGGCGCCTGAGGTCCAGGCCGCGGCATCAAGTATCGCCGCTGCCTTCCGAAACCAGGCCGTCAACTGCGTCAACGCCGGCTGACATGATTGCGGCGAATGGTCGACGGCATCGCCGGTCATCAGACCAGGAACGTCATAAGGCAGCTTCTTTGAGAACTTTGCACGGTCGATCCCGCGATGAAGAAGTTCGACCAGCAACCACGCCTCAACCTCTGCCGGAGAGCGTTCTTCGCAATCAAAGATGTGCGGCACCGCCTTCTTGTCCTCATGAAATTGCATTTCAAGAGTTGGCATGTGCAGTGCGAGGGTCAGGTTCTTGTCGAAAGACTTCGTGAAGAACGCAGCGGCGGCGGGCTGGTATTCAAGGTACAGGCGCTCCTCCGGGAGGGCGGCCGGCACGTAACTGTTTGCGATCCGAGCCAACCATTGCACGAGATTGATGGCCTCCGCCCTGGCTTTAGCAAGACCATCGAGATCGAGCGGTCGCACCGACTGCCATGCCGCGGGATCAATCGCGGGCCTTGCCACGGTCTTAGCCAAACTTGTCATATCGAATGTCCTGGCGGGGCATGCCGCAAATAATTAGTCCGCGAATCGCAGCGTCAACCATGACCGGCGGTCCTGCCACAAAGGCGATCGCGTCCTCAGCGGCGCTGGCCATCGCTTGGCCAGCGACCTCGTGAACCAAGCCGCTCGCAAGCCGGAGGGACGGGTAGTCGGCATGGAAGGGGGTCATCGCGATTTCATCGGATAGCACGATCGTGACTACCAGATTGCCATGCGACGAGTCGACGTACCGCGCGAGCGTCTCCAGATAGAACGCATCCTGCATCGTCCGCACGCCAAAGAAGACCGAGCCCTTGTGTTCGCGAAAGTAATCCGCTCGAACTGCGCATTCGAGGATCGACATGATTCCGGCGATTCCCGAGCCGCCCGCGATGCTCAGGATGTTCTTGCCTTCGTCCGAGCGAAACACGGCGCGACCAAGCGGACCGAATACAGCCACTTCCGGATCGCCCTGCTGCGCGCCGAATAGCCAATCGGTGAACTTGCCGCCCGGCTTGCGCTTGGCAACCAGCTCGATCCGACGCACCTCGGTATCGAAGTTGACCATCGAATATGCGCGAGCCCCGACCACGTCGGCGGAATCGATAACGACGAACTGGCCGGCTTCGAAACTCATTGGCACCGACAAATCGATATCGAACCGCGCCACATCCTTCGTCAACTTTCGGATGTTGCGAATGACCCCATTGCGTGGCGCCGGACGAGCGTCCATCGTACCGACTTCCGATGGAACTTTGAGGACGCAATCTGATCTCGCCCTCGTCTGGCACATCAGAATATCGCCTTTGTCCGGCTTGAGCCGTGTACCGCCAGGCGCTTCTTTCCACCGCACCTCAACGTCGCCACTCACAACACGTGCGCGGCAGGTACCGCAGGTGCCGGTAGCGCATTCATAGGGAAGGCTGATACCTTGGCGAAGTCCGGCGTGCAGAATCGCTTCGTTATCGGCGCATTCCAAGGTGGTTTCGCCAGTCCTGCTCTGAACTGTTATCTTCATCTGCTACCGGACGTAGAAATGGTTGGGACAGCTATTTGAAGAAATCGTCCTCTTCATCCTCGTCGTCGAATTCATAGACCAGCTCCTGCTGAACATTCACGAGGATCGAACCATCCTCCTGTTTGAGTTCATACGTCTTGAGCGGCTTTTCGGTCTCTCCCTGCATTTCGAGCGTATCGAGTTTCCAGGCCCACAGATGCTTGGTGCAAGTCAGGATGCAGCGCACGACGACGCTGGATTCCTCCAGCGGCTCTTCCATGTGCGGACAAATCGGCGGGATTGCGCGGTAGCCGGCGCCATAGTTGACCAGCAGAATCGGGATGCCGTCGACGTCAAATTTTCTGACAGTGTTCTCGGCAACATCGCCCAGTCCACATATGCGCTTCCACGTCATCTTTTCTTCTTTCGCCGTTACCTGCGCCGCACTTGGGGTGCGTTCCCTCCGGCAGGCGCCGTCAAATCGGCCAATGCGAGCCTTTATCCAGCCGACGATTCTCGAGCCGCACCTCCCGACTCAGAAAGCTCGCCTTGCTGCTTTCCATCTTGAAGGTGTCAATATACTTGCCCACCAGGAACAGGCGGCTCTCGCCGGCATCGACATGAGAATTGATGCCATCGAGAAGGTTTTGATAGACTATGACCGAGCTGATCGCCTTGGCTGATTGCGTCGCTTCATCGACCTCGACGGTGTAAAGCGACGTGTGTCTGGTCAGGGGTGAGTGGTCGGTGTTGTGCTTCGGCAAGAGCTTGATCATACTCGCGAGACCTTTCAGGTCATGTGCGAGATACGTAACGTCCCTGTTTATTTCCGGACTCCAGGAGCGGATCGCATACTGAAACTGGTCGTCGCAGAGCGACAGCCAACCGTTCCAGTCCTGCTGATCAAGCAGAATGCTTGACCGGTAAACGGTGTCACGAACGAGAGCGTAGACGTCCACAGCTAAATCCCCATTGATCATCAAAGCTTGGTAACCGGTGTCACTGCGGATGCGCGCATCCACAGTGGCAGACCCGACCGGCGCCTCCGCCGGCCGGGCGCCTGTCGACTACTCCGCCGCGACGGAGACCCGTTCGACAAATGGCTGTTCCGGGTGAGTCGGCATTCGGTTCATCCAACGGCCCCACTCTTCATAGTAGTGCCGCATGCCATTCTCGTCATGAATCGTCTGGTTCTCATGGCGACCGTGGAGAATTCGCCTCGGCTCCGAACCGGTCTGCATCGTGGTGCCCTGCCCCTGCACGCCGATCAGATCTTCGTGCAGATTGCGACCAAACGGACCCCAGATAGAATTGTGATGATTGATGCGGGTCGCTCGCTCTTCCGGCGTATCGCGCTTGAGCCCGAGACCGCGGAACTCGATCATCACCTTGTCCGGACCCAGCGGCGTCACAATGTCGCAACGCAACGCCGAGCCACGCAGATTGAAATTCATGCCCGGGAACAAGTCGATCATGTACCATTGATTTGGCGGCAGATGCGGGAATGAAAGCGCGGCGCGGCTGTCAAAGCCTTCGTATTTCTCGTAATTGACCTCGAAGGTTCCGACGACGATATGGCCGTGCTCAAACGACTCGTTCTTACGAGCGAAGTAGGCGTCATTGAAGCCGGTCACGCGGTTGTGGTAGTGCATGAAGTCGTGATAGAATTCACAGTTGGTATCATGCCACAGCTTGTAGTTCGCGTTCACAATCGCCTTGTGATAGTGAAAAACCTCCAGCGGCTCGGCATCAAGCGTCTTGCGCAGGCACTCAAAGGCGGGCGCTGCCCAGTCCTCAAGTGAGACCCTCGGATTGTCGTCGAGGTTGACCCAGACAAAGCCGCCGAATTTCACTTCGCAGCGCAGCCGGCGCAGGCCGACGTCTTCCTTACACAGGCGATCCTGGAAGCCCTCTTTCTCGCGGCTTATGTAGACGCAGTTGCCGCGCATGTCGTACTGCCACGCATGGAACATGCAAGTCATGCGCTTCGGATTTCCTGACGGCTGACCTTCGAGAAAACTGCCGGCTGGCCGGCGCTCGATGATCATGCCGCGATGCGGGCAGACGTTGAGAAACGCCCGCACCTCATTGTCAGGACCGCGGCACACGATTACCGGTTCGCGCGCGATCGACATGGTTCGGAAATCGTAGGGCTTAGGCAGCTCTGACTCGTGGCATACCGGAACCCAGGTCTTTGAAAAGATCTTGGCGATTTCCTCTTCGTATATCTGCGGGTCGGAGTAGATCCGGCTATCCACCCACTCGTTGGGCTTCAATTTAGGCTCTGATAGCCATTGAGCATGATTTTTCGCTGCCACGGCATTCGCTCCTGCAATAAACGGCCAGCTGACCTTACGTCGCGCACAATACGTGCGGCGCCGCCATCAGCGCTAGATGGGCGTCAATCGAAACTAGTTATCTAACAATAGAACTGAGCTTTGGGTCAGGCTCGGATCACGAGCGCGTTTCGGCCCAATTACACGCAGTTCTATGACGCGCAGGAACTCCAAGCTGGCCGACCCGTCAGAGATACGTCCAATCATAGTTCGGCTCTATCGAGTCATTTGGAAGAACGATTTTCTCCCAAATGACCTGTGCTGGCATGCTATTGGTCAGTTTGGGACTCTGGGCCAGATCGGGCTCAGGGAAGCTGAAACTATCGAAGAAACCGACAGAGTTTCTGAGCTTAGTAATAAAGCCCGAGGGGGGATGCAATGCAGCATAAGCGTAGAGTCGCACGTTCCGCGACAACATGGATCCTTGGCCTGTTCTTAGCCGGCCTGTGGTCAATCGCGGCACTTCTCGCCGGCACCGGCGTTGCTGGTGCGGCCGCATCAAAGGCATACGGCAAGCCGGGTGAGCCGATCGATCTCGTGATCGGCTACCAACCATACTACACCGAGTCATGGTCCGGCTTGATCATGCGAGACAAGAAATTCTACGAGAAGTATCTGCCGAAGGGCTCCACTGTTACCTTCCAGATCGGCCTGCAGGGCGCGATCATCGTCAACGGGATGCTGGCCGGAAAAGTCGATGTTGGTTACGTCGGCGACATGCCCGGGATTGTCTCCACCAGCCATCCACAGGTCCGAGACGTCCGGATTGTCTCCGTGCTCGGGCTCGGCCTCGACCAATGCAACATCTTTCTGACCCGCCCCGACGCGCCGCAGTTCAAAACGCCTGAAGAAGCGCTGAAGTGGCTGGACGGCAAGAAGGTCGCGGTTCCGAAGGGAAGCTGTACCGACCGGTTTGCACAGGCGGTGTTCAAGACAAAGGGCATCACGCCAGCCGAATATTTGAACCAAAGCATCGAGGTCATCACCAGCGGCCTTCGCGCTGGAAAGCTGGATGCTGCCGTGATCTGGGAGCCGACCGCGTCGCGGCTTGTTCAGGAGGGGGTTGCGCGCAGAGTTGCGTCCGGCGCCTCGGTCAATGAACTTGATGGTGGCTTCCTGGTGATGCCGCAGGCGCTGATCGAGCAGCGGCCCGACGTCGTCAAGGCATGGCTTGAAGCTGAGCTCGATGCCGTTCTCTACTTCGCTGATTCCAAGAATGCGATGGACATCGCAAGGATGGCAGCAAGCCAGACCACCGGCTTCACGGAGAAGGCCTTGTGGGCATCGGCATTTGGACAGACACCTAAATCCGAAGGCGGCACCGATACTCGTATCACGCTTCCTTATGGATTTACGCCCGAGGCACGTGATTTGATCCAGAAAGCCTCGAAGTTCCTGGTCGAAATCAAGAGCATCCAGGCGGAGATCCGGCCTGAAGCGGTTGTGCCGGGATTCACTGAAGACATTCTGAAGGCGCGTGGCCTGAAAGCCCCTGTGGGGCAAGTCAAAGCGCTTCCGAATGAAATGTACACAGGCAAATGACACTGAGCGTGTTCCTTGAGCCTGCCTTCAAAAGAGAAGGCGCCTGCTGAGGAAACGCGAGAAGAGGTTATCTCCGGGCCGTCTCGGCCCGGAGCGAACACGAACAGGTCAAGTTACAACAGGACAGGCTCCAATATGAGCGAAACGGCGGCATCTGACGTTCGAAGCCTTAACGCGGGGGAGGCAATGGGTAGCCATACTACGCGCAAGCAGACCCCATTTTCTGTCGCAATGTATCGGTTATCGCTTTGGTTGCGAAGCCCGCGGCCGTATCTGATGCTGATCGGCTTCTCATTGTTTCTCGGCTTCTGGTACCTCGCCGTCGAGGTGTGGAAGCTCCCTCGTTTCGCTGAAATGCCCGGACCGACCGAGGTCATGCGTGAATGGTTCAGCGAGAACCCCACCTACGGCTTGTCGGTTTTCTTGCCCGAGTACTACCTCCACATCTGGGTGAGCACACGACGCATTGCGATAGCATTCTTTCTCGCAACGGCAATTGGCGTCCCGCTAGGCCTGTTTCTTGGCTGGTCACAACGCTTCAAGCAGTACGTCTTTCCAGTTTTCGAACTGTTGCGGCCGGTGCCGCCGCTGGCGTGGGTACCACTTGCGATCGTCATGTTTCACGGATCCGAAACGCCAGTCATTTTCCTGACCTTCCTGGCATCGTTCTACGCCACAGCCCTTAACACCATGCTCGGCGTCGAATCGATCGACGTGTCATATATTCGCGCGGCAAGCTGTCTCGGCGCCAAGCGCTGGCAGGTTTTCCGCCACGTCATCGTTCCGGCAGCGTTGCCCTTCATCTTTACCGGGTTGCAGATCTCGATTGGCGTTGCGTGGTTTTCTCTTGTGGCCGGCGAAATGGTCTCGGGACAGTACGGCCTCGGCTATGTCATCAACACCTCTTACACAATGGTCCGCTACCCAACGATTATCATCGGGATGGCAACGCTAGGAATCGTTGGATATGTCACCAGTGCCGCGATCCGTTTGCTCGGCGACCATATGATGCAATGGCGCACGCGAGAACTCGCACTCGGAGCAGACAAATGACAATACAATCATCGCCAACACTAAGCTCGCTCCCGGCGCAAGGTCGATCGCCTGCCGCCTATCCTGAGACAGCGCGGAAGGGTGGCGTCCGTATCGTTGACGCCGTCAAGACGTACGGCACGAACAACGGCACCGGCGTTCTTGCGGTCGACCACTGCACATTCGATGTCCCGGCGGGGGAAATCACCGTCGTGGTCGGCCCCTCGGGGTGTGGTAAAACCACCCTCCTCAACGCGATCGCCGGTTTTCACAGCTTGTCGTCCGGCAGCATTTATCTCGACGACCAAATGCTGTGCGGCCCGGGCAAACTCAAGGCCGAGCCTGGCCCGGATCGAATCGTTGTCTTCCAGAACGGCGCGCTATTTCCTTGGAAGACAAATATCGAAAATGTGGCCTTTGGACCCATCATGCAGGGGACCATGACCAAGGCCGAGGCCTATGAAAAGGCCCGAAGCATGATGGCGGATGCCGGATTGCGTGACATCGAGAACGATTATCCCGGTGAAACCTCGTCCGGTGTCCGTCGCCGCGTTGAAATCGTTCGAGCGCTGATGACGGATCCCAAGATCCTCCTGCTCGACGAACCCTATCGTGCGCTCGATTCGCTTACCAAGTCGGTGATGCACGAAGCCTTGCTTGAAATCTTCTACAAGAATCGCGTGACGATCTTCTTCATCACACATGACCTGGAAGAGGCAATCTTTCTCGGCCACCGCGTCGTTATCATGACGAGCAGACCCTGCCGCCCGAAGAAGATACTCGACATCGATATTCCCCATCCGCGTGACTATGGGGTTCTGACAACAAAGCGATTCCGTGAATTCATGGATGAGACCGCCGCAGCAGTGCACGAAGAAGCGACCAAGGCGTTTGCAGCTGGCGAGAAGGAGCGCTGACCATGAGCGTTGCTACCGCATTTAAGACGGGTGGATTTGCCGTTAGCGGGGATTTGTGGCGGGGTATCGTCGCAATCGCTGTCTTTCTAATCTTCTGGGAAACCGGATCGCGCTCGGTGAGCTGGTTCGGCTTCGCGTTACCTTGGATCTCCAAGATCCCACCACCGGTGGCCGTGGCGCAGGAAATGCTCACGCTCTTTCAAGACCCAAGTTTTTGGCAGAGCGCATTTCTGAGTACGTGGCGGGTATTCGAGGGATTTATTGCTGCGATGTTGATCGGCATCCCGCTCGGCCTCGCAATGGCTGTCAGCAGGACCTTCTATGGAATCACGTTTCCCGTCTTTGAAGTGTTGCGGCCGATCCCCCCACTCGCATGGGTTCCGGCATCAATCATCTTCTGGCCCACTCAAGAGCTTTCGATCGCGTTCGTAACCTTCCTCGGCGCGTTTTTCACGATTGTCATCAACGTTGTTGGTGGTGCGCAGGCGATCGACGTCCGGTATTTTCAGGCGGCCCGCTCGATGGGCTCATCGACCTGGGACATTTTCCGACGCATCATCTTGCCCGCGACACTGCCTTCGATGGCTGTCGGCGCTACTGTTGGCGTCGGCATAACCTGGGCGGTGGTCGTCGCCGCCGAGATGATCTCCGGCGGCGGCAGCGGTGCCGGTGGAGGGCTCGGCTTCTTTATCTGGAACTCCTACGTGGGTGGGTCATACACCCAAATCGTCGCCGGCATGATCAGTATCGGGGTTGCCGGCTATCTTTCCAGCGCCGCGCTGCGAAAGATAGGTACGTGGATGACTCCCTGGCTCGCTGAAGGCTGAAGGACGCTCTGAACCATGCAGAAAATGACACCAGTTTCTTCACTCAAGGCAAACGGTGGCCTTTCGCTCGGAAGCGAAATCAGCGTTCGAAATGTCAGCAAGTCTTACGGAGCCGAGCAATTTGGAAAGCAGGTCATTCGTAACTGCAGTTTCACGCTCGAGCGGGGCAAATTAACAGTGATGATTGGCCCGTCCGGATGTGGCAAGAGCACGTTGATTCGGCTCTTGGCAGGTTTCGAACGCCCCAGCAGTGGCAGCATCTCGGTTGACGGCAAGCCTATGACGGGCCCCGGCGTCGATCGCCTCGTCGTGTTCCAGGAAACCGCGTTGTTTCCGTGGATGACGGCCTACGACAACATCATGTACGGTCCGCGTGCTCGCGGCCAGGACACTCCGGAGATGCGCGATCTTGCGGAGACGTTATTGCAGAAAGTCGGTCTCTCTGCGTTCCGCAAAAAGTATCCATCTCAACTGTCCGGCGGCATGCAGCGACGCGCGGAGCTTGCCCGCGCAATGATTAACGAACCGCAGGTGATGATTCTCGACGAGCCATTCCGCGGGCTCGACGCAATGACGAAACGGCTGATGCAGGAATACTACGCGAATCTCTACAGCGAATTCCAGCGCACGACCTTTTTCGTCACGACGGATATCGACGAGGCAATCTATCTTGCCGACCGCATCCTGATCATGACCAACATTCCGACCGAGGTCCGCGCCTCGATCGACGTCAACCTGCCTCGTCCTCGCAACGTCGAAAACATCACCGAGAGCGACGAAGCCAATGCGATCAAGATGCAGGCCCTGGGACTCCTGCATGAGGAAGCCATGAAGTCGTTTGTCCGAGGCAGCAAGGCTGCCGCCGACTTCATCGAAGCCTATTCAAAGCGCGTCAATAAAGAGTGACAAGCTGCTACCAACGGAAAGCATCAGGACGTGACGGCAATCATTATCGATGGCAACGCAGTCGCCGCTGAGATTCGCAGCGACTGCCGCGAGCGCATAAACCGTATCATTGCTCAAGGCGCAACGCCGCCGGGTCTAGCAGTAATACTTGTTGGATCGGATCCCGCATCGGAGATCTATGTACGAAACAAGATTCGCGCTTGCAATGACGTTGGAATCCGTTCGGTTGAAATTCGTTTTCCGCCTGACGTAAGCCAACAAGCCGTCGTCGAAAGAATCGAGATTCTCAATGAGGATCCGTCTATTCACGGCATTCTGGTCCAACTGCCGCTGCCCCCTTCGTTCGATATCGCGAAAATTCTACATACGATATCCGTCGAGAAGGACGTTGATGGTTTCCACCTCTACAACGTGGGCGGGCTCGTAGTCGGCGGAACGGTATTTCCGCCATGCACCCCTTTTGGGGTAGTGAAGCTGCTTGAACACGAGGGGATCCCGATCGAGGGCAAAAATGTCGTCGTTGTGGGGGCTAGCAATATCGTTGGCAAACCAATGGCATTGATGCTGATGCAGCATGAAGCGACTGTCAGCATCTGCCACGCTAAGACGAGAGACTTGGCACAATTCACGATCCTGGCTGACATTCTGATTGTAGCCGCCGGACGGCCCAGGCTTATTCTTCCGCAGATGGTGCGCACCGGTGCGGTGGTTATTGACGTGGGAATCAATCGACTCAAGGATGGGACCCTCGTCGGCGACGTCGACTTTGAAGGCGTCGCTGCGAAGGCATCATACATCACGCCGGTGCCTGGCGGAGTTGGCCCAATGACTGTATCGATGCTGATGTTCAACACAATCGGCTCGTGCGAACGGCGGCATCAAGCTACGAAGCCGCGCGTGACGAACGGCATAGGCGCTCACGTCGCCGCTGGATAGGCCGGCGGCTCTAGTGCCCCCTGGCGACGACATGCCGTTAAGCCGCGGAGCGCCTTGCTGCACGGCGGCTCGCCGCCCTCCACCGTGGTAGTGCCGAAGATCACGACGACCACGGTCTCCCGCGGCGACAGCCTGTGGCGTCTCAGCCAACACTCCTACGGCGCGGGCACGCGCTATGCCATCATCTACAAGGCGAACCGGGGACAGATCCGCAATCCTAACCTGATCTATCCCGGCCAGGTCTTTGTCCTTCCGGCGAAGTGAAGCACCGACCTCATCGAGAAGATGCCGGCCTATGGCCGTTGAATAGCGATCTCTCGCCTACTCCGCCGCGGCCTGCTGCTCGACCTTCTCCGCCTTGAC
>Ga0187815_10000937_pt1 | contig 13972 bp, 13 predicted proteins | sample NC_S_5_FD_132962 | JGI IMG/M metagenome (GOLD analysis project Ga0187815, IMG submission 132962) | Wetland sediment microbial communities from Neuse River Estuary, North Carolina, USA - ASW-S_5 | ecosystem: Environmental > Aquatic > Freshwater > Wetlands > Sediment | place: USA: North Carolina...
GGCCACACCTTCACCGTGCTGGCGCTGGACGGCAACCCGGTGCCGCAGCCGGCCGAGGTGCCGGTGCTGTGGCTGGGCACGGCCGAGCGCATCAGTGCGGTGGTGGAGATGCGCCGCCCCGGCGTGTGGGTGCTGGGCGACCTTGCCGACGACGACCGCGCGCACGGCATGGGCATCGTGGTGGAGTACGCCGGGCAGCGCGGCGCACCGCGCTGGGAGGCGCCGCCGCCGTTCGGCTGGGACTACCGCCGCTTCGCCAAACCCGGTGCGAAGGCCACGCCGCCGGACGAGACAATCGAGATGACGTTCGCCAAGCAGAACGCCGCCGACGGCGGCTTCAACCGCTGGACGATCAACGGCCAGGCGTATGACATGCACGCGGGCACGCCGCGCTTCCATCTCGTGCACGGGCGCCGCTACCGCCTGCGCATGCACAACGCCAGCGACGACATCCACCCGATGCACCTGCACCGCCACACCTTCGAGATCGTCAGCCTCGCCGGCCAGCCCACCGCGGGCGTGCGCAAGGACGTGGCGATGCTGGGCGGCTACCAGACGATGGAGGTGGACTTCACCGCCGACCAGCTGGGGCTGTCGCTGTTCCACTGCCACATGCAGCTGCACATGGACTTCGGCTTCATGGCCTTGTTCGACTGCGCATGAGTACATCGACCACGCGCGGCAACGCGGGCGAGGTGGCCGCCGCCTTTCTGTGGCTGGGGCTCACCTCGTTCGGCGGCCCGGTGGCGCACCTGGGCTATTTCCGCCGCGCCTTCGTGCAGCGGCGCCGCTGGCTGGACGAGGAACATTTTGGCCAACTGCTGGCGCTGTGCCAGTTCCTGCCCGGGCCGGCGAGCAGCCAGCTGGGCTTTTCCATCGGCCTGCTGCGCGCGGGCTGGCTGGGCGGGCTGGCCGCCTTCGTGGGTTTCACCCTGCCCTCGGCGCTGCTGCTGTTCGGCTTCGCGCTGGCCAGCCGCGCGCTGGCCGGCGGCTGGGGCCTGGCGCTGGCGCACGGCCTGAAGCTGGTGGCGGTGGCGGTGGTGCTGCATGGCGTGCTGGGCATGGCGCGCACGCTGGCGCCGGACTGGACGCGGCGCGCGATGGCGCTGGCGGCGGCGCTGCTGGTGCTGGCCAGCGGCGCGCCGTGGATGCAGCTGGCACTGGTGGCCGGCGGTGCGCTGGCGGGGCGGTGGCTGTGCCGCGGCGTCACGGCGCGCACGGGCGGGATGTTCGCGCTCACGTGGGGGCGGCGCACCGGCGCGTTGCTGGTCGCGCTGTTCGCGCTCGGGCTGGGCGTGGCGTTGCTGCCCGGCCTGCCGCCGCTGGGCCGGGTGGCGGCCGCGTTCTACCGCGCGGGCGCGCTGGTGTTCGGCGGCGGCCACGTGGTGCTGCCGCTGCTGAAGGCCTCGGTGGTCGATCCCGGCTGGCTGGACAACAACACCTTCCTCGCCGGCTACGGCGCGGCGCAGGCGGTGCCGGGGCCGATGTTCACGCTGGCCTCGTTCCTCGGCGCGCGCCTGCCGGGCGGCATGGGCGGCGCTCTGGGCGCCACGGTGGCGGTGCTGGCCATCTTCGCGCCGGGCCTGTTGCTGGTGTCCGGCGCGCTGCCGTTCTGGCGCGCGCTGGCGCAGCGCACCGGCGCGGCGCGCGCGCTGGCCGGGGTGAACGCAGTGGTGGTGGGCCTGCTGGCCGCCGCGTTCGTCAACCCGGTGGCAGCCAGCGCGATCCACGCGCCGCTGGACGTACTGGTCGCCGCGGCCGGCGTGCTGATGCTGCTCGCCCGCTGGCCCGCGCTGGCGGTGGTGGCGTGGTGCGTAGCGGCGACGCTGGCGCAGGCGCTTTTCGCGCAAGGCAGCATGTAACCGCGCGCCGGCGCGGGCGAAGGACATGGTGGCGGCCGGCCGGTCCGTCGCTCCTCCGTCCCCGCCCTGGAAAGCCCATGCCCGATCCGCATGCCTCCGCCGTCCCGCCGGTCCGCCGCGCGGGCGCCTGGTTCCTCGTCGTCGCCATTCCCGCGGCCTGCGCGCTCGCCTTCGCCTGGGTCGGCGGCTGGCTGTCGCCGCAGCGGCTGACGCCCCGGCGCCTGATCGACCAGTTCCAGGCGAACGCCGGCGTGTATCCCGGCTACCGCCGCAACCACGCCAAGGGCGTGTGCGTCGCCGGCTACTTCCAGAGCAGCGGCGCGGCGGCGCGCTACTCGGTGGCGCAGGTGTTCGCGCCGGGGCAGCGCACGCCGGTGGTGGGCCGCTTCGCGATCCCCGGCGGCAACCCGTACGCGCCGGACAGCAGCGTGCCGATCCGCAGCATGGCGCTGCGCTTCGCCCAGGCGAACGGCCAGCAATGGCGCACCGGCATGAACAGCATGCCGGTGTTCCCGGTGGCCACGCCGCAGGCGTTCTACGCGCAGCTGCAGGCGGGGCAGCCCGACCCGGCCACCGGCAAGCCCGACCCGGCGAAGCTGGCGGCGTTCTTCGCCGCACACCCGGAGACCGCCGCGTTCCGCGCCTGGGCGAAGACGGCGAAGCCCTCGGCCAGCTTCGCCACCGAAAGCTACTGGGGCCTGGACGCGTTCGAGTTCGTGGATGCCGGCGGTGCGAAGCATGCGGTGCGCTGGCGCTTGGCGCCGGAGGCGACGGACGCCGGCAGCGCCCCCCCCGGCGAAACGGATTACCTGGACGCCGACCTGCGCCGGCGGCTGGCGCAGGGCCCGCAGCGCTGGAAGCTGCAGCTGACGCTGGCGAACCCGGGCGACCCCACCGACGACGCCACCAAGGCCTGGCCCGCCGACCGCGCCACCGTCGACGCCGGCACGCTGGTGATCGACAGCGAGCAGCCGCAGGACAGCGGCCCCTGCCGCGACATCAACTACGACCCCACGGTGCTGCCGCACGGCATCGACATCTCCGACGATCCGCTGCTGCCCGCGCGCTCGGCCGCGTATGCCGACTCCTACCTGCGCCGCACCAGCGAGGAGGCGCACCTGCCGGGCAGCGCCCGCACGCCCGTGCAAGCACAACCGGAGGCACGGCCATGAAGAACACCACTGGCCTGTTCGCCCTGCCCGCCCGCGTGCTGCACTGGCTGATGGCCGCGATGATCCTGGCGATGCTGTTCATCGGCGTCGGCATGGTGGCCACCGTGTCCGAGCGCCACGCGTGGCTGCTGCGCATCCACAAGCCGCTGGGCATCGCGATCCTGCTGCTGGCGGTGGTGCGCCTCGCCGTGCGCCTGCGCCGTCCGCCGCCGCCGTTGCCGGCCGACCTGCCTGCGCTGCAGAAGCTGGCCGCGCACGCCTCGCACTGGCTGCTCTACGCGCTGATGATCGCGATGCCGCTGGTCGGCTGGGCGATGCTCTCGGCCGGCGGCTACCCGGTGATGCTCGGCGACTCGCTGCGCCTGCCGCCGATCTTCCCGACCAGCGCCACCGCGTTCGCCGTCCTGCGCCACCTGCACACCGGGCTGGCGATGCTGCTGTTGCTCACCTTCCTCGCCCACCTGGCGGCGGCGCTGTACCACGGGCTGATCCGGCGCGACGGCGTGCTGGCGAGCATGGTCGGGAGAAGGCGCGAGCAATGATGCGACGCGAGGTGGCCCGGGCGACCCGCACACCTCAACGGTGACAGCGCGGGCTTTGCTCCAGCCAGGCTTTCGCCGCCACAAGCACCGCATCTCCATCGGCGTTGGAAGCTGCCACCGGCACATCCGGCTGCAGCTTGCCGCCATACACCTGCCCCGTGCGATCCATGTCGACCGCGACTGTCAGGAAAATCATGCTGCCGTCGGGCAGACCGAAGCCGGCATTCCCCGTGCTTAGGCCCGCCGTGGGCTGGCCGAACGACCGCGTACCGGGCCGCCCGCGGAAGGCTATGGCCACCACCTCGCCGGAGCTGGCCGTGTGCGGGCCGTACAGCACAGCCACCGCGGCATGCTCCAGTTCCGGCGCCTTCCGCGATGCCGGCTCGAACGGACCGGGTGCCGCGAAGGTGGTCACGTGTCCATGCACATCGCGGAAGCTGCCGAGCTTCCCGTCGCCCAACAGCGGACGCAGCGCCGCCAGCATCGGATACATGTTGCCACCCGTATCGCCGCGCAGGTCGACGACCCAGCCGCAGCGCGCCCGTTGTGCCACCTCGCCGATGGCATCCACCACATGGCTCACGAAGGCATGACGCGCTTCCGCGTTCATGCCGAAATACCCAGGCATCTCGACGTAGCCGACACCACCCGACAACAGCCTGACGGCGGAAAGCGACGTGGCCCCGCCCTCGGTACGGTTCTGGCGGACGTCCGATGCCTCCATCAGGAAACTGTGGTGGTCGCCCAGCTCGGCCAGCATAAAACGAATCGCCGGATGGACATCCGCCGGTAACTTCGCGTCGCTGCCCATCGCATGCAACGCGGGCATCAGCAGTTGCCAATCGACGTCCCGCGCGTGCAGGGCATGCTCGCGCACGATACGGATGGCGGCATCGAGCACGGCTGCCGGCGCCACTGCGGCGGCTTTGGACCTCCCCGCCACCACGAGCCGCAGATGTCTGGCAACGACCTGGCCATTGCCTTGGAGGATCGTACCGAGCACTAGGCGCACGGCGGTCGCCGGCACGTCGATCTGCACTTCGCGATGCACGCCCGACGCGGTGCCAAGCACGGGCATCCACTGGGAGTTGGCTAGGGCCGCTGTTCTGCCGGAAGCATCGTCCGCCCGCAGCCAGAGCGCCGCACCTCGCACCGCGTTGCGTGTATCGAGATCGGCGCCCAGTGTGAGCGTGTGGCCGCGATACTTCGCGGCGTCCAGCATGCTCGATGAGCCGCCGAACCTCGCGGGATCGGCGTCGTGTCCGGTGAGGATCACGGTTGCACCGGAGTGGCCGGTCACATCGCCCTCGCCGTCCACCGCGTAGTGCTGGCGGTCACTGCCAACCACCCTCCATTCCTGGAGAGTGCGCGCGGTTCCATTGGCGACAAATACCAGGCTCCAGCCCAGGAGACATGCGACGGCGAATGAACGGTTCATGGCATCCCTGCAAGTTATCCCGAAAGAGCGGAAGCTATGCCACCCCGATGCAGGCAGGTAATCCGGGCACCGACCTGCCCCTGCAGTGCCCGGTATCGCAGGATCTCAATGGCAGCCCTGCGGCGGCTGCAGCGACGCGTGGAACAGCACGTCGTAGGCCAGCGTGCCCATGACTGCATAGCCGCGGTCGTTCGGGTGCAGGCCGGCGTCGCCCGCGCAGACACTGGCCATGCCGACCGGCAGTGGGGACTGTTGCGCGGCCAGCGGCGGCGGCGTGTACGCGCCGGCCACGGCCGCGGAGAAATCGGCCACGCCGTCGAACGCGCCCGAGCTGCGTATCCACCGGTTGAATTGCAGCCGCACCGCCTCCCGGCGGGGGCTGTACCAGTCCGCGACCCCGGCGAACGGCGTGACCGTGCCGGCGTAGATGCGCAGGTGGTGCTGGTGGGCGACGTCGGCCAGCATGCGCATGGACGCGATCAGGTCGCCGGCCGAGGCGCCGTTCGGGTAACCGGCGGCGTCGATGCCGCGGTCGATGTCGTTGGCGCCGAACAGCACCACCACGTCGGTGACGCCTGGGCGGTCGACCACGTCGCGCAGGTAGCGTTTCAGGCCGGAGGCGCCGGCGCCGGGCGCGCCGATCTGGTCGGTGCTCAGCTCGTCGGCGCTGATGCCGGCGTTCACCACGGCCGCGGCATCGCCGTGGCGCTGGGCCACCCGGGCCAGCACCGCAGGCCAGGAGGCGGTGGGCGCGCTGGCGAGCGCGCCATCGGTGATCGAGTCGCCGAACGCGACGATGCCCCGGGTGCTGGCCGGCGCCTCGACCTCGACGCCGGCCAGCAGGTAGATGTGGTCGTCGTGCGTGCGCGGCAGTGCCTTCGCCGCCGGCATGCGCGCCAGCGACGGCTGCCGCGTGGCGTCGCCGTCGACCGCGTAGGTGGTGTGCGCCTGCTCCATCGGGTGGAAATCGGCGAGCTGCGCCGGCCCGTCGAAATACAGGCTGACGACCGCGTCCGACAGCGCCGGCAGGTGCAGCTCGACCGGATCGCTGACCGCCTCGCTGCCGGGCGCGAGGGTGACCGACGGCTTGCCGTGGAAGCGCAACGGCCGGTCGCCGCCGGGATCGATCGCCGACAGGTCATCGGCATGGCCGGCGCCGCGCGCGATGCGGGCGGCGCTGATGGTGAGCGGCGCGCGGCCGTAGTAGTTCGACAGCCGGATCCGCACGCGCTCGCCGCCGGCGCTGAGGTTCACGCTCTGGCGCAGGGTGAGGTGGTCGACCGTGGGCGCGCGCTCGACCGGCTGCCCGTAGGCGTCCAAAGTGGGTTTGCCGTCGCGGCCGGCGACCTGCTGGTAGTTCGAGGTCATCGCCTGGCCCCACGTGGCGACCCACTTCTGCGCGGCCGGCTCCGCGGCGGCCGCGCATGCCGGCAGCAGCAGGCATCCGGACAGCCAGGCGGCCAGCGCGATGGCGGACCGCCCCTGCGCGTTGCGACGTGGGTATCTCATGCGTGCGTGCCCGGGAAATGGAAGGATGGCGCCCCGGATCGTTCGGCAATCCGCATCCCAGTGTCAATGCGCCGGAGCGGCCGACGGCAATCCCGCCGCGACGCCGATCCGGGGCGTCCCCTCCTCGGCCGGAGCATCCTTGCCGCGCCAATTGACGGGCATTGGACGGCGGCGGAGACTGGCGGGCCGGGGAATCCGGGCATGGCCATCGCGCGTCATCGCGGGGGAGGCTGCCATGCTTGCGAAAGAATCGATGTACCGCTTTGCGATCGCCACCACGCTGCTGCTCGCCGCGGGCGGGCTGCAGGCCGCCGACAGGAAAGCGCCGACGGATGCCGAACTGATCGCGAGCGCGATGCGCGCGGCGCCGGCGAGCATCGCGAAAAAAGCCACGATCGTTGTGCCGGGCGCGGACGGCACCATGCGCACGTTGCGCAAGGGCACGAACGCATTCATCTGCATGCCGGACGACCCGGCCACGCCGGGGCCGGACCCGATGTGCGCGGACAAGAACGCGTGGGCGTGGCTGGGCGCGTACATGGCGCACAAGCCACCGCCGCCGGGGCTGGGCATGGCCTACATGCTGCAGGGCGGCGTGGACGCGAGCAACACCGATCCGTCGCTGATGAAACCCGCGGCCGGCGGACGCTGGATCCGCACCGGACCGCACCTGATGATCTTCGGCGCAGACGCGGCGTTCTACGACGCCTACCCGAAGGACGCGATGCCGGACACCTCGGTGCCGTACGTGATGTGGGCCGGCACGCCCTACCAGCACCTGATGGTGCCCGTGCACTGAGCGCAGCGGGGCCGCGCCATTGATGTCCGAAAACGGCGAGTCGCACCGGCGCGCCGGTGCTAGCCTGCGGGCATGAACGATCCCCATGCCACTGCCCTGCCCGACCCGCGCAGCTGCGAACAGGCCCGCCTCAGCCGTGACGCGCGCTTCGACGGCCTGTTCTTCACCGCCGTCCGCAGCACCGGCATCTACTGCCGGCCGGTATGCCCCGCGCCGTCGCCGAAGCGGGAGAACGTGCGCTATTACGCCAGCGCGGCGGCGGCGGAGGCAGCCGGTTTCCGGCCCTGCCTGCGCTGCCGCCCGGAGCTGTCGCCGGGCAACGACGTGTGGCAGCGCGGCGACCACGTGGTGGCGCGCGCGCTGAAACTGATCGGGCACGGCGCGCTGGACGACGGTTCGCTGGACCAGCTCGCCGCGCGCGTCGGGCTGGGTGCGCGGCAGCTGCGTCGGCTGTTCGTGGAGCGGCTGGGCGCGCCGCCGCTGAGCGTGCACACCACGCGCCGGCTGCTGTTCGCGAAGCAGCTGCTGACCGAGACGGCGCTGCCGGTGACGGAGGTCGCGCTGGCGTCCGGCTTCCGCAGCCTGCGCCGCTTCAATGCCGCGTTCGCGCAGGCGAACCGCATCGCGCCGCGCGAGCTGCGCCGCCAGCCGCGCGCGGCGGCGACGGAAGGCGCGCTGGTGCTGCGGCTGGCGTACCGGCCGCCGTTCGATTTCGCGTCGCTGCTCGCGTTCCTCGGCGGCCGCGCGCTGCCGGGCATCGAGCAGGTGGACGAGACCGCGTATGCACGCGTGTTCGGGCCGGCCGACGCGCCGGGCTGGCTGCGCGTCTCCGCGTGGCCCGGCGGCGAGCACGCGCTGAAGCTGGAGCTGCATTGCCCGCAGCCGGCACGGATGCTGGACGTGGTGGCGCGCGTGCGCCGGCTGTTCGACCTGGACGCGGACCCGCGCGCGATCGCCGATGCGCTGCGCGGCGAGGCCACGCTGCGCCCGCTGCTGCGCAAGCGCCCGGGCCTGCGCCTGCCGGGCAGTTGGGACGGCTTCGAGATCGCGGTGCGTGCGATCCTCGGCCAGCAGGTGAGCGTGGCCGCGGCGCGCACGCTGGCCACGCGCCTGGTGCAGCGCCACGGCGTGGCGCTGGCGCAGCCGCCGCTGCCGGGGCTGGACCGCCTGTTCCCCACGCCCGAAGCGCTGGCGGACGCGGACCTGCGCGAGCTCGGCGTGACCGGCGCGCGCGCCGACACAATCCGCGGCATGGCGCACGCGCTGCTGGACGGCCGCGTGGATTTCCGCGCGGAGCAGTCTCTGGACGACTTCGTGGCACGCTGGGTCGCGCTGCCCGGCATCGGCGATTGGACCGCGCACTACATGGCGATGCGCGCGCTGAGCCATCCCGACGCATTTCCCGCCGCCGACCTGATCCTGCGCCGTGCCGCCGCGCGTGGGGGCGAGGCGCTGGGCACGAAGGCGCTCACCGCGCTGGCCGAGGCATGGCGGCCATGGCGCGCATACGCGGTGATCCATCTGTGGCGCGGCAGCGCCGACGCGGCACCGGCGCCGCGCGCGACGCGCAAGCGAGCCGCCGCATGAGCGCGCAGGAAACGATCTGGTACGACGAGCTGCCCACGCCGATCGGCCGGCTGCGCCTGGTCGCCGATGGGCAAGGCCTGCGCGAGGTCTGGTTCGACGGAGGGCGCCACCAAAAGGCGCCGGCGCCGCAGTGGAAGCACGATGCCGGCAGACTCGCGTTCGCCCGCGTGCAACTGGAGGAGTACTTCGCCGGCACGCGGCAGGCGTTCGCGCTGCCGCTGCATCCGATCGGCACGCCCTTCCAGCTCGCCGTGTGGCAGGAGCTGGCGCGCATTCCCTACGGCACCACCACCAGCTACGGCGCAGTGGCGCAGCGCATCGGCCAGCCGCAGGCGGTGCGCGCGGTGGGCGCCGCGAACGGCCGCAACCCGCTGCCCATCGTGCTGCCCTGCCACCGCGTGATCGGCGCGGACGGCAGCCTCACCGGCTTCGGCGGCGGCCTGCCGACCAAGCGCTTCCTGCTCGCGATGGAGCAGCGCGTCGCGCTCGGCGACCTGTTCGCCACGCCCTGATCCCCGCTTCCGCGGCACGGCCCGCGCGCATCCGCCCCTGCCGGATGGCCTATGGCAGCGCCCGTCCGACCATGTATACACTGTATACATGAAACGCCTGACCACGCCCGAGAAGATCCTGCGCGCCGCGCACAAGCTGTTCGACCGCGAGGGCACGGACGCGGTGACGATGCGCCGCGTGGCGGACGCGGTCGGCATCACGCCGATGGCGATCTACCGCCACTTCCCCAACCGCGAGGCGCTGCTGAAGAAGCTCTCCGACGACAGCTTCGACAGCGCCGCCAGGGAGTGGGAAGCGCTGGCCGCGCATCCGGACGTTCGCGCACGCCTGCCTGCGCTGCTGGTGCCGTACCTGGATTACGCGCTGCAGCATCCGCACCTGTTCGACCACGCGTTCTCGGCGCGCCGCGACGACGCACGACGCTTTCCCGAGGATTTCCACTCGCGCCGCTCGCCCACCTTGAACGTCGTCGCCGACACGGTCGCCGAAGGCATGCGGCTGGGCGTGCTGAAGCAGGACGACCCGTGGGACGTGGCGATGTCGCTGTGGGCGCATGCGCACGGCCTCATCGCGCTGTACCGCGCCGGGCGCTTCAGCTACGACGAAGCGGGGTTCCGCAAGTTCTACGCCGCATCACTTGGGAGGTTGATCGATGGCATCAAGGCTTGATCGTCGCGCGTTGCCGGCATGGCTGGCGGCAACCGCATTATCCGCGCTGGCCTGGTGGTTCGGCAGCGGCCTGCATCCGCAGTGGTGGCTGACCTGGCTGGCACCGTTGCCGGTGCTCTGGCTTGCGCCGCGGACACACGCCCGCTGGGCGGCGCTGGCCGCCTTCGCAGCCTATGCGATCGGCGGACTCGATCTGTGGACTTATGCGCATACCTACATCGGCCTGCCGATGGCGGTGATCGCGTACGTGCTCAGCCTGCCTGCCCTCGCCTTCGCACTGGGCGTGCTGCTGTTCCGGCGCCTGCTGCTGCGGAAACGGGCGGTGGCTGCAGCGCTGGCGATGCCAGCGGTCTGGGTGGCCATCGAGTACATCAACAACCTGGTGTCGCCACACGGCACCTGGGGCAGCGTCGCCTACACCCAGATGGATGCGCTGCCGGTCATCCAGATCGCCGCCGTCACCGGCCTCTGGGGTGTCAGCTTCCTGGTACTGCTGTTGCCTGCCGCAGTCGCGGCCCAGGCTGTGCCGCAGATACCGCGGCGCAGCCGCGCGGCAGTGCTCGCGGTGGCGCTGCCGCTGGTCGCGGCGGCGTTGATCTACGGCGCCTGCCGTCTGCAGGTGCCTACGGCGACCACGCTGCGCGTCGGCCTGGCGTCGCTGCAGGCGCCGGTGGACCCTGCACTGCCAGGCGCCTCCGGCGAGGCACTCGAAACCCGCTACGTGCAGGTGATCCAGCGCTTGTCGAGCGGGGGCGCGCGGGTCGTGGTGATTCCGGAAACCTCCTTTTCCACCGGCGCATCCACCGTACCGGAATTTGCGCAGCTGGCGCACCAGGACAACCTGACCCTGGACGTCGGCATCGACTTCACGGGCGATCCGCAGGCCAGGCGCAACATGGCCATGGTGTTCCAGCCCGGCCTCGCGACGCCCGCCACCTACGACAAGCACCATCTGCTCCCCGGCCTCGATCCCTTCACGCCTGGGCAGGCCTACCGCACGCTGGACGGCACGCCGCGCATCGGGCTGGCGATATGCAAGGACATGGATTTCCACGACATCGGCGACGCCTATGCGGCGCGCGGCGCGCAGCTGATGCTGGTGCCGGCGGACGATTTCACCGTGGACGGCTGGCTGCACAGCCGCATGGCCATCATGCGCGGCGTGGAAAGCGGCTTCGCCGTCGCACGCGCCGCGCGAAAAGGCCGCCTCACGCTCAGCGACGATCGCGGCCGCGTGCTGGCCGAGGCCTCCAGCGAGCGGCAGGACGCCGAGCTTGTGGGCGATCTGCCGCTGCGCCAGGCCCGGACGCTTTACTCCCGCTGGGGCGACTGGTTCGCCTGGCTGGACCTGGCACTGCTCGCCGCCTTGCTGCTCTCGGCCTGCCTGCCCGTGCGCCGCCGCGCCGACTGACCCGGCACGGCGCCGTCACTGGCGCGGCGTCAGTGGCCCTGCGAATTCTGCGGCGTACCGGCCGTCGCGGCGGCGGGCTGCTGTGACGGCAAGTTGGTCGCGTCGCGGTACTGGTTGACGAGGTCCTGCTGGCTGGCGTTGGCGCGATCCTGCTGCGCCTGGTCGGCCTGGGCCTGCTGGCGGCGCGCGGCGGAGCCCTGCGGCAACGGCTGCTGGGCCATGTTCGCCACGTTCTGCCGTTGCTGCTCCTGCTGCTGGCTTTTCTGCAGCTGGTCGCTGACCTGCTGCTGGCGCACGGTCTGCTGGAAGCGGGCTGCGGCCGGCGGCGTCTGCGCCGCGGCCGTGCCCACGGCCACGACCAGGCCCGCCAGCAGCCAGCGCGACGGGGAGCGATGCATTATCCGGCCGAACGAACGTGCGATTGTCATGGCATCTGGGCGATCATGAAGGGACGTCTGCATCGTATGGATTCCTGCATGAAATTCCTGTTTCGCCTGCTGCTGGCTTCGCTGGCGGCGTTCAGCGCCGGTTGCGCCACGCAGCCACCCGCCCCGGCAACCAGCGCGAACGCCGCCGCCGCGCGACCCGCGCCGCTGCTGCTGATCTCGATCGACGCGTTCCGCGCGGACTACATCGACCGCGGCCTCACGCCCACGCTGGAGATGCTGGCGAAAAGCGGCGTGCACGCCGACGCGATGCAGCCGTCGTTCCCCTCGCTGACCTTCCCCAATCACTACACCCTGGTCACCGGCCTCTACCCGGACCACCACGGCATCGTCAACAACACGATGTTCGATCCCGCGCTGGGCAAGTTCTCGATCGGCAACCGCGAGGCGGTGGCCGACGGCCGCTGGTGGGCCGAAGGCACGCCGATCTGGGAGACCGCCGATGCGCACGGGCTGCGCACCGCCACCATGTTCTGGCCCGGCAGCGAGGCCGACATCCACGGCAGGCACCCGGACTACTGGAAGCCCTACGACGGCAAGGTGACGCCCGACCAGCGCGTGGACCAGGTGCTGGCCTGGCTGGACCTGCCCGCCGCGCAGCGGCCGCGCTTCCTCACCCTGTATTTCGACGCGGTCGACCATGCTGGCCACGACCATGGCCCGGACTCGCCCGAGGTGGACCGGGCGCTGCGCGACACCGACGCCGCACTGGCGCGGCTGGTGGCCGGCCTGAAGCAGCGCGGCCTGTTCGACGGCATCAACCTTATCGTGCTCGCCGACCATGGCATGGCCAGCGTGCCGCTGGAGAACAATGTGCTGGTCGAGCGGCTGATCCCGCTGGACGCGGTGAATACCGTCAGCCTCGGCGTGCTCGCCGGCTTCAACCCGAAGCCCGGCCACGACTTCGCCGCGATCGAGCGCACGCTGGAACAGCCGCAGCAGCACATGCGCTGCTGGGACAAGACGCGCATCCCGGCCCGCTTCCACTACGGCGGCAACCCGCGCGTGCCGCAGCTGGTGTGCCTCGCCGACACCGGCTGGCGCATCACCACCGCCGCGCACCTGGCCCGGCGCAAGGGTCACATCAGCATCGGCGACCATGGCTACGACAACGCCGACCCGCGGATGCGCGCGCTGTTCGTGGCACACGGCCCGGCGTTCCAGGCCGGCCTGCGCTACCCGGAATTCCCGAACGTGGACGTCTACCCGCTGATGACCCACCTGCTCGGCATCCCCGCCGCCGCGAACGACGGCGACTACGATGCGGTGAAGGGCATGCTGAAGGCAGCGGATCGCTGACTTCCGCGCATTGCCGGCGCCGCGTTCCGCGCGGCCGCCGACTCAACCCACGTAGTTGCTGACTTCGATCAGGTTGCGGTCGGGATCGCGGAAATACACGGACACGATAGCCCCGCGCGCACCGGTGCGCGGCACCGGGCCCTCCAGCACTTCGACGCCGCAGGCGTGCAGGTGCGCGATCACCCCGGCCAGCGGCGTGGCGCTGACGAAGCACAGATCGGCCGAGCCCGGCGTGGGCCGCTCGGCCTTCGGCTCGAACTCGTGGCGGTAAGGGTGCAGGTTGATCTTCTGCGACCCGAAGGCCAATGCCTTGCGGCCCGCGCCAAACGTCACGGCCTGCATGCCCAGCACGCGTTCGTAGAACGCGCAGCTGGCGTCGACGTCGGCGACGGTGAGCACCAGGTGGTCCAGCGAATCGATCTTCACGGCGTCGCCCCTCTTCACGGCATGGCGCCCTTGCTCATCGGCGTGGGCGGCGTGGCCACGTTCACCAGCGGCTGCAGGCGCACCAGGCCCAGGGCGATCGCCAGGCCCGCCAGCACCAGCGCGCCGACGAAGGCGGCCACGCCGTTCCAGCCGTGCGCGGCATAGAACAGGCCGCCACTGGCGCCGGCCACGCTGGAGCCCATGTAGTAGCAGAACAGATACATCGACGAGGCTTGCGCCTTCGCCGCGCCGGCGCGCCGGCCCACCCAGCTGCTGACGATGGAGTGGCCGCCGAAGAA
>Ga0187815_10000938_pt1 | contig 13958 bp, 14 predicted proteins | sample NC_S_5_FD_132962 | JGI IMG/M metagenome (GOLD analysis project Ga0187815, IMG submission 132962) | Wetland sediment microbial communities from Neuse River Estuary, North Carolina, USA - ASW-S_5 | ecosystem: Environmental > Aquatic > Freshwater > Wetlands > Sediment | place: USA: North Carolina...
CCGGCGCAGTTCCGCGACGGCGCCCGCGCCGCGCGCGACGCATTGAACGAAATCCGGCAGGAAAAAGGGCTGGAATGGTGCTTCGTCTCGCCGGCCATCACACTGGCGCCCGGCGCCCGCACGGGAAAGTTCCGCTATGGCGCCGACAAGCCGGTATTCGATGACAAGAACGAAAGCCGCATCTCGGTGGAGGATCTGGCCGTGGCGATCGCCGACGAGGCCGAAACCGCCAAGCATACCGGCAAGCGCTTCACCGTAGCCTACTGAATTCAAGGAAAGAAGCACCGCGCGGCGTTGCGCGGCGCTTCCATGCAAACCGGGATCAGTGCTTGGTCTTGTGTTCCGGCAGGCCCTTGCGCTTCGTATCGGCGAATTCCTCGAGCTGCTTTTCGCTCATGGATTCGTACATTTCCTTCGAAGCGCCCTTGAGCTCGCTCACTTTGATCTCGCCGCGCTTGGCCGCAAGCGCCGCCCCGGCCGCCATCTGCTGGGCTTTCGATGTTGCAGGCATGGTCTTTCTCCCTCTGTCCGCTCTGGGGAGAAAACCCGCAAGCTGCCGGCTTGTTCCGGCAAAAATGCCTTCAGGCGACGGTCAGGCCAAAGCCCTGCATCAGCCGGCGGGTCGGAAAATCCGGCCTGCCGGAGGTGAAGATCGCGGCATCCGGCGCATGCTCAGGCTCGGGAATAGAGGATGCCGGGATCAGCGACAGCGCGCGGCGCGCAATGGCTTCGGCCGGGTCGAGCCAGTCCACCGGCCAGGGCGCCAGCCGCCGGAACACATTGGCCAGGAACGGATAATGCGTGCAGGCCAGCACCACGATATCGGTGCGCCGGCCCTCCTGCTCTATGAAGCAGGGTGAGATTTCGGCCAGCACGGCCGCGTCGTCCAGCGGCCTGCCGCGGATATAGGCTTCCGCCATGCGGGCGAGATTCTGGCTGCCGACGAGCCGCACATGGCACTCGTTGGCGAAGGACTGGATCAGGTCGCGCGTATAGGCGCGCTTGACCGTTCCGGGCGTGGCCAGCACCGAAACGAGGCCCGAGCGCGTGCGCTCGGCCGCCGGCTTGATCGCCGGCACCGTGCCGACGAAAGGCGTTTTGGGAAAGGCGGCGCGCAGGTCTGACAACACGAGCGTGGAGGCCGTGTTGCAGGGGATGACGGCGATTTCCGGATCGTGCTCCGCCAGCAACCCGGCAAAGAGGTCGAGAATGCGCTTGCGCAGCGCCTCCTCCTCCCAGTCGCCATAGGGAAAGCCCGCGTCGTCGGCCACATAGACAAAGCGGCGGTCGGGCATCAGCACGCGCGCCTCGCGCAGCACGGTGAGCCCGCCAATGCCGGAATCGAACATCAGCACCGGCCGCTCAGTCATCTCGCCCCCGTCTCAGCTGTCGTCACTATCCCCATGCGTATCACGATCCGCTTTCGCTTTCCTTTCCGGGTAGCCGGCCCCGCGCGGCTCCTTGGGCGAGAAATAGTCGAGCGAGGAAATGACGCCCCGCAACAGCTTGATCTCCTCCAGCGTGAAGGCCGGCCGGGTCAGCACGGCTCGCAGATTGTCCAGCATCTTCGGCTTTTTCGCGGCCGGCCGGAAATAGCCGCGCGCATCGAGCGCGGCTTCCAGATGGCCGATCATGCCGCCCAGCTGCTCCTTGGTGGCCGGCGCCAGTTCCGGCCCGGAAAAAGGCGTCACCTCGCTTTCGGAGCCGCACTTCATCCACTCATAGGACATCAGCAGCACCGCCTGCGCGATGTTGAGCGAGGCAAAGGCCGGGTTGACCGGGAAGGTCACGATCTCGTCGGCCAGCGCCACTTCCTCGTTGGACAGGCCAAAACGCTCGCGCCCGAACAAGATGCCGGTGCGCTCGCCCGCCGCGAAACGCGCGCGCAGCGTGCGGTTTGCCTCTTCCGGCCCCCGCACCGGCTTGAAGCCGTCGCGCACGCGCGCCGTGGTGGCGTAGACGAACTGAAGGTCGGCAATCGCCTGATCCAGCGTGTCGAACACGACGACGCCGTCGATAACATGGTCGGCCTTGCTGGCGGCCGCGCGCGCCTTCTCGCTCGGCCAGCCGTCGCGCGGGTTGACCAGGCGCAATTCCGAGAGCCCGAAATTGGCCATGGCGCGCGCCACCATGCCGATGTTTTCGCCGAGTTGGGGCTCGACCAGTATGATCGCCGGACCTTCGACGATCAGTTGCTTTTCACGATCCGTGCCTGCCATTTTTCCTGTCTGAACCGGTTGTCGGCGCCCTGTCTGGCACAAGTCGCCGCGAAACGAAACCGGGTAGCCTGCCCGTAGCCCTGGTAGCGTTTGCGCCGCCACCCCCGCTTTGCTATAGGGGCGCGGACTCCCTTTGGAACAATTAGGTTCCGCTCCCAGAACGAGGCATTTCCATGGCAAAAATCAAGGTGGACAATCCGGTCGTCGAGCTCGACGGCGACGAGATGACCCGCATCATCTGGCAGTTCATCAAGGAAAAGCTGATCCACCCCTATCTCGACATCGACCTGAAGTATTATGACCTCAGCGTCGAGAACCGCGACGCCACCAACGACCAGGTAACGGTCGACGCAGCCAACGCGATCAAGCAGTACGGCGTCGGCGTCAAATGCGCCACCATCACGCCGGACGAAGCCCGCGTCGAGGAATTCGGCCTCAAGAAGATGTGGAAGTCGCCCAACGGCACCATCCGCAACATCCTGGGCGGCGTGATCTTCCGCGAGCCCATCATCTGCAAGAACGTGCCGCGCCTGGTTCCCGGCTGGACCAAGCCGATCATCGTCGGCCGTCACGCCTTCGGCGACCAGTACCGCGCCACCGACTTCAAGTTCCCGGGCAAGGGCAAGCTGACCATCAAGTTCGTCGGCGAGGACGGCCAGGTCATCGAGCACGACGTGTTCGACGCGCCGGGCTCGGGCGTGGCCATGGCCATGTACAACCTCGACGAGTCCATCCGCGAATTCGCCCGCGCCTCGCTGAACTACGGCCTGCTGCGCGGCTACCCGGTCTACCTGTCGACCAAGAACACCATCCTCAAGGCCTATGACGGCCGCTTCAAGGACCTGTTCCAGGAAGTCTACGAGCAGGAGTTCGAGGCCCAGTTCAAGGAAAAGAAGATCTGGTACGAACACCGCCTGATCGACGACATGGTCGCCTCCAGCCTGAAGTGGTCGGGCGGCTATGTCTGGGCCTGCAAGAACTACGACGGCGACGTGCAGTCCGATACGGTCGCTCAAGGGTTCGGCTCGCTCGGCCTGATGACCTCGGTGCTGATGACGCCGGACGGCAAGACCGTCGAGGCCGAAGCCGCGCACGGCACCGTCACCCGCCACTATCGCCAGCACCAGAAGGGCGAGGAAACCTCGACCAACTCGATCGCCTCGATCTTCGCCTGGACGCGTGGCCTCGCCCACCGCGCCAAGCTCGACAACAACGCCGAGCTGAAGAAGTTCGCCGACACCCTGGAGCATGTCTGCGTGCAGACCGTGGAAGCCGGCTTCATGACCAAGGATCTTTCGCTGCTGATCGGTCCCGACCAGCCCTGGCTCTCCACCACCGGCTTCCTCGACAAGATCGACGAGAACCTGCGCATCGCCATGTCGGCCTGAGGCGAATAGCCCAAACGAAAAAGCCCCGGAGCGATCCGGGGCTTTTTTGTGCCCTGTCAGCAAGCGGCAGCAAAGCGGCGGACCTGACAAACAATTGCCCAGCTTTCTCGGCCCCATGAAGTTTCAACGAGGGGATTCGCAGGCAGATGCTTCGTCGCACGCTTAAAGTCTCGGCAGTCGTTTTCATCGCAATTGCCGTCACAGCCTTCATCGTCAACACCGATCTTCTGGCGCCGGCCAGCGCGACGCGGCCTTTGCTCATCGCCCATCGCGGCCTCGGGCAGACTTTTTCCCGCGAGGGGCTGCAGAACGACACCTGCACGGCCGAACGCATCTTTCCGCCAGAACACCCCTATCTGGAAAACACCATCGCGGGTTTCGAAGCGGCCTTTGGCGCCGGTGCGGACATCGTCGAATTCGACGTGCATCCCACGACGGACGGTCATTTCGTCGTTTTCCACGATTGGACGCTGGATTGTCGCACCGAGGGCACCGGCGATACGCGCAAGCACAGCCTTGCCGAACTCAAGGCGCTGGACATCGGCTACGGCTACACCGCCGACGGAGGCAAAACCTTTCCGTTCCGCGGCAAGGGCGTTGGCTTGATGCCGACGCTGGATGAAGTATTGCAGGCCTTTCCCGACCGGCGCTTTCTCATCAACATCAAGAGCAATGACGAGGCGGAAGGCCGCCTTCTCGCCGCCCGGATAAACGCGCTGCCGCCCGCCCGGCAAAATGACCTCATGATCTATGGTGGCGGAACGGCGATCGATGCCTTCAAGGCCGAGAGCCCGCAGTCAGTCGTCCTCGGAACGGACGGTGCCGTCCGCTGCTTCATCAGTCATGCATTGCTCGGCTGGAGCGGCTATGTTCCGCAGGACTGCCGGCAAACCCTCTTCCTGGTGCCAGCCAACTTCTCGCCCTTCATCTGGGGCTACCCCCACCGGCTGGCTTCACGTCTGAAATCCTACGGAACCATACTGGTCACGTTGGGCAATAACGAAGGAAGGGTTTCCACGACCGGCGTGGACACCGAGGAAACGTTGCGCAAGCTGCCCAGCCGCTTCGACGGGGCCATATGGACCGATCGCATCGACAGGATCGGCCCACTGGTTCGCAAGGACTGACCGCGCTTACTGGAGCGCGGTCTTCACCGCATCGATGGCAGCCTGGGCCTGGGTCGCGTCGGGACCGCCGGCCTGGGCCATGTCGGGCCGGCCGCCGCCGCCCTGCCCGCCGAGCGCGGCGGAGGCCACGCGCACCAGATCGACGGCGCTGAAACGCTGGATGAGATCGTCGGTGACGCCGACGACCACGCTCGCCTTGCCGTCTTCGGCCGCGCCGACGAACACCACGACGCCCGAGCCGAGCGACTTCTTGCCCTCGTCCGCCAGCGGCTTGAGATCCTTGGGCGACACGCCCGAAACCACACGGCCCATGAAGCCCACGCCGGCAACCGTCTCGTTTCCGGCGACCGCGCCATTGCCGGTCGAACCGCCGCCGAGCGCCAGCTTCTTGCGGGCCTCGGTCAGATCGCGCTCGAGCTTGCGGCGTTCCTCGACCAGCGCCTCGACGCGCGACAGCGCATCGGCCGGAGACACTTTGAGTGCGGACGCGATCGCCTTCAGACGACGGTCCTGCTCGTCGAGGTGGCGGCGTGCCGCCTCGCCGGTCAGCGCCTCGATGCGGCGCACGCCCGACGCAACCGCGCCTTCCGACACCAGGCGCACGAGGCCGATGTCACCCGTTGCGCCGACATGGGTGCCGCCGCACAGCTCGGTCGAATAGGATTTTCCGGCCTTGTCGCCATGCAGGCCGGTGCCCATCGACACGACGCGCACCTCGTCACCATACTTTTCGCCAAACAGCGCCATGGCGCCCTCGCCAATGGCATCGTCCACGGCCATCAGGCGGGTGACGACTGGGCTGTTCTGCGTCACGATCTCGTTGGCCATGGTTTCGACGCGCTCAAGTTCCTCGGCCGAGATCGGCTTGGGATGCGAGAAGTCGAAGCGCAGGCGCTCCGGCGCCACCAGCGAACCCTTCTGCGCGACATGGGTGCCCAGCACCTCGCGCAGCGCCTCGTGGATGAGGTGGGTGGCCGAATGGTTGGAGCGCAGCTTGGTGCGGCGCTCGTGGTCGACCTTCATCTCTACCGCCGCGCCTGTGCGGACATTGCCCTTGATCACCTTGCCGCTGTGAACGAACAGGCCGTCGCCCTTCTTCTGCGTGTCGGTGACCTCGATGCCGAAACCCTCGCCCGACATGGTCCCGGTGTCGCCGACCTGGCCGCCCGACTCGCCGTAGAACGGGGTCTGGTTGACCACCACGTCGACCATGTCGCCGGCCTGCACGGCATCGACGACCTCGCCATCCTTCACCAGCGCGGTGACAACGCCTTCGGCCTGCTCTGTGTCATAACCGAGGAATTCGGTCGCGCCGACCTTGTCCTTGACGGAGAACCACACGGCCTCAGTCGCGGCCTCGCCCGAGCCCGCCCAGTTGGCGCGCGCCTCGGCCTTCTGGCGCTCCATCGCAGTGTTGAAGCCATCCGTGTCGACGGAGATGCCGCGCTGGCGCAGCGCGTCCTGCGTGAGGTCGAGCGGGAAGCCATAGGTGTCATAGAGCTTGAACGCGGTTTCGCCGTCGAGGCGGTCCCCGCTGCCCATCGTGTCGGTCGCCTCGGACAGAAGCGTGAGGCCGCGCGCAAGCGTCTTGCGGAAGCGGGTTTCCTCAAGCTTCAGCGTCTCGGTGATCAGCGGCTGGCCGCGCACCAGTTCGGGATAGGCCTGGCCCATCTCGCGCACCAGCGCCGGCACGAGGCGCCACATCAGCGGTTCGCTGGCGCCAAGAAGCTGGGCATGGCGCATGGCGCGGCGCATGATGCGGCGCAGCACATAGCCGCGGCCCTCGTTCGACGGCAGCACACCGTCGGCGATCAGGAAGCTGGACGCGCGCAAATGGTCGGCGATCACGCGGTGGCTGGCGCGGTTCTTGCCCTCGGCCTTGACGCCGGTCGCCTCTTCCGACGCGCGGATCAGCGCCTGGAACAGGTCGATGTCATAATTGTCGTGCTTACCCTGCAAGACGGCCGCGATACGCTCCAGCCCCATGCCGGTGTCGATCGACGGACGGGGCAGCGCGATGCGCTCTTCCTTCGTCACCTGTTCGAACTGCATGAAGACGAGATTCCATATCTCGATGAAGCGGTCGCCGTCCTCGTCCGGGCTGCCGGGAGGGCCACCGGCAATGCCTTCGCCGTGGTCGTAGAATATCTCCGAGCACGGGCCGCAGGGGCCAGTATCGCCCATCGCCCAGAAATTGTCGCTGGTCGGGATGCGGATGATCTTCTGGTCCGGCAGGCCGGCGATCTTCTTCCAGAAGCCGGCCGCCTCGTCGTCGGTGTGATAGACGGTGACCAGGAGCTTTTCGCGGTCAATACCGAATTCCTTGGTGATCAGGTTCCAGGCGAGCTCGATGGCGTTCTCCTTGAAGTAATCGCCGAAGGAGAAATTGCCGAGCATCTCGAAGAAGGTGTGGTGGCGCGCGGTGTAGCCGACATTGTCGAGGTCGTTGTGCTTGCCGCCGGCGCGCACGCATTTCTGCGCGGTCGAGGCGCGCGAATAGTTGCGCGTCTCCAGCCCGGTGAACACGTTCTTGAACTGCACCATGCCGGCATTGACGAACATGAGGGTCGGATCGTTGCGCGGCACGAGCGGGCTCGACGACACCACCTCATGGCCATTCTTGCGGAAATAGTCGAGAAAGGTCGACCGGATTTCGTTTACGCCGCTCATGTACCTGCCTTTACGAGAAATCCGCCCACGCCGGAGGCGGAAAATGAACATGGCCTTTTAGCCTTCGCATCCTACCCTGTCCAGAACGCCGAAAACCGACAATTCTGCCTGAGCGCGCGGCCACGAAGGCCTCGGGAAGCCGCACGGAACCCGCTTCATGCAAACAGGCCGCCGGCGCGAACGCCAGCGGCCTGCCAGACCATTCAACGGTGGCGAGGCTTACGCTTCGCCAGCCTCGTCGAAACCGTCCTCGCCGCCCTCGTCGAGCATCTTCTCGGCGATCAAGCCGGCATTCTGGCGCAGCGCCATCTCGATCTCGCGCGCCGTGTCGGGATTGTCGCGCAGGAACAGCTTTGCGTTCTCGCGGCCCTGGCCGAGGCGCTGCGAATTGTAGGAGAACCACGCGCCCGACTTCTCGACCACACCGGCCTTGACGCCCAGATCCACCAGCTCGCCGGTCTTGGACACGCCCTCGCCATACATAATGTCGAACTCGACCTGCTTGAAGGGCGGGGCCAGCTTGTTCTTCACCACCTTGACGCGGGTCTGGTTGCCGACCACCTCGTCGCGGTCCTTGACCGAGCCGATGCGGCGGATGTCGAGGCGCACAGAGGCGTAGAACTTCAGCGCGTTGCCGCCCGTGGTCGTTTCAGGCGAGCCGAACATCACGCCGATCTTCATACGGATCTGGTTGATGAAGATGACCATGGTGTTGGAGCGCGAAATGGTCGCGGTGAGCTTGCGCAGCGCCTGGCTCATCAGGCGGGCCTGCAGGCCGGGCAGCGCGTCGCCCATCTCGCCCTCGATTTCGGCGCGCGGCGTAAGCGCGGCGACGGAGTCGACCACCAGCACGTCGATGGCGCCCGAACGCACCAGCGTGTCGCAGATCTCAAGCGCCTGCTCGCCCGTGTCGGGCTGCGAGATCAGCAGGTTCTCAAGATCGACGCCCAGCTTGCGGGCATAGACCGGGTCGAGCGCGTGTTCGGCGTCGACGAAGGCGCAGATGCCGCCCTTCTTCTGCGCCTCGGCCACGGTGTGCAGCGCCATCGTGGTCTTGCCCGAGCTTTCCGGTCCGTAAATCTCGACGATGCGGCCGCGCGGCAGACCGCCGACGCCAAGCGCGATGTCGAGGCCGAGCGAGCCGGTCGAAACCGTTTCGATCTCGACGCTCTTCTCGTTCGCGCCGAGACGCATGATCGAGCCCTTGCCGAAAGCGCGCTCGATCTGCGACAGCGCTGCATCCAGAGCCTTTGATTTGTCCACCGAATTGTCCTCAACTAGCCGCAACGAATTCTGAGCCATGATACATTACCCCTTGGACGTCAATGAAGGCTGGAATTTCCCCTTCTCCAAGTGCTTTGTACCTTTTTTGTTCCGTTTTTGCAATAGACATTAAGCTATTGAAAACAGCTGAAATTTCCAATTTGTTCCATTTTTGTACCGAGCTATCACACTTTGGTGTGCACGCAAGCCCGGCGCACGCAAGGCGGGGAATATGCGGCGCCGGGACGATTCGCCCGGGCGCATTGCCCGGCGCATGGAGAGGCCATAAGGTCGGCGCGGTTCGTTTCGACAGGACACAGGCATGAAATCTCCCTCCATTCTGGCCGTCGGCGGCGCGCATGTCGACCGGCGTGGCCAGGTCAGCGGCGTCTACATTCCCGGCGCCTCCAACCCCGGCACCATGCGTGAGGATGTCGGCGGCGGCGTCTTCAACGCGCTGCGCAATGCCGCGCGTCTTGGCGCGAAGGCCTCCCTGATGTCGGTGCGCGGGGGCGACGCGGCCGGCGACATGGTGGCCCGCGCCATCGCCGAGGAACGTATCGCGGACCTTTCGGCCGTGTTCCTCGACCGCACCACGCCAAGCTACACCGCAATCCTCGACCGCGAGGGCGACGTCATCACCGGCTTTGCCGACATGATGCTCTATGAGATGGCGTTTCCCAAGCAGATGCGCCGCGCCAAAATGCGCGAGGCGATCGCGGGCACGGAAGCGGTACTGTGCGACTGCAACCTGCCGGCCGAGGCGCTGCGCGCTCTCGTCGGCCTTGCCTCGGGCAAGCCGGTCTTCGTCATCGCCGTCTCGCCGGCCAAGGTGGTGCGGCTGAACGGCCTGCTGTCCGGCCTTGCCTGCCTGTTCATGAACCGCCGCGAAATCCGCGCCCTGGCCGAAACCGGCGACACCGACATCGCGGCCGCGATCAAGGTTCTGCGTCGGCACGGCCTTGCGCGAGGCGTCGTCACCGCCGGCGAAAGCTCGGTCATCGGCTTTGACGGCGACCAGCTGTTTTCCATCACCCCGCCGCCGGCGCGCAAGGTCGTGGATGTGACCGGCGCGGGCGATGCGCTGGCCGGCGCCACCACGGTCGCCATGCTGCGCGGCCTGCCGCTGCGCGCTGCGCTGCGCGAAGGTGTCGCGGCCGCGGTGCTCGCGGTGGAAAGCGACAAATCCGTGCCGGATTTATCGGCCAAGGAATTTGCCGCAGTGCTGTCCCTTGTGCCCGAGGCCGAGGAATTGCATGAAGGCGCCCAAACCGGAGACATCTCATGACGCCAGAAACCGCCCGCCCCTTCGTCGACATCCACGCCCCGGTTGCCGAGGCGCTCGCTTCGGGCAAGCCGGTGGTGGCGCTCGAAAGCACCATCATCACCCACGGCATGCCCTATCCGCAGAACAGCGAGATGGCCGCCAATGTCGAGAAGATCATCCGCGAGGAAGGCGCGGTGCCGGCCACCATCGCCGTCATCGACGGCCGCCTGAAGATCGGCCTGTCCGACGCCGAGCGCGAGGCGCTGGCCAAGACCACCGGCACCATGAAGCTTTCCCGCGCCGATCTCGCCTTTGCGGTAGCGCAGGGCCGCACGGGCGGCACCACGGTCGCCGGCACGATGATCGCGGCGCAGTTGGCCGGCATCAAGGTTTTCGCCACCGGCGGCATCGGCGGCGTGCACAAGGGCGCGGAAAAGAGCTTTGACATCTCCGCCGACCTGGACGAGCTGGCGCGCACGCCGGTCATCGTCGTCTCGGCCGGCGCCAAGGCCATTCTCGACATCGAAAAGACGCTCGAGGTGCTGGAAACCCGCGGCGTGCCGGTCGTCGCCCATGGCTCGGACGTGATGCCCGCCTTCTGGTCGCGCGTCTCGCCCTATGCCGCGCCGCTGCGCCTCGATGCGGCGGGCGACATCGCCGGCTTCTTTCGCACGCGCCAGGCGCTCGGCATCGAAGGCGGCATGCTGGTGGCCAATCCGGTGCCGGCTGCCGACGAAATCCCGGTCGAGACGATGGCCGGCTATATCGACGCCGCCCAGCGCGACGCCGAGGCTCAGGGCGTTTCGGGCAAGGCGGTCACGCCCTTCCTGCTCGCCCGCATCCTCGAGCTGACCAATGGCGCGAGCCTGAAGACCAATATCGCGCTGGTCGAAAACAACGCCCGCCTCGCCGCGAAGATCGCCAAAGCCCTTTAAGACGCGAACGCAACGCGCTGCCAGGCTTATCGAAAACCGGGCAGCGCCGCTCGCCAGCCTGTAAATTCCAAAAAACCTTCCTTACTTTTCCGAGCGCAGGCCGGCCTCATAGGCTTTGCGCGCCCAGATCGTCATTTCATCCGGATCGTCGATGGCGCTTTCGGGCACGGTCCAATAGGGCATGGCCACCTCATTGCCGTGCCGCTTGCCCACATAGGTCCACTGCGTGCAGCCGGCCGCCTCGAAATCGGGCGCGCTCTCGGCGTCGGCCTTGAGCATCAACTCGCCGCGAATCTCGATGGCGAAGATGATGCCGTTGAAATAGATGCCCTTGCCGCCGAACAGCCGGCGCACGCTGACGGGGCCGAGACCGGCAAACAGGTCCGCAATATCGCCTTCCGTCATCGCCTCTCTCCCCTAGATTCTGTCGCAGTCCAATCAGCGGAGAGAGGAAAGCACCGATGCCGATGCTGCTCAAGGGATCATGCAGTTGCGGGGCCATCCATTTCGAGGTGCAGAGCCACACGCCCGTGCCCTACCAGTATTGCTATTGCTCGATCTGCCGAAAACAGCAGGGCGGCGGAGGCTATACGATCAATCTGGCCGCCATTTCGGAGACACTGAAGCTGAAGGGCGAAAAGCATCTCGGCCTCTATCGCGCGACGATCTGCGACGAGGAGCGGCCGACGCCCGAAGTTTCGTCCGGCGAGCGCCGCTTCTGCCGCGAATGCGGCTCGGCGCTGTGGCTTTACGATCCGACATGGCCGGACCTGGTGCATCCCTTCGCCTCGGTGATCGACAGCGAGTTGCCCACGGCGCCGCAGCGCGTGCACCTGATGCTGAAATACAAGGCGTCCTGGGTGGAGCCGGATATCCGGCCGGGCGATCTCACATTCGAACTCTACCCGCACGAATCCATCGCCGGATGGCACAAACGTCAGGGTCTTTGGGTGGAGTGACGGTCAGGCAGCGCCTTCGGCGCGGGCCTCGGCCAGCGCCTTCAGGTCGGCGGGCTTCAACTCGACCGACTCGCCGCAGCCGCAGGCCGAGCTCTGGTTCGGGTTGCGGAAGGTGAAGCCGGTGCGCAGCGTCGTCACCTCGAAATCCATCTCCGTGCCGAGCAGGAACAAAGCGGCCTCAGGCGCGACATAGACATGGGCGCCGTCGCGCTCGATATGGTCGTCCTTGGGGTTCGGCTCGGTCACCAGATCGACCGTATATTCCATGCCCGCGCAGCCGCCCTTCTTGACGCCCAGGCGGATGCCCTTGGCGTTCTCGCGGGCTTCAACGATCTCGTTGACCCGGGCGGCAGCCCGTTCGGTCATGCTGATGACGGCAAAGCGTCCCATTCTCTGTCTCCATGCCGACAGGTTAAAGGCCTGCCGGATATTGATGCATTCAGGATGGCCAAGATTCGGGCTTTGCGCAAGCCGCGATCAATACCACCCGACGGCCACCTGGGCCTCTTCCGACATGCGGTCGGGCGTCCAGGGCGGATCGAAGGTCATGTTGACCTCGACGTCGGACACGCCTTCCACTGCGCCAACGGCATTCTGCACCCAGCCCGGCATTTCGCCCGCCACGGGGCAGCCCGGCGCGGTCAGCGTCATGTCGATCTTCACCGAGCGGTCGTCCTCGATGTCGATCTTGTAGACGAGGCCCAGCTCATAGATGTCGGCGGGGATTTCCGGGTCGTAGACCGTCTTCAGCGCCGAGATGATGTCGTCCGTCAGCCGCGCCAGTTCATCGGCGGGGATCGCCGAAGTCTGTATGGCTGCGGTGCCCTGCCCTTCGGCAGGCTCGGTCCCGATTTCTGCGCTTGCGTCTTCCATCATCGTCATCCGAAGAATTTGCGCGCCTTTTCAAGCGCTTCGGCCAATGCGTCCACTTCGGCCCTCGTATTATACATACCGAACGATGCCCTGCATGTGGAGGTTACGCCGAAGCGTTTCAACAGCGGTTGGGCGCAATGGGTGCCCGCGCGCACCGCAACGCCCTGGCGGTCGATCACCATCGACACGTCATGCGCATGGATGCCCTGAAGCTCGAAGGACACGATGGCGCCCTTGCCCGGCGCATCGCCGAAGATGCGCAGCGAATTGATGGCGCGCAGGCGCTCATGCGCATAGTCCCTGAGATCGGCTTCGTGCGCGGCGATCGCCTCGCGGCCCACCTTCTCCATATATTCCAGCGAAGCGCCGAGCCCGATCGCCTGCACGATGGGCGGCGTGCCCGCCTCGAAGCGGTGCGGCGGTTCGTTGTAGGTGACGATGTCCTCCGTCACCTCCTCGATCATCTCGCCGCCGCCCTGGAAGGGGCGCATGCGCTCCAGCATCTCGCGCTTGCCGTAGAGCGCGCCGATGCCGCTCGGCCCGTAGACCTTGTGACCGGTGAGAATGTAGAAATCGCAATCGAGGTCCTGCACGTCGACCGGCAGATGTACGGCGCCCTGGCTGCCGTCGACCAGCACCGGGATGCCGCGCGCATGGGCGATCTTCACGATCTCCTTGATCGGCGTAACGGTGCCCAGCACGTTCGACATATGCGTGATGGCCACCAGCTTGGTGCGGTCGGTGAGGCGCTTTTCGAATTCCTCGATATGGAACGCGCCCTGATCGTCCACCGGCACCCAGACCAGCTTCGCGCCCTGACGCTCGCGGATGAAATGCCAGGGCACGATGTTGGAGTGATGCTCCATGATCGACAGCACGATCTCGTCGCCCTCGCCGATGTTGGGCATGCCGAAACCATAGGCGACCGTGTTGATCGCCTCGGTCGCCGATTTGGTGAAAACGATCTCCTCGGCGCTGCCGGCATTCAGGAAGCGGCGAACCGTTTCCCGCGCCTTCTCATAGGCGTCCGTCGCGGCGTTGGAGAGGAAATGCAGGCCGCGATGCACATTGGCATATTCGTTGGAATAGGCATGCTGAACCGCGTCCAGCATGACCTGCGGCTTCTGGGCCGAAGCGCCATTGTCGAGGTAAACCAAGGGCTTGCCGTAAACTTCTCGCGACAGGATCGGGAAGTCGCGGCGGATCGCCTCGACGTCGAAGCCCCCAACGATATTAGCCGGTGCATTCATGGCTCAC
>Ga0187815_10000939_pt1 | contig 13955 bp, 13 predicted proteins | sample NC_S_5_FD_132962 | JGI IMG/M metagenome (GOLD analysis project Ga0187815, IMG submission 132962) | Wetland sediment microbial communities from Neuse River Estuary, North Carolina, USA - ASW-S_5 | ecosystem: Environmental > Aquatic > Freshwater > Wetlands > Sediment | place: USA: North Carolina...
GACAGCCCCTGGCCCAGCGCCCGGGTGTCGTCCTCGGTCAGCTCCGTCACGTCCGCGGCGCCGTCCACCACGCCCCAGACCTCGTGGAACCCCGTCGGCGCGAAGGGCGTCAGCCAGGCGACCCGGCCGGTGTGCCCCACCCACCGCGGACCGCCCGCCTCCTGGTCGACCAGCGCCGCCCAGTAGGCGCCGTGCCGGTCCTTCCAGCCCCTGGACCGCTCCACCAGCAGGCGCTGCGTGGTCAGGCCGCAGGCGTCGTGCGCCGACTGGAGGTGAGGATGAACCAGCGACGCGCCCGAGGGCGGGAGGTAGTTCGCGTTGACGGAACTCCACACCGCGGACGGGTCGGCGCGCCGGACCGCCTGCGCGTGCCGGACCATGGCGGCCAGCGCGTCGCCCACCAGGGAGGGCGTCAGCTCGTCCAGGTCGAGGAAGTGCCGCCCCGGGTCGTAGATGCCGACCGCGCTGTGGGTCGCGTACGCCATGATGTTCGGGACCACCACGGCGTGGCCGACGCGGATCCGGCCCTCGGGTGTCAGCTCGGGGGGAAACGGGACGGTCGCCTGCTCGAGGTACTCGGCGTCGAACGGGCAGAAGGCGGGCTTGGCCGTGAGCTGGGTCAGGTCCGTCCGGGTCTGCGGCTGGAGCTTTTCCCCGGTCAGGATCCGGGCGCTCGCCCCTGTCAGCGGGTCGCGCCGCCAGCGCAGGCGCACCCGGGTCCAGGCCCCGCCGGCCGCCGGGTCGGGGACGCTGGCCTCAAGTTCTCGTTCTTCGAAGGAGATTGCCGCCACGCAGCCGATGATCGCAGAAGGGCGGCGCGTTCCGCTAACGAACCGGATGCGACACTGGCCCGGTGCCGTTCCGCCCTCCGCCGGCCACCGCGTGTTGGCGGCACTCCCCGGCCCGCGAGGGCTTCGAGGTCGCGTACTTCCGCGCCCACCAGGGCGGATGGCTGATCGAGGGAACCACGGCCGCCATCGAGGACGCCCGGACGTGGGTGGTGACGTACAGCATCGTCGTCGATGCGGCCTGGGTCACGCGCACCGCCCGGGTCAGCGCGAGGACCGCGGCGGGGCCGCGCGAGACCCGGCTCGAGGCGGATGGGGCCGGCCACTGGCTGGTCGACGGTGGCCCGGCGGATCATCTCGACGGCTGCCTGGACGTCGACCTGGAGTCCTCGGCCATCACGAACACCTTCCCGGTCCACCGCCTGGACCTGGCCCAGGGCGCCGGGGCCGCGGCGCCTGCGGCATACGTCCGCGCGCTCACCCTGCGCGCGGAACGGCTGGAACAGACCTACACCCGGATCGCCGACGAGGGCGGGCATCAGCGGTACGACTACGCCGCCCCCGCCTTCGACTTCACCTCCCGTCTCGTCTACGACGAGAGCGGCCTGGTGCTCGACTACCCGGGCATCGCGAGGCGCGCGCGCTGACCACCGTGCCCGGCCAGGCGCACCGTGCCCGGCCAGGCGCCGGGCGCTAGGACGCCGATTCGGCGGGAGACGAGCCCAACGCGCGCCCGGCCGTGTCGGCCAGCGTGACGGCGACCAAGCGCGCCTGCAGCGACGGCTTGGCATCCGCCTTGGGGGTCATCATGAACCTGCCGTAGTACTGCCCGTTGCCGAACGTCCGCAGCTCAACCTCCTCGGCGGGCAGCCCTGACACATCCACGGGCCAGTGGCCGTTCGGGGTCATCACCGTGCCGTCCTGCTCGAGCCGCGGCGGGTGGCCGAGCAGGACCCCGTACTCGAACCGGCAGTCACTCAGGCCGAGCACGTCGATGAGCTGCTGGCGGACGTGCTCGACGACCGCGTCGGGTGACCGGGCCGACTGGGCCAGCGCCGCGCTCTGGTGGATCTGTGCGAGGTAGTTCTCGTCGGTAATCGTGACCACCCTCAGGTGGCGCGCGCGGGCCGCGAGCTGCGACACCGCCACGCCGACCACGAGCAGCAAGATGAACGTGGTCACGTCCGCCGAACGGCTGATGGTGAACCGCTCGTAAGGCAGGGTGAAGAAGAAGTCGAACCACACCGCCGCCCCCAGCGCCGCCAGCGCGCCGGCCACCCGGTTGCCGATGGCCGACACCGCGACGACCACCACCACGAGCAGCAGCGCCACGTTGGTGTTCGACCAGCTGGCGCGCCACGGGAGCAAGATGGCGGCCACCGCCAGGGGCGCCGCGATGGCGGCGACGAACGCGGCCTGGTCCCGGGTGACGTAACGAGTCATCTGCTGACACCTTCTCCCAGGATCAATCATCCTGCGCCGGAGCGACCTCCGCCAGCCGGGCCCTCAGCTAGACTCCGCCGCTGACTACGGCGCCTCTGCGGCGTCTACGCGGTCCTCGCGCATGACCTGGTACAGCGAAGGGTGGGAAGGGAACGGGATGGTCGCGTTCGCGAAGCCGGGCTGGGAGATGGCGGCCTGGAACGCCTGCGCCGACTGCCAGAGGGCGACGTTGACGAACCGGAAGTCCGCGCTGGGCGACAGGCTCCGGTGCAGGCGAGTCGACAGGTACCCCGGCTGGGTGGCCAGGAACGCGCGCGCCCGCTCCCAGCCTTCCAGGAACGCCTCGTCCTGCCCGGCTGGCACCTCGAATACGTTGATCAGTACGGCTGGGTCAGGGTTCATGATCGTTTCCTTCCTGGTCGTGCGTCTGGGTGGGATCGGTCTCGAGCCTGGCGGACAACTCGGCGAGCACGCGTACGGCCGTGTCCAGGTCGGAGCGGGTCAGGCCGGCCGCGAGCCGGTTCACCCAGCCCGTCTGCTTCTGGTCGATCGCCCGGAACTTGGCCTGGCCGGGCTCGGTGAGGCGGACCAGCGGGGAGCGCCGGTGGTCCTCGTTGGCGACGAGCTCGACCGCCCCGTCGGCCAGGAGGTGGTTGACGGTCGTGTGCACGGTCTGGCGGGTGAGGCCCATGCGCCGGGCGATCTGCGGCACGGTCAGCGGCCGCTGCGCGTAGGCGATGGCCCCGAGCACCTGCCAGCGGGCCGAGGTCAGGCCGTGCTCGGCGGTGAGCAGGTCACCCGCCGCCAGCAGGAGCCCGTGGACCCGGAACGTGGTCAGGATCAGCTCGGTGGCCTTCTCGCCCTCGGGCGTCCACATAGGGCCCGCATCACTCACGTCAGAATTCTGACATTACGTCAGGATCATGTCAATCTCGGTGACAGCGGCTCGTGTAGCAGGATGGGCAGATGCTGGTCGTTCATGTTCACGCGCGCGTCGAGCCCGCCCGGGTCGAGGACTTCCTGGCCGCGACGCAGGTCAACGCGCGGGCGTCGCTGGCCGAGCCCGGCGTGCTCCGGTTCGACGTGATCCAGGATCAGGCCGATCCGGCCCACGTGGTGCTGGTGGAGGTCTACCGCGACGAGGAGGCCTCGGCGGCGCACAAGCAGACCGCGCACTACGCGACCTGGCGCGACGCGGTCGCCGAGATGATGGTGCAGCCGCGCGAATCGGCCCGGTACTCCGCGGTGTTCCCCGCGGACCACGAGGGCTGGGCCAGCGGCTCGCCGTGACGGCGGGCAGCTTCGAGTTCGCCACGGCCGGGCGCATCATGGTCGGGCCCGGCCGCGCGGCCGAACTGCCGCGTGTCCTGGCCGGGCTCGGGTCCCGGGCGCTGGTGTGCACGGGCGCCGACCCGGCGCGTCACGCCGGGCTGCTGGCCGGCCTCGGGCTGCCCGCCGCGGTGTTCGCGGTGCCGGGCGAGCCGACGGTTGAGGTGGCCCGGGCCGCCGTCGCCGCCGCGCGCGAGCACGGAGCGGACGTGGTCGCCGCGATCGGCGGCGGCAGCGTCATCGACACCGGCAAGGCCGTGGCCATGCTGCTGGGCAACGGCGGCGACCCGCTGGACTACCTGGAGGTGGTCGGGTCGGGTCACCCCATCACCCGGCCCTCGGCGCCCTGCGTGGCGGTGCCCACCACCTCCGGCACCGGGGCCGAGGTGACCGCCAACGCGGTGCTCGCGGTGCCGGAGCACCGGCTCAAGGCCAGCCTGCGCAGCCCCCTGATGATCCCCCGGGTCGCGCTGGTCGATCCGCTGCTGACCCTGTCGTGCCCGCCGGCCGTGACCGCGGCCAGCGGCCTGGACGCGCTCACCCAGTGCCTGGAGCCGTTCGTCTCGGTCCGGGCCACGCCGCTGACCGACGGGCTGGCCCGCGAGGGCCTCCGCCGGGCGGGCGCGGCCCTGCGCACCGCCTACGCCGACGGGCAGGACGCGCGGGCGCGCGCGGACATGGCCCTGTGCAGCCTGCTCGGCGGGATGGCGCTGGCCAACGCGAAGCTGGGCGCCGTCCACGGCCTGGCCGGCGTCATCGGCGGGACCGCCGATGTGCCCCACGGAATGGCCTGCGCCGCGGTCCTGGCCCCGGTCATCGACGCGAACGTGCGGGCCCTGCGATCCGAGACGCCCGACCGCGGGGACCGCGCGCACCGCGCGCACCGCGCGGACCGCGCGCACCGCGCGGACCGCGCGCACCGCGCGGACCGCGCGGACCGCGCGCACCGCGACTCCCTCCACCGCTACGAAGAGGCGGCCTGCCTGCTAACCGGGAACCCGACCGCGTCCATCGAGGACGGCCTGGCCTGGATCCGCGAGACCCTCATCCTGCTCCGGGTACCCGGCCTGGCCGCCTTCGGCCTCGGTCCGCAGCACGCCGGCGACATCGCCGCCAAGGCCCTGACCTCGAGCAGCATGCAGGGTAACCCAGTCCCGTTGAGCCTCGACGAGCTCACCGTCATCCTGCTGCAGGCCCTGTAGATCACGGTCCCGGCCCGTGCGGAAGGATGAGGCCATGCCCCCCCCGTCACGACCGCGACGCCGGCGGCCCGGCCGACGTGCTGGCCGCGAAGGCCGCGCTGCGGCAGGAGGTGTGGTCCGCGATGCGCGCGGCGAAGGTGGCCAGGTTCCCCGGTGCCGAGGGCCGCATCCCGAACTTCACCGGCGCCGAGGCCGCCGCCGAAAGGCTCCGCGCCATGCCGGCCTGGCATGCGGCCGAGACCCTCAAGGCTAACCCCGATTCCGCGCAACTGCCGGTCCGCCAGCGCGCGCTCCAGGACGGCAAGACCGTGTACATGGCCGTGCCGCGGCTGGCCGAGCCCGAGCCGTTCTTCGCCCTCGATCCCGCGCACCTGAGCGATCCGCCGCGTAAGGCAGCCTCGATTGCTGGCGCGTCGCGCTCGGCCCGGCGGGTCACCCTGGCCGAGTTGCTCCCCGTCGACCTGGTCGTGATGGGCTGCGTCGCGGCCGCGGCAGACGGCGCGCGCCTGGGCAAGGGCGGTGGCTTCGCCGACCTGGAGTTCGCGCTGGCGACGGCGGCCGGCCTGATCGGCCCGCACACCACCGCGGTCACCACGGTCCACGAACTGCAGGTCCTGGAGCCCGGGACGATCCCGCTCACCAGCCACGACGTGCCCGTGGACTTCATCATCACCCCCGAGCGCATCATCGACTGCCGCTCCCGGCGCGGCCTCCGGCCCGCCTCCGGCATCCGGTGGGACGACCTGACCGAGGAGAAGATCGCCGCCATCCCGCTGCTCGCCGCCCAGCGTCCCCACTGAAGTTCTTTTACGCCGAACGAGCGATGGTTCCCCCCTCCGAGCCTGCCTGGGCATGCATCGACCTCAGCCACACGACGCCGGGCCCGGAAAGAACGGCGCAGGGGTAGGCGTCGTCGCGGCCGGAGATATCCCGGACCTGCGTGACCTGGATGGTGATCGTCGTGTCGAACATGCCGATGTGCCCCGGGTGGGCTCGCAGCGACTGGCCCGCGGTCAGTTCGCGCCTCACCACGTCGCCGGGTACCCCGACCCAGGCCCGTCCCGTCCCGCCGATCCGCCACAGCGCCAGCCGGCCGCCGTCTGGGGGCCCCGCCGCGAAGAGACCGCAGTCGGCGGTGACCTGCACACCGGGAGTGCCGGCCAGGAAGCTGGACTCGCGGACCAGGCAGCCCTCGTAGCCGGGGCCGACATTGACGCTGAGGATGCTGCCGGGAAGCTTCGAGGCGAACGCGACGACGCCGGGCTCACCGGTGGCCGTGTACAGGCAGAGCCGCGGCTCCTGCGGGCCCCGGCCGGCCGCCGCCATCTCGATGGAGTCGGTCATCCACGCGTACTGGCCGACCTCGGCCACGACGCTCTCGCCGGGATCAAGCGAGATCGACAGCACCGGCTGCGTCGCGCCGAGGAGTTGATCTCGCATGACCGCCCCTCCCCGCGCCGAATGGGTCCGGCGGGCCCGCCCCTGATCGCACGCCGGCGCTTCCGCCGCGGGCATGCGCCCGTGAGGTGATAATGCTCCCGCCACGCTCACCGCGCCCCCAGCATTAGATGCTTGAGCGCGGCGGGAGCATATGCGGCCTTTCTATACGTATGGGCGGGTGCGGCGAATCCCGCGGTTCATACATTCTGTTGATCCCTCTGGAAACACGAGTCCCAGAGCATCACTGAGGCTTCGGCTGACACGAATCCAGGCAGCGAATCGCTCGCGTGCTATAACATCCCGGGCCCTCAGCGCCCGGCTAGCCCGTTTTTCACGGCGTAACGGGCGGCGTCGACGCGGCCGCCGAGTCCGAGCTTGCGGTAGATGGTGGTCACGTGCCGCTCGACGGTCCCCGGGCTCAGGTAGAGGCGCGCGGCGATCTCCTTGTTGCTCAGGCCGTCGGCGAGCAACCGCAGCACTTCGGCCTGGCGGGAGGTGAGTTTGCCCGGGAGCCGGCCAGCCAGGTCGCCCTCGGTCTCCGCCAGGGCCGCGGCCACCTCGGCCATCAACCGCCGGTTCGCGATCTTGTGGGCCAGCGCCTCCGCCGTGCCGAGCTGCCGGGCCGCCTCGTCGGCCAGGCCGAGCCGGTAGCTGACGCGGCCCAACCCGATCATGGCCTCGACCGCGACGTGCGTGTGGCCGCCGGCCTGCGAGGCGGCCACCGCTTCGGCGTAGAGCCCGGCCGCCTGCTCCCAGTGCCGCTGCCCGGCCGCGAGATGGCCCTGATTGCAGAGCACGAGGCCGGTGAGCTGAGGCTGGCCGACCGCCAGCTGGGCAGCCTCGGTGATCGCCGCGCGCGCGGCCTGCCACCGGCCGACCCGGATCAGCACCTCGGCCAGGTTGATCAGGCCGATCGCGACCGAAAGCGGCTCCCCGAGCTGGCGCTTGATGACGAGGTTCTGCTCCAGCAGTTCCCTGGCCCGGTCGAGGTTCCCGTCGTCGAGCTCGACCAGGGCCATGTTGTTCATCGCCATGGCCAGCCTCGCCCGGTCGCCCGCGGCGGCCCGCAGGTCGAGCACGGTCTGGAAGCTGCGCCGAGCCTCGGCCAGCTCGCCCAGGTAACGCTGGGCCGATCCGAGCACGGTGGCCGCGAGGGCCAGGTCCTCGCCGCCCTCGAGCGGTTCGAAGATGCTCAGCGCCCGCCTGGCCAGGCGAACCGCCTCCGGGTAGTCGTCGTTCTCGACGGCCAGCACCGCGGCGGCGCACAGCGCTCGCCCGATCCGCCGGCCTTCCTCCGACTTCCGCACGGGGCGTTCGCCGGCCGCGGTGAGGAACTTGTCGAGCCAGGTCCGGCCCGCGGACAGCCGGCCACTGGTCAGCCACCAGCGCCACAGGGCCGCGCCGACCTCCAGGCCGAGATCGATCTCGCCGTTGTCCAGGGCCCACTGCAGCATCGCGCGCAGGTCATCCACGGATGACGCCAGCCGGAGGGCCCAGCGACGCGCATCCGGCCCGGCGAGGGAGGTCAGGCTCTGGGTGGCCACATCGGCGAAATGCATCGCGTGCCGGCTATGAGCCTGCGGTGCTTCGCCCGCCTCCTGCAGTCGTGCGGTCGCGAACTCACGGATGGCCTCGACCATGCTGAACCGGTTCTGCTCCAGGCTGCGGGTGACCACTAGCCAGGACGCCTCCACCAGCCCGCGGACGGCGCCTGCGGCCTCCTGCTCGCTGGCCCCGATCACCGCCCGGGCCTCGGCCAGGCCGAACGGCGTGGTGAACACGCTCAGCAGCCGCAGGGTTCGCTGCTGGCCGGGCTGGAGCAGATCGTAACTGGCGCGCAGCACATCGGCGAGCTTGCGGCTGCCCTGGGCCCAGGGCGGGTCGTAATCCAGCAGCGCGACCCGCTGCTGCAATATCTCGCGGACGGACAGCGTCCCGACCCAGCCTGCGATCAGCTCGATGGCCAGCGGCAGCCCGCCTAGCCTGCGGCAGAGCTCGCCGACCGCGTGCGGCGGCACGTCGGCCGCGGCGAACCCCGGCTGCCGGTCGCTGGCCCTGGCGATGAACAGCCGGACCGCATCCGAAGCCGCGATTTCGGGTGCGCCCGCGGCGACTGAGGGACAGTCGAGCGGGGGGACGGCCCAGGACACCTCGCCCGGCACCCCGAGCACGACCCGGCTGGTGACCACGATGCGCAGGCCCGGAGCCGAGGCGAGGAAGTCCCCGGCCAGGCCGGCCACCTCCTCGCGATAGTGTTCGGCGCCGTCGAGCAGCAGCAGCCAGGGCCGTCCCCCGAATTCGGCCAGCGCCGCGTCGCGCCAGGACACGCCTGGCCGTTCGCGCAGGCCCAGGCGCGAAGCGAGCACCGAGACCACCGGCCGGGGTGGCTGGATCGCATCGAGCGATACGAACGCCACGTCGGCATCCTGACCGCCCGTCGCCGCCCACTGCCGGGCGGCCTCGATGGCCAGGCGGGTCTTGCCGACCCCGCCGGGCCCGGTCAAGTTGATCAGCCGCGACCGCGTGAGCAACTCGGATAGCGCGGCCAGCTCACGCTCGCGGCCGACGAAGCTGGACAGCGCGATCGGCAGCCGGTCCGGCTGGCCCTCGGCCGGCCCGGGCCCGCCTGGCGGCTCCGGGCTGGCGGTCGCCGCCTCCAGCGTGGCCAGGGCCACGCTGGCGCGCGGCGCCGGACGCGATCGCCCGGATTCCCACCGGTTCACGGTCGCGAACGACACGCCGAGCCGGCGCGCCAGTTGCTCCTGGCTCAATCCGAGCCGGGTCCGGAGCATCCGGAGGCGCGCAGCGAGCGGAACCGCGTCCAGCGGCTCGCTGTTCACACCGGCAGCGTACGACGTGCACCATACGACGTGCACCGTAGTGCGCAAGGCGCAATCCGCTCGGCCTCACCCTGGCCGATGTCGATCCAGGTCGCCGCCCTGGGCCGGCGCTACGGCCGCAGGGTGCTGCTGCCGCGCAGCGCGCCGTTCTCGTCGAGGTCATCGAGCACGGGCGGCAGGCCTACCGTGAGCATCTTCCTCCGGACCGCGCCGAGCAGCTTGGCCAGGAGGAACCCGCCCGCGCCCGTGAAACCGGTGTGCTCGTAGGTGAACCGCGTGCCGCCAGCGTGCGGCTCGATCCGGTAGGTGACGTAGGTGGGCCGGCCGCCCTCGTCGCCGATCCACGAGTAGCGCAGCAGGGACGGCTCGCGGACCTCGAGGACCTCGCAGTCGACGACGCCGCGCCAGCCGGGACGCGGCCGGGCGACGAGCTGGAACCTGGTGCCGACCTCGGTGGAGAACCCGACGGGCCGGCCCCCCTGGCCCGTCGCGGTCCACAGCGGGACCAGCTCGGGATCGGTCACGGCGCGCCACACCTGGGCGGGCGGGTGCGGGTAGTCGCGCACGATGCGGATGTCGGTCATGGCAGCTCCTCGTTCTCGTTTACTGTCACTATAAAAATATAGTAGCAGAAATTTTTTAGCAACTGTACTAGACTGAAACCATGAGCACGCAGACGGTGGAGTGGACGGCCCGGTCCGGCCCGGGCGCGCCGGAGGAGGGGCTGCGCGAGCGCAAGAAGCGCCTGATGCGCCAGCGGCTGTCCGATACCGCCACGCGGATGTTCCTGGAACTCGGCTTCGATGACATGCGGGTATCGCAGGTCGCGCAGGCCTGCGGGGTGTCGGAGAAGACGGTCTTCAACTACTTCCCGACCAAGGAGGCGCTGGTCCTGGATCGCCTGGAGACCACGGTGGCCTCGCTGCGCACGGGCCTGGACCCGGAAAGCGAGCCCGGGATCCCGCCGGTCGAGGCCGCGCTGCGGATCCTGGACCGCGAGCTGACCGCCATGACGACCTGGCTAGCCGGCCAGGAAAACCCGGAGGAGGCCGCCCGGGCGATGCGGCGTTTCGGCGACCTGATCCGCGCCACGCCGTCGCTGCGCGCCTACCAGAGCGACATGATGGACCAGGCCGCCGGCGTGGCCGCCGAGATCCTGGCCGCGCGCACTGGGATGCGACCCGACGACCCGGAGCCGCAGATCGCGGCCAGGTCCCTGCTCGGGCTATGGCGCGTCCAGGCCGAGAGCCTGCGCAAGCACCTGGACGCCCCGCCCGCCCGGCTTCACGACCTGGTCACCGCCGACGTCCGCCGCGCCGCCCGCCTCCTCGACTCCGGCCTGCGCTCATTCGCCGCCCCCGGCGCGGAACAGGGCAGAACGACCGGCGGTCCGTAGCCCGGCAGCCGGGCTAGTCGGCTGGCCGCAGCGCCTTGGGCAATCCCTACCATCCCTGGAGCAGCCTGTGTGCCGTCGTGGCCCTCTTCGCCACCATGGCAGCGGTGATGATCTTTGTGCACGGGGTGGGTACCTCGGTGAAGCAGAGACGCTCCCGCCGGGAGCTGCCACCCCGGCCGGGACCGGGCGGTCGCGCCCTGGAAACCGAACGAGCCGTCGGCACCGGCCATGACCCGGTTCCTCCCGGCCCGCCCACCGATCAGACCCGCACCGACCTGCGGGCTCACCAGTCGCGTCGGCACGTTCCAGCCGGAGTTGGCCGGGTACCCCGTGGCATGAGGCCGGCGCCAGAGGGGACATGACGCCCATCACGTCGGCCCCCTGGCTGTCGGCCACTCGCCGGAATGGGGCTTGTGAGCCACAACCACCGATAGACGGGGTTTGTGGCTCACAAGCCCCAAACAAGGGCATCGAGGGCAGTGGCTAATGGTTCTTGTGAGACATATGGGGTGATTGCCGACCGGTATCGCCGGAATCTCACGCCGCGGCGAGCCGGCCGAACGCCTGGCCGGCCACGGAACGGGCCCAGCGCATCCGCGCCGCCGCGGTCTCGGGATGGTCGCCGAACTCCTGCGCGACGCGCTCCGCGCAGCCCAGGCAGCCGAACGCGCCGACGGCCGCGGCGATGGCCTGGCGGATCTGCCCGGCGCTGAGCTCGTCGGAACGCTGGAGCGCCGACACGAACAGGGCGTCGGCCTCGAAGGCGGGGGTGGTGAGGTGGTGCGCTGCTGGCCGCATCGGAAGCCTCCCTGCGGTCGGCAAAGAATTCCGATACCACGAGCTTGCCCCGGCCAGGCCGGCGATCCAATGGTGCGGCCTACACTCTTCGGGGTGGGGCTGACCCCCCTACGCCCCGGGATCCAGCCCCCACCACGTCAGGAGTCGAAGCCCATCCCGGCCGCGTCCAGGGCCCGCAGCCACAGGTTCCTGCGGCCGTCGTGGCGATCGGCGCGGGCCAGCGACCAGCGCGTCGCCTGCACGCCCAGGTACGCGAGCGGCTCGGGCGGGAAGGGCACCGGCTTGCTGCGCACCATCGCCAGCTGCGTCAGCTCGGTCGGCGAGCCGCCGAGCAGGTCGAGCATGACCCGGGCGCCGAACCTGCTCGCGCCGACCCCGAGCCCGGTGTAGCCGAGTGCGTACGCGACCCGGCCGCGGTGCGCGGTCCCGAAGAACGCGCAGAACCGGCTGCAGGTGTCGATCGCGCCGCCCCAGCGGTGGCTGAACCCGATCCCTTCCAGCTGCGGGAACGTGGTGAAGAAGTGGTCCGCGAGCCTGGTGAAGGTGGCGGGGCGCTGATCGTAGGCCGTCCGCAGGCCCCGGCCGAAGTGGTAGACGGCGTCGTAACCGCCCCACAGGATCCGGTTGTCCGGGGTGAGCCGGTAGTAGTGGAACTGGTTGCCCGAGTCGCCGATGCCCTGCCGGTTCCGCCACCCGACCGCGGCCCGCTGCGCCGCGCTGAGCGGCTCGGTCACGAGCACGTAGTCCCAGACCGGCACCGTGTAGGGCCGGAGCCGGCGCACCAGCGCCGGGAACGCGCTGGTCCCGAGCGCGACCCGCCCCGCCCGCAGCACGCCGTCCCGCAACCGCACCGAAACCCCGGATGCGTCGCTCGCCAGCCCGGTGGCGGGCGTGTGCTCGAACACGCGGACGCCGAGCCGCTCGCAGGCGGCGGCCAGGCCCCAGGCTAGCCGACCCGGGTGGACCAGCGCGCTGCCCGCCTTGTCCCAGACGCCCGCCAGGTAGGTGGGGGAGTCCACCTCACCCCGCATCGCCGAGACGTCGAGGAAGGTAAGGCCATCGGCTGACGCCGCCGCGCGGAGCTCGTCCACCTGATACTCCGAGGTGGCCACGCCGAGGGAGCCGGTCCGCTCGAAGTCACAGTCGATCCCGTGCCGAGACAGCGACGCCTCGATCGCCTCGAGGTTCTCCACCCCGAGGCGCTGCAGCGTGCCGAACTCCGCCGGGAACCGCTCCCGCCCGTTGGCGGCGCCGTGGGTGAGGCTGGCCTCGCAGAACCCCCCGTTGCGACCGCTCGCCGCCCAGCCCACCTGCCGTCCCTCGAGGAGCACGACCGTTCGTTCGGGATTAGCTTCCTTCGCCAGCAGGGCGGTCCACAGCCCGCTGAAGCCGCCGCCGATGACGGCGAGGTCGCAGGCCACCTCGCCGCGCAGCGGAGCCCGGGCGGGCGGCGCGTCCGGCCGGTCCAGCCAGAACGGCTTCGGCTCCGCGGCGAGGACCAGCCGGGCTAGATCCACTACCCGCAGACCGCGGCGAACGCGTCCTCCAGGATCGACAGCCCCTCGTCGAGCAGATCTTCGCCGATCACGAGCGGCGGCAGGAAGCGGATCACGTTGCCGAACGTCCCGGTGGTCAGCGTGACCAGCCCGGCCTGGTGGCAGGCCTTCGAGACGGCCGCGGTGAGGGCCGGCTCGGGGTCCAGCGTCCCCGGCGTGGTCAGCTCGATGGCGAGCATCGCGCCGCGCCCGCGCACCTCCGCGATCACCGGGTACGTCTCCGCGAGCTTGTGCAGCCGGGGCAGCATGACCTCGCCGATCCGCCGCGCGCGCCCCGCAAGGTCCTCGGCCGCCATGGTCTCGATCGCGCCCAGCGCCGCCGCGCAGGCCACCGGGTTCCCGCCGTAGGTCCCGCCCAGGCCGCCCGCGTGCACCGAGTCCATGATCTCGGCGCGCCCGGTCACCCCGGCCAGCGGCAGCCCGCCCGCGATGCCCTTCGCCGTGGTGATCAGGTCGGGGACGACGCCCTCGTGCTCGCAGGCGAACCAGTCGCCGGTCCGGCAGAACCCGGTCTGGATCTCGTCGGCGATGAACACGATCCCGTGCTCGCGGCAGAACTCCGCCAGCCCGCCCAGGAACCCGTCGGGCGGCACGACGAACCCGCCCTCGCCCTGGATCGGCTCGATGATGACCGCGGCCACGTTGTCCTCGCCGACCTGCGTGTGGATCAGCGACTTGATCATGGGGAGGGCGTTCTCGCGGCAGGCCTCTGGACCGCCCGGCCAGCGCAGCGGGTAGGCCATCGGCATCCGGTAGATCTCGCCCGCGAACGGCCCGAACTTGTCCTTGTACGGCATGTTCTTCGCGGTCAGCGCCATGGTGAGGTTGGTGCGCCCGTGGTAGCCGTGGTCGAACGCGACGACGGCCTGCCGCCGCGTGGCGTGCCTGGCGATCTTCACCGCGTTCTCGACCGCCTCCGCGCCGGAGTTGAACAGCGCGGAGCGCTTCTCGTACTCACCCGGCGTGCGCCGGCCCAGTTCCTCGCAGACCTCCACGTAGCCCTCGTACGGGGTCACCATGAAGCAGGTGTGCGTGAACCTGGCCGCCTGGTCGGCCACCCGCGCGGCCACGCGCGGGGCGGCGTTGCCCACTGAGACCACCGCGATCCCGGCGCCGAAGTCGATGAGGGAGTTGCCGTCGGCGTCCACGATCACGCCGCCGCC
>Ga0187815_10000940_pt1 | contig 13949 bp, 17 predicted proteins | sample NC_S_5_FD_132962 | JGI IMG/M metagenome (GOLD analysis project Ga0187815, IMG submission 132962) | Wetland sediment microbial communities from Neuse River Estuary, North Carolina, USA - ASW-S_5 | ecosystem: Environmental > Aquatic > Freshwater > Wetlands > Sediment | place: USA: North Carolina...
GACTTGCAACACACGGCCGGTCCATACAAATGGGTCATGCTTTATCGGTATTTCTTGGCGTCTTTCCATTCTATCAAGTGCTATAAATGTGCGCGCGACAAAGGAGACACGTGATGCCTGTGATTTCTGGCTTTGGCGTGCTTGCGGGACTTCCGTGGGAGCACATCAATGATAAAATTGAACGTCGCGTCCTTGCAGGCGAGCAGGGAATGATCGTGTGGTGGAAGATCAAGGCGGGCGCACGTGCCGCTCCGCATAGGCACCCTCACGAGCAGATTGTCTGGATGCTTAAGGGGCGGATGGACTTTCGGATCGGGAACGAGCAGCGCTCGATGAGCGCAGGCGATGTAGCAGTTATTCCCGGTGACATCGAGCACGAAGGTTTCTTCCCTGAAGACACAGAGGTCGTCGACGTCTTCTCACCGCCACGTGAGGACTTCTTGGCTGGGGGCACACCCTCTTACATGCGTACACCGTGAAGTCCTATATCGGTTAGGTGACGTGCAGTTGGACAAATGGAAATGAGTGCTGATCCAAAACGTAAACCGGGTCAAAGAGATCGCATTGCAGCCGAGCGCGCGCGGCAGCACCAAGAAGAGGCGCTCGACGACGCTCTCAAGAACACCTTTCCGGCATCTGACCCAATTTCAATTGAACAACCCGCTCCATCTGCCGCGGATCCCGACTGAACCCTGACGGCGAATGCCTCAAATCACAGCAAGTGCTTGGCTATTCATTCCGAGCAGCAAGTCACAAAACAAGCGCACAGTAAGCAATCACTTGATAGGTGAATTGGCTCTGCGGCAAAATCGGTGGCATGCTCCTGGGCAGCCGAAGTCGACTGATGCTTGCAGCACTCGTTTTTGCCCTCGGCTGGGCTTCCGGCGCAGCCATGCATCGCGCCGGATTACTGTCTCTTTCGGCCCTTTGCCTGGCAATCGGATCCGTCGCGCTCGCCTATTTTGGTTGGGAGTACCACAGAGCTTGGCGTCTGCGTCCTTCGAGCTCTGATCGCAAGAGGTCAATCACAGTCAGAAACTGGTCCGGCCTGGCTGTGAACGGCTTGATGATTAGACCAGAATACATCACAGCGGGCGTGGTGTTGCTGTTCTGCGCACTTGGCATGTACAAGTATTTTCAAGTCAGCCCGTCGTCCTCCATGCCGCTTGCGCAATCCCCGCCTGCCGTAGTGCTGCCTGAGGCTAGACCGCTTCAGTAATGATCGAGGAATGAGAACGCCAACACTGTTACCCTGACTTTCCCTTTCAACCTAAACACCAACCCCGCCGATGACTGATCGCGCTCCTGCTGTTGAGATCCCCACACGCTTGAGCGAACGTGGATCAATGACTCATCTGCTGTGGTTTTTTGCTCTCGTCTACGTCGTGGAGGGTCTCGGCCAGATCGGCGGATTAATCTCGCAGCCGCTCAACTACTATCTAAAACAAGTGCAGGGTTGGACACCGCTGCAAATCACCGCCTATCTGACGCTCTTTAATCTTCCATGGATCATAAAGCCGCTTTACGGACTTGTGTCCGATTTCATTCCGCTCTTCGGCTATCGTCGTAAAAGCTATCTTCTTATCGCCAATGCCGCCGCCACCTGCGGCTTTCTCTTGGTGACCCAGCTCACCGTGCCGGACCGGCTGGTCTTCGCGCTGATGCTCACCGCCTATGCGATGGCCATCTCGAGTACTTTGTGTGGAGCAGTGTTGGTCGAAAATGGTCAGCGTCTCAAAGAGAGTGGGACGTTCATCAACCAGCAGTGGCTCTGGTACAACGTTGCGGCGATGACAGCCGCGATCGTTGGTGGTCAGCTCGTCCAGAACCTTGCGCCAACGAGCGCCTTGCATAGCGCGGCGGCCTTGGTCAGCTGCGCTCCCTTGCTTGTGATCTTTGGGACTGTGTTTCTCATCCCCGAGAAAAAAGCTCGAATGAATATTCAGGGCATGAAACATACGTTCGAAGGACTGTCGAGCACGTTTCGGCGACGCCACCTATGGATCATCGCGGCTTTTATATTTCTCTATTATTTTAGTCCGGGATTGAGCACGCCCCTCTACTTCATCATGACTGATGATCTGAAATTCTCACAAGCCTATATCGGTTTTTTGGGATCACTCGCCGGGGCCGGTTGGGTCGCCGGTGCTTTCTTGCATCGGTGGTACTTGAAAAAATTGACTCTCAAAAAGTTGCTGAACTTGAGCATTGCGATCGGGACATTGGCCAGCTTGGGATTCTTGTTTTTCTGGAATGAGGCAACGGCGGCAGTTATTAGCTTTTCCTCCGGTCTTGCAGCAATGATTGCTACTGTGGCCACGCTAACACTCGCCGCCGATTATTGCCCGCGTCGCGCAGAAGGATTTGCCTTCGCAGTTTTGATGTCGATCATCAATCTTGCAACCGCGCTGGCCGACAATCTCGGCTCCTATCTCTTTACGGATGTCTTTCATCGCAATCTCTCGCCGCTTGTCGTGTTGTCTGCAGCGTTTACGGCATTTGCTTTCGTGCTGGTGCCGCTATTGCATCTTGGCGAAAAGCGCCAAGGCGATCCCGCGGCAGTTGGAGCCATTGCTCCTCCTCCTCCGCCGGACACGCGATAATTCGGCTGACATTTTTTCGGCGGGCAGTGCCCTGCGCCGGCTGGACCGTACCACATCATGGAAGGAACCGTGTTGTGCATCACAGCAAACTTGGACTACCGATGTCCAGATTGGGTCAAAAGCGGACGTGACGCTCTTAAATTTCGATGTCCGCTTTACCTCTCAAAGCGGACATCAAAAGCGGACGTCATATGACGTGAGCGCTACGTCACGCACCGTCATGGATTGAGCGTGGCCGCATTTCAATGACGTTCGTTGGGGGTTCAGGAGGGCGTGGTGGCGCCTCGGGTTGTGGCGGAGACGGATCCATAGTTTGCATCCCGCCCTCAACCGGCGGCTGATAGGGCCGATGTTCGTGGCCACACTTGCTGCAAATGCCAACGAGCGTATCTACAATTTCGATCTTCACTTCCGGGATTTGTGGCACAGGGGGCGGCAATAATTCGGAAATAGCCCGCGTGATCGCAAGCAATGCGTCGGCATCTGTGTTCCGGCCAGCGACTAAGTTTTCCAGCATCGTTTGATGCTGAAGCTTCAATGCCGCAAGCATCACTACACGATCGGCATCAACCGACAGACCAAGCACGGCGGCAGCTTCGGCTTTCAGTTCCTCAAGGCGGCTGTAGCGCGCTTCGGTCAGGGCGTAGCCCCATGCTTGGCGCGTCGATAGCTGTCTAGGGACGGCGGCGGCGGCGGTTCTGGTAACCGATCTAAAGCCAGTGCAGTACGCAGCCGGCGCACAGCGCGTTCATGCTGATTAAGGACGGCGTGATCGATCGGCTCATGCCTTAACAGGCAGCCGCGCAGCTCTTCGGCAACCGCCTCGTGTTCGGCCAGCTTTACAATGTCGGTGTGAACTACGGGATCGCAGGCGAGGCCGCCCAGCCGCCTGCTATAGCCGGCGACGAGCTGTTTAACGCGCCGCGCCGTCTTGGTTCGTCCGTCAACGCGCTTGTTTCGACGACCGGCTGGCGCACAATCGACACCGTATCGAGGCGGTACCGCTGCAGTATCTAAAGGCATTATTTGGCCGTCCGACGTTGACCTAACGTTGACGCGAACTGCGTTCAACGCCATAAAGCTATACCTCATAGATATTTAGCGCAATAGGGTATGCGGTATAGATAACCGCTATGGCCTGATTAAGCGAGTATTAGGGCCGATAAAAAATGGCGCCTCTGAACGTTCCAGCCGCAGCTTCTCTTGTGCCCCTTCCGGTGTCGGCATTGAGCCGTCGACGATCATGCGTTTGGCGAGTCGGATAGCTGTCTGCACGTCCCTGTTCTCTCCCACGATATGTTCAACGTGTGCGAGGCAGTGGCCGGCGGCGTCCTGAACGCACCAGGCTTGCCGATCGTGCGACCACTCGACCTCGGACCACATCTGCCCGTCGATCATGAGGTGGTAGGTTTCGGCATTGCGACGCCGGACCTCGATCACCCCGTAGCGTCTCTTGTCTGTCATCATTTTCGTCGTCTCCTCTCTTTGTCCCCTCTACCCGCCTTTTTACCTGCTACACCGCTACAAATGCCCATTTCATCGGCGTTTCTTGCACTTTTTTACCCGCTACACCTTTTCCCGCTGTAGCACCTAAAAAACGCAAGTTGTCCCACAGCCACGCGGGTTTGTAGCACTGTAGCGGGTAAAAACGCCCCTAACGGTACCTTTCCCAGGCGTCCTCAAACTGCGTCCTCAAGTAACCGCGTATTACAGCGCCGCTTGGCAGCCGGATTGATTGCGGGGTGATACCGAACGGTTTCAGGACCCGCGCCAGTTGCGCCTGCGTGATTGGCTTGCCGTTCCTCCACTCAGCCCAAGGGCTATCGAGGTAGGTGGCGAACTGGGCGGCAAGATCAGAGGAGCTAATGCGTTCCAGCGGTTCCAGTGGGCGATCGTCGGCGTCCTTCGGATAGAAGATCGACTTGGCGTCCGTAAGCGCCCGGGTGTTGATCGTCTTACTGTCGGACGACCCTTCGATCTTCAAGGCGGCAGCGCGCGCCTTGTCGCCCCACTCCTCTGCGCCAGAACACAGATCCGCGATCGAGAACAACAGGCGCCAGTTGTCCGCCCGGCGATTATCGAAGTTGTCCGGCATGGACACTTCGACGTTGAGGGCGTCGGCATTGTCCATTGCCCACCGGCGCAGACGGCAACGGAGATTGCCTAGATCGGCGTCGTCCTGGTGGGCGAAGCGCTCGATCGTCTCGTCTGCCAGACGCCGGCGCAGTTCTATGCCAATGCAGCGCCCAAGCGTTGCCGGCGGAAGCTTCTTGCCGATCATGCCGATCGCCTTCGGTGCGAACGTCGAGAACATTCCAGGCCGGTGATCGTCGGTGACGCAACGAAGGACGCCCTGGCCGCGGACGTGTCCGCTATTGACCACACTACGCAACTCGGCCTTGTCGTCGTCGACGGAACTCAGGACGGTGTCGAACTCGTCGATAACGAAGGACGGCTTCCACAACTGGATTGCGCGATAGAGCGCCGCCTTGCTGATCTCGACACTCGCGATTGCCCGCGGTGTCAAATAGGAGACGATAGAAAGCGTCGTCGTCTTCCCGCTTTCTGGTTCGGCGGAAGTGACCAGTAGCAACGGACTATGAACTGCCGCGTCCTCGTGAACCCACGAGAACACGACCCACAACGCGATCACCAAAGCGTCGTCGGACGAACAGACGAGATGCCGTAGGATCTTCTTGATAATGTCTCTGATCAGCGCGTCGCCGTCGGCCGGATCGGGCCACGGTTCAACGTGCCAGTGCCCATACAGCGGCGCCGCTTCACGACGGCGCTTCAGTTCGGCGTCGATATCAGTTTTACCGACGCGCAGGTCCTTGGCGACCTCGTCGCGCTGGCGACGATAGGCAAGGCCAGGTTCCAACTTTTCCAGCGCCGCCAAAAGCTCGTCTTCGCGCTTCTCGGCGTCTTCCCTCTCGTCGGCGGCGTGCTTGTCGATCTCCTCAGTGGAAAGCGGCTTCCAGTCTGGCGCCGCCTCTAATACAGCGTCCAGCTGTTCACGCGTGCCGCCGGCTTTCGCCCAGTCAATAACGTCGTCCTTGGCTTTGGCGTCAGATAAGGCGAGGACACGAATCCGCTTGGCAATACCGGATAGCGAAGAACCGACGACGTTGACGTGTTCCCAACCGACGCCGTCGTTATCAGGAAGAAGGACGACATCGGCGCCGTGTAAGAACGCACTATGTTCCGGCTTCCACTTCTTGGCGCCGCCGGCGCAGCATGTAGCGGCGACGTTCCACGACCACAGTAGATCGGCCTTCGCCTCGCCTTCGACAATTAGAACTGGTTGACCGGTGGCGATCGCCTCTAGCACTTGCGGCGCCGGTACGGCACCACTGGGACGCCGGTGACATTAGGCAGCCACTTTGCCAGGGTGATCGGGATCGCGATCGACGGCGGAGGCGACGCTGCCGTTTTGATCCAGATACTCGAAGGTAGCGACGACGACCTTCTTCGCTCTATCAGTCGCGCCTTTACCATTGGCTTTGCCATTAGCTTTCGGCAGCGGACCGGCCAGCGTAGTGCATGCGGCATTGAAGTCGACGCCGTCGAGGTGTTCGACCAGTTCTATTACGTCGCCGGCGGCGCCGCAGCCGCGACAATTAAAGACCTGCTTCTTGATATTGATAGCGAACCGATCGTCGCCACCGCACTTCGGACATGCACCGACGCGTTCGAGGCCTTCGCGCCGCAGCTTTACACCGCGGCGCTCGATCTCGCGTTCGATGGGTACAGTACGGGCGCGCTGTACCCAATCTTGGTGTTCGTTGCCCCTCATGGCACGAACGGGATCTCGTCGTCGAAGTCGACGGCCGGCTTTTTTTGATCCGTGGCCTTGTTGGCCTTGTTGGCCTTGTCGGCCTTGTCGGCCTTACCGTCCTTCAGCGGCGGCGATATCGGCTCAATTAGAACGGCTTCGTGATCAGATCCTTGATATTCGATCATACCGAGGAACATGCGGATCATTTTGCCAATCCACAGATCACTCTCGTTGCCATAGGCGCGAACCAACGTCTTGCGGTTGGTTGCGTTCAGCGAGAGAACGTCACCACTCTCGAAGACAACGTTTGGCTTGTCGTATTTGCCGTCTTTCACGACCGCGATCTGATCTTCGATCGGACCGTCCTTAACGTCCTCGACTTTGACGAAGTGTTCGCTGCTATATTTTCTCATATCCGTTGTCCTGTCCTTTATGGCGCGCGTGTCTGATCTCCCGGCGCCGTGCGCCAGACGGTGACGAGAGAAGGTGAGAGGAAGATTCGCCGCCAGATCGTGCGGCCGTCGGTGCGTCGCACCACGCGCCAGATGGCGCCGTCGTAGTAAGGCGGACACGCTTGACCGTCCGGCAAATCTGCGGTGACGGCGCGCTCGATGTGTAGTGGGTTGTCGACGGATTCGGCTTGGTGTACGGGTGTGGCCACGGATTGATTCCTTTGGAACGGGGCTTTCCGGGAAATTCGACGCCGTGGGTTCGGGAAAACCCACGGCGTCTTGCTGTTCATGCGGCGCGTACTGGCTCGATCTCGCGGCTTCGCAGCCACGCGGCGATCTGTTCGTCGCGGTAATAAAAGCGGCGGGCGACCTCGACGTACGCCGGCCCCTCCCCCAGTTGCCGCCATTTGCGCAACAGGCGCAGCGAGACACCTAGGTCCGAGGCCGTCCGATCCTCCGATCGGTAGCCGTCAAGGATGCTCGGCTTAACATTGGATTGTTGTTTGGAAGGCATCGCGTTCTCCCTTGTGCAGCTAAATGCTGATAAGGGACGCGACGTGCCGCGCGCGAGCGATTTATTTCATGCCCCGAAATAAATCTGGGTAGCGACGGCGAAATTGATCTTCGAAGCGGCGCATAGTTTGTTCGAGACCCTTCTCCATCTTCCTGAGGTCGCGGCGACCTCGCTCTACCCTTGACTCTAAAGTGCCGCGACCGGGTATAACCCCGTCCCGAACTAATTGCTTGATTATCTCAATGCGGTCTTTTCCCTGTGCTTCAAATAGGTGCCCGAGCATTCCTATAGTGAAGCGATTTTTGTATGGCTTTGGTCCGCGCCGCCGGCTCCCTTCCCTGAGTGCGTCGTCGATCCAGCGGATCAACTCTTCGCGGCTGCCAGCAGCAGCGTAGAGCCGATGCAACCTCCTTAAATCGGCTACTGTGGGCCGACGGGATTTCATGACCGCTGGCCACGGATCTGCCGGACCTCGGCACTCGGCTTGCCGGCGCCGGTGATCACAGTGGTGATCTTCTCGGCTGCCTCACGCAGCGGATCGTCGGCCAAATGCGCGTAACGCTGTGTCGTCCTCGGCTGCGTGTGGCCTAACAAACGGCCGATGATCGGAAGGCTTAGACCGCCGCCGGCGCCGATAGACGCGAAACTGTGTCTTAAATCGTAAAGGCGCGCGTCATTGCCGAGACCGGTCCGCTTGCGAACGAAGTCCCAGACGCGCCACAGCACCGTTAGATGCGCTCCCGGCTTGTCGCCGGGAAACACCCACTGACCCTTCCGTTTCTTCCGCAGCCGATCGATCAGTTCGATTGCCGCCGGAGACAACGGCAGCTTATGCGTCTTGCGCTGTTTAACGTGGGCGGACGGCTTTACCCAATAGCCGGGTTCTCGATCGAACTCTTCCCAACGCGCCTTCATAGCCTCGGAAGGCCTGGCGCCGGTCAGCATGATGAGGCGAACGCAGTCGGCGGCACCGCCGGAATACTTAGCCAGCGCGTCGCTGATCGCTGTCAGTTCGGATTGTGAGAAGAACCGTTCCTTAGCCTCTTCGTGGTTCTTTTGAATACCCTTGCACGGGTTACCTTGCGTCGCATTGCGCCATGGTAGCGTCTCGCCGGCCTTCGGCACCAGCGACAGTGAGAACATCTTGCTGGCCACGGCCAAGATTCTATTGGCGCGGACCGGTCGTCCCGATTCGGTGATCCGGCGGTGCAGGTCGGCGATATCGCCGCCGTGTATGGCGGCGACCTTGGTATGCCGGCCAAGTTTGTCGCCGACCTCAGCCAGCATCTTCTTCTCGTCGTTGGCGCGCAGTCCGACGAGAGTTTTCGTCGGCAAGTGATCTTCGACGTACCGGTCGATCAGGTCTTGAATGGTAGGCGCCGTCCGGCGCGCGCACTTGTCGCCGGCGGGATCAATCCCCCGGTCGATCTGCTTGCGTAGCGCCTTGGCTTCCTCGCGTGCAGCTTCGGTGGACCAGCGCGGGAACGGACCGATGGTGTAGCGCCGCTGCCGGCCGTCGAGGCGGTAGTCGATGAAGAACGATTTGCCCCCGCCGGGATACGATCTGACGCCGAAGCCTGTAGTCTTCGGATCGTCGTCCCACCACATTTCGGTACCGGTGAGCTTGGCTACGAACTTGTTCGTCAGCCGCACCGGATGCTTCGGCTTATCCCTCATGTCGGAATCCCCCGCGTCAACTGTCCGTCAACGTCGCCGCATATTGCGACGTGCCACACAGTGCCGTGAGATACCGCTTATGGCAACAAGAAACCGCTAAATGACGGGGATAAATTCGCGCCGTTGGTGAAAGTGCGTCAACATCAACGGCTTGCTCAAGAGACAAAGGGCGGAATCATAATCCGTGTGTCGGCGGTTCGAATCCGTCCTCCGCTACCATCTTCCTCACTCAAACGTGCGACCTCGCCAGCGTGCGAACGCGCGTATGCAATCACTCAATGTATAAGGCCGTCAGCTGACGTGCGGACCGCGCATGAGCTTCAATACCGACTCGATGTGGCGCCACGTTTGCGCGTCCTCGGCCTGACCCTTTTCCTCATAGCGGCAGGCCCTTTGCGCAGCGGTGACGACGGCTTTGTCGCCATAGGCCTCAAGGAGTTGCCGCGCATAGTCATGAATCTCAATTTCGCCCATCCTCATACATTGTCCTCATGTATTGGAACCCTGATCGGCATCACATCGGATGCTAATTCAGGCGGGGTTCAAAAGTTTCCGGCGTCGCATCGGCATTGTCTTCGCCACAACGCGCTGCCGTCATTCCGGATCGCCACGAAGTGGCGAGTCCGGAATCCATAACCGCGGCGCAGGGACTAAGGATTCCGGGTTCGCGGGCAAGTGCCCGCGCCCCGGAATGGCGAGGACGACAGCCTCGTAAAGCCGCGCCCCGTCACCCGCCGAGGCTGTCTGGCTCCGGAACTTCTTCCATGACGCCGGTATTGAGCGGGCCCCGCTCCTCGGACGGCAATCTGGTCCGCAGCGGCGGGGCGTGTTCGCCGCGCCAGCGCATCCGCGTCAGCGCCGCTTCCGCCTCGGTGACGAGCTTGTGCATGATCTCGTTGACCGAGAGGATCTCCTTGATGCCGCCCGCGGTCTGACCGGCCATCAACAGGCACTCGTGCTGCCGCCCGGCCTGGGTGGTCGAGACGATCTGGCCGCGCAGACGATCGCGCTCGCGGCACGCCTCGTCACGTTTGCCGCTCCATTGCGTCAAAAACTCCGTCGGCAGCGAGCGCAGCACGGTCTTGAACCCGGCGGTGCCCGGCAATGGCGTGATGTCGTTGAGCACCTCGGCCTTCATCGCGTGCTCCGACTTGGCGTCGACGATCGCCTGCTTCCATTCCTGCGGCGCCGGAGCCTCCTTCGAGGCGATAAAGCGGGTGCCGAGATTGACGCCGGCGGCGCCGAGCATGAGCGCTGCGGCAATGCCGCGGCCATCAAAGATACCGCCCGAGGCGATGACCGGAATTGGCGACACCGCATCGACCACTTGCGGCACCAGAGTCATCGTACTGACCTCGCCGCAATAGCCTCCGGACTCGCTGCCCTGCGCGCTGATCACATCGGCGCCGCGCTCGGCGGCTTGCAAGGCCTGATCCACCGTCGTCACTTGCACCATCACCCGCGCGCCGGCGTCGTGTGCTTGCCGCACCAGATCGCCCGGGTCGGCCAGCGTGAATGAAATGACCGCCGGACGGGCTTGCAGCGTGTAGCGATACGCTTCGGCATCGAGCGTCTGCGGGATGTGATTGATGGCGAAAGGCCGCTGCGTAAGCCTTTGCACCATGTCGATATCGCGCTTGATGGCCACGAAGCTGCGGAACAGCGTGCCGATGCCCCCCAACCCGCCGGCATTGGAAACCGCCGCCGCGAGCTCGGCCGAGGTGCAGGTGCCCATCGGCGCCAGAATGATCGGCACCTCGATGCCGAACAAAGAGCAAAGCGGGGTCGTCAGCATGGTGTCGTCTCCACACTCGGCACGCGCCACCACGAGCAATCGGGCGGCGTCGAGACACCTTCAGCTACTGAGGCATCATAATACGGTTAATTATCGGCTGGCAGCCTGTTTTCTGCTTGGCTTGGATGCATGGTGGGAACGCCGGCGCCCGCCCCGATGTTCTCACCGCATGCGCTACGGATCAGCGCGTGCGTTTCTCAGTTCAAGGACGTTTGCCATGACCCAAAGAGCCATGACCCAAAGAGCCATGACCCAAAGGTTTAAAATCGGCGATCATGTAAGGTGGAATTCGGAGGCCGGCCGGGTCACGGGCAAAATCGTGCGCGTGCACACCAAAGATGTGGATTATAAAGGCTACATCCATCACGCGAGCAAAGACGAGCCGCAATACGAAATCAAAAGCGATAAAACCGCTCACATCGCTCTGCATAAAGGTAGGGTGTTGCGGCGTCTCCGCTAGAGCGGCGCTAAAGCATGATCCCGAAAAGTGGACATCGGTTTTCGGAAAAGATCATGCACAGATAACACGCTAAAGCGAAATACCGAATCAACCTAAATCATTTCGCTTTAGCGCGCGGCAGCTTTGGCGGCACTCAGCGTTTATCGTCGTCTGTGCCGCGCTTGCTGAAAAATACGTGGTAAAAGACGGCGTCCCAGGCGTTGTGAATGCCGATGAAGAGCAACAGCAATGCCGCGGCGCCCACCCCAAACAAGCTCTCGCGCGTGTGAGAAGGTGCAGCGAGTGCCGACAGCGCCAGTATCGCGTATGCCGCCACCGGCAGCACAACATGAAACAACCAGTCCTCGAATTCCGGTTCGTACACTCCTTGCGCCCGCATGCGCCGGATGATGTTGAGGGCATAGATCAGTCCGCATAATCCAATGACAGCCCAAAGGACGGCGGGGACGGTGATCGCTTGCCACGGGGCGCGAATAAGCGCCGACAACAGCAAAGCGGCGCCGAAATGAACGATTGTCGGCGTGCCAAAGGCGGCGCTGGCTTCCGGCGCAGCCATCGTCGGCCTTTGCGCAATAAGCGTGATGACGACGAACTGCAATCCGATCAGCGCGCCCGCGGCCGAGCCGACGATGACGTAGAAGCTGTCCCATGCGGTGAGCTCTGACATGTCGTCACCCGATTGATCGATCCCGAGATGCGGCTAGGACCGCATGTGCTGATCGCGTTCAATTCTTCACCGCGCAATCGCGCAGGATCTCCGGCTTGAAAGCGAGACCGTGGCCGGGCCGCTCTGGCGCGGTGATTACTCCGTTCACCACCGGCACCGGCTCGACCCAGATATCGTCGGCGAGCCCCATGTCTTCGATCCACAGCCCGTTCGGAATCGAGGCGAGGAGTTGCACGTTAAGTTCCGGAAACAGATGCGGCGCGATGGTCATGCCCCAGGTGTCGGCGACGGTCGCGATCTTGCGCAATTCGGTCAATCCGCCGCGCATGGGATCGGGTTGCAGGATCGGCAGCCGCGGATTTTCGAAAAACGGCTTGAGATCAAAACGCGTGAAATGCGTCTCGCCGCCGACCACGCGCAAATCGAGCGTCTCGGCAATGCGTAAGTAGCCGGCAAAGTCGTCGGGCACGACCGGCTCTTCCAGCCAATAGACATTATAGTCTTCGAATTTTCGGCCCATCTGGATCGCGACGTCGGCGGTCCAGCCCATATTGACGTCGATCATGATGTCGATGTCGGGCCCGACCGCCGCGCGCATGCGCGCGACATTGCCGAGATCGGTGGCAAGGTCTGCGGTGTGCGCGACCTGCATCTTGATCGCTTTGTAACCGCGCTCCTTGTAGTGCAGCGCTTTCGCGATCATGCCGTCGCCGCCGCTGCCGCGAAAGCAGCCGCTGCCGTAGGCCGGCAGTTGCGCGCGGTAATGTCCCCACAGCCGGTGCAGCGGCAGCTTGGCGGCTTTGCCCAGCACGTCCCACAGCGCGATGTCGAGAACCGACATCGCCATCACCGCGATGCCGGCGCGGCCATAGGTGACGGTGGTGCGCCACAGGTCCTGCCAGATCGCTTCGACCGCGCTCGCGTCTTTGCCGAGTACGCGCGGGATCACGCATTCATCCAGACAAGTGGCGATCGTGCGCATGCCCGGGCGAAAAAGAAAGAGATAGCCCACGCCGGCAAGGCCGCCGCGCGTCTCGACGTCGAGCACCAAAAACTCGCGCATTGGCCCGAAGGCATGGCCTTTAAGCCACGGCGTCTGCGGCCACGGCACGCGCAGCATGGTGGTGCGAATGGCCGTGATGGTCGTGTCCGTCATGTGACGCGCGCTCGCCTTGTCCTGTGATGAGCAGCAATGCTGCGAAAACTTCTATCGCGCGTCAACACGCGCACTGCGGGTCGGGTGATTGTCGTCGCCTCGGGACAGCGCGGCCGTAGCGGTTGCTCTGTTGTCTGCTCTTATTGCAGGCCGTGCACGAGGGCACCGGTGTTTATGATCGGTGGCGGTGGCGGCGGGTTCGGTTGGGTCGCAAGCTTTGTCGACTCGATGATGATCTGCAGCGCGTCGTTCTCGCCGGTATTGGTCGGCAGCCAGGGCGGCTGGGGACACGGCGGAGTCGCATAGGTACCGCAAGCATAACCGGTCGTGGGCAGGCCGTTGAACCCAGGCACGCCGCCGTTCTGGCCGATTACGCTCGACACGATGTTGATGTTATGGAGGACAAGGTCGGGCGGGATGAGAAATGGCGGCCCCGCCGGCGTAGTCCAGTTGAGAACTTTCACCATATAGTTGGTAATAGTGCTGGTCGTGCTGACGCCGTTTTGAATGCTTTGGTAGCCCTTGAGATTGAGGGCCTGCAATCCATTTGGGCCCTGACTGAAGATGCCGATGCCGCCGCGGATGCCGATGACGGCCGCAGGCGTCTCAACTGTGACCGCGCCCTGATGGCTGAGCTGGCCGCCGATATACTGCAGCGTGCCTTGCGTCAATTTGGTCAGCATGTGGCCGCTGTTGGAAGCAGGATCGTAGACGAATTCGTCGATCACCAAGCTCGTATTCGGCCGCAATACTCAGCGTGCTTTTATCGAGAAACAAAAGCTGCACCGATCCGGTGGGTGATGTGTGGATGCGTTCCTTGTGCAGCACGCGCGCGCCCACGGTGAGC
>Ga0187815_10000941_pt1 | contig 13945 bp, 7 predicted proteins | sample NC_S_5_FD_132962 | JGI IMG/M metagenome (GOLD analysis project Ga0187815, IMG submission 132962) | Wetland sediment microbial communities from Neuse River Estuary, North Carolina, USA - ASW-S_5 | ecosystem: Environmental > Aquatic > Freshwater > Wetlands > Sediment | place: USA: North Carolina...
CATGTAGCAGCTGAGCAGCACGTCGCAGGGGTGGCGCAGGCACAGGATGATGCGCGCCTGCGGGAACAGCCGCACGATCATCGGCAGGCACAGCATGTTGAGCGGATTCTTGTCCACCAGCCGATGCTGGCCGAGATGGGGTATGACCTGAGCAACCCGGCGGAAGTAGACGGCGCGCAGCTGGTCCGCTTCGCCCGGTGTGAGGTCGGCCAGGTCGGCGGGGTAGTGCTGGCCGGTCATTTCCATGCCCTCGATCAGGTCATGGATGAAGGCGCGCTCGTCCATCGAGCGGAACCCGGGGTGAGCATCCAGCATCTGCTCCAGCAGGGTCGTGCCGGAGCGGGGGAAGCCGACCACGAAAACCGGCGGATGCCGGTCGGTCGAAACAGGCAGCGGTTTCCAGCGCTGGTAGGCCGCACGGTCGACCCGGTACTGAGTCATCTGCAGCGGTTCGCTGTCCGGCTGCATCAGCTCCGGCACGATGCCCCGGGCGATATCCAGCTGCGCGGCATGCGCGGTCTGCAACGCCGGCCACACCGCGTCGTGCCGGCCCATCCGGCTGCAGGCCGCAGCGAGGCCGAAGGCGGCGCTGGCGCGGTGCTGGTCGTCGAGGGTCAGCGCAAGCATCCGGCCATACAGCGCAGCGGCTGTGGCGTAGTCGGCGTCGCGCATGGCCAGTGCCGCGTGTGCGTTCCAGCCTTCGGCGCGGACGGCGTCGTCCGCCGGCAGCCGCTCGAGGAGATCCAGCGGCAGCGGCTGCAGTTCCTGGCGCGCGCGATCGAGCTGGTTGCTGCGCTCGTACAGTGCGGAGCGCTGGGCCGCGATGCGCAGTTGCATGATCCGCGCCGCCGGTCCCTCGGGCAGCTGCGCCCGGGCCAGCGTGGCTAGCGCGATCTCGAGTTCGCCCTGGGCGGACAGCATCGCGGCCAGGGTCAGGGCCTGCTCGCCCGATTGCGCCGGCCAGCCGGCGGCGCCGGCCAGCATCGCCTGCTGGCCTTCGTTGTCGCCGCCCACGTAGCAGGCGTGTGCGGCCTGCAGGCGGGCCTCGATGAACTGCGGCGCCAGGCGCACCGCGTCCATCAATGCCTGCCTGGCCAGCACCCAGCGCCGTTGCTGCAGATGCAGCAGCCCGAGGTTGTAATGCAGCTCGGCGTCGTCCGGCGCCAGCGAGAGCGCCATCCGGAACGCCTGCTCCGCCCCCGCCAGGTCGCCGTCTTGGCGGCAGGCGAGCCCGAGATTGTTCCAGTACGCGGACATCTTCGGCTGCATCCGCGTCAGCGCCGTGAACACGCTGGCCGCCTGCCGGTAGCGCGCGCTGGCGTAGTGGGCGAGACCCAGCCACAGCCGGGCCGCTTCGTCCGTTTCGGCCGCGCCTTCGCCCAGGGCGACGACCCGCTCCATGTCGCCGGCGTTGTAGGCGCTGTTCATCGCCTCGGCGAGGCTGTGGCTGGGCGTGGGCATGCCTTTGCGGTCGATGGTCTGCCGGCCTTCATTATGCAAGAGGGGTGGCGGGACATCCCGCCACCCCTCCCGGATTGCCGTGGATCTTTCAGAACTTCACTGTGGCGCGGGCCCAGTAGTAGCGGCCGATGGTGTCGTAGGTCGCCGTATCCACGTTGTAGTTCGAGCCGTTCTGGTAGACCAGCGGCGGCGTCTTGTCGCTGAGGTTGTCCACGCCGACGTCGAACCGGGTGTGCCACGCCGGCACCGCATAGCCGAGCTGGATCGAGTGATACAACACCGAGGCCATCGGCAGGTTGACGCCCGGTATCGCGGCATCCGCATTCACGTTGGTCAGGTGGTTGATGTAGCGCGTCTGCCACTGGGCGCTCCAGTTGCCCAGCTTCCAGTTGAGCGTGAGCGTGCCGCGCCAGCGCGTCAGGTTGCCGAATTGCTGGGTGTAGGTGCCGGCGTAGTTGACCGTCTTGGCGCCCGGCTGGCCGGGCGTGGCGTCGTTCTTGTAGGTGGAGAGATAGCTGCTGGCGAAGCCTGCCTTGAAGTCGCCCGGGTTCACGCTGCCCAGGTCGAAATGCGGGATCTTGTAGTCCAGCGTGAAATCGATGCCGCTGGTGCTGAGGTTGCCCAGGTTGACCACCGGTGTGTCGATCACGTTGACCTGGCCGGCCAGCTGGGTGTTGGTGCCGTAGCGGCTGATCAGCGGGCAGTACGGGCTGCTGTTGTTGGCGAAGCAGCCGTCGACCACCGTGGTGGCGGAAATCGGCGTCAGCAGGTCCCTGAGATAGATGTGCCAGAAGTCGACGCTGGTGGACAGGCCGTCCGCCCAGCTGGGGTTGTAGACCAGGCCGAAATCGATCGACTTGCCCTGTTCCGGCTTGAGCGACTGGCCGACGGTCTTGGCGCCCGAGTAATACGTGTTGACCTGCTGGTTGGTGTTCACCCAGCCGACGGGGACGTACTGGCAGGCGGCGGCGTGCTGGGCGAGCTGGGCAGCCGTGAGGCCGACGCAGGGATCGTTCAAGTTCGGCTGGATCAGCGTCACGCCGTCGTAGAGCTCATCCAGGTTGGGCGCGCGGAACACCTGGGACACCGTGCCGCGGACCAGCAGGTCGGCGATCGGCCGCCACTCGACGGCGATCTTGCCGTTGGTGGTGGAGCCGCTGCTGTCGTAGTGGGAAGCGCGCACGCCCAGGTCGAGGTTCAAGGAGTATGCCCATGGCTGCTGCGACAGCAGCGGGATCAGCGATTCGGCATAGACCTCCTTGACGCTGTCGCTGCCGCGGCCCGGCGACCCGCAGCCCTCCTGCAGGATCTGGCACTTGCCGGTGCTCAGGTTGAGCACGGCGTCGGGGGTGACCGTGTAGTTCATTGTCTGCTTGCGGTACAGCGTGCCCACGGCCAGCTGCATGGCGCCGGCCGGCAGATCCCACAGTTCGCCGTTGGCGTCGAACTGCAGCTGCTTCGTGGCGTTGGTGAACACGTATACCGGATTGTCCACGCCGCTTTTCAACTGGGCCGTCTGGTTGGCCTGGTCGAAAATGTTCACGCCGCGGTTGATGGCCGCCTGGAAGTCGGCGATGTTGAGCTCGTTGTAATCGCGTTGCGTGCGATTGGCGTGGCCGTAGTCGATCGAGGCGTCCCAGTTCCAGCTGCTCTGGCCGAACCTGCCGCGCAGCCCGGTGTTCACCTGCACGTTCTGGGTGTCGTAGGTGTGCAGGCGGTTGCCGGCTCCGGTCAGCCGGGTGTTGAAGCCATAGCCGCCGTTCGGGTCGTTCGGGTTCGCGGGATCGGTGCCGAAGGTGATGCCGAACGGGTTGATCGGGTTGCTGGCCGCCACGTACCAGCCGTCGCTGTTGGCCGAGGTCGGCGCGGGCGCGTCCTGGCCGCTCGACTGGGTGTGGTTGAAGAACGCGTCCATGAAGAAGGTCACGTCGCTGGTCAGGTTGTAGCTGCCCAGCAGGAAGCCGTCGGTGCGCTGCTGCGCGGTCTGGATGTAGTTGTAGGAGTTGTAGTTGTACGCGTCCGAGGGGTAGTGGTCGCAGCGGTAATCGCTCTGGCTCGATCCGTTGCCCTGCGCCAGCGTGATAAGGGCCGATCCGTTCTTGATCGTGCAGCCGTACTGGCTGGCGATCGACGCGGGCACCTGGATCTTGCCGGTCGGGATGGTGCTGGAGCCGGATGCGGTAAGCGCGCCGCTGGACAGGTACAGCGGGTGCGCGGAGAACCTGCGCTGGCTGGCCAGCGCGGCGTCGTACTTGTTGTAGTCGAGGCCGCCGACGATGTTGTAGTTGTCGCCGCTCATGCCGCCGGTCACGCTGAAACCGCGCCGCTGGCCGTCGCCGTGGCTGGAAACGCCGCCGTTGACGCTGGCTTCGACACCTTGGTAGTTCTTGCGCAGGATGAAGTTGACCACGCCGCCGATGGCGTCGGAGCCGTACACCGTCGAGGCGCCCTCGGCCAGCACGTCGACCCGCTCGATCATGTTCTGCGGGATCATGTTGACGTCGGCATTGGCCATGCGCTGGCCATCGATCAGGACCAGGGTGCGGTTGACGCCCAGGCCCCGCAACGAGATGCGCGAGGCGCCGTCGCCGCCTTCCAGCGTCGGGCTGGCGACGCCGCCGCCGTTGGTGTTGTTCTGGGGGTTGGTGGCGTTGCCGGAGATGGCGGGCAGCGCCTGCAGCACGTTGCCCATGGTCGGATTGCCGGCGTTCTCGATTTTGCTGCGGTCGACCGTCACCACCGGGCTGGACGTTTCGACGTCCACGCGCCGGATCAGCGAGCCGGTGACGACCACCGCCTGCAGGTTCTTGGCCTTGTTCTTGGATGGTGCCTGCGTGCTGGACTGCTGCGCGTCCGATGGTTGCGCATTGGATTGCTGGGTGCCGGTGTTCGTTGGCTCCTGGGCCTGGATGGTGCCGGCCACGGCAAGGGCGCCGACGGTCAGGGCCAGTCGTACGGCCAGCGACAAGTGGTTCATGTCATGTTTCATGCGCTTTCCCCAATGAATTGCAGCGGTAGGTCGGGCATGCGGGATCGTCTGCGCGGATGCGGCACGCGCGCGTGGCGCGGTCCGGGCGCGGACGGGACGTGGAGCGTGGTACTTACTTGGGGCGAGCCCGGTCGCGCCGGCGAATGCACGGGCCGGAACGCGCGGAAACCGAGGCGGGAAGGTCGAGCCGCGGTAAGTGCTTCATTGCTGCTATCCCCGTAGTGCGATGAGCGACGGCGGACAACCTGCGGCTGCGGCGCCGCCCGGATCTCCCTGCCGGACGGCGTCGCTGCATCGCCCTCCCCTCAGGGCATGCTGCGCCGCCTGAAGCCCGTCTCCCGTGAAGCGGAACAAGGCGAGACAGAAGACCCGTGCTCCCTCCGCCATGACGGCGATCATCCGGGTCCTGCGGGTGACGGCGGGGGGACGCGAGCCGGATTCAGCCTAGCATGATCTTGCGGGTCGACGGAGGCTTGACCGCGCGGCGGCGTCGCGCGAGCGTGGCGCCTTCGCGGTTGCGCCGGTCGCGGGAGCGTTGCCATGGATCCGTTGTCGAACCTCGCGCTGGCCGGTGGGCTGGCCTGGGCCAGCGGCTTCCGCCTGTACGCCACGGTGTTCGTGGCCGGCCTGCTCGGGCGGCTGGGCTGGGTGCACCTGCCGCCCGGACTGGCCAGGCTCACGGACACCTGGGTGCTGGGGGTGTCGGGCGTGCTGGCGCTGGGCGAGTTCCTCGCCGACAAGGTGCCCGCCTTCGACAGCGTGTGGGACGCGCTGAACACCTTCGTGCGCATCCCGGTGGGCATGCTGCTGGCGTGGGGCGTGTTCCGCGAATCGGGCGCGGGCGCGCAGGTGGCGGCGGCCCTGCTCGGCGGCGCGCTCACCGCGGGCACGCACCTGGCGAAGAGCGGCGGCCGCGCGCTGATCAACACCTCGCCCGAACCCGTGAGCAACTGGACCGCCAGCGTGGGCGAGGACCTCACCTGGCTGGGCGGCCTCTGGCTGATGTGGAGGCATCCGCTGGCGCTGCTGGTGCTGCTGGCGCTGTTCGTGCTGTGCCTGTGCTGGCTGTTGCCGAAGCTGGCGCGCGGCCTGCGCGCGCTGTGGCAGCGGCTGCGCCGGATCAGGGGCGGCCTGTCCGGCGCAGGCTGATGGGGCTCAGGGCTTCGCCGCCTTGCGTTGCTCGCGCTGCTGCTTCACCCACTGCTGGAATGCGGTGATGCGCGGCTCGTCGCGCAGCAGCACGGAGCGCGGGTCGATCGTCACCAGCGCGCCGGCCGGTACCGCGAGGCTGCCGTGGCCATCGGCCATCGGCACGGTGTGCACGGCGTCGTCCACCTGCACCTCCACCGGCATCGGGAACGGCAGGTTGCCAGGCACCTGCCAGGCAAGGTCCAGCGTGCCGCCGCGGCGCTGCACGTCGAGCTTCGGCAGCGCGGCCTGGTACAGGTAGACCTTGAAGAACCAGTCGTAGTCCTTGCCGGTCACCCGGTCCACGATGCGCATGTAGTCGGCGGTGGTGCGGTATTGCAGCTGGAAGTTGCCGGGCTTCGGGTCGGGGCGGCCGTAGACCAGCTCGCGGATGCTGTCGTAGAAGGCCTTGTCGCCGATCAGGTGATGCAGCGTCTGCAGCATCAGCGCGCCCTTGTTGTAAATGTCCTGGCCGGGGCCGCCGCGGCTGTCGTCGTAGACCTCCTCCTCGGTGCGCGGCGTGCCGGACACCACCGGATGCCGGTTCTCGATCATCAGGCGCAGCCGGTGCAGCCAGGCGTAGTAGTCGGCGTCGCCGTCGAGCCAGCGCGCGTACAGCGGCTGCATCAGGGTGGCGAAACCCTCGTGCAGCCACATGTCGTCCCAGTTCGCGTTGGTCATCTGGTTGCCGAACCACTCGTGCGCGAACTCGTGCTGCAGCAGCCAGTCGAAGCCGCTGCCGTCCTTCGCGTAGTGGTTGCCGTAGGCATTGATGGTCTGGTGCTCCATGCCCTTGTACGGGGTTTCCACCACGCCCATCTTCTCGTCGCCCCAGGGGTAGGGGCCGATCTTCGCCTCGAAGAAATCCAGCATGCGCGGGAATTCGGCGAACAGCGCCTTCGCCTGTGCTTCCTCGCCGGGCAGGTACCAGTAGTGCAGCGGGATCGTGTTGCCGAAGCGGCTCTTGTACGCGCCCTTCAGTTCCTCATACGGCCCCACGTTGATCGAGATCGCGTAGGTGGTGGGATGCTTGGCGCGCCAGTGGTACGTGCGCGTGCCGCCCTGTTCGGTCACGCCGACCAGCACGCCGTTGCCGGGCGCCACCAGCGGCCTGGGCACGGTGACGTAGAGGTCGACCAGGTCCGGCTTGCCGTCGGGCTGGTCGATGCAGGGCCAGAACAGGTCGCAGCCTTCGCCTTCCACCGCGCTGCCCACCCAGGGCTGGCCGTCCTTGGTGTGGCTCCACACGAAGCCGCCGTCCCACGGCGCCTTCTTCGCCACGTGCGGCTTGCCGCCGTAGGCGATGGTGGCGCTGAGCTTGTCGCCCTTGGCCACGGCATGCGGCAACCGGATGCGCAGGCGGCCCTCGGGGTTGCTCCACGCGCTGGCGGGCAACGCCTTGCCATCCACGCTGATCGCGCTCACCGGCAGGTTGCGGTCCAGGTCCACCAGCAGCACGTCGGTGGGCGCCAGCGCGCTGAACGTGAGCGTGGCCTTGCCGTCGATGCTTTGCGTGTCCGGGTGCACCGCGATATGCAGCTCGGCGTGGTCGAAGTGCACGCGCTTCTGCTCGGCCGGCATCGGCGTGCCGGAATCCTTGGTCAGCGCCGTCAGCGGCGGCTGGCCGGGCATGGCGGACTGGGCCAGGGTCGGACCGGCGATGGCGAGGCCGAAGGCGAGGCCGAGCGCGGGCAGGGTGGGGCGCATGGGCGATTTTCTCTGCGGGGAGTCGACTTCGCACCATGCCACTTCGGGTGGCGTTGCGACATCGCCGAAAGTCATGCGTGGGGTGGGTTTTGTTGTTGCCTGCAACGATGTTGTTGGCAAGGAGCAAGGCGGTTTCGCCCCGCTGCCGCGGTGCGAGCTACTTCTCTTTTGCGTGCCCAAAAGAGAAGTAGCCAAGAGAAAAGGGCACCCCGGTTGGCGCTCTCCGGGCATCCTGCCCTGCGAGTGCGCGAGGCGGGGCCGGGCTTTTCGAGCGGGCTCCTGCCCGCGCGAAAAGGCGAGCCCATCCCTGGCCTCGCCCGCTGTGCGGCCTTCTCGTCCCCGCCTCGCCGCCGCCCAGGGGGCCCAGAAAAGCAGCGCGCTCCTGCGCGCAGAAGCAATAGCCAGAGCAAGGCAACAGCAAAGCCAACGTGGTGCGCCGCGCCGCGAAGCGTTGTGTTCCTCAGTGCCCAGATACGGCGCGGTGTGGCTGCGCCGTGTATCGCGTAGGCGGGAGTGGCTCCCGGATCCTCGACATATCCGGCTTGTAGTGCCGGTGCATTGAGCCAGGCCATTTCTCCGGGTTGCTTCTCTTGACTCCGGACATCCTGCCCTCCGCCCTTCGGGCTGGCTTCGCCATTCTCCGCCGCTCCTGCGGTGGCGTGGGCCAGCAAAGAGAAGTGACTCTGGCGCCGGCAGGCGTCCGAAGCCGCTCTGCTTCTTGCGACACCCAGGCGGTAAAACCGTCTTGTGTTGCCTACTGACGCAACGAACAAGAAAGAGTTAAAGACTCAACCTTTCCCAAACCGTCGCTGCAGCAGCGCGAACACCGCGCGCAGGCCCATCGCTTCGCCGCCGCGCGGGCGGCCCGGACGGTCGGCGTCGTTCCAGGCGTAGGTGTCCAGGTGCAGCCAGGGCAGCCCCTCGGGCACGAAGCGTTCCAGGTACAGCGCGGCGGTGATCGCGCCGGCGTGGCGCGAGGCACCGGCGTTGGCGAAGTCGGCGAGGTAGGAGTCCAGCATCGTGCGGTAGGGGCGCCACAGCGGCAGCCTCCACAGCGGGTCGGCCACTGCCTTGCCCGCGGCCAGCGCGGCATCGGCCAGCGCATCGTCGTTGCCGAACAGCGCGGGCAGGTCGGGGCCCAGCGCCACCCGGGCGGCGCCGGTGAGCGTGGCGAAGTCGATCATCAGCTCGGGCTGCTGCTCGGCGCCGTAGGCCAGTGCATCGCACAGCACCAGCCGGCCTTCGGCGTCGGTGTTGTCGATCTCCACGCTGTGGCCGGCGCGGGTGACGACGACTTCGCCGGGGCGCAGCGCGTTGCCGCTCACCGCGTTCTCCACCGCGGGCACCAGCAGGGTGAGCCGCACCGGCAGCTGCGCCTGCATCACCAGGCCGGCCAGCGCGATCGCGTGCGCGGCGCCGCCCATGTCCTTCTTCATCCAGCGCATGCCGTCGGACGGCTTCAGGTCGAGGCCGCCGGTGTCGAAGCACACGCCCTTGCCCACGAGCACCAGCTTCGGGTGCTCGGCCTTGCCCCAGGTCAGTTCGATCAGCCGCGGCTCGCGGTGGCTGGCGCGGCCCACCGCGTGGATGGTGGGAAAGTTCGCCTTCAGCAGCTCCTTGCCGACCCAGTCGCGCACCTTCGCCTTGTGCGTCTTGCCGAGGCGCCGGATCGCGTCGCCCAGCTGCTCGGGGCCCATGTCCTCGGTGGGCGTGTTGACCAGGTCGCGCACCAGCGCGGTCGCCTCGGCCAGCGGCTGCACGGCGGCGAGCGTGGCGGCACCCAGCGCCAGCGCGGCCGGCGCGCGCTTCGCCTTGCGGTAGCGGGTGAACTGGTAGGCGCCCAGCGCCCAGCCCAGCGCGGCCTGCACGGGATCGAGCGCCACGCCCTCCGCAGCGAGCTGGTAGGCGCCTTCGGGCAGCGTCATCGGCAAAGCGGCGAGCGCGGCCAGCGGATCGGCGGCGTCCACGCCCGCCAGCACGCGGGCGGGCTTGCCGTGCGCATCGGCGAGCAGGATCGCGCCGCCCGGCCTGGCGTCGAAACCGTGGGTGTCCAGCCAGCGGCGCTGCGCGGCGTCCAGCCGTTTCCTCGCGGCGGGCAGGTGGCGGCCATCGACGGCCTCGATGGGGACGAGGTGGCGGGGGGCGGACGAGCGGTCGAGCAGGGCGGCCATGGCTTTCCTTCGGGATGCGGGCGTGACGCGCGGGGCGCGCAAACGCCAATGATGCGCCGATGCAGCCGGGGGGTCACGCCGCGGCGTGCGCTTCCAGCCAGTCGGCAAGCTCGCCGAGGTCGCGCAGTTCCAGCGCGGGCGCGGGACCCAGCGCGGCCGGCCAGGCATCGCCGTGGCGGTTGATCCAGGCCACGCGCAGGCCGGCGCGGCGCGCGCCGATCACGTCCAGTTCGGGGTCGTCGCCCGCATGCAGCACTTCCGCCGGCGGCACGCCGAACTGCGCGACGGCGGCGTGGAAGATGCGCGGGTCGGGCTTGGCCGCGCCCACGTCGCGCGAGCAGACGTGGTGGGCGAAATGCGCCTGCACGCCGGTGCGGGCGAGGTCGGCGTTGCCGTTGGTGAGGCTGGCCAGCGGCCAGCGCGCGGCGAGGCGCGCCAGCGCGGGCAGGCTGTCGGGCCAGGGCTCCACTGCGTTGCGCGCCGCGAAATAGATCTCCCACAGCGTGTCCAGCGGTGCGTCGCTGACGCCGCAGGCGGCGAAGGCCTGCTGCTGGGTGAGCCGGCGCTGGGTGGTGAAGTCGTGGGCGAGGTCGGGCCGTTCCGCCGCCACCCGGGCGCGCAGCCCGCGCATGGCCGGGATCGGCCAGGCGCGGGCCACCTCGGGCCAGTGCGTGCGCAGGTAGTCGTCCACCGCCCGGTCCGCCTGCTCCAGGGCCGGCAGCACCGGCCACAGGGTATCGTCCAGGTCGAGGGTGACGGCGCGGATCGGCACGGCGTCAGTCGCTGCGGATCTGCAGCACCTGGCCCAGCTTGATGTTGTCGTTCTTCAGGTGGTTCCAGCTGCGCAGCTCGGCCACGTTGACGCCCTTCTTCTGCGCGATGCCGGACAAGGTGTCGCCCTTGACCACGGTGTAGGTCTTCGACGCGCCGGCGGCGGCCGTCTTCGGCGCCGCGGTCACCGCCGCCTTGGCGGACTCCGCCTCGGCGTTGCGCTTTTCCAGCGCGCTGCGGGCGGCCAGCGTGCGCTCCGAGGTCGGCGCGATCGCGGCGGCCGCGGCGTAGCTGGCGCCCGGCGCGGCGAGCGGCGGCCTGGCCGAGGAGGCGGTCGATTCGGCATAGACCTTGTTGCGGCGCTCCTCGTCCTTGGCCACCAGGCCGATGCCGTCCTGGTACGGCAGCACGAAGTGGTCGCGCAGCACGGCCTTCGCCTTGTCGGTCTGCAGGAAGTCCAGGAAGGCCTGGGTCTGCGCCGCCTTCGGGCTGTTCGGGTTGGTCACCAGGTACAGCGGGATGTACAGCGGATAGCTGCCGTCCGCGATGTTCGCCACGGTGGGCGCCTCGCCGTCGATCGGGATCGTGCGCAGCTTGGGGTTGCCGGCCACGTTGCTCAGCGTGGACAGGCCCAGGCCGTTCGGGTTCAGCGCGATGCCCTCCTCCAGTGCCTTGGTGTTGAGGTACAGGCGCGGCGCGGAGATCTGCTGGTCGCCGCGGCCGAACAGCAGGCTGCGCAGGCTGTATTCCACGCCGTCGTTCGGGCTGATCACCGCGTACAGGTCGATCGGCGCGTCGCGGCCGCCCACCTGGCTCCAGTTGGTGATCTTGCCGAAGTAGATCTCGTGCAGCTGGCGCAGGCTGAGGCTGCGTATGGGGTTGGCCGGATTGGTGATCATCACCAGGCCGTCCCAGGCCACCGGGGTGAAGGTGAGGTGGCTGTCCTCGGGGCTGCCGTCGCTGGGGCGCGCGCTGCCGGCGATGTCGGCCGCGCCGCTGGCCACCGCGTCGAGGCCCGAGGCGGTGTTGAACGGCTGCAGTTCGAAGCGGCCTCGGCCTTCCTTCTCCCACAGCTTGGCCATCTCGGTGACCACGCCGTGCGCGGTGGTGACGTCGCCGCGCCAGACCAGCGTGGGTCCCTTGCTCCTGCTGGCGGCCTTGTGTTGGACGGGGCGGTGGGTGGTCTTGGCGGCGGCGGGTGCGACGAGGCAGGCACCGAGCAGGAGGGCGGACAGCAGGCGGACAGCACGAACGGACATGATAACGGAGAACCCCGACGGGAATGGGTGACGGAAAGTGGTGTGGGTGGCGGCGCGTGATCCCGGCCGGCGCACGAGCAGGATGCCCGCAGGATATTTCATCGGCCTGAACAGAAAACATCAAGCGCGTCCATGCGCTTGTGAGACGCAGGCACGCCTGTACGGGTGCGTTCCGTCATGCCGCCGTGCGGTGGCGCACAGCCAAAGCCCGGGTTCCGCTGCCGGAGTGCCGGGGAAGCGATGCGCGATCCATGGACGGATCGCCCGCCAGCCCATCGCTTGGGCGATGGGCTGGTGGAGACGAGTACGGACAAGTGCCCGACGCGTCGAGTCGGGGAAAGTGCGGGAGGCACTTTCCCCGACAGGGGTCACTGAATCAGCACGTAGTGCGTACCGTCGGCGTCGGCCACGATCAGCACCAGCTGGCGCGGCCGCACGCCGGCCAGCTCGCGCAGCATGCGCAGGCCGGTGATGCGCTGGTTGCCGACGCCGATCACGATGTCGCCTTCGTTGAGCCCGGCCGCGGCGGCGCGGCTGTTCGGCTGCACCGCACCCACCGCCACGCCGTACAGACCCTGGCTGCGCTGGCTCTCGCCGAGCTCGTTGAAGGTGACGCCGGCCAGGCGCGGATCGAGGCTGGCGCCGGCGAGGCTGGCCAGCTTCTCCGGGCGCAGCACGGCGCTCACCTCGCGCGTCTTGCCGTCATGCAGCACGCCCAGCTTCACCGTGCTGCCCACCGGCAGCAGGCCCTCGGTGTTGCGCAGTTCGTTCACGTCGCGCAGCGGCTTGCCGTCGATCGCGGTGAGCACGTCGCCGGGCTGCAGGCCGGCCTGCTCGGCGGGCGAGCCCGCGTTCACGCCGGTCACCACCACGCCCTTGTCCTGCGCCAGGTTCAGCAGGCGGGCGATGCGCGGGGTGATGTCCTGCGACTGCAGGCCCAGCGTGCCGCGCTGCACCTTGCCGTGGGCGATCAGCTGCCGCATCACCTCGGACGCGAGGTCGCTGGGAATCGCGAAGCCGATACCCACGTTGCCGCCCGAGGGCGAGAAGATCATGGTGTTGATGCCCACCAGCTGGCCGCGCAGGTTCACCAGCGCGCCGCCGGAGTTGCCGGGGTTGATCGAGGCGTCGGTCTGGATGAAATTCTGGTAGCCGGAGCCTCCCAGCCCCGAGCGGCCCAGCGCGGAGACGATGCCCGAGGTCACCGTCTCGCTCAGCCCGAACGGCTCGCCCACCGCCACCACGAAGTCACCCACGCGCAGCTTCGAGGAGTCGGCCAGCGGCAGCGCCTGCAGGTTCGGCGCGTGGATCTGGATCACCGCCACGTCGGTGTCGGGATCGGTGCCGACCAGCCGGGCCTTGAACGTGCGGCCGCCCTGCAGGGTCACCGTGATGTCGTCGGCACCGCCCACCACGTGGTTGTTGGTGAGGATGTAGCCCTTGGCCGCGTCCACCACCACGCCCGAGCCCAGGCTCTGCTCCACCCGCTCGCGCGGCACCGCGGGCAGGCCGAAGAACTGGCGGAACATCGGGTCGTCGAAGTACGGGTTGCGCACCTGCACCCGCGTCTTGCTGGAGATGTTCACCACCGCCGGCGTCACGTGCTCCAGCATCGGCGCCAGCGAAGGCATGGCCTGGCCATCCACCGCGGGCGGCATCGCGGCGCGGCCGGAGCCGGGCAGGGCGACGCCGAGCAGCAGCGCGAACGCGGCGGCCAGCCAGTGCGGAAAACGCAGGGGACGGGATGACATCGGACTCACTCCTGTCGAATCGGGAAGGCGCGCCTTCGACTGCAGGCGGTGCGCCGCGGTTCCCCGCGGCCGCGCGATCCGCCGGGCGCTCGCGCCACTTTACATCGGGCTTTCCGGGGGGTACCTTGCCCTCTGTTCGCAACCACAACATCTTGTGTCCTCCCTCGAACAGTCGGACAAGCACTGGTGGCGTGGATCGCACTCGGGGGCGGGTCCGGCAGTCGATCAGCATGGCGTCGCCGCGGCATCCGTCCGTTGCCGCGTCACCGCAGGCGGCGTGGGCCGACATCAACAACAGACAAGAACGGCCGCGAGGCCGCACTGGGAGGTCAGGAAGCCGATGAGCACAGCGCGTGCGCCAGTCACGGGTTCGGAATTGCAACGCGACGCCGCCACGGCGATTCCGCTGCAGCCCGCCTCGCAGGACATCTGGGACAAGAAGTACCGTCTGCGGACCAAGGCCGGCGAGCCGGTCGACGCCGACATCGACGGCACCTGGCGGCGCGTGGCGCGTGCACTGTCCGAGGTGGAAGCCACGCCCGAGCTGCGCGAGCACTGGAACGAGCGCTTCCTGTGGGCGCTGCGCCGCGGCGCGATCCCGGCCGGCCGCATCACCTCCAACGCCGGCGCGCTGGAGCACAAGCCCGC
>Ga0187815_10000942_pt1 | contig 13935 bp, 12 predicted proteins | sample NC_S_5_FD_132962 | JGI IMG/M metagenome (GOLD analysis project Ga0187815, IMG submission 132962) | Wetland sediment microbial communities from Neuse River Estuary, North Carolina, USA - ASW-S_5 | ecosystem: Environmental > Aquatic > Freshwater > Wetlands > Sediment | place: USA: North Carolina...
CGAGGGCGGCACCGTCTACAACCGCCTGCTGTGGATGCGCCCGGACGGGGTGTTCGAGCAATACGACAAGCGCCACCTGTTCCGCATGGCCGGCGAGCACACCCGCTACGGCGGCGGCAACGCGCGGCTGATCGTGGAGCTGAAAGGTTGGCGCATCCTGCCCCAGGTCTGCTACGACCTGCGCTTCCCGGTGTGGCTGCGCAACCGCCGGTTGGCGGCCGCCGCAGGCGGCATGGACTACGACCTCGCGATCTTCGTGGCGAACTGGCCGGCGCCGCGCCGGCAGCCGTGGCGCACCCTGCTGCGCGCCCGCGCTATCGAAAATCTCGCCTGCGTGATCGGCGTGAACCGCGTGGGCGTGGACGGCAACGATCTTCCCTACGCCGGCGACAGCGCGGTGATCGATCCGGTGGGCGAGCCGCTGGTGGAGTGCGGCGCGCTGGAGCAGGTCGCCACCGTCACCCTCGACCCCGCGCCGCTGCTCGCCCATCGCGAGCGCTTCCCGGCGTGGATGGATGCGGATGCCTTCACGCTCGATCCGGGCTGAGTGCAAGAGCGCCCCCGGCGCAACCGCAGCGTTCCCGACCCGCTCTCTAGAGTATCGCCAGCACCGCCTCTGGCGGCCGGCCGATCGCGGCCTTGCCGTTGGCGACCACGATGGGGCGCTCGATCAGGATCGGATGGGCAGCCATCGCGGCGACCAGCGCCTCGTCGTCCAGCGCAGGGTCGGCGAGGCCGAGTTCCCTGTAGACGGCTTCGCCGCTGCGCAGCAGCTGGCGCGCCGGGATGCCGAGCAGTACGAGCAGGCCCTTCAGCTCGGCGGCGTCGGGCGGCGTGTCGAGGTAGTGGATCACCTCGACGTCGCGGCCTTCGAGCAGCGCCAGCGTTTCGCGCGATTTGCTGCAGCGGGCGTGATGGTAGATGCGGACCATCAACGATTGCCGGAACGGTTGCCGCCGCGCCCGTGCGGGCGGTTGCCGCCGGGGCGACCGCCGCCCTGCGGCGAACGGTTGCCGCCCTGGCCCTGCGGGCGACCGCGACCGCCCGGACGGTTGCCGCCGGGGCGCGCTTCGTTGCCGTGGCCATGGCTGCCGCCGTGGCCACCGCCGAAACCGCCGTAGGGGTTGCCCGGCGCGAAGCCGGTCTGGCCGGTGCCGGCGCGGGCGTTGCCGGGCTTGCCGCCGCGGCGCTTGCCGGGTGCGCCGGCCGGACGGGCGGTACCGTCGCGGCTGTCGCCGGCGAACCATGTGCGTACCGAGGGCAGCTCCTGGCCCGGCGCGACGCCGCGCTTGTTCTTCTTGCGCAGGCCAGCGCCGGGGGGACGCTCGGGCCGTGCCACGTTGCCGTTCACTTCGCGGCCGGGTGCGCGTTGCTTCTGGCGGCCACGCGGCGGCTCTTCGCGGATGCGGTCGAAGGCACGCAGTTCGCGCGCCTCGTCGTGGTAGCCGCCGCTCCAGGCGGCGGTTTCGCCGCGCTCAGGGCGGTATTCGGTGACGTTGCGGTTGGCGCGGCGCTGGTGCAGCACGGGGCTCAGGGTAAGCACGGGCTGCGGTGCGCCGAGGCCGCTGGTCTGGCGCAGTTGCTTGACCGCCTCCTCGTCCAACGCGGCGCAATCGCCGCGGCGCAGGGTGCGTGGCAGTTCGAGGCCGCCGTAGCGGATGCGTTTCAGGCGGCTGACCAGGAAGCCCTGCGAATCCCACAGCCGGCGCACTTCGCGGTTGCGACCTTCGCGGATCACCACGCGGAACCAGCTGTGGCTGCCGCCGCGGCTGATCACCGCGATCTCGTCGAAGCGGGCAGGGCCGTCTTCCAGCTCCACGCCGGCCTTGAGTTTCTCGATCACCTCGTCGGGCACTTCGCCGTGCACGCGGCAGAGGTATTCGCGTTCGATGCCGTTGCGCGGGTGCATCAGCGCGTTGGCCAGCTCGCCGTCGGTGGTGAGCAGCAGCAGGCCGGTGGTGTTGATGTCGAGGCGGCCCACGGCGACCCAGCGCGCGCCCTTCAGGCGCGGCAACTGCTCGAACACGGTGGGGCGGCCTTCGGGGTCGTCGCGGGTGGTCAGCACGCCTTCCGGCTTGTGGTAGATCAGGACCTCGATGTCGCCGCGGTTGTCGGTGGCGATCACGAACTGCTTGCCGTCGATCACCACCCGGTCGCCCGCGTGCACGCTGGTGCCGATGGTGGCCGGGCTGCCGTTGAGCTCGATCTCGCCGGCCTGGATGCGTTGTTCCAGCATGCGGCGCGAGCCGAGGCCGGCGTTGGCGAGCACCTTGTGCAGGCGCTCTTCCAGCGGCGCGCTCTCGGTGAGCGGCGCGCGCTTGAGGGAAAGGATGGATTTCTGCGGCGCAGTCATGCGCGGTACTCCTCAGGAATGCTGTGCGGCGGTGTCGTCGTCGACATCCGCGGGGGCCGCTGCCTCGTCGGCAGTGGCGGGTTCGGGTTCATGGGATGCGCCTGCCCCGGCGGCGGTTTCGTCGGTTTCGGCGTCCGCTGCGGCGGCGGCTTCGTGCGGCGGCAACCCGGGCGCGCCTTCGGCCGGGGCGGTTTCGGCGGCTTCCGTGGCGATGGCTTCGTCCCCGGCCGCAGCCTGCGCGCCGATTTCCTCGTCCGGGTCGATCGGCAGGTCCTTGATCACGCGGGCCGGCAGCGGGGTCTGCTCGAAGCCCATCTGCGGGTCCTCCATGTCGCGGATCTCCGACAGCGGCGGCAACTGGTCCAGCGATTTCAGGTTGAAGTAGTCGAGGAAGGCGCGGGTGGTGCCGAACAGCGCCGGCTTGCCCGGCACGTCGCGGTAGCCGACCACGCGAATCCACTCGCGTTCTTCCAGCGTCTTGATGATGTTGCTGGACACCACCACGCCGCGGATCTGCTCGATCTCGGGGCGGGTGATCGGCTGGCGATAGGCGATCAGCGCCAGCGTCTCCAGCAGGGCGCGCGAGTAGCGGCTGGGCTTCTCGGTCCACATCCGCGAGATCCACGGATGCACTTCCTGCCGTACCTGGTAGCGGAAGCCGGAAGCGACCTCCTTGAGCTCCACGCCGCGGCCTTCGCAGTCGGCGGCGAGCGCTTCCAGCGCCCGCGCGATCTGCTCGTGGCCGACCTCGTCGGTCTCGGCGAACAGGTCGCCGAGCTGGGAGATGCTCATCGGCTGGCTGGCGGCGAGCAGGGCCGCCTCGACGATGGGTTTGAGTTGCTCGATCTGCATGGGCCTTCGGTGCCGATTCAGTGAGTGCCGTTGTTGCTGGCGTCGGTGGTCTCGAACGCCGATTCCTGTGCGGCGGGATCGTCCGCCGCGTCGTCTCCCGCCGCATCGGCGAGCGGTTCCTCGCCGTGCTCCACCCGGGCCTTCAGGTAGATCGGCGCCAGCGGGGCCTCCTGCACGATCTCGATCAGCATTTCCTTGGCCAGCTCCAGCATGGCTAGGAAGGTGACCACCACGCCGAGCCGGCCTTCGCTGACGTCGAACAGTGTCTCGAAGCGGTGAAAGGCATGGCCTTCCAGCTTGCCCAGCAGCTCGCCCATGCGCTGGCGCACGCTGAGCGCCTCGCGCTTGATCGCATGGTGGCCGAACAGTTCGGCGCGGTGCAGCACGTCCTTCAGCGCCAGCAGCATTTCCTTGAGATCCAGCGGCGGCGGCAGCCTGATCACGTTGCGCTCGCCGGTGTCGGCCTGCGCCGGCGCGGTGTCGCGCTCCATGCGGGGCAGCGCCTCGATGTCCTCTGCCGCCTTCTTGAAGCGTTCGTACTCCTGCAGGCGACGTACCAGCTCGGCGCGGGGATCCTCCTCGATGCCCTCCTCGGCGGGCGGCCGGGGCAGCAGCAGCCGCGACTTGATCTCGCCCAGGATCGCGGCCATCAGCAGGTACTCCGCGGCCAGCTCCAGCCGCATCGTTTCCCGCATCATGTCGATGTATTCCATGTATTGCCGGGTGATCTCGGCAATCGGAATGTCCAGGATGTCCAGGTTCTGCCGGCGGATCAGGTACAGCAGCAGGTCCAGCGGGCCCTCGAACGCCTCCAGGAACACTTCCAGCGCGTCCGGCGGGATGTACAGGTCCTGCGGCATCTGCAACACCGGCTCGCCACGCACGACCGCCAGCGGCATTTCCTGCTGCTGCGGTGGCGTCGCGTGATTGTCCTGCGATACGACCGGGCGCTGTGGCCCGACTGGCTCGGTGCTCATCGATGCGTGTCGTTGGGCCGCCCCGCGGCCGGCAATGCGTCTGGATCCATCATGGGCGAAACGGTTGCCTGGCAGGACGATCCGGGCCGAACCCGTGCATGGATCGTGGCGCCGAGGCGGCACTTCGGTAAAGCGGTTTCGCACGATGCCTCTTGGACAATGTCCGGCTCCCCCTTGTCGCTGCCGGCGTGACGAAGCCGCGCGTCGCGGTTCGATCAGGCATGCGGGCGTTGCAGCCAGGTGCCGGCGCGGGACGCGTGGCGCGTCTGGCGGGAACAAGGCGGTGCGGTGACAAGAGAAACGTCACCGACAAGTCGGACGATCTGCCTGGGGCATCGGGTGGGCGCCATCGCTGCGGCCGATCGACCGGTCGGCTTCGGGTCGTGGCACCACGCGTAGGTGACAGAGTAGCGACTGGCTGGCGACAAGTCCAGCGCGTGCAACGCGCGGCGCAGGCGAAACGGGCGACCGGTCGGCGCGTACAATGGCGGGGTTGCACGCGGAGCCGCGATGCGATCCGGCGAGCCGCAAGGTGACCCTGTGGGTCCGACACGGCGAGCATGCGTCAGTCGACGCGGGCGAAAACGCGTGCGAGAGGGCGCATTGCGCGGCCACACAGGAGATGGCACACGGTTTGCTTGGGTGTGGTCGCGGGCACCATGCGAAGTCGGGCCGCGGGGACCGCCACGGTGGCGGGAAAGCAACACACAAGGAGCGCAGCATGGCGAAGGACGACAACAAGCTGAGCGGCGAATCCGAACGCCTGCGTCCGGCGCGCATGCAGATCGAGACGACCGTGCTGATGAGCCGCGGCGTCGAATCGCATCCCACCGAACTGGTGGACATTTCCGCGACCGGCGCGCTGCTGCGCCGGCCGCTGGGCTGGGAAGGCGAGGTGGGCCAGACCTGGCTGCTGGACATGATCTTCGGCAGCGACCTGCACATCCATCTCGAAGCGCAGGTGGCGCGCGTCGCCGACCACCACATCGGCTTCTCCTACGTGTGCATCCCGGAGGACAAGCAGGTGCCGCTGTGGAACCTGCTGGGCGGCTACGCGGACATCCTCGAGTCCTGGAAGAACTGAGCGCGCGGCCAAGGCCTTCGCCTCGATCCGCCCCTGGCGAAGCGGCCGGGGGGGCGGGGCGGGGCAGGCGCTGCGCCGTACCCCGGATCCTGGTCAGTCGGCCTTCTTCTCGTCACGCAGCTCCCGCCGCAGGATCTTGCCCACGTTGCTTTTGGGCAGCGCGTCGCGGAACTCGATGAACCTGGGTCGCTTGTAGCCGGTGAGATTGTCGTGGCAGAACTGCTTGAGCGCATCGACGGTGAGCGCCGGGTCCTTGCGCACCACGAACAGCTTCACCACCTCGCCGGAATGTTCGTCCGGCACGCCCACCGCGGCCACCTCGGCCACGCCGGGGTGCTGCATCACCGTGTCCTCGACCTCGTTCGGATACACGTTGAAGCCGGACACCAGGATCATGTCCTTCTTGCGGTCGACGATGTAGAAGTAGCCGTTCCCGTCCATCTTCGCGATGTCGCCGGTGTGCAGCCAGCCATCGGCGCCCAGCACCTTGGCGGTCTCGTCGGGGCGGTTCCAGTAGCCCAGCATCACCTGCGGCCCCTTCACCATGAGCTCGCCCACGTCGCCGACCGGCAGCGGACGGTTGTCCTCCGACCAGATCGCCACATCGGTGGAGGGAATCGGCAGGCCGATCGAGCCGTTGTAGTCCTTGAGGTCGAGCGGGTTGATGCAGGCGGCCGGCGAGGTTTCGGTGAGGCCGTAGGCCTCGGCCAGCGTGCAGCCGGTGACCTTCTTCCAGCGCTCGGCCACCGCGCGCTGCACCGCCATGCCGCCGCCCAACGTCAGATGCAGACGCGAAAAGTCCAACTCGGCGAAGCCCGGCGTATTGAGCAGTCCGTTGAACAAGGTGTTGACGCCGGTGATCGCGGTGAAGCGCGAGGCCTTCAGCTCCTTGACGAAGCCCGGCATGTCGCGCGGGTTGGTGACCAGCCAGTTGAGCCCGCCCAGCCGCATGAACACCAGGCCGTTCGCGCACAACGAGAAGATGTGGTACAGCGGCAAGGCGGTGATGATGGTTTCTTCACCCGGCTTCGCGTTCTGGCCGATCCATGCGCCGGCCTGCAGCATGTTGGCGACCATGTTGCCGTGGCTGAGCATCGCCCCCTTGGCCACGCCCGTGGTGCCGCCGGTGTATTGCAGGAAGGCGATGTCGTCGTGGCCCAGCGACACCTCCGGTGGCAGGTGGGCGGCGCCTTGCGCCAGGGCAGCCTTGAAGCGCACCGCCTGCGGCAACTGGTAGTCGGGCACCATCTTCTTGACGTGCTTCAGCACGAAGTTGACCAGCGCGCCCTTGGGGAAGCCGAGCAGGTCGCCGATGCCTGTGGTGACGACGTGTTCCACCGCAGTCTCGGCCAGCACCTGCTGCAGGGTGGCGGCGAAGTTGTCCAGCACCACGATCGCCTTGGCGCCGGAGTCCTCCAACTGGTGCTTCAGCTCGCGCGCGGTATACATCGGGTTGGTGTTGACCACGATGAGACCGGCGCGCAGCGCGCCGAACAGGGCGATCGGGTATTGCAGCACGTTCGGCATCATGATCGCGATGCGGTCACCCTTGCCGAGCTTGAGCACGCCGGTGAGGTAACCCGCGAACTGGCGGCTGAGCACGTCGATCTGGCCGTAGCTGAGCACCTTGCCGAAGTTGGCGAACGCGGGGCGGTCACGGTAGCGCTGGAAGGACTCCTCCAGCACGGCCACCACCGAGGCGTAGGCGTGGAGGTCTATCTCGGCAGGCACGCCTTGCGGGTAGTGGTCGAGCCACGGACGCTCGTTGCTCATGTGCTTGTTCGACTCCTGAATCGTGGCCGCCTAGGCAAAAGGATGGCGACACCCCCTGCCGGCATTGGAGCATACGGTCGCGTACAGCAGCAAGCTGCGGGACGCCTTGCAATGGGCGTAAAAAAGCCGCCCCGATGCGCATCGGGGCGGCCCTGGTTCGACGGTGCCGCGGTCGTGCTCAGGCGGCTTTCTTGCCGGCCAGCTGGCGCAGCACGTACTGCAGGATGCCGCCGTGGCGGAAGAAGTCACGCTCCTTCGGGGTGAGCAGCAGCACCTTCACGGTGAACTCCTTCTTCTTGCCGTCCTTGCCCGTGGCGACCACCTTCGCTTCCTTCGATTCGCCGCCGGCCAGGCCGGTGATCTCGAAGCTCTCGTAACCGTCGAGGCCCAGCGACTTCGCGTTCTCGCCGTCCCTGAACTGTAGCGGCAGCACGCCCATGCCGACCAGGTTGGAGCGGTGGATGCGCTCGAAGCTCTCGGCGATCACCGCCTTCACGCCCAGCAGCAGGGTGCCCTTGGCCGCCCAGTCGCGGCTGGAGCCGGTGCCGTATTCCTTGCCCGCGAGCACGATCAGCGGGGTCTTCTCGGCCTTGTATTTCATCGCGGCGTCGTAGATCGCCATCTGCTCGCCCGAGGGCACGTGCTTCGTGTAGCCGCCCTCGACGCCGTCCAGCATCTGGTTCTTGATGCGGATGTTGGCGAAGGTGCCGCGCACCATCACGTCGTCGTTGCCGCGGCGCGAACCGTAGGAGTTGAAGTCCTTCGGCGCCACGCCCTTCTCGATCAGGAAGCGGCCCGCCGGGCTGTCCTTCTTGATCGAGCCGGCCGGCGAGATGTGGTCGGTGGTGATGGAGTCGCCGAACAGGCCGAGCACGCGGGCGCCGTGGATGTCCTCCACCTTGCCCAGCTCCATCGTCATGCCCTCGAAGTAGGGCGGGTTCTTGATGTAGGTGGAATCGTCCCATGCGTACACCGCGCCGTCCGGCGAGGCGATCTGGTTCCAGCGGCTGTCGCCCTTGAACACGTCGGCGTAGTTCTTCTTGAACATCTCCGGATTGATCGCGCCGGCGATGGTGTCGGAGATTTCCTGGTTGGTCGGCCAGATGTCCTTGAGGTACACCGGCTGGCCGTCGTTGCCGGTGCCGATCGCGTCCTTCGTCAGGTCGATGTCCAGCGTGCCGGCCAGCGCGTAGGCCACCACCAGCGGCGGCGAGGCCAGGTAGTTCATCTTCACTTCCGGATGCACGCGGCCCTCGAAGTTGCGGTTGCCGGACAGCACCGAGGCCACGGCCAGGTCGCCCTCGGCGATGCCCTTGCTGATCTCCACCGGCAGCGGACCGGAGTTGCCGATGCAGGTGGTGCAGCCGTAGCCGACGATGTAGAAGCCGACCTTCTCCAGCTCCTGCAGCAGGCCGGTCTTTTCCAGGTAGTCGGAGACCACCAGCGAGCCCGGTCCGATCGAGGTCTTCACCCACGGCTTGGCCTTCAGGCCCTTCGCCGCAGCCTTCTTCGCCACCAGGCCGGCACCCAGCATCACCGCCGGGTTGGAGGTGTTGGTGCAGGATGTGATCGCGGCGATGACCACCGAGCCGTCGCCCATCTTGAAGCTCTCGCCGTCCTTCTCCACCCGCACGCCGCCGTTGGTGATGCCGTTGGCGGCGTTGCCGATGGCTGCCGAGCCGCCTTCGCTGATGAATTCGGCGGTGGCGTTGTCGCGCGGGGCGCGGTTAGCGGTGAGCGGCCCGATCACCTCGTGGTAGTTCTTCTGCACGCCGTCCAGCAGCACGCGGTCCTGCGGGCGCTTCGGGCCGGCCAGCGAGGGCTTCACGTCGGCCAGGTCCAGTTCCAGCGTGGTGGTGAACTCCGGCTCGGCGGTGTGCTCGTCGTGCCACAGGCCCTGGGCCTTGGCATAGGCCTCGACCAGCTTGATCTGGCCTTCGTCGCGGCCGGACAGGTGCAGGTAGTTCAGCGCTTCCTGGTCGACCGGGAAGATGCCGCAAGTGGCGCCGTACTCCGGGGCCATGTTGGCGATGGTGGCGCGGTCGGCCAGCGCCAGGTGCTTCAGGCCCGGACCGAAGAACTCCACGAACTTGCCCACCACGCCCAGCTTGCGCAGCATCTGGGTGACGGTGAGCACCAGGTCGGTAGCGGTGACGCCCTCGGCCAGCTTGCCGGTGAGCTTGAAGCCCACCACCTGCGGAATCAGCATGGACGAGGGCTGGCCCAGCATGGCAGCCTCGGCCTCGATGCCGCCCACGCCCCAGCCCAGCACGCCGATGCCGTTGATCATGGTGGTGTGCGAGTCGGTGCCGAACACGGTGTCGGGGTAGGCCCAGCTCTCGCCGTTCTTGTCGTTGGTGAACACCACGCGGGCCAGGTGCTCCAGGTTCACCTGGTGCACGATGCCGGTGCGCGGCGGTACCACCTTGAAGTTGTTGAACGCCTTCTGGCCCCAGCGCAGGAAGCTGTAGCGCTCCTGGTTGCGCTCGAACTCGATCTCGACGTTCTGCTCCAGCGCCGATTCGGAGCCGTACACGTCCACCTGCACCGAGTGGTCGATCACCAGCTCGGCCGGCGCCAGCGGGTTGATCTGGTTGGCGTCGCCGCCCAGCTTCACCACGGCGTCGCGCATCGCGGCCAGGTCCACCACGCAGGGCACGCCGGTGAAGTCCTGCAGCACCACGCGCGCGGGCATGAAGGCGATCTCGGTGTCGGGCTCCTTCTTCGCGTCCCACTTTGCCACCGCCTCGATCTCCTTCGCGGTGACGTTGACGCCGTCCTCGTGGCGCAGCAGGTTCTCCAGCAGGATCTTCATCGAGTAGGGCAGGCGCTTGATGTCGAAGCGCTGGCCCAGCTTGGCGAGACTGGCGAAGCTGTATTTCCTGCCATTGGCCTCGAAGGTGTCGCGTACCTGGAATGAATCTTTCATGGGAAGGCTCCTGGCGAATTCCTGCTGCTGGGATGGGTGAAGGAGGCGACGGGCAAGCCAAGGCCTGCCGGATCGGCAAAGATCGCAATTATCGCGCAAACACGGTGTGATCGCTGCGCATCGGCCTGCGACACCGAACGTCGGGGAGGCGGGGTGCCCGGATGCCGTATAGCATGGGCACAGGTGCAGTCCGGCACAAACGCATTTCATGACATGCAGCATTCGATGATTTCGACGGCGCTGGCGGCGGTCTCGCTGCGCGACCTCGCACTGGTGCAGGCGGTGCATCGCCACGGCAGCTTCAACAGCGCGGCGCGGGCCATGCACATCAGCCCGTCCGGGCTGTCGCATCAGGTGCAGAAGGTGGAGCAGGCGCTGGGCGCGCCGCTGTTCGAGCGCGGTGGCCGCAAGGTGGTACCCACTGCGGGCGGCCAGCGCCTGCTGGAGCGCATCGACGCCGTGCTCGCCGCGGCCGAAATGCTGCAGCAGGCCGCGCGCGCCGGCGCGGTGGCGTTCGGTGGCGAGTTGCGCCTCGGCGTGCCTGCCTCGCTGGGACCGTATCTGCTGCCGCACCTGATCGCACCGTTCCCGCAGCATTTCCCCGGCGTGCGGCTGGGCATCTCCGAAGGCAAGCCGCGCGGGCTGCTGCGCCGCCTGCACGAGGCGGAACTGGACGCCGTGCTGGCGCCACTCACGCCGGCAGCCAGTGGCATCGCGATGCAGCCGCTGTTCTTCGAGCCGTGGGAAGCGATGCTGCGCGCCGACCATCCGCTGGCCGGCCAGCGCAGCGTGGCACTCGACCAGCTGGAACAGGCCGACGCCATCCTGATGGCCGAGAGCCATGCCGACGGCGACGGCCACGTGCAGGACGTCAGCCTGGAAAGCCTCGCCGCCCTGGTCAGCCTGCGCGGCGGGCACGCCCTGGTCCCCGCGCTGGCGCACGAACGGCTGGCCTCCAAGCCCGACATCGTGCTGGCGAAGATCAGGGGCCAGGCGCCGGGCCGCGAGATCGCGCTGTACTGGCGCGAAGCCACGCCGTGGGGCGCCGACCTCGCCGCCTTCGGCAAGCTGTTGCGTGCACTGGCGAAGCAGTTGCCGGGCTTGAAACTGGCTGGTTAGCGCCCGCTGTCCAGCGTCGCGCCGGTGAGCAGGCCGCGCGCCAGCATGCTGCACTGCTTGCGGAACAGCAGCAGCTGCCACTGGCGGCCGCCGAGCTGGCGCCACAGCACCGCGGAGCGCACCGCCGCGAGCAGGCTGCTGCGCACCTTTTCGACGATCGCAGCCTGCTGCAGATGCTGCGGGTTGCCGTTGACCATCACGCGCGGACGCAGGGTGGAGAGCGTGGATGCATAGAGCTCGGCGAGGCGCGCGGTGACCTGGTTCGAACCTTGCCCGAAATGTTCCACCTGGCGCTGGCTGGCGCGGATGCCCTGCTGCAGCCGGTCGAGCAGTTCCGGGCGGCCGGACAGGCTGCGCTCCAGCCGCATCACGGTCATCGCCATGCGGGTCACCGCCATGTCCTCGCTGCTTTCGTCGAGCTGGGACACCAGACTGCGCAACCCCAGCCGCACGCTGGCGATGTTGCCGTACCCGCCGACCACCGAGGGAGCGTCGATCCGGAACACGCTGGCGATGCTCGCATCCATCGCGCTCTCGTCGCAGCGGCCCTGGTTGGCCAGCTGCTGCACCAGCGCACAGGCTTGGTAGAGGCCGGCCAGCGCCAGCACGCGTTCCTCGTTCATCGCGAAAGCATCAAGCACCGTCAATTCTCGTCGTTGTTGGTGGGCAGGCCGCCGAAGGGCGCGTCGGTGGCGGCGATCACCGCGCCGCCGAGGCAGGCTTCGCCGTCGTAGAGCACCACCGACTGGCCGGGCGTCACCGCACGTTGCGGGGTGTCGAAGCGTACTTCAAGGCCGGCGTCCAGAACGCGCACCTCGCAGGCCTGGTCGGCCTGGCGGTAACGGGTCTTGGCGCTGCAGCGGAAATGCGCGGCCGGGGCGTGCCCGGCCACCCAGGTCGGCGCCTCGCTGCGCAGCAGCCGGGAATCCAGCCAGTGGTTGGCGTTGCCCTGGGCCACGTAGAGCAGGTTGGCCGCCACATCCTTGCCCACCACGTACCACGGCTCGCCGCTGGCATCGCGGCGGCCGCCGATGCCCAGGCCGTTGCGCTGGCCCAGCGTGTAATACATCGCGCCCTGGTGTTCGCCGACGAGTTCGCCTCCGGGCGTGCGCATCTCGCCGGGCCGGGCCGGAATGTACCGGGCGAGGAAGCTGCGGAAATCGCGTTCGCCGATGAAGCAGATGCCGGTGGAATCCTTCTTCGCATGGGTGGGCAGGTTGGCCGTGCGGGCGATCTCGCGCACCTGCGCCTTCGCGATCTCGCCGACCGGGAACAGCGTGGCGGACAGCTGGGCCTGACCCAGCCCGTGCAGGAAGTAGGTCTGGTCCTTGGCCGCGTCCACCGCGCGCAGCAGGCGGTACTCGCCGTTCCGGCAGTCCACGCGGGCGTAGTGGCCGGTGGCGATCCTTTCGGCGCCAAGCGCGCGCGCTTCGTCCAGGAAGGTCTTGAACTTGATCTCGCGGTTGCACAGCACGTCGGGATTCGGCGTGCGACCGGCGCGGTATTCGGCGAGGAAGTGCTCGAACACGCCGTCCCAGTATTCGGCGGCGAAGTTGCGCGTGTGGAAGGGGATGCCCAGCCGGCCGCATACGGCCACGGCGTCCTTGCGGTCGGCGTCGGCGGTGCAGGGGCCGTCGCGGTCGTCCTCTTCCCAGTTCTGCATGAACAGGCCCTCGACCGCGTGGCCGGCCTGCTGCAGCAGCAGCGCCGCGACCGAGGAGTCGACGCCGCCCGAGATGCCCAGCATCACCCTCATGATGCGGCCGGGTCGGGCAGCCAGTGCAGCGCATCCAGCGGCAGCCGCGAACCGGCCAGCCAGGCATCGATGCTTTCCAGCACCAGCGGGCTGCGCAGGCGCCCGCCCAGCGCGGCGATCTCGGCACGGCTCAGCCACAGGGCGCGGCGGATGCCGGTATCCAGCATGCGTGCCGGATCGTGCGCCAGCGGGCTGGCGGCGAAGCTGAAGCGGACCACGCCTTCGCCATGCTCGGTGCTGCGCCACTGGTGTACGCCGATCAGGTGGCTGGGCTGCACCGTCCAGCCGGTTTCCTCCAGCGTCTCGCGCACGGCGGCGTCGACGAGGCGCTCGCGATCCTCCAGGTGGCCGGCCGGCTGGTTGTAGGCGAGCCGGCCGTTCACCTCTTCTTCCACCATCAGGTAGCGTGCGCCGTCGGTTACCACGCAGGCCACGGTGACATGGGGGCGCCAGATGGCGTCGTTGGTGGCGGCAGGCGGCATGACGGACGGGGGCTGGAAAAGCCGTCATTGTGCCACTACCTGTCGTTGCGGTCGCCGCGAAGCGCGCGGGTGGCCAGCGTATAATCGCAACCGTCGAAGGAACAGCCGTCATCCATGGCCCACGAACCACAAAACGAACACGAGAGCGGCCACGGCCTGGCGGTGCAGACCGCGAAACCGGAGGTGGCGAAGCCGCCGCTGTTCCAGGTGGTGCTGCTGAACGACGACTTCACGCCGATGGACTTCGTGGTCGAGGTGTTGCGCGGCTTTTTCGGCCTGGACCAGGAGCGAGCGGTGCAGGTGATGCTGCACGTGCATACCCGCGGCAAGGGCGTGTGCGGCGTGTTCACCCGCGAGGTGGCCGAGACCAAGGTCACCCAGGTCAACGAATATTCACGCTCGCATCAGCACCCTCTGTTGTGCACCATGGAGAAGCTCTAGCGGCCGCCCAGGCGGCACTATGGAAATGACCTAGCTGCCCCCACTATGTAGCCATCGCGGCATAGCCGCCCATGCCATTGCAACGGAGACGGTCCGGATGTTCAGCAAGGATCTCGAAGTCACCATCGGCCAGTGCTACAAGCAGGCCCGTGAGCAGCGCCACGAATTC
>Ga0187815_10000943_pt1 | contig 13917 bp, 10 predicted proteins | sample NC_S_5_FD_132962 | JGI IMG/M metagenome (GOLD analysis project Ga0187815, IMG submission 132962) | Wetland sediment microbial communities from Neuse River Estuary, North Carolina, USA - ASW-S_5 | ecosystem: Environmental > Aquatic > Freshwater > Wetlands > Sediment | place: USA: North Carolina...
CCGACTGGCACCTCCAGCACTGGATGAATCTCGCAATGTCGGGGGCCGGCATGGTCACCGTCGAGATGACCGATGTGGAGCGGCGCGGCCGCATCAGCCACGGCTGCCTGGGCCTCTATTCCGATCACAACGAAGCTGCGGCCCGGCGCACGCTGGATGCGGCCCGCCGCGTGGCGTTGCCCGGCACCAAGTTCGGCGTGCAGCTTGCCCATGCCGGCCGCAAAGCCTCGCATCGCAGGCCTTGGGAAGGCGGTGACCCGCTTGGCCCCGACGAAGACCCGTGGTCGATCGTATCGGCGTCCGCGATCGCCTTCGACGAGGGCTGGCAGGTGCCCGAAGCGCTCGATGAAGCCGGGATAGAACGCATCGTCTCGCTTTTCGCCGAATCCGCGCAGCGGGCCGCGCGCGCCGGCTTCGATTTCATCGAGCTGCATTCGGCGCATGGCTATCTGCTGCACCAGTTCCTGTCGCCGCTTTCCAACAAGCGCGCCGACAAATGGGGCGGCTCCCTTGAGAACCGCATGCGCTTCCCGATTGCCGTCGCCAGGGCGGTGGCAAAGGCCGCGCCCGGCCTGATGCTGGGCGCGCGCATGTCGGTGACCGACTGGGTCGACGGCGGCTTCTCGGTCGAGGAAGCCGTGGAAGTCGCCCGCGCCTACAAGCAAGCGGGTGCTTCCTATATCTGCTGTTCCAGCGGCGGCAACTCGCCGCTCCAGAAAATCCCGACCGGACCCGGCTACCAGGTGCATCTGGCGACCGCCGTGCGCGAGGGCGCGGGCATCGCAACCCGGGCGGTGGGCTTGATCAGCGATCCACGACAGGCCGATGGAATCATTCGCGAAAACAAGGCCGACATGGTGGCCGTGGCGCGCGCCATGATTGCCGATCCGCGTTGGCCGTGGCGCGCGGCAGCCACGCTCGGGCATGAATTCCACCCTGCGCCGCAGCTTCTTCGTGCCGAACCGTTCATGCGGCACTGGACGCAGAAAGCCGGATGAGAAGGGCTTCAGGGCGCGGGGTGACCGGAGGTTTCCCACGCCCCCGCCTTGAGGAAATCCAGCACCGATCTGTTGAAGCCCTCCGGGTCCTGCAAGAGCGCGAAATGGTCGACGCCGGGCAGGATGACGAGTTTCGCGCCGGGAATTGTCGCGGCTAGATAGTTCGTGTGTTCGCGCTTGATCGACCGGTCGTGCTCGGCAGCTGCGACCGTGGTCGGCACGCGGATACCCGCCAATTGAGTGGCCGTCCAGTGAGGCTCGCGCCCCCACACGCCGTTGAGTTCGGCCACCAGCAGCGGAAATCGCCAGGGCGTGCTGGACAGGTGCATGTAATCGCGCCAGGCGCGCACGAAGAATGTTGCGAAGTTCCAACTCAGAAATGCGCTGGGCGATACGGCATCGGCATCCGCATGCGCGCCCTGGACATAGAGGCCGGAGAGGCGCTCGGGGTGTTCGATCGCGATGTCGAGGCCGATGACGCCGCCATCGCTCCAGCCCACGAGCGCGCATTTGTCGATTTTCAGATGGTCGAGCAGGGCCAGATAGTCGCTTGCCATCAGATGATAGCTCAGCGGCTGGTCGCCGCGTGTGGACCGGCCATGGCCACGGCTGTCGGCGACGATGACCTTGTATCTCTTCGACAGAGTCGCCGCCTGGCTCGACCAGACATCGGCATTGCTCAGGCCGCCATGGATCAACAGGACGGGAGCGCCCGCGCCATAGATGGCGTAGTACATTTCGATGCCGTTGACGGAGGCAAAGCCACTTTCCAGGGAAGGCTGCATGGGGCCAGGTTCCGGTAGCGTCTTCCAGGGTTCGGCCGCCCATGACGATCCTGCTGCAACGAGGGCAAGCAGTTGAAACGCCAAAGCGGTCCACAATGCGCGCATGTCGGCCCCTGTTCGATGCTGCGGTCAACTGGCCTTTGCCGGGGAAATGTCAACCGCAAGCTGCCGCGAGGGTGGCGCCGTGGCGATTTGAAAGCAACGTCTGAGAACGATTTTGCATGTGAATCCGGTTGGTTATAGATATGTAGTAATGTCGTTGGCGAGCTGATCGCTTCGTCTCGGCAAGCGGACTGGCGGCTGGTCAAATCATCGCGACCTTGGCACAGTCGGCCGAAATGGGAGTTCTATCATGGCAAAACAGGCATTCAGCGCGCCGAAACCCTGGGTTGAGATGGCGCCGGAACTGGTGGATGTCGCGATGGGGCGCAAGCCCGCCGATCTGGTGGTGCGCAACGGCCGCTGGGTCAACGTCCATTCGGGAGAGGTCATCGCCGGCATCGACCTGGCAATCGTGGGCGGCCGCTTCGCCTATTGCGGACCGGATGCCAGCCACGCGGTCGGGCAGGGCACGAAGGTCGTGGATGCCGGCGGCCGCTATCTCGTGCCGGGGCTGTGCGACGCGCATATGCATGTCGAGAGCGGCATGGTGACGGTGACCGAGTTCGCCCGCGCGGTGATCCCTCATGGCACGACCTCGATGTTCATCGACCCACACGAGATCGCCAATGTGCTCGGTCTCGAGGGCGTGCAGCTGATGCACGACGAGGCGATGGCGATGCCCATCAATGTGCGTGTGCAGATGCCGTCCTGCGTGCCGTCCGCGCCGGGGCTGGAAAATGCGGGCGCGTCGCTCGGGCCGGAAGACGTGGCCGAGGCGATGAGCTGGCCGAACATCATCGGGCTCGGCGAGGTGATGAATTTTCCGGGCGTCGCCGCCAACAACGCGGTGATGGTGGGGGGCATCGCGGAAACGATGAAGGCCGGCAAGACGATCGGCGGCCACTATGCCTCGCCCGATCTTGGCCTGCCGTTCCACGGCTATGTCGCCGGCGGACCGGAGGATGATCACGAAGGCACGCGCGCGGAGGACGCGATTGCCCGCGTGCGGCAGGGCATGAAGGCCATGCTCCGCCTCGGTTCGGCCTGGTACGATGTGGCCGAGCAGATCAAGGCCGTGACGGAGCAGGGGCTCGACCCGCGCAATTTCATTTTGTGCACCGACGACAGCCATTCCGGCACGCTGGTGCATGACGGCCATATGGACCGCGTGGTCCGCCACGCCATCCAGCAGGGCTTGAAGCCGGTGACCGCGATCCAGATGGCGACGATCAACACCGCGCAGCATTTCCGGCTGGAGCGGGAACTGGGCTCCATCGCGCCCGGCCGGCGCGCGGATTTCCTGATCGTTTCCAATCTGGCGGAGATGAAAATCGACGAGGTTTTTGGCCGCGGCGTATGCCTGGCCAGGGGCGGCAGGCTGGAAGTGGACATTCCGGCCTACGACTACCCTGCCACTGCCAAGAATACGGTGAATCTCGGCAAGAAATTGGCGGTCGCGGATTTCGACATCGCGGCACCTGCGGGCGCCAACGAAGTACGCGTGCGTGTCATCGGCGTGATCGAGAACCAGGCGCCGACGCGTGCGCTGGAAGCCGATCTGCCGGTCGAGAACGGCCTCGTCGGCATGGATCGCCGCAACGATGTCTGCCAGATCGCGCTGGTGGAGCGCCATCGCGGCACAGGCAGCGTCACCAACGGCTTTGTCTCGGGCTTCGGCTACGTGGAAGACTGTGCGCTCGCGTCAACCGTTGCTCATGACAGCCACCACATGATCGTGGTCGGCACCAGCAAGGACGACATGGCCAAGGCCGCCAACCGGCTGGGCGAGGTGGGCGGTGGCGTGGTGCTGTTCTCGAAAGGCAAGGAACTGGCCCTGGTCGAAATGCCGATCGCCGGCCTGATGTCGGACGAGCGGGCCGAGATCGTGGCTGAAAAGGCCGAAAAGCTGGTCGAGGCCATGCGCGCCATGGGCTGCAACCTCAACAATGCCTATATGCAGCATTCGCTGCTGGCGCTGGTTGTGATCCCCGAATTGCGTATCTCGGACGTCGGCATCATCGACGTGACGAAGTTCGAGAAGGTGGATCTGTTCGTGGAGAGATGAGAGGAAACGTCTTCCTCCCTCAGCGCGCCCCCGCCACCACCACGTTCAGCACCTCGAAGGGCGTGGTGATGACGATCTCGGCGGCCGAGCCGATGGCCTGGGTAAGGCCGCCTGTGAGGTTGCCGAGGCGGTTGCCCACCTGTTCCCGGGTTCCGAGCGAATCGTCCTCCAGAAGCTTTTCCCCGAGCAGACGAACCAGCACCGGGTTGTCGGCGAACTTGGTATGGTTCAGCCGGTCGCTTGCCGACGCGTTGCTGAGATCGACCACGGTAACGCCCAGAGCCGCGAGATCGGCCGCATTCTCGTAGCCGCCGACGCGCGGCTTGTTGCCGGCGATGATGCGCGAGAGATCGAGCGCCCTGTCGTCCTTGGAAAGGAACAGGAAGAACGGCTTGTCCGGCTTGCCATAGCGGCGCATCTGGCTCTTGAAGACATCGACGTCGATATCGGGCGAAGCCAGGATCACGTCGCCGAGCCGGCCATGGAGGTCGCGGTCGTTGGTGATGGCCAGTTGCCGCAACGCCTCCATCGTCACCCAATTGCCCATGGAATGGGCGATGATGTCGATGCGCGTGGCGCTCGATTGCGCCACCAGCCGCAGCGTCTGCTCCAGCGCATCGCGGGCGGCGGTGGCGCTGTTGTTGTCATAGACATAGTCGACCAGTCGCCCGCCGGAAGCCCATGAGAACAGCACCGGCGTGCCGGAATAGCCGGCATCATGAGCAATCTGGGTCAGGCGGTAGACGGCGCCGTCGAAGGCGGTGTTGTAGCCGTGCACGAAAACCAGCGCCCGGCCGCCGCGCCTGGCTATGTCCTCGCGCAACTCCTTGGAGAAATTGCCGGGGCTGTCGAATGTGGTGACGTCGCGGGCGGTGAAATATTTAGATGGATCGGCGTTCTGCCTGTTGTTGCGGCGTTCGATCTCGCCGGCCTTGTGGATCGCCGGCACCGTCATGTCGACGCGGGCGAAGCTGACGGTGGCCGAACGGGCGCCCGAAAACACTTCCTTGGGATTGTCTGCCCTGGCGCGTGTGGTCGCGACGAAGATCTCGTGCTCGCCAGCTATGGCATTGGCGGGCACCTGCTCGACGCGGCTGCTCACCAGTTCGCGCGTCTGCCCGGCGCAGCCGGCGATGAACAGCGCCATCGCGACCATGCCAAACCACCTGGCAGACACATTTCGAAACATCGTCCGCTCCGGCCCGTCCCCTGGACCGTCTGTAGCTTCCGTCTCGGGAATGGTCTAGCCAAAGCGGGGTGCGAACGGAACGAGCGCCGCGCAGTGTTGCTGCACGGCGACAGCGTCAGCGGCCCCAGAAGGTCGGCGTGAAGATCACGAACACAGCCAGGATTTCCAGGCGCCCGAGCAGCATGGCGGCCGAAAGGATCCATTTCGCGGCGTCCGGCAGGGTGGCGAAATTGCCGACCGGACCGATGATCTCGCCCATGCCGGGGCCGACATTGGTCAATGCGGTGAGCGAGCCGGTCATCGCCGTGATGAGGTCGAGGCCGGTCGCCGACAGGAGGATGGTGGTGATTGCCCAAAGCACGAAGAAGGCGGCGATGAACAGCACCACGCTGCGCTGCATGTCCTCGTTGATGGTGCGGTCGCCATAGCGCACCGGCTGCACCGTGTTCGGATAGATCAGGCGCCGCAAGCCGTTGCCCATCAGCTCGAACAGGACGAGGAAGCGGTAGGCCTTGATGCCGCCCGTCGTGGAGCCCGAGCAGCCGCCGAGAAAGGTGGCGACGAACAGGCAGGCCACCGCGAAAGGCCCCCAGCGCGTGTAGTCGTCGCTGGCGAAGCCGGTCGTGGTGATGATCGAGATGAAATTGAATGTCGAGTGGGTGAGGGCATCGAAGAACGGTATGCCGAGCTTCACGCGCAGGTAGATCGCCACCGACACCGCAAAGACGACGCAATAGCCCGCAAAGACGCGAATCTGGGGATCGCGCAAGGCATCGGTGTGCCCGCGTACGATGAACAGCATCATGATCGAGAACGGCAATCCGCCGATGAACATGAACAGCGAGGCGATCCACAGGATGGAGGGCGTTCCAGCGTAACGGGCGAAGGACGTGTCGTGGGTGGACATGCCGCCGGTGGCGAGCGTCGACATGGCGTGGTTGACGGCGTCAAAGCCGGCCATGCCCGCTGCCGCGTAACAAATCGCACAAAGCGCGACGAGCCCCGTATAGATGCCGATAAGGCTGACGGCGAATGTCTGGAAGCGCTCGAAGGGGCGGTCCTCGATGTCGGACGACTCGATCTTGAAGTAGGACACGCCGCCGATGTTGAGGAAGGGCAGGAGAAACAATCCCAGCGCGATCACGCCGAGGCCGCCCATATAGTTCAGCAGCGAGCGCCACAGAAGCAGGCCCGGCGGCGCATGGTCGAGCCCGTTGATGACCGTCGAGCCGGTCGTGGTGATGCCTGAAACCGACTCGAAGAAGGCGTCCGCCAGGCCCAGATTCAGCGAGGAGGCAATGAAGGGCACTGCGCCGGCAATCGCCAGGGTGAGCCACAGCAGGTTGACCAGCAGGAAGCCGAAGCGCGTGGTTGCCTGCGGCGGGCGCCCCTGCGTGGCCAACGCCACCGCCATGGCCAGCCCGCCCATGAAAAGGGCGGAAAAAGCGAAGGCGCGCCAGTCCTTGCTGCCGTAGTAGAGATCGACCGCGGCCGGAATCAGCATCGCCGCTGACAGGTAGAGGGCAAAGACTGCGGCAACGTGGATCGCGGCGCGAACGGCGGTTCTATTCACGGATGATCGGGACCCCACTTGTCGAAACGCCGGCACCAGAATGTGGCAACCCGGCGGCGAGGCGGGACAGTGGCGTCATATGGCCGAATATGCAATAGGCGTGAAGGACCGTTGACAGTTCCGTTTCCGAAACGGCGGCCGTAGCGGCCGCGCCGCGCTGCTCCGTCACATGGACTGTCGGTCCGGCAGTTGCCGGCGCAGACTGGAGTACATTTGCGATGACGAATTTCCCTGAACGGGTAGACGCTGCGGCAAGGGCGGTGCGGGAGCTGTTTTCTGAAACGCCGCTCCAGGAAAACGCCTATCTCTCCCGCAAGACCGGCGCGCATATATTCCTCAAGCGCGAAGACCTGTCGCCGGTGCGCTCCTACAAGATCAGGGGCGCCTTCAACTTCTTCCAGAAGGCCTTGGCCGCAGGCAATGCCGCCGAATTGTTCGTCTGCGCCTCCGCCGGCAATCATGCCCAGGGTTTTGCCTATGTCTGCCGCCATTTCGGCAAGAAGGGCGTCGTCTTCATGCCGGTTACCACGCCGCAGCAGAAGATCGACAAGACGCGCCTGTTCGGCGGCGAGTTCGTCGAAATCCGTCTCGTCGGTGACTTCTTCGACGATTGCTACCGCGCGGCAATCGAATTCACCGAGGCGTCCGGCGCGCATCTGGTACCGCCCTTCGACCACAAGGACATCATCGAGGGGCAGGCGACCGTGGCGGCCGAGATCGTGGCGCAAATGCCCGAGGGGCGTGTTCCCGACATGGTGTTCCTGCCGATCGGTGGTGGCGGGCTGGCGGCGGGCGTTACCCGTTATCTGCGCGAGACGGGAGCGGCGAGCCGTTTTGTGTTCTGCGAGCCATCCGGCGCGCCGAGCCTCAAGCAGGCACTGAAGGCAGGCAAGCGCGTGAAGCTCGACCAGGTCGACAATTTCGTAGACGGCGCTGCGGTGGCGGAGATTGGCCGCGAGCCGTTTCGCCTTCTCAAGGAATTCGACGAGTCCGCCGTGCGGCTGGTGCCGGAAAACCGTCTGTGCGCCACCATGATCGAGATGCTCAACATCGAGGGCGTGGTGCTGGAGCCGGCCGGCGCGCTGTCGATCGATGCGCTCAAGGATTTCCCGAAGAAGGAGATCAAGGGCAAGACCATCGTGCTGGTCATCTCGGGCGGCAATTTCGATTTCGAGCGGCTGCCCGACGTGAAGGAGCGGGCGCTGCGTTTCGAGGGTCTGAAGAAGTATTTTGTCTTCCGCTTCCCCCAGCGTCCGGGCGCGCTGCGCGATTTCCTCGACCTGCTCGGTCCGGACGACGACATCACCCGCTTCGAGTATCTGAAGAAATCTGCGCGCAATTTCGGCTCGGTCCTGATCGGCATCGAGACCAAGGACGCGCGCAATTTCGGCGTTTTGGCAAAGCGATTCCAAGAGGCCGGCTGGGCCTATCAGGACATTACCGAGAACGACACGCTGGCGGGGCTGATCATATGAGCGAGGTGGCCGCATAGGCGAGCGTAAGCCCTTGCCCTAAATAGCTGGAGGAATGAAGCCGCGTCGCCTCGACGTCGTCAACGGGTGACAAGATGTGCTTTCATGACAATCCAGCGGGAGGAAACCATGCTGACGCGTCGTCTTTTTTGCCGTTGCTTGCCGCTTGCCGCGGCCGCGACATTTGCCGCGACCGAAAGCCAGGCACAGACATCCGACTGTTCCGTGTTCACGAAGGAACGCCAGAAGGAGGTCGCTCCTGACGAGGCCATCGCGCTGCTCAAGGCCGGCAACCAACGCTTCGTGGACGGCAAGACCGTCAATTGCGATCTGATGGCACAGGTCAGACAAACGGCCGGCGGACAGGCGCCATTCGCGACGATCGTAGGGTGCATGGATTCCCGCGTGCCTCCCGAGCTCGTCTTCGACCAACGCATCGGCGATATTTTCTGCGTTCGCATCGCCGGCAACGTGGTCAATGACGACGTCGTGGGCAGCCTCGAATATGCCACGCAGGTTGTCGGTTCCCGTGCGATCGTCGTGCTGGGCCATAGCGAATGCGGCGCGGTGAAGGGCGCAATCGACGACGTTCATCTCGGAAAGCTGACCGGGCTCCTGGCGCGCATCGAACCTGCGGTGGAGGCTGTGGCAGACGGCGGAAAGCACAGTTCCAAGGACAAGCGGCTTTTGCAGGCGGTCGCGGAGATGAACGCTCGAATGGGTATCGAGCTTCTCCTGTCGCAAAGCTCGATCTTGAAGGAGCTCACCGACAACGACGAGTTGCGCATCGTCGCGGCCATGCATGATGTAGCGACGGGACAGGTGAGTTTCCTCACTCCCGCATAGCAGCAACTGGAGATATTCGTGAGAACATTCATCGCGCTGTTTCGGGGCATCAATGTCGGCGGCAACAACATCATCAAGATGGCCGAGTTGAAGGCGCTTTTTGGCGAACTCGGCTTTGTAGACCCGCAGACCTACGTGCAGAGCGGCAATGTCGTGTTTCGTGCCCCGGAAGCGGGCAACGACACTCTGGCGACGACCATCGAGGAAGCGGTGAAGGCCCGCTTCGGTTTGGCGCCGCACGTTATCGTTCGTGGCGCGGCCGAATGGAGCGAGATCATCGCTGCCAACCCGTTTCCCGATTTCAACCTGCCAAAGAATCTTCACGCCTATATTCTCGACGCCGAACCCACCGCCGCGATGATCGACGACCTGGCTGGCAGGGAGCGGTTGGCGGGCGATTATGCGATCGACGGCGGGGTGCTGTATCTCCACACGCCCGAGGGGCTGCTCAAGTCGAACCTGCCGGTGTTGATAGAGCGATCGCTGCGCGTGCCCATGACGGCCCGCAACTGGAACACTGTTTTGGCGCTCCAGTCCCTGGTTGCGGCGAAGGAACGGGAAAAATAGTCCAGACCACAACCCTGCTTGGCCGATCACCAACAATCCGGCCATCGGGCGGCACACAATCTTCATCTATTGGCGCTAGTTGGAACCGTTGATATCTCCGGGGGGCAAATCAGGTGCGCGTAAACTCGCTTATCCGAAGATTGGAAGCGATCTCGATTATGCGCAAGTTCGAGGCGATGTCGGTGCTCAGCCAGTCATCGCTGATCGTGTTCCTGGCGCTTGTCGGTTCCGACCTGCTGACGACGGTCTTCTACGGCTTCTTCTTTTCCGACCGCTATCTGCTCGACATCGTTTTGACGAGCATCATCGTGATCATCGTCGGCTATCCGCTCGCCTATTTCTTCCTCTCGCAGAATGTAAGATTGCGCGCCATGGCGGTGGAGCTCGATCGCGCGGCGCGAACCGACGACCTGACCGGCCTTTATAATCGCCGTACTTTCTTTTGCGAGTGCGAGTCCGCCATCAGGGGGCTGGGAGAGAGTGCCTTCCTCTACATCGACATCGACCACTTCAAGAAGCTGAATGACCGCTTCGGCCATGCCGCCGGGGATTCAGTTCTGCGGAAGTTCGGCGATGTCGTTTCCGACTGCGTTCGCGGCGGTGACGTGGCTGCGCGACTCGGCGGCGAGGAGTTCGGGATTTATCTGGCGCACGCGGATCTCGGCAACGCCCTCAGGGTGGGCGAACGTATCCGCCAGCGATCCCTGCGGATAGGGCCGGCTGTCGGTCTCGATGACGTGCGGGTTACCGTCAGCATCGGCATTGCCATGCGCGACCAGGGCCAGACGCTGGATGAGCTGATGCAACTGGCCGACGAAAGCCTCTACGCCGCCAAGGAGCAGGGTCGCGACCGAATTGTCTTCCATATTTCGGGCAGGCAGGCGGCCTGAAATCCGTCAGTTGCCGGCACGCATTTTTTTGCGCTGCAGCATAAAATTGGTTGCTTTTCCGGGCCGGATCGACCATATGCGGGTTCATAAGGCGCTTGGGCCGGGCTACCGGCTTTCCCAAAGGTGGGACGGGTTGCGTCTGCTTCCTTCCTCTGGCCCTGACAGGTCGATGAAGGAAAAGCCCTGTGGACATGGGGTCCGCGGGCACGACAGCGCAACCGAGCGGGCTTTTTTTTCAGGCTCGCCGCCTTGTCGTTTCCAAAAGAACATTTCGCCGGCAGGTAGCGCCTTGCCGCGATCATTTGTTGCGGCCAGGGCCGCATGAAAGAAGAACGAATTGACCATTGAAAACAATGCGGAGCCGCTCGGCTTCGCCAAATTGGGCATTACCGGCCCGCTTCTCAAGACCACCGCCGCCGCCGGTTTCGACGATCCTAAACCCATCCAGGCCGAAGCCATTCCCTCGCTGCTCGAAGGCCGCGACGTGCTGGCCATCGCCCAGACCGGTTCCGGCAAGACGGCGGCCTTCAGCCTGCCGATCCTGTCGAAGATCATCGGGCTCGGCACCAAGCGCCTGCCGAAGACGGCGCGGGCGCTGATCCTTGCGCCGACGCGCGAGCTTGCCGTGCAGATCGAGGATACGATCCGCGTCCTCACCAAGGGCCTGCACGTTTCCACCGCGCTGGTGCTCGGCGGCGTTTCGCGCTTTTCCCAGATCAAGAAGGTCGCCCCCGGCGTCGACGTGCTTATCGCCACGCCCGGCCGTCTGGTCGATCTGGTGCGCGAGGGCGAGGTGAACCTGTCGGAAACGCGCTGGCTGGTGTTGGACGAGGCCGACCGCATGCTCGACATGGGCTTCATTCATGACGTGAAGCGCCTGGCCAAGGCCACCCACAAGGATCGCCAGACCGCGCTGTTCTCCGCCACCATGCCCGACGAGATCGCGGCTTTGGCCGAAGGCGTGATGAAGCAGCCGGTGCGCGTCGAGGTCGCCCCCCAGGGTACGACAGCCGCCGAGATCAGGCAGAGCGTGGTGCTGGCCCGCACCAAGCAGAAGCGCAAGATCCTCTCGACCATGCTGGCCGACGAGGCAATGCGTCAGGTGATCGTGTTCGCGCGTACCAAGCACGGCGCCGACCGCGTAACCCGCGATCTGGAGCGCGACGGCTTCGAGGCGGCGGTCATTCACGGCAACAAGTCGCAGAATGCCCGCCAGAAGGCGCTGAACGGTTTTCGTGATGGCTCCGTGCGCATCCTGGTCGCCACCGACATCGCGGCGCGCGGCATCGACGTGCCCGGCATCAGCCATGTGGTGAACTTCGACCTGCCGGACGAGGCGGAAAGCTATGTGCACCGTATCGGCCGCACCGGGCGCAACGGCGCCGATGGCATTGCGATCACGCTGTGCGATCCGGCCGAGAACGCCAAGCTGCGCCAGGTGGAGAAGATCATCCGCATGAGGCTGCCGGTCGCTGCCGATCATCTGGCCGAGCCTGATCCGCAGCCGGCACCGCGTCCCCAGGGCGCACGGCCGCCGGTCACTCCCGCCAACGACCGCAATGCTTCGCGCGGCGACAGGCAGCGCCCCCAGGGGCAGAAGCCGCAAGGCCAGAAGCCGCGCGGCAATGGCGGCGCGGACAAGAAGCCCGCGGCCTTGGCCGAAACGGGTGGCGACAAGCCGATGACCCGCAAGCCTTTCCGTGGCAAGCGCCGCGGCTTTGGCCGCAAGCCTGCGACGCGGGCCGCCTGACGGCGGCCCCCCTGTACGCACGGCGTTGACGATTTGAGGACGGCCGGGGCAATGCTCCGGCCGTTTTTTATTGCACCATCGCCTTGATCCAGACCTCGATCCGCTGCGCCAGGAACTGCGTGGTGGACGGCGACAGGGCGTCGCCCGCCAAGATGTGATTGTTGGGGTCGCCGCTGGACTCGACAGGAACCAGTTCGTGATAGGCGCCCCAGCGCGACGCGATTTCATGCGTCAGGTCCTGCCGGGTTATGCGATCCGAATCCGAGAAGATGAACAGCGCGGGAATCTTGATGTTCTCGGCCGGCGCACTGCGCGCAAGCCCGGTGAGCGCCGCCATCGGCAGCAGTGCGCTGGTGGGATAGCGGGTTGTCCAGAGTTCGGCTTGCAGCTCGTTTCGCGGCTTGAAGCTGTATTCCTTGCCGACGATCAGCTCGGCGATCTGCTTGCCCCAGGGCATGGTGAGGAGTTCGGCTCCTGAGGCCCTGAGCCCGAAGTTCGGCGAGATCAGGGCCATGGCGGTAACGCCATCGGATGCGCCTGCTCTGCTGGCCGCCTCGACCGCGAGCGCGGCGCCGGTCGAGGTGGCGATGACTACAACCTTGTCACCGATTTCGCGGCCGATGGCGATCGCCTCGGCATAGTCGTTGATCCAGTCGTTGACGCTGGCGGTTGCCATCGCCGCGCCGTCCTGACCGTGGCCTTTCAAGCGCGTGTAGAAGAGGTTGGCGTCCAGTGCGTCGGCCACCTCGTCGGGAAGCGGTCGAACCTCGCCCTTGGAGGCGGAAAAGCCGTGGATGTAGACGATCGAGATCGGGGTCTTGGCGTGGATCAGCGGATTGGCCCAGACGATTTCCTTTTCAAGCCCCTCACGGATGCCCGAAACCTTGCCCTCGGTCCTGTCCAGATAGGCGAGCGGGTCGTCGCCTATCGATTTCGCGTCGAAGGTGACGCGCGTGTCGACCGGTATGCGCGGTCCGGCGAGGAAAAGCACGACTATGCCGGCGAGCAGAATGAGCACTGCAATCATGGTACGGCGCCACAAGGCGATAACTCCGGAAAGGGCGTCGAGCAGCGGGGGCGACAACTACGACCTGCGCGGCAAAGGCCGGCATATGGCGAATCAGCCATACTCGCTTACAGATTTACCGAATCCGTGCCAAGCAGATTTCGGAAGCCAGCTTCTGCTGCCTTCAGTCGCGGGGCTTGCGGGCTGCCGCCAGCGGGCGGCGCTGCCAGCCGGTGATCTGATGGATGATCCGGTAGCGCAGGTCGAAGGGTAGCATGCGCAGCAGCTTCATCGACATTGTGAAACGCCAGGGAAAGCTGGTCTCGAAACCGCCGCTGCCGATGGCTCGCATCATGCGTTGTGTAGCGTGTTCGACCGGCATGATCGCCGGCATGGCGAAGTGGTTGCGCGCGGTCAGCGGCGTGTCGATGAAGCCCGGATTGATGACCTGAAGCCGGATATTGATCTTGTCGAAGTCGTGCTTGAGCGCTTCGGCAAGATTGTTGAGCGCCGCCTTCGAGGCGCCGTAGGCCGCCGCCGAGGGCCAGCCGAAATAGCAGGAGGCCGAGCCGACCAGTACGACCTGACCCCGGTTGCGCTGGCGCTTGCGGTCTGTCACCGGCGCAAGCCCGTGGATCACGCCGAAGAGATTGATGTCGAACGTGTTGATGATC
>Ga0187815_10000944_pt1 | contig 13902 bp, 14 predicted proteins | sample NC_S_5_FD_132962 | JGI IMG/M metagenome (GOLD analysis project Ga0187815, IMG submission 132962) | Wetland sediment microbial communities from Neuse River Estuary, North Carolina, USA - ASW-S_5 | ecosystem: Environmental > Aquatic > Freshwater > Wetlands > Sediment | place: USA: North Carolina...
GGTCGCCGATCAGGATTCCCTTCCCCTGCCGGAAGGTCCAACCGACCCAAGCGATGGTGACGGCGTCGAGCTCGTCGTGCGTCAGCCCTCGTCGGACGACGTCGCCCCCGAGGCCGAGCGACCGGAGTGCTCGTTGGAGGCGGGCGACCCCCGCCTTCTTCCGCGGGATCCCGAGGAGGTCCTGAGAACCCCCCGGGTACCCTTCGACGACGTCAAAACCGCGTCGGGAGAGCTGCGCGGCGAGTCGCATCCCGCGGACCGTGAGGATCCGCATCGGGCCGAGGGTGAGCGGAAAGAACGGGAGTCTGAGCCGAAGCAGTTCGCGGTCGCACTCGCGCAGGTGCGGCCCGGAACGGTCGTCGATCGTCTTTCGCCCTCGGGGGAGGGAGAGCGGCGCGTCGATCACGACGAGACCCGGGCGCGCGGCCGTCACGAAGTCGAGGACCTCCTTGTCCGACCGGAGAACTTCCGCTCGCAGCCGGCGGGGACTTTCGAAGACGCACGCTCCGGTGTCCCGACGCGGCGAGCCGGCGAGATCGAGCCCCACGACCGTACCCGTCGGAAGCCTCCGTGTTGAGGGGGGCGACAGAGAGGACCTCCACCAACCGTCACGCCCCGGCGGGAGGTCGCGAGCGGCCTACTGCCCAGACCCGCCCGCGAACACCGACACGGAGTGAATCCCCGGGAACTGGAACGGGACCAGGTGCCACGACTTTCCCGCATCCGGGCTCACGAACAGCTGCCCGGTCGTGCTCCCAACGTAGATGCCGGCGGGGCTCAGGTCGTCGGTCGCGATTCCCTCGCGCTGGACCCCGAAGTGGCCCGGGAACGCAGTCGGCGAGAGGAGCTTCCGCCACTTGCGGGTTTTGTCGTTCCATTCGTGGACCTGGAAATGCCCCTCACCGGTGACGCGGGCCTTTCCGTCGAGCCGGACAAAGTACGCCCTTCCGGGAGAGGACCGGGGGGACGCCACCGCGAACCCGAAGTCATCCCCGAGGGGCTTCCCGATGCGGACCCACTTCTCCATTCGGTCGTGCGATACGTACATGCCGCCGTGGTCCTGCCGGTAGAAGGTGTCGGGGTCCGCGGCGTCGGCAGCCACGTGATGGACACACTGCCCGGTCTCGGGATGCTTGTTCGGAAGGAAGGGAGCCTCGACCCCCTTGTTGGTCGGCGTCCACGTCTTTCCCCCGTCGTCGGTCCGGAAGGTCCCCACGGCGGAGAGCCCGACGTAGAGCCGCTGGGGGTCTCGAGGGTCGATCAGAATCGTGTGGAGACAAGCACCGCCGGCGCCGGGCGCCCAGTTCTTTCTCGCGGGATGATTGTTCAGGCTCTCAATGGGCTCCCAGCTAGCCCCGAGGTCCCGAGAACGGAACAGGAGGTGGGGGTCCGCCCCGAGGTACAGTGTGTTCCGCTCGCTCGGGAGGCTGGGCTCAAGGTGCCAGAGGTTGGCGATCGGGTAGACCGGAGCCGGAGTATCGGGGTTCCCATCGAACCGGGGCGGCCTCGTCTTCGTCGACTCCATGAGGGGGGTCCCGATCTCGGCCCATTTCTTCCCGTAGTTGCGCGATCGGTAGACCAACGGGCCCCACATCCAGGAGTTGACGCAGGCGTAGATGTCGCCGGGGTGCCGTGGGTCCGCGACCACGTGATACACCTCTGTCCCCTCGTGGGCGACAGGTCCCACCTTCCAGCGCCGACGCGTGCGGTCCCCTTCGACGACGTACGCTCCCTTCCGAGTGCCCACCAGTATTCGGACCACGTTCTTCTGCTCCATCTTGCGCTCCTTGCTACCCGCCCGCGATCGAATGCAGGATGTCGACGGCGTGGGCGCCCCCGAGCGAAGTCGCCACGCCCGTCGTTCCGCTGACATCCTCCCCGTCCACGAAGACGCGGACATATCGGCGGAGTTTGCCGGTTTCGTCGCGGATCTTGAATCGGAGACGGGGATAGCGCGCCTCGAGCTTTTCGAGGAGGTGCTCCACCGAGTCGGCGCCGATCGTCACGTGAGTCGGCGGACCGAACTCGCGGAGCCAACTGTCCAGGTGAACCTCGAGCGCCAAGGGCCGCTCCAATGGTGGAGACCCGAGATACCCACTAGTCCATAAACCCCGGCCCCCCCGGAAGTTGGACACCGTGGAAAACGCCGAGGGAAGGGAGAAGAAGGAAAGGGTTGGCCGCAGGGAGGGCCCTACGATCTAGTGCGGAAGCACCTTCCGGCCGTAGGTCGACTCGGTCAGTTGGGCCGTTGCGACGTACCACGCGACGAAGCCGGTGAAGATGATGATCCCACCGACGATCCAGTTGGCGGCCGCGTTGAACGCGAAGGGACCGCAGAGGTCGGTGGCGTCCGTGCAACCGCCGAGGTTAGCGGCCAGGCTCCAGTACTTCGCGACCAAGAGCGCGAAGGAGATGAACAGGAAGACGAAGACGAACGTGATTCCCCAACCGTGCTTGATCGAGTTGATCATGAAGCTGAACGTGAACAACATCCAAATGAACGCGAAACCGGCGACCCCGTAGAGTGCGGCGGGGCCGGGAGTGGCGGAGCCCAGCGCAGCGTTCAGGGAGCCGGCCAGTTGCCAGTACGCCAACCAAAACGCCCCGTATCCCATGAACGCGGAGCCGGCGAACAGATTCCCCTTGCGCAGCGCGATGACTCCCGCGATTAGTTGCGCAAGGCCGCCGAAGAAGATGGCCATCCCGTAGACGACCCAGTTCCCACCGAACCCTTGGCTGTACGGTGTCGGCAGGTTCGTCAGCCCAGCGACCATCGTCGTGGTCCCGAAACCCATCAGACCCACGACCGCTGAGCTCGCCCACCATTCCGGTTTCTCCGCTGGCGGAGGTGGAGGAGGAGCTCCCCCAACTCCCATTCCCGTGTCCATGCTACCGCTGACCGCTGGCATGTTAGGGCGGCGGACGCTTTCCTAGTAGATAAATGCCTTTTTCGGTGAGTAATTGCCGTTACAGCGGGACCCCGGAAGTGATTTCGAACCGCCCGGGACCGACCCAAAGGGCGGTCATCATTAAGGCCCTAGGAAGCGTCGCGGCCGGTCGCCATGGAAGACCGCTCCGAGCTCGAACGGATCGTCTTCGGCCAGACGCGCGTCATCCTGAACCGGGACCTATCGACGATGAATCCCAACCTCGCTGCCGGGTCCCAGGGCCTCGTCATCGGGAAGATCGCGAACTACACGCTCAAGGTCGCGTTTCCCAAGGTCACCGTCGGAATCAATTGGCGCGACTGCGACATCGTCCCCGGGAAGACCGGGATGCCGACGGACGCGGACCAACCGAAGGTGGTGCCGAAGCCTCGCCACATGGGCGAGGAGTGAGCCCGTCTTCTACCGCGGCTAGGGAATCGGAAGCAGTTTCTCGATGATCGGGCCAACTTCCGCGAGCCGGTCCGTCCGGTACTGCGCGGGCGGCGCCCCGGGGACGTCGGGCAGGAACAGCTTCCGGTAGCTCTCCCCATAGGAACGCAGGCCGGTGAACAGCACGGCTCCCCGGTAGCCCGCTCGGCGAGCCCCTTCGAGGTCGGACCATGCATCCCCCACGTGTACGGCGTCGGGCGGTGACTCCGAAAGGCAGGATAGGGTGTATCGAAAGATCTCGGGCGCGGGTTTGGTCCAGGGTTGTTCGTCGCTGAATACGTAGGTCTCGACGTACCGGTTGAACCCCATCGACTCGAGGATTGGTCGAAGGAATGCCCCCGGCTCGCCGACCGTGTTCGAGATCACGCCGACCCGATAGCCCCGTTGGCGGAGCTCGGAGAGGCATTCGAGCGCCCCGGGCGCCCGCAGGAACGGGGTTTTGGCTACCTCGGCCTGAAGCGCCGTGAGGTACTCCTTCGGGTCGGCGTCCCGACCGGTCGCTCTCGCCGCTCGAGCGAGTTGTTCCGCCGGGGTCACTGATTTTCCTTCCGAGGATTTCGCGACCGCGTCCACGTACTCCTTCTCGAAGGCGCGTCCGAGTTCCGCGTCGGAGAGGTCCGGGGCCCCGGGGAGTCGGGGAGCTCGTCGAAGGACCTCCGACCCTAGGGCGAGCTGGCGCGCCATGTACGTCTCCTCCGCGTCCGGGGGCAGGTACATCAGGGTGTGCCAGAGGTCGATGGTGACGGCCGCCATGGGAGCCCGTTGCAATCCATCGCCGCCTATAAGCGAGCAAGTCGATTCGTAGGGGAGAGGAGAAGCGAAGCTCCATTCCCGGAGGACGCACGACGGCGGCGAGCGGCATCTCCATAGCTCTTCGCACCTTGGCGGCCGGCTGTCGATGAGCTCCCCACGATTGCTGGTCGCGCTCCGTCGTCACGACGAACTGTCCTCGGTGCTCGCCGAGCGACTTCCCACGATTCCCTGGGGATACGCGGCCGACCTCCTCCCCTCCGGTGCCGAAGCCGTGGAAGCGATGCTGCTCGGGTCGGTAGAGCGGGAACTCGGCGACGCCGACCTCCGTGGACTTTCGCATCTACGACTCGTCCAGCGCGTCTACACCGGGATGGACGGGATTCCGTTCTCACGGTTTCCGACGGGAGTTCGGTTCGCCGGCAACGTCGGTGCCTACGCTCCGTTCGTCTCCGAGCACGCGGTCGCGCTCGCTTTGGCGGCCGCGCGGGAGCTTCCCCGGGCGAATTCCATGGTACAGTCCGGGACCTTGCGGCCGCCCCCGACGCAGCGACTCCTGTGGGGGAAGACGGTGGTGATCCTCGGCTACGGCGAGATTGGGAGGGCCATCTCCGACCGCCTGTCCGGTTTCGGCGTCCGAGTCCTGGGTCTCAATCGAACCGGGAAGATGGTCCCGGGGTGCGCGGGGATCTTTCCCGCCTCCCGCCTTCGGGAAGCGGTGGCCGAAGGGGATTTTGTTTTCGACACTCGACCTCTCACTCGACGTACCGAAGGCACCATCGACCGCTCGGTCCTCGAGTCGATGAAGCCCGAGGCGGTCTTCGTCAACGTGGGCCGAGCGGGCACCGTGAACGAGCACGCTCTCTACGCGCATCTCGTGAGCCATCCGAGCTTCCGGGCCGCCCTCGATGTTTGGTGGGACGAGGATTTCGCGGCGGGACGCATCGCGCACCGGTTCCCTTTTCCGAGCCTCGGGAATTTCGTCGGCACGCCGCACTGCGCGGGCTTCGGGCCGGGGGTGGAGGAGTACGTTTTGCGGCGGGCCGTCGCCAACCTGGAGCGATACTTCTCGGGCCGGGAGCCTCGGCACGTCATTGACCCGACCGAGTACGCGCCCTAGGTTGGGGTAGGGTCGAGCCGTGGACGAGCTCGGCCAGAAACGGCGCGAAGACGACGAGGAGAAACGCCCGCCGAGGGGAGGAAAGCGACGGCGGGAAGCGAACCCCTTACCGGATCCGTTCGAGGGCGAAGGAGCCGATGACGAGCGCCCGGTTCGTAGCGCGGCACTCGACCCAGTCCCGGGTCTCGACCTCACCGACGCCCTTTACCGCGAGGAACGTCTTGTCCCGCTCCTGGCGGAAGACGATCGCCCCATCCATCCGCCCGAGCAGGCTCTCCACGGCGGCTTCCGACAGCGCGCCAGCCTCGAGGGAGTACATCGCGAGGGCGGATCGGGGCTTGAGGATCCCGACCACATTCTGGAGGAACGAGAACCCTACCCGCTCGTCGCCGTGCGCGAGCACGGCCGATAGGCCGAGGAACGCGACGCGGAACTCTCCGGACTTGTTCGACTCGAACGACCGCGCGATCGACCCGACCGAAGTGAGGATCCCCGCCTGGTCGTTCGCCCCTTTCACGACGACGCGGTTCGTGGAGGCCGTGCCACCGGAGCCCGAAGCGTCGACCCACCGGACCATGCCCATCTGCTCGTACTCCCGGAACTGAGGGAGCACGACCCCGATCGCGGCGGCGATCTCGTCGGGAGAGCGCGCCGCGCTGACGATCAACGCCGGTTCGCCGCGCTTCAGCCCCTCCGCTACGAACGAGTAGAGGACGACCTCCTTCCCCACGAACGCGTCACCGAGCACCACGATGTGGGAATGAGGCGGGATCCCGCCGAGGAGAAGGTCGTCGAGCCGAGCGATCCCGCTCGGGAGCCGGTCCGCGAACCGTCGTCCGGACGGGGGCACGAGAGTATCTGCCTCGCGAACTGGGGATTCGGCCATGTCCCGTATCCCGTCGGCACGTCCGGGCCGACCGCGACGTGACGGGGCCTCGGCCGGCCGCTCCATCCGGTCCGCTGCGGCAACCGCCGCCAGGCCGGCGATTGGGAGGTCCCCGCCCCGTTCGATCGCTTGGCGCCGTAGGCTGACCTCGGCCTCCAACGCTTCGAGGGACCGGCCGCGTTCGTGGACGGCCTGCTCCCGCTGCTCGAGCTGTTGGGCGAGCGCCTTCAGCCGGCTCTGCGCTTCGGCGACGGCCGCCTCCCGGTCCGAGAGCGATTTGAGCGTCCGTTCGACGTCCGCTCCTTTCTGGGCGATCGTCACCTGGTCCCGACCGAGCGAGGCAAGACGGGTCTCGTAATCTTTCGCGGCCGCGTCGTACTGCGTGCGACGGCCGTCGGCGGATTTGAGGAGGTCCGAGAGTTCGGCTTCACGCTGCTTGACCGCCGCTTCTCGAGAAGCGAGCTCGGCTTGCTTGCGCGCGGACCGGGCGAGCGACTCCTCAGCCGCCTTCGACCGTTCGTTCGCCTCACGGGATTTGCGACCGAGCGCCACATTCGCTTCGTCGAGCGTCGCCTTCAACTGCCGGAGCCGCACCTCGCGAGCGACGAGGTCCTGGCTCACCTCGGTGGGGGCTCCGCTCGGTCCTTTCGTACCGGTTTCCCGGGCGGCGACCTCGCCTTCCCGACGGAGGAGCTCGGTCGTCTTCTGGTCGAGCTCGGTCTTGCGGGAGGCCAGTCGGGCCTCGGCGTCCTTGAGGTCCTGCTCCCGACGGGCGACCGAATCCCCGCGTTGCGTGAGCTCGACATCCCGCTGGGTGAGGGCTCCTTCCTGTTCGACGAGGCGCGCCTCCCGCGTCGAGATCTGCGGAACCAGACGGCCGACCTCCTGCTCGCGAATCTCGAGGGCCTTGGTCTTGTCCTCGACCTGCCGGTCCCGTCCGTCCATCTCCGCGATCCGGCCGGCCCACGCCCGCTCTTTCTCGACGAGCGCGTCGGACCGCTTCCGATAGTCTTCCTCGAGGGAATCCAGCTGGGACCGCGCTTCTTTGAGCGCGTCGTACTGGCGACGGATCGAAAGGTCGGCGTTCTCGACGGTCGCCTCCCGCTTCACGAGGGCGGCCTCTCGGAAGTGCAGCGCCTCTTCCTTCTTCGTGAGCTCGTCGGCAAAGCGGAACATTCGACTTTGCCCCGAAGTGATCAGCTCCCGCTCGTGCACGCGGGTTCCCGACGAGATAAGGTGAAGGAACGAACCGGAGGTCTGATAGAAGATCGCCGACAGGAACAAGCTCACGGCGAGGGCGTCCGAAGTGCCGCTCGACGTGGACGGAGGGAAGAAGATCAACAGCGCTGACGCGAGCGCAAGCACGGCCGAGATTGCACTCGCCCACTGCCGGAGGCTCCAGGCGGTCCAGGTGAGGACGAACCCGAGGACCGCGATGCTGATCGCCGCCAGCTCGGCCGGGTAGAGCCACGGCCACAAGGCGAGATTGGCAAACGGTCCCTCCCCGGCGACGCGAAGGCCATAGACCACGGCGAGAAGCGCGTTCGCGGCCACGGCTCCGACGGTCGTGGAGAAATGCTTCTCCCACGGCCAAAGCTCGTACGCCTCCCACTTGACGACGAGTCCTACCGCGGAGATCACGAGTCCCGCGATGAGAGGGATCAGCAGGTAGATCGAGTGGAGGATCGCCGAGATTCCGGTTTCGTTCGTGCCGAGGCTGGGGAGGGTGGGATAGAACAGCAGCAGGAGAACACCGTCGAGGGCGAGCAGGCCCGAGACGATCACGGTGTAGAAGTGGGCCGACCGTCCGATCCTGAGCTGGAGCAGGGCGTCCTCCTTGGCGAGCTCGAGGTCCTCGGGCCCGGGGACGGTGACGGCCCGGGTGGCGGGTGCCGGAGCTTTCGGTGCCGGGGTCTTGGCCGCCGCCTGCTTCGGCATGAGAGAATAGTACAGGATGGGCGGTGTGGGTTACTTAATCATGCGCTTCAACGATGGATGGCGGACCGCGAGAAGCACGGCGGCCGCCGACGTCCACCGCTCGGGCCGTCGACCGACCTCTTCCTCGAGCTCGAGAAGATGCGACCACGACTTCTCATACTTCCGGGCGGCCTGGACACGCTCCGGGTCGGGGCCTAGCGACGGAGCGACCGCGACCGTTTCGAGGAGCTCCCAGCCTTTCAGGCGCCAGCGGTCGACCAGCTCGGTCACCGAGAACCGCCGGAAGGTCTTCGGGGTCCGGTGCCGAACGGGCTCCTCCCGGTATCCTTCCCGGTCCAAGCGGGCCAAGATGGCTCGGACGGGTGACTCGAGCAATCGGGCTACGGCGGACGGCGGAAGGCGGGCGAGGTAACGCGACCGCTCTCCCGGTCCAGGGGCGATTTCCATCAGCAGCACCCCGTCCGGCGCGACCAGATGCTCGGTCTCTTCCAGCAACCGACCGGCCTGATCTCCGGCAAAGCCGAGCGTATTGCCCATCAGCGCGACCTCGGCCCACCGTTCCGGAGCGAACGGCGGACGGGTGGCATTCCCCCGAACCCGGTCGGGCACCGGTCCCTCGACGCGGGCGGAGCTCCACGCCTTGGGGGCAAGACCGAGCATCCCGAGGGAAAGGTCGAGGGCGACACGGCGCGCACCGCCTCGACCGACGAACGGAAGGAACCGACCCGGCCCGGAGCCAAGGTCGATGACCCAGCCCGCCGAGGGGGCGTGGCGGAGCAGAAACCGCTCTCGGAGCTGGCGGTAGAGATCCCGCTGGGCCGTACCCTCGTACCGGAGCCACTCGCGCCGGACTCGATAGGAGTCGGCGCTTCGGAATCGCTCGAGTGTTGGAGGGGCCGACCCGCGATGGGGTCGGGTCTCTCGCCCGGAGGCGGAGCGAGTCACGAACCGGCCGGGGGACCCAGTGCCCGATAGCGTTTCCGTCAATCTCCTCGAGGTCGAGTCCTTTATAGGCTCGTCCTTTACGGGGCTGGGGAACTGAGATGCCGTACTACGAGTGTCCCAAATGCGGCGGAGGGTACGTGATCGATGTCCCGCCCAGCGCCCGGCCGACCTGTGACCGCGACGGCGCCCGCCTGAAGCGGGCCAGTGACGCCTCGTACGAACGAAACGCCCGCGAAGACTAAGTAGGTCGAACTCGCCGTGGCCGCTATCGAGACGCCTCCGGCGGACGTCGCCGCTTCGGAGCGCTACGGCCCTCTCGTCCACCGCTCGGTCCACCACGGCTCGCTGCTCCTCTTGATCGGCGCCCTCGAATTCATCGCCGCGATGGTCGTGACCCAGCTCGGCTACGGTTCTTCGTTCGATTGGGGGTCGTCGTACAGCCTCAAGAACAACTACATCTCGGACCTCGGGGCCGCCAACTGTGGCCCGTTCTCGGGCGCCCTCGGGGGCGGCAGCAGTCACTACGCCTGCTCGCCGTGGCACCTCGTGTTCAACGTCGGAATCGTGGTGCTGGGCCTATTGTTGATCCTCGCGGTCCTTCTGCTGCGCACCGCCTTTCCCGCGCGACGCTCCCGCACCATCGGCCTCGGCCTCCTCGCCTTGGCTGGGGTCGGCTCGATCGGAGTCGGCCTTTTCCCGGAGGACGTCAACATCACGGCGCACATCGTGTCGTCGTTCCTCGCGTTCCTGCCGGGGAGCCTCGCGCTCGTCGTCCTCGGGTTCGCCATGTTCCGCGACACTCGCTGGGACGGGTTCCGGGCGTACACGGTGCTTTCCGGGTTGGTCAGTCTGGTCGCGCTCATCCTGTTCATCTCGGGGGCCTATGTGGGTCTCGGGGTGGGCGGCATGGAGCGTCTGATCGTCGCGCCGATCCTTCTGTGGTCGATCGTGGTGGGAGCGCATCTCGTGCGGATTCCCACCTTTGCACCCCGGACGCTTCCGAAAGGTTCCTCGTCCGGGTAGCCCGGCGCGTCCAATCCGTCTAGAACAGCCGTGGGTCGTCGAGCTGATACTCTTCCCCGCAGCGCGAGCACTTCCGGTAGCAGTGGACGGAGCCACTCACCGGCTCCGAGAGGGGGCCGCCGCACTCCGGGCAGTCGGAGCGGATCGGAACCCCCGCCGCTTTGGTTCCGTTCATAGCCCCGCGCTCAGCCGGGCCAGCGCGGTGCGGCCGGCCCGACCTCGCGGTCGACGCTCATTCCGACTTGGAGCCGAAGTCCTTGATGTCGGACGGGGCCGCTTTGAGCTCGACCTTCCCCTTCCCCTGGACCTGCTGGCGGATCAGTTCCACAACGTCCGGGTTCGCGAGCGTGGTGATGTCACCGACGTCCATCGTGTTCGAGATCGAGGCGAGGATGCGCCGCATGATCTTCCCGGACCGGGTCTTCGGCATGTCCGGGACGATCCGCACCGCGCTCGGCCGCGCGATCTTGCCGATCTCGGTTTCGATCGCGTGGATCACCTTGTCCTCGAGCGCCTTCGAAGGGGCGACCCCGGGCTTGAGCGCCACGTACACTTCGGGAACGCGGCCCTTCACGTCGTCCACGACGGGCACGACCGCGGCCTCGGCGACCTCCGGCACCGTGAGACACGCCGACTCGATCTCCTTCGTCCCCAGCCGGTGGCCGGCGACGTTGATGACATCGTCAATCCGGCCGAGGATGCGGAAGTAGCCGTCCGCCGCCAGCATCGCCCCGTCGCCCGCGAAGTACGGCCAGTCCCGCCAGTCCTTGCTGTTCGGGTTCTTGTTGTACTTCGCGAAGTACTGGCGCTTGAACCGCTCGGGGTCCCCCCAGATGGTCTGCATGAGACCCGGCCACGGGTTGCGGATGCAGATGTTGCCGGCCTTGTTCGAGCCCGCGGGAATCTCGTTTCCGTTCTCGTCGAAGATCACCGGGTGGATCCCCGGTGCTCCGGGACCGGCGCTGCCCGGCTTCATCTTGTCGAGGGCCGGCTTGGTGGTGCAGAGGATCCCCCCGGTCTCCGTTTGCCACCAGGTGTCGGTAACGCAGGCCACTCCTTTTCCGACGACCGTATAGTACCAGTGCCACGCCGCCGGCTCGATCGGCTCGCCGACCGTGGTCATGGTCTTGAACATAGTACGATAGTTCTTTGGGCCGTCCGGGGCCATCTTCCGAAGCTGCCGGATCGCGGTCGGCGCCGTGTGCAAAATCGTCACTCCCAGTCGCTCGGCGATTCGCCAGGGACGATTGGCGTCCGAGTACGTCGGAACTCCCTCGTAGATCACCGACGTGGCCGCAAGGGCGAGCGGGCCGTAAACGATGTACGTGTGGCCGGTGATCCAGCCGATATCCGCGAGGCACCAGTAGACGTCGGTGGTGTGGATGTCCTGGATGTACTTCGAGGTCCCGACGGCGTAGGCGAGGTAGCCGCCGGTAGAGTGTTGGCACCCTTTCGGACGCCCGGTTGTTCCGCTTGTGTACATCAAGAACAGCGGGGCTTCCGCGGGCATCGAGACCGGCGGTACGAGCTTCCCGCGGTACGGCTTGATCGCATCGTGGATGAGGACGTCCCGCCCGGGGACGAGAGGTTTCGACGAGGAGACTTTGCCCAGGTACCGTTGCCAGATCAGGACCTTGTCGACCGTCTGACCCTCGCTCTTCGCCGTGTCGCAGGCAAGGTCGGCCGCCTGGAGGTGGTCGATCAGCTTGCCGTTGCGGTAGTACCCGTCCATCGTGATCAGGACGCGACTCTGGGAGTCCGCCGCCCGGCGTCCGGCCGACTCCCCACTGAACCCGCCGAAAACGACGGAGTGGATGATCCCGAGGCGGGCGCACGCCAGCATCGAGATCGGAAGCTCCGGCACCATCGGCATGTGGATCGTCACCCGGTCTCCGGTCTTGAGTCCCGCGAAGTCTCGGAGAAAGACCGCGAACTCGTTCACCCGGGCGTAGAGTTCGTTGTAGGTGATCGCGAACGGCTCCTCGTCCTCCGGCTCCTCGACGAAAATGATGGCGGCCTTGTTCCCGTGCTGCTCCAGGTGGCGGTCCACGCAGTTGTAGCACACATTGAGCTTGCCCCCGACAAACCACTGGTAGAACGGGGCCTTGCTCGTATCGAGGGTCGTCGTCCAGTACTTGTCCCAACTGAGTAGGTCACCGTACTCCCGGAAGCACTCGGGAAAATGTTCGAGCGAGAACCGCTCGTTCACCGCCGGGTCGGTGAGATTCGCCTGGCCGATGAACTTGGGACGAGGATGGAACCCTTCCTCCTCTTTCCAGTGCACCGCGATTTCGGCTTCCGAAAGTTCGGTCTTGGCTTCCTTGTCCGCGGACTCGGCCGGAGCGGGTGCCATAATGACGCCTCGCGGGGTGGACTGTCGCCGTCTATTTACGCTTTCGTCGAACCGATAACCGCCGACGGTGATGGCGGCGATTTGCCGTCGCGGAAACCCCCCCGCCCAACCCCTTCCGGGCGCGGTCACCGCGAGAATCGTCCTGTCGAATCCTTAATGGCCCCACGGGCGATGGTCGTTCCCTCGGAGCCTCATGCCGGGAACGGGTCACACGACCGCGCGGCCCGAGAAGACGGTTCATCTGAGGATTGACCCCAATGACGAATCGACCACCTTGGAGGACGTCCTTAGCCGGATCTCCGAGCTTCAGCGGAAGCACCCGGACCGGGAGGTCTTCTTCGACGGAGACGAGTACGCCATCTGCTCACGGCCGAAGCGGGCCCGCGCTTCGGCGATCCACTGACCGCCCGACCCTGGGCGAGCCGCTCTTCCTGCTGAACCTCAAATCGTATCCCGGTCACCTCGGCCCCGGCGCGGTCCGGATCGCGAAGCTACTCGAAGCGCTAGGAACGGAGACCGGCGTCGCGACCGCAATCGCCCCTCCCGTGCCGGACCTCGCGCGCGTGGCCGCGTCGGTGGCGCTACCCGTACTTTCACAACACGTCGACCCGGGCGACGCGGGGGCCCGGACCGGATTCGTGCCCGTCGAAGCGATCGAGGCGGCGGGGGCGCGGGGTAGCCTGGTCAATCACTCCGAGCACCCGATCGCGACGGTGGAGATCGAGGAGGTGGTCCGGCGATTGACATCGCGACGTCTCGTGGCGGTCGTCTGTGCGGCGGACGTCGACCAGGCGCGCCGATTGGCAGAGACCCGGCCTCCGTACCTCGCGGTCGAGCCCCCGGAACTGATCGGCGGGGATCGGGCCGTATCGACAGCGCGCCCGCAGGTCGTCTCGGGGACGGTCGAAGCGGTGCGCTCCGTCTCACCCGAGACCCGGGTGCTGTGCGGGGCGGGAGTGCACGACCGCACGGATGTCGCTCGGGCGCTCGAACTCGGAGCCCAGGGAGTGCTCGTCGCCAGCGCGGTGACCCGAGCGCCCGACGCAGAACGGGCGATTCGGGAACTCCTCGCGGGGTTCTGACCGGGGTGGGGTGAAGCGAGACGCTTCGAAAAGCGCCGGCGGCTTCATCTGCTCGTTCCCCCTCGCGGCTCCGCCCGGAGAACCCTTCGCGGCGTACCATCGATGAAGCACCCGAAGACCGCCAAAGCCGCCCACCGACGCGGACGACCGAAGGGCTCCCGCGGACCGGCTCGGCGCCAGGGTCGGGAGCAGCCCCGGGTACGACGTGAACCACGGGGGCACGCACCCGCCCATCGCCCTCCGGCCCGGGCGGGGCCCGCTAAACAGCCGCGCCGAATCCGGTCAACCCCCTCGGCGGCTCGCTCGGCGCACCTCCCCTGGGGCGGGGCAGCGCGGGCACTCCACGTGGTGATGGTCGGATGGGAGTTCCCTCCGAGCCACACCGGAGGGCTCGGCGTCCACTGTTTCGAGCTGTGTCAAGAGCTTAC
>Ga0187815_10000945_pt1 | contig 13891 bp, 11 predicted proteins | sample NC_S_5_FD_132962 | JGI IMG/M metagenome (GOLD analysis project Ga0187815, IMG submission 132962) | Wetland sediment microbial communities from Neuse River Estuary, North Carolina, USA - ASW-S_5 | ecosystem: Environmental > Aquatic > Freshwater > Wetlands > Sediment | place: USA: North Carolina...
GGCTTCGAGCACCTGTTCACCGGTCATGCCGGACTGCTGGGAATCCGCCGAGCGGCACGAGCCGCGGAAAGTCCCGAAGAAGCGCGTTTTCTGGAAGCGATGGCCTGGCCCGAGAATCTGCAGATGTATCAGGAAAAGACTCGCGAAAATATTCGCAAGCTGCTCGATTGGGTGCGCCAAATCGAGAAAGCGGTTCCTGTCGAGCGCATTCGCCTCTGGTCCGAGGGCGAGGAAAATTTCGAGTTGCGCCTGGAAGAGATTCTGGCGGCGCGCTGAGCTTTCGAGATCCGAAAATTTGAGGAAACCGGAGAGGAAGAGAGTCCTTCCGCGAACAAGCGTATCGCTATAGAATTGTTCACGTACCTTCAACTACGTGCCCGGTCAGGACTTTTTCCGACCCTTTCCATGCAACTGCGACGACGCGCGAATCATGCCGGAGGAACTGTGCATCCGATACATTCCATGGTGCGAAGAGCCGCAGCGGCTGCCGTCGTCATAGTGGCGGCCGGCTGCATATCGTGCAGCCAAACCCCGGCGCCCGAGAAGCCCGCTGCGCCGGCACGACCAGCCGCGCCGGAAGTGCCTGCGGACATTCAAAATGCGGCGAACGCGGACCTGGGTTCGGAAGCGGAGGTTCTTTTGCATGGCGATCTGGCGAACAACGGGCGAACGGAAGCGTTGGTTGTCAACCGGTTGAAGACCATGCCCAAAGGAGTCACTCCGGGCGTTCTTTTGTCGCGCGCCAGCCTCATCGAACGGGATAATGGCCAGTGGAAAGAGATTTTCCGCTGCGATGGGCACTTGAAGAACCCGAACGGCTATCTCGGAGGAATTCCTCTCGCCGAGGTTCCGACGTGGCGCTTGCAGTACGAGCCGCACGCGGACAAAGGGCTCGAGCTGTTTTTCACGCCGCTTGAAAAGCCGGCGGGCGGCTACGTTCAAACCATCGAGGTGCGCTGGAATCCGCAAGTCAAACGCTACGAATCGCTGGATCGTAATTTCGAGCACTTCCTTTCGGAGGTTCCGGCCATTGAGGCGCCACAACGAGAGGTACGCCAGTGAGCGCTGCGGCACAAACCGCGGTGAGCCCGGCAGTGCGGCCGCAGCGAAAGCCAAGCGGCTGGGAGAACCTCAAGCCGCTCCTTCCCTACGTCCTGCGCTACAAACGCATGATCGTGCTGGGCCTGCTCGCGCTGGTGATGATGGGCCTGGTGGGAGCGCTGCCGCAACTCGTTATCGGCGTAATCGTCGATTTGCTCCGCGGGTCGACTGAACCGCTTTCAACCCTGACGGGATTCTCGCGCAGCGTTCTTCATCCGCTGTTTGCTCCCTACTCGCCGTTCAGCCGTCACGCGCTCGGAGTCTATTGCATCGTGCTCATGAGCGCGATGCTGCTGAAGGGATTTTTCTCGTACTGGTCGCGATGGATCCTGATCGGCATCTCGCGGGAAATTGAATATGACCTGCGCAACGATCTGCTGGCACGTCTGCTGAGGCTCGAGCCTGAGTTTTACGTGCGCAACCGGACCGGCGATCTGATGTCGCGAGCAACGAACGACCTGAACGCCGTGCGCATGGTTCTGGGTCCGGGCATCATGTACAGCGCGACGACGATTGCGACCATGGTGCTGGCATTGTTTTTCATGGTCAAACTGTCGCCGATGCTGACGCTTTGGGTGCTGGTGCCGGTTCCCATCGTGGTGCTCGCCGTCTGGTATTTTGGGCAGTCCATTCACAGGTTGTCCGAGATTATTCAGGCCGCACTCGGCGTGCTTTCCACGCGAGCGCAGGAAAACCTGACCGGGCTGCGAGTGATTCGCGCGTACACGCAAGAGAAATTCGAAATCGAGAGGTTCGACGAAGCGAATCGCGAGTACGTCAACCGGAACATCAAGCTGATTGCCACCTGGAGCTTGTTCTTTCCGGCGCTCTCGGCGCTGGTCGGAATGACTATCGTGATTCTGCTCGGCGTGGGCGGAAATCAGGTGATGCGCCGCGAGGTTTCTCTTGGCACGTTTACCGCCTTCTACACTTTCCTGATCCAACTCGTTTTCCCCATGATTGCGATTGGCTGGGTGACGAATATCTTCCAGCGCGGCGCCGCTTCCATGGGCCGCCTGAATTACATCTTGAATGCGGAGCCCGGCATTCGTGACGCTTCGACGCCTGACCTCGCGGCGTTCGATGGCGATGGCCAGATCTTGCGAGATGACGGCCGTTATTCGGCAGCGCCCGCAATGGAAATTCGAGGCGAGATCGAGTTTCGTCGCCTCACCTTCACATATCCCACCGCCTCATCGAAGACGGAAAATGGCGCCGAGGCCAAGCCGGTCCTCAGCGACATCAACTTGCACGTGCCTGGCGGGACAACGCTCGCCATTGTCGGCCCGACGGGCAGCGGCAAATCCACGCTCGCCGCATTGATTGCGCGGCTCTGGGAGGCGTCCGAAGGCTCGCTGCTGATCGACGCGCGTTCGATTCGCGAGTATCCGCTCGCCGAACTCCGGCGCGCTATCGGCTATGTTCCGCAAGACACATTCCTGTTCAGCGAAACGCTGCGCGAGAACATTTCCTTTGGCGTGAATGAGGCGATGGAAGAGCACGTCTATGAGGCGGCTGAGATCGCCAGCATTTCCGGCGAAATCGAGAATTTTCCGCAGCGCTTCGACACCATGGTCGGCGAGCGCGGAATAACGCTGTCTGGCGGCCAGAAGCAGCGCACGGCGATTGCGCGCGCCGTTCTTCGGCAGCCGAAAATCCTGATTCTGGATGACGCGCTGGCCAGCGTCGATACCGACACGGAAGAACGGATTTTGAGCCGCTTGCGCGACGTGATGCGCGAGCGCACGACCATTCTCGTGGCGCATCGAATTTCGACCATTAAGATGGCCGACCAGATCATCGTGTTGCGCGACGGCCGCATCATCGAGCGCGGCGCTCACGACGATCTCCTTGCCATGAACGGCTACTACGCTGATTTGTACCAGAAGCAGTTGCTCGAGGAAGAGTTGGCGCGCGAATGAGCGACTTTCGCGAAGAGGAAAAATTAGGGAAGCTCTACGACTCGCAGCTCACGCGGCGCTTGATTCACTATCTGCGCCCCTATCGCTGGCAGGTCGTGCTCGCCGTTTCGTTCACCATCGGCGTCACCGCTATGGAGTTGGTCGGCCCCTATCTCTTCGGACTTGGTGTCGACAAATACATCGTTCCCGGCTTCGCCGACAAAATCGCGCAGCATACGGCGCTGACGGGCTTGATCCTGGTTTCGCTGGCCTTCACTGTTTCCCTGCTGCTGAGCTTTGGTCTGCAGTACGCGCAGGTGCGCATCATGCAGTGGGTCGGGCAGGAAACGATGTACGACCTGCGTAAAGAAATTTTCGAGCACCTGCAGCGCTTGCCGGTCAGCTTTTTCGACCGCAGCCCGATTGGGCGGCTTGTGACGCGCGTAACGACCGACGTGGACGCCCTCAACGACCTGTTCGCTTCAGGCGTGGTGGCCATGCTGAATGACGTCGTGCTGCTCATCGCCATGGCCGTGATGCTGTTCAGGTGGCATCGCTATCTCGCACTCGTCACCTTCTCGCCGCTGCCCTTCATGATCATTCTGACGTATTTCTTCCGCAACAAAGTGCGCGGCGCGAACCGCCGGATCAGGACAGCAATCGCGCGCATCAACGCGTTCCTGCAGGAGCACATCAGCGGCATGGCCGTGGTCCAGCTCTTCAACCGCGAAGAAAAATCGCGCAGGCAATTCGAAAAGCTGAATCGCGTCCACATGGACGCGTACAAAGATGCGATTGACGCCTTCGCCTTCTTCTATCCCGCCGTCGAATTCCTGAGTTGGGGCGGCATCGCGCTGATTTATTGGACGGGCGGCCTCCGCATCCTCGCCGGCGAACTGACGATCGGCGTGCTCATTTCCTTCATGATGTACGCGCAGCGGTTCTTTCGCCCGATCCAGGATTTGAGCGAGAAATTCAACATCCTCCAAACCGCCATGGCCGCCTCCGAGCGCATTTTCAGGCTGCTGGACCAGCCTCTGCCGGTGATGGCGCCCGTTCAGGTTGAGCGGCTGCCGGATCCGCGCGGCGAAATCGAATTCCGCAACGTGTGGTTCGCGTATCACGGCGGCGCTGAGCCACGCGATCAGGACTGGGTACTTCGCGACGTGTCGTTCCGCATCGCGCCGGGGCAGACGCTGGCCATTGTTGGCCACACGGGCGCGGGCAAGACCACGATCATCCAATTGCTGCTGCGCTTCTACGAGATTCAACGCGGCCAAATCCTGCTCGACGGAATTGATATTCGCGAAATGGACGCGCAGGACCTGCGCCAGCTATTTGGGATCGTGCTGCAGGATCCGTTCCTGTTTACGGGCACGCTCGAATCCAACGTCAAATTGGGCACAGAACACATCGATCGCGCGGGCGTGGAGAGCGCCATCCGCGAAGTGGGCCTCGGGCCGTTCCTTTCGGCTCAGCCGCAGGGAATCGACACTCCGGTCACGGAGCGCGGCTCGACGCTGTCTGTTGGCCAGCGCCAGCTTGTCAGCTTTGCGCGCGCTCTTGCGCACAATCCGAAATTCCTGATCCTCGACGAAGCGACGTCCAGCGTTGATACGAAAACCGAAATTCTCATTCGCGAAGCCCTCGGCAGGCTGCTCGAAGGGCGCACGGCGGTTGTGATCGCGCACCGGCTCAGCACCATTCAGCATGCCGATCGCATTCTCGTGTTCCACAAGGGACGACTGCGCGAACAAGGTTCGCATCAGGAACTGCTTGCTCTTCGCGGAATTTACTATCGCTTGTACCAACTGCAATACAAGGAGCAGGAACTCGCCATCCCGGTCACTGGCGCGGGCGGCGCCGGATTCTCGCAACCCTTGCGTGCCGATGACTGACGCAGCGCCCGACCGCACCTCGCTCCGCGCCATTCAAAATCAAACCTCGAACTTTTCGCGCCCCAAAATTCTGTGGTTCGGCCGCGAGTTCACGTAAGATGCGGCCGTGAGCGCACCCACAGTTCTGATTTCCGCAGGCGAAGCTTCGAGCGACATGTATGCTGCGCGCCTTGCGGCCGCCTTGCGCGAAAGAACAGGCGCGAAAATCTTCGGGATGGGCGGCCAGCGCATGGCGGACGCGGGAGTCGAAATCCTCGTCGACTATCATAAAGTCGCCGTGGTCGGCATCGCTGAAGTCCTGCACAAAATTCCCACAGTAATTGGAGTTCAGGAACGGCTCGCCCGCGAGGCAGTGGAACGGAAGGCGGCTCTCGCGATTCTGGTGGATTCGCCGGGCACGCACTTGGGCGTGGCGCGACGACTAAAACGCGCCGGAATTCCCGTGGCCTACTTCATCGGCCCGCAGATTTGGGCCTGGCGCCCCGGACGCGTGCGCACAGTCAAACGCCTGGTGCAGCGCATGGTGGTCATCTTCCCGTTCGAGGAGAACTTCTATCGCGAGGCCGGCGTGCCTGTGAACTTTGTCGGACATCCTCTCGTCGATGTGGTTCGGCCAACGCAGAGCCGCGCACAATTTGCGGCGCAAAATGGACTCGATCTCGCGCGGCCGATCGTGGCTTTGCTGCCCGGCAGCCGGCGAAGCGAAATCGCGCGGAACTTTCCCACTATGCTTGACGCTTGCGCGAGGCTCGCGCAAAAGAACCAGGCCGGCCGGGAAATTCAGTTCGTACACGCGGCAGCGCCGAATCTCAGCGCCGATTTTTGGTCTGTGTATGTGCGGCCTGGGCTGAACGTCAAACGAATCGAAGGGGCGACCTACGACGTGCTGCACGCGGCAGACTGCGCAATCGTGGCCAGCGGCACCGCAACGGTCGAGGCCGCGTTGCTGGGCACGCCGATGGTGATCGTGTATCGGGTAGCGCGTATAACAGCGGCAGTTCTGCGTTGGATGCTGCACACACCTGTGATCGGCATGGTGAATCTGATCGCGGGCACCCGCGTCGCGCCCGAACTCGTTCAGGACGCCTTCACGCCAGAGGCTGTCGAACGCGAAGTCGCGCGGCTGCTGGAATCGCCCGCAGCTCGCGAGGCCATGAAAGCCGATTTGGCGAACGTGCGCGCGAAACTGGGTCCTGGGGGGGCCATCGAACGCGCTGCGGACATTTTCGCCGCCATGCTGTAGTCTGTTTTAGGCAACTGCGGGGGCCACATTCGGTATCATACACTTGAGGAGAACAGCCTCCCCAATTGAGAGGTTTCCCTTGCAGCAAAGCCATCGAATTTTTGGCGCCATAGCGGTGTTGTTTCTGGCTGCCGCGTCGGCGCGCGCCCAAGCCCCGCGCTCGTTCCCATTTCGCGCGACGAATTACGACGTTCAAGTGCAGCTTCAGCCCGAGAGCCAGACCATTGCGGGCATCGCGAAGGTTGATTTCGTAGCCAACGAGGTCGGCAGGACCGTGCTGGTCGAACTCCATCCCGACCTGCACATCAATTCCGTGAAAACTTCTGCGGGTCAGGCGCTCAGCTTTCAGCGCGATAATAACGCCCCGCTTTACCTCAGCGTCGGGCTGCCCGATACCGCTACGCCCGGCAAGCAGGTTTCGCTGACGTTCGATTACGCCGGCCCCATTTCGAACGAGGACGACAGCCCTACGAAGGGCGTGCGCTTTGCCTCCGTCGACAAAACTTCTGCGTACTTGCTGCTCCCGGCTCGCTGGTTCCCGTTGACGGATTATCCGTCGAACCGTTACACCGGCACATTCAGGATCATCGTTCCTGACTCGTTCGTGGTGGTGGGCACAGGCACTTCGGGGCCTCCCTCAACGATGCCCGGCATCGGCAAAGGGCCGGGCCAGGCTGAATACACCTTCAAGTGTGACCGGCCCGCTCCGGTGGGAACTTTTGTGGCCAGCGGCTTGCAGCTTTCGCCGGTCGAGACTGAAGGTTACAAGTTCTCGCTCTTCACTCCGCCAGCGGAAGCTCGCACGACCACCGCTTACGCGGATTCCCTGGCGCATATTCTGAGTTATTACACGGATACATTTGGCCCACTCGAAACGCAGCCAAATCTAACGGTCGCACAGATGCCCGATGGCTCAGCTGACGGCTTTTCCGCCCCGGGCTTGCTTCTGATCAGCGCGCATATGTGGTCGCCGAAACCGAATGACGAATTGCTCGCGCAACTCGCTGCCGGGCAGTGGTGGGGCGACCGCGTCTTGCCCGCCACTCCCGCGGATGTTTGGCTAACCGATGGTCTATCGCACTATGCCTCCGCGATGTACCTCGAACAGTCGGACGGCGTGGCCGGATTGCACAAGGCGCTCGAAGATTTCGCGGTTGGCGCGCTCATGTACGAAAACGAGACGCCTATCGCTCAGGCGCAGCGCATCCCAGCCTACTCGGAGCCATACCAGTCCGTCGTCGATGACAAGGGCGCGATGGTTTTTCACATGCTGCGCACAGAAATTACAGATGAGAACTTCGCGGCCTTGCTGAAGGAGTTCTACAAAGCTACTGCCGGAAAAACCGCAAACATCGAAAGTTTCGAAAAACTCGCCGCGACCAAGGTGCCCGCGACGAAGCCCGGCGATCCTCCGCTGAATCTTGTGGCCTTCTTCTCGCAGTGGCTGAATTCGACGGGCGTGCCAGAATTCAAGATGGACTATATCGTCTACCGCACGACGCGCGGATTCAAAATCGTGGGCAAAGTTCATCAGGATTTGGACACGTTTCGCATGCCGGTGGAAGTAAGAGTAGATACGGAAGGCAACCCGGAGACGAAGAAGATCCTCGTCGACGGCACGACGTCGTCGTTCGAAATCGACACCTTCGGCCGTCCCAAGCCGGGCGGCATCATCATCGATCCCAACAACAATTTGCTGAAGTCGAGCCCGAAGCTGCGCGTGCGCGCGGCAGTAGCGCGAGGCGAGGGGCTGGCTGCGCAAGGCAAGTTCTACGAAGCGATCCAGGAATACCAGCGCGCGCTCGATCTCGCGCCCAACAATTCGCTCGCGGATTTCCGCATGGGCGAGGCCATGTTCTACCAGAAGAATTATCAAGCCGCCGCGAACTCGTTCCGCGCGGCTCTGGGCGGCGACCTCGATCCGAAGTGGATCGGAGTCTGGAGTCACATCTACATCGGCAAGATCTACGATCTGCTGGGCCAGCGCGAACGCGCGGTCAACGAATACAGCCTCGCGCAGCACACGAACGACGACACCGCCGGAGCGCAAGCCGAAGTGGCGCAGTGGCTTAAGACGCCTTATACCGAAGGCACCCTCGCCTCTAACGCGGCTGCCTCTCCCACGCAAAACGGCGGAGCGCAGACGAAACCAACGCAGCCGCAGCAGCCGGCCAATGTTCCGTCGGATCGCCCGGTCCTCAAGAAGCGAACTCCCGATCAGTAACTTCTCGCGCGCGAATCGGGCGTGAACTAGAGCGGTTGCAGTCCGCTAAGGCGCGGCGATGCGATTCCTTTGTGCTGCACCAACGCCTGGAACGTTTCGCCCATCCCTTCCGGGTTAATCAAAGTCTTGAAGAGGAGGCGTGCGCGACCCTTGTCTTTCTCCGCCGCACCGGGCGTGTCGACATCCGCTAAATTCGACGCTCGCGCAAGAGCCAGAAGAAAATTGGTCTGCGTGGTGAGACCGGTGCGAACCAAGCCGCCGCGTCCGCCCCACAAATCGAGGGCCGTGAAATTCGCGTGCGCGGTCAAGTCCTGATCGCCGGGCGCGCGGTAAAATTCCTCGCTAGCGCGGTGGCGTTCGTATGCCAGCAACGTTCCACGCATGTGTCGCTCGTCATACAACTCGCGCGCTTCGCGGCCGTAATCAATGGTCACGACGAAGCCCCGGTGCAACCGCTTCCCCGCGCTCTCGATCCAATCACACGCTGCAAGCCCAGCTTCAGCTTGCTGGCCGTCGCACAACGCGATTCCTTGCTCCGCAAAATATTCGCCAATTCGCGGCGTTGACACCGGATCCAGTATTTCACGCAGTTGATTTCCCTCGGCGGCGACATAAATCTCGCGCAGTTCTAAGCCCTGCTGAATCGCGCGGTGCACTGGCATAGCGTTAAGCAACTCGTTCGAAAAAATACAGCCGCAAGGGATCTTCTCGGGCATTTCTGCAGAAGAGGCGCACCCTTCGCGCGAGATATGGGACTCCAACGTTTTGTCCAGCGCACGCCGCCGCGCTTCAGAGCGTTCAACTGCAACGCAGCGAATAGCGGAATAAAATTCGGGAGACGATTGAGCGAGGAAATCCAGAATGTCTTTCGCCAATACGCCATTCCCCGCGCCGGCCTCGACCAGCAAAAAGGTATTGGGCCGATCGAGCTCAGCCCACATCTCTTCGAATTGTCGCGCGAGAAGACGCCCAAAAAGCGGGCTCACGTCCACGCTCGTGAAATAATCGCGGCGCGGCTCCTGATCATGCTTCGAGTAGTAGCCGTACTGCGGATGATAGAGGCACGCCTCCATGTAATCCGCGAACGTGATAGGTCCATGCTGTCGAATCCGCTCGGTAAGAAGTACTGCCAGCGGAGTCGCGCGGGCTGGCATCGGCATCAATCGCGCCGCTGGGGATTGGACGTGAACATCTCGATGACGTAGTCGTGCAGGCAGTCGTAAAGCTGCCTTTGGAATGACCACGCGAACTGCGCATGTTCGACCTCGCGCGGTCGAAGCTGAAAGGTATACGCGTGCAGTTCGGGATCGCGCGGCTTGAACCGGATCTGAACCTCAACTCCTAGTTCGCACGGCCGGGCCGCAAAATCGAAAAGCGGATGCTCGTACCGCGCCAATTCGCGGCGGACTTTGTCAACGAGCGCGGTCGAATTGTCGGTCGCTTCCATCGAATCGCGTGTTTACTCGACTGTGTTGCTTACGCCCCCGCCTGCATTTGCTTCCACACCTTCTCGAAAGTTTTCAGCGCGCTTGCGTCAAACAGCACGAAATAGATTTTCTCCAGCGAGCTGCCCCGCTTCAAATGCTCGGCCACTTCGCGCAACATGATCTCCGCGCATTCCTTTAGCGGAAATCCGGCAATGCCCGTGCCCACGGCGGGAAAAGCGATGGTCTTGAGTTCCTTTTCTGACGCGATGCGCAGCGAGTGCGCTGTCGAACTTCGCAGCGCGGAAGCTGTCGTGAGCCCGCCTAGTTGCATGCTTGCGGCGTGGATGACGTGCCGCGCTTTCAGCTTGCCGCCCGACGTGATGGCCGCGCCGCCCACAGGGATGCTGCCAATCTCATTGCTTTCCCTTTGGATGATGTCGCCGCCCTTCCTGCGAATCGCGCCGGCCACGCCGCCACCATGCTGAAGGTCGTTGTTTGCCGCGTTGACGATCCCGTCCGTATCCATTTCCGTCAGATCGCCTTGTATCAAAATCACTTTCGACGCGATTTCAGGACTGACCTTGGGCGTCTCCCTCCAGTCACTCTTCTTTTTTGCCACCGCGTTTTTTTCCTCAGCCATCGCGCTTCTCTTTCTCGTTCGAGTTGTAATCGTACACACCGCGGCCCGATTTGCGCCCAAGCCGGCCCGCCTTCACATATTGCGCGAGCAATGGGCACGGACGATATTTTTCACCCAGCGTTTTGTGCAGGTACTCGAGAATATTCAGCCGCACATCGAGGCCCACGAGATCAACCAGTTCGAATGGTCCCAGGGGATGATTCAGCCCAAGCTTCAGGGCTTTGTCGATATCCGCCGCGCTCGCGATTCCTTCTTGCAGCATGTAAAACGCTTCGTTACCTATCATCGCGTTGATGCGGCTCGCCACGAATCCGGGCGATTCGCGCACCACCACAACTTCTTTTCCCATTCGCCGGCCGACTTCCGCGCAAGCCGCGATCGTCGCTTCCGACGTTTCCAGTGCGCGGATGATTTCGAGAAGCTTCATTTTCGGCACAGGGTTGAAGAAGTGCATGCCCACGCAATTTTCCGCGCGAAACGTGATTGCCGCCATCTCCGTGATCGATAGCGAAGACGTGTTGCTCGCCAGGATGGCATCGGGCCTGGCGAACTTGTCGAAGATGGTGAACATTTCGAGTTTCAGTTCCATTTCTTCCGGGACAGCCTCGATCAGAAGGTCGGCCTCGCGACACAGGTTCTCGACCGATCGCGTGGTCGACAATCCGGCGAACGCCGCATCACGCTGCTGTTCCGTGACTTTGCCGCGCGATACGCCTTCCTCCAGCATCTGCTTGATGTACGCAACGCCCTGCTCGAGCATTTGCGGCGAAACATCTTCGAGAACCGTTCGGTATCCGCCCAGCGCCGCCGCGTACGCGATTCCCCGCCCCATCGTTCCGGCTCCCACGACGCCGATTGTTTTCACTTCCATCGATTGACCTCAACCGTCACGTACCCACACTGAGCGGGCGCAACTTCATGCAGGAAAAAGCCGCGCCGCATTATCGTACAAAATCTTCTGCTGCGCCGCCGGCGAGATCGGCAGCGCGCGAAACTTCTCGATATTCCCCCGCACGCCCGGAACGCCCGGCCCGGGCCAGTCGGTCCCGAACAAAACTTTGTCCGCCATCTCTTCCAGGCGCGGGAAATATTCCATTAATTTTTGTGGTGGGATGCCGGAAATATCCATGTACATTTTTTTGTGGCGGCGAACCAGGAAAAAAGCCTCCTCCATCCACAGCGGGCGCCCGCCGTGCGCGAGAATCACGACAAGTTCCGGAAAATCGATTCCCACATCATCGGCGAGGATCGGCTGCGCGTACACGTTGCGCGCTCCTGGAAAAATCGAAGTGCCCGTGTGAATCATCACCGGCAGGCCAACCGCCTCCGCTCGCTCGTACATAGCGCACAGCGGACCAAAGCCGTTTCGATATTCATTAGGCGCGAAAAGTTGGTGCGACGGGTGCACCTTGAGCCCGCGAATTCCGATTTTCTTCAGGCGTTCAACTTCGGCTCCTGCATCGCGCACATACTTGGGATGGACTGAGCCGAAGGCGAGTAGCCGTTTCGGATCGGCAGCACAATATCGCGCGATCCAGTCGTTCACTTCAGGAGTGAAGCCGATCACCTCCGGACTGACGTAGTTGATCAGGCCCGCGCGCTCGATTTCCGCTGCATCAAGGAATTTCAGGAATTCACCCGGGTTCGCAGTGTACTTGATGACCTCGTCGTAATCGCGGCGGTTCTGCATCAGCTTCTGCGCTGAAGGCTGAAACATCTCGAGAGGCTGGATGTGAATATGAATGTCGATGACCGGCATCAGCTCACAAGCTCCGCTCGATTACTCTGATTGTGCAGAATTTCAGGGGCATTGGCGCGCCGAGTCCTTCGGCTATCTCACTATGCGCCGTTGTGCGCCGCCCACGTTTCCTCGAGCGCGCGCCGCGTGAACAGTTTCACCATTTCCCTGCGGTAGACCGGCGTCGACGCCGACGTAGTGAGCGGTTTGCCGGTTTGAATCGCCGCGTGCGCTACGCGTTCGACAGCTTCCTCACTCCACCGCTTGCCCGTCAGCCACTCGTCCGCTTGACGCACCAGCACAGGCGCTGGATTTACTGCCGTCAACGCCACACGCGCATCGCGGCAGATTCCGCTCGCGTCCATTTCCATCGCCACTGCCACGCCGGCAAGCGGGTAGTCGATAGAATCGCGCACGCGCAATTTATGATACGCGCCGCGCCGCCCAGCCATGCGCGCCGGAACGTGCACAGCCGTCAGAATCTCGCCCGGCCCAAGCGCGATGCGGTCCATTCCATCATTCCTGTAGAACTCCCGCAGCGGCAAGCGGTGCCTGCCGGCCAGGCCCGCGATTTCCACTTCTGCATCAAGGGTCAGCAGCGCCGGAGCAGAATCGCCCGACCACGCCGCCCAGCAGAATTTTCCGCCGGGCGCGACGTGGCAAACATCACCGTCCTTTTTCAGGCATCCGCCCAACGCCTGCCGCCAGAAATGTGACTGGTTGTACCAGCGGCAGCGCGTCTCCAGGCACAAATTGCCGCCTAGCGTCCCCATATTTCGCTGCAGCGGACCTGCAATCGTGGCGACCGCTTTCGCCAGCACAGGAAATTTCTCGTGCACCACCGGCGCGGCGAGCAGATTCGTCAGCGTCGCCAGCGCGCCAATGCGCAAGCCTTCGCGTTCCGAAAACTCGACTCCCGAAAGCATGTGCAATGGCTTTAGATCAACGAGAACCCTCGGCGCGAACAGCCGCATTTGCAGATTCGGGATGACGTCCGTCCCGCCGGCGATGACCATCGCTTGCGGGCCCTCCTGCGCAAGGATGCGCAGCGCCTCTTCCACCGTGCGCGGCCGCACGACTCGAAACGCTTCCGCGATCATCGCATGCCTTCCATCGAAGCTTGACGATCGCCCGCGCTCGCAGCCGCGCCGTTGCCGCGAGCAGACGCGTTCTTCTTCGCGCGCTGCTTCCGAATCGCTTCGAGAAGTGCCTCACGCGAAAACGGAACCGTGATCATTCGCACGCCCACAGCATCGTAAATCGCATTCGCAATCGCGGGAATCGTTGCGGCGAGCGAGCCCTCGCCCGCCTCCTTCGCGCCGAATGGTCCCTCGGGGTCTTCGCTCTCGACGATGATGCATTCGATTTCAGGATTTTCGAGCGCGGTAGGAATGCGATATTCGAGCAGCGAAGGATTCATCAGCCGCGAGCCGTTCCAGATCATTTCTTCCTGCATGGCTTGGCCGAATCCCATGTAAACCGAGCCGATCACTTGCCCTTCGACCGCCATTGGATTCAGCGCTTTGCCGCAATCGTGCGCCGCCACAATTTTGTCGACGCGCACGTGCCCCGTCTCCGTGTCGACGGTAACTTCCGCCACTTGCGCGCTGTAGCTGTACGAAGGCGACGGCCCCACGCCTGCGCCCTTGAATTTCCCGCCGCGCGCCTCTTCCGGCGGCGCATACGAACCCTGCGCCACGAGCGCGCCGTGAAAATCAA
>Ga0187815_10000946_pt1 | contig 13860 bp, 7 predicted proteins | sample NC_S_5_FD_132962 | JGI IMG/M metagenome (GOLD analysis project Ga0187815, IMG submission 132962) | Wetland sediment microbial communities from Neuse River Estuary, North Carolina, USA - ASW-S_5 | ecosystem: Environmental > Aquatic > Freshwater > Wetlands > Sediment | place: USA: North Carolina...
GGTTTCGCGAAGGTCTTGGTCGCTGACGAGAGTGGCGCGCCCTGGGGGACGCTCTTAAGACTTTTCCCGCGAGCCTGATAGTGGCAAAAATAACACAACTCCCTTCCCTTTGCGAAATCTTGCCTATCGGCTCTTAGGCCGAGGCGCCAAAACATCGAAAAACCCTCTGTTCTATTGGGGAAATGGCGCGCCCGGAGAGATTCGAACTCCCGACCTTCTGGTTCGTAGCCAGACGCTCTATCCAGCTGAGCTACGGGCGCGTCGTTCGGCGAAGCGAAGAACCGCGATCGGAAAAAGTTTATCACAGATCGGCAGGGCTTTATCGCCTGAGGTCGCGTTCGAAGAGAGCGGTCTCTCCGTCACGAGCGAAATTCGTGGTCGAGGCGCGAGAGGAAGCGGAGAACATCCGGTGGCGCGGGCAAAAAATAGCGGGCGCGGGTGCCGTCGTTGGCCCCGACTCGGATTGTGATTTGATTCTTGAGGACGGCGAAGGCACCTTCGTCGGTTTCGTCGTCGCCGATGTAGATGGCTGCTGTGCCCCGCGACATCTTCGCGAGCATGTATTGCACCGCCGCAAATTTCCCTGGCACTTCGGGTGGTAGCACCTCCCAAATCTTTTTGCCGCTGAGAACGTGCAACGATTTCCGCCATGGCGCCAACATCTTCTTCAAGATTCGCGCGGCGTTGCGGCTGGTCGCCTCATCGGCCTGCCGGTAATGCACGCAGAAGCTGAACTCCTTGTCCTCGACCCAGACTCCCTTGAGCTCGCCAAGCTGGGCTTCGGCTTCGTGTTTGGCGCGCGCGAGCGCCAGCCGCGACGCCTTGCTCAGCTTGACGGGCCGCCCGTCGCGTTCGCCGCCATGCAAGCCGAAATAACGCAGGCCGCGCACGCGAAGCAGCCGCCGGAGGTCGCGCGCGCGGCGCCCGCTGACGATGGCCACTGAAAGATTCGGATTGCGCTCCAGGTGTTCGAGAACGCGATTGACGCGCGCCGAAGAGCGCACGACGCGCGGGCTGCGCTGGATTTTCACGAGCGTGCCGTCGAAATCCACGAAGATCGCCCGACGGGGAGCGCGGCGAAGCCGGGCGATGATCTCAGGCCATGCGTCGAAGGCAAAGGTAGGGGTGCTCTTTTTGCGCGCGCGCGCCTTCACGAGGATTGCTTCACCGCGGACTCGGGCTCAGTTTCATCGATGCGGATGTCGGAAAGTTCGGCGATCAGGCTGCCGGCCCAGCGATACACGTTGTGCTCCTTCACGATCCGGCGCATGCGCCGCATGTGCTCGGACCGCTCCTCCGAATCCATTTCAAGCGCGGTGCGGATGGCTTCGGCAACCGCTTCGGTGTCGTATGGATTCACGATGATGGCATCGCGAAGCTCGCGCGCCGCGCCCGTAAACTGGCTCAGGATCAGCGCGCCTTCGTCGTCCAAGCGCGCGGCGACATATTCCTTGGCGACGAGGTTCATCCCGTCGTGCAGCGACGTGACCATGCAGAAATCGGCCGCGCGGTAGTACGGCAGGATTTCCTTGTGGCTGTGATGGCGCGTAAGCAGCGCGATCGGCCGCCAGTTGCCATGCTGGAAGCGCGCGTTGATGCGCGCCGCTTCCACCTGCACTTCGTCGAAGAGATCATGATAGCGCGGGATGGTGGTGCGGCTCGGCGCGCCGATCTGGACGAACGTCAGTTTGCCCGTATAAGCGGGATACTTCTCGAGAAATCGCTCGATCCCGCGAAAGCGCTCGATGATGCCCTTCGTGTAGTCGACGCGATCCACGCCGACGCCGAGAAAGCTCGCCTCGATGCCGAGATCCTTGAGCAGCGACGCGCGCAGCTCGTAAGGAGACGCGGCCAGCTCGCCCGGGTCGCCGCGCATTTCGCGGCCGTCCACGCTAATCGGAAATGGACGCACAAACGTGCGGTGGCCGAGACGCCTGACCGAAAAGCGCTCCCACTCGATGCGGGATTCCAGCGCGCCGTCGACCGTCTCGAGAAAATTATTGCAGTGCGCCTGCGTGTGAAAGCCGACGAGATCCGCGCCGAGCAAACCGTTGAGCAATTCGCGCTGCCACGGGCAGATGCCAAAGGCTTCCGGATTCGGCCACGGAATGTGCCAGAAGATCGCGAGGCGAACGTCCGGCCGCGCATCCTTGACCATGCGAGGAAGCAGAGCGAAGTGATAATCCTGCACCAGAAGCAAGGGATGCTCCGTGCCGGACATCTCTTCGAGCACGGCATCAGCAAACTTGCGATTTACTTCCTGATAGCTTTCCCAATCGGATGTGCGAAAAAGCGGCCGCGCGTGAGCGATGTGGCACAAAGGCCAAAGGCCTTCGTTCGCAAATCCGTAGTAGTAGCCGTGTTCCTCTTCCTTGGTGAGCCAGACGCGGCGAAGAGTATATTCCGGCTTGTCAGGCGGCACGCGCAGACGATCGTGGCGGTCCACTGCTTCGCGATCCGCCGCTCCGGAGCCGTGAGCGATCCACGTGCCGTCGCAGGAACGCAAGACCGGCTCGAGCGCGGTGACGAGACCGCTGGCCGGCACCACCGCCTCGATCCCCTTTCCCCGATACTCGTGCATATACGGCTCGCGATTCGAAACTACAAAGAGAGAGCCGAGAATCTTCGTTTGAACGCTGATGCGCAAGCGCTCGGGCGTCCAGAGCGACTCGCCGCTTTCGCGCAGGCGCGCCTCCTGCTCCGCGGCGGCTCTCGCCTCCGTAAGGCTCCGGGCAAACTTCACCACCTCTTGCGAGAAGGGAGCGAGGAAATCCTCTTTCGGCAACTCAGGACGCGGGCGCACGCGGCCGTCCCGCAGATCCTTCATCCATTGCGCGGTGCGCGAAATTGGAAGGACGATCGTCCAGCGAATGATGAGCACCGTGAGGAGAACGATCAGGAGCACCTGCGCGACGACGTGCCAGATCGTCTCGCGCCAGATGGTGTTGCTTTGAGCCTCGATGTAACTCGCGTCGTGAAAAATTGCCAGGATGCCCTCAGGTTTGCCGTCATCGTCGTACATTCCGAGGTAGTACGCGTTCATCGGCTCGCCGCCGAGCGTGACAAATTCGCTGACGCCTTCGCCTTGTGCCGTCAAGCGATCCAGCGGGACCTGTGGGGGCGTGATTCGATCCGAAAGACTCGCGCTTTCAGCAAGAATTGTTCCGGCAGGGTCGTAGACGATGACCCCCGCGAGACGTTCGCGATTTTCGAAGCGATCCACGATGCGGCGGAGCTGCGTGTGGGAGCCACGCTCGACGGCGGGCTCGACGATCTCGGCGAGGCTCTCGCCCAGAATCTCGGCGCGCCTCTCGAGGTCGGCGCGGAGCCCGCGCTTCTCTGAGCGAACCTGATTCCTCGAGATGATGAAAGTAACTAGGCTGATTCCAATGACCAAAGAAAGAATCAACCGTAGGCTGAGTCTCACAGCGGATCCTTTATGGCTATTCCGGCACGCACGTGCCGGGTGAAAGGTTTCTCCACGACGGTGGATCGCAATCCACCGGGTTCGTGCCGGTGAATTTCAACGCCCGCGATCCGGAAACAACGAACTTCGAGACTGCGTAAAAACGTGAGAGCTTGCACTGCGGAAGAGGGTCGGAACTTCCGGGTTCCAGTGGGCCGCGTCGAGCTTGAACGGCTCCGTTCCCGTTTCCGTCAGGCGAGCATTGGGCTGGCAACTCTAATTATACCAGAAGAGTGGCGGAGGCCACGATAAACGACCGGTTCCTGCGAACGGCGCGGCGGCTAATCGCCCGTGCGCGGCAGCGGAGAGGGATGCACGTCTGCGGCGCCGCGCAAACGAGGACGAGCTTCCTTGCGGCGCGACCAGTAAGCGCGGAAACGGTCCATGTAGAGGTAGACGATAGGAGTCGTGAACAGTGTGAGCATCTGGCTGACGATCATGCCGCCGACGATGCTGATGCCGAGCGGACGGCGCAACTCCGAACCAGTGCCTGTGCCGAGCGCTAGCGGCAGGCCGCCGAGGATCGCGGCTGCCGTCGTCATCATGATGGGACGGAACCGGAGCAGGCACGCCTGATAGATCGCTTCTTCGGGTGACTTCCCTTCCTTCCGCTCCACGTCCAGGGCGAAGTCGACCATCATGATCGCGTTCTTTTTCACGATGCCGATCAGCAGGATGATCCCGATGATCGCCATAACGGTGAGATCGTTGTGCGTGATGAGAAGGGCCAGAATCGCGCCAACTCCCGCCGAAGGCAGGGTCGAAAGGATCGTGATCGGGTGAATGTAGCTCTCGTAGAGCATGCCGAGAACGATGTAGACGGCAAAAAGCGCTGTAAGGATCAACACGGGCATGTTTTTGAGCGAAACCTGAAACGCCTGCGCCGTCCCCTGAAACGTGGCGTTAATGGTGGCTGGCAGGTGAGCCGCGCCGGCGACGGAGTTTACGGCGTTGACGGCTTGGCCAAGCGAAACTCCCGGCGCAAGATTGAAGGAAATCGTGACGGCGGGAAACTGTCCTTGATGGTTCACGGCGAGAGGAGTGTTCAGCGGCGCGAAATGAGAAAACGCGCTCAGCGGCACCTGCGTGCCGCTGGCGGAGCGCAGGTAGATGCTCTGGAGCGCGTCGGGATCGCGCTGAAACTGGGGCGCCACCTCCATCACCAGATGATATTCGTTCAGCTGAGTAAAGACGGTGGAGACCTGGCGCTGGCCGAAGGCATCGTACAGCGTGTTGTCGATGGTCGCCGCGTTGAGGCCCAACCGCGACGCCGTATCGCGATCGATCACGAGGTCCGCTGCGAGCCCTTGATTCTGCTGATCGGTCGAAACATCCTTCAATTGCGGCAGAGCTTTGAGCTTCTCCAGCATCACCGGCGACCACTGGTCGAGATCGGGCAAACTTTCGGTCTCAAGCGTGTATTGATATTGAGCGTTGCTCTGGCGACCGCCGACGCGAATGTCCTGGTTGGCCTGCAAGTAGAGCGTGGCGCCCGAAACGACGGCGAGTTTCTTGCGGAGACGCTGAATCACCTGATCGGCGCTGATTTTCCGCACCGACAGCGGCCTGAGCATCATGAACATGCGACCGTTGTTCATGGCGTTGTTGCCACCAATGAAGCAGATGTCGCTCTGGATGGCAGGGTCCGAGGTAACGATATTGCTGAACTGTTGCTGCTTTACGCGCATCGCGTCGAAGGAAATATCCTGCGACGCCTGAATCGAGCCGTTCAGCAAGCCCGTGTCCTGCTGGGGGAAAAACCCCTTGGGTATGATGATGAAGAGAAATATGTTCACGCAGATCGTGACGATCATCACGGTGAGGGTAAACCCCTGGTGCTTGAGCACCCAGCGGAGCCCGTGATCGTAGGCCATGTGCAATTCGTCAAACCAGCGCTCGCTCAACCGGTAGAGCCAGCCGTGGCCTTCCTTCGAGGAATGCTTCAGGAATTTGGCGCACATCATCGCGGTCGTCGTGAGCGAAACACCCAGCGACAACAGGATCGTGACGCTCAGCGTGACCGCAAACTCGCGAAAGAGGCGTCCGACGATTCCATTCATCAGCAGGATGGGGATGAAGACGGCGATCAGCGATGTGCTCATGGAGAGCACGGTAAAGCCGATCTCTTTCGAACCGCGCAGCGCGGCTTGCATCGGCGAAAGCCCGGCCTCGTGGTAGCGCGTGATATTTTCGATCACCACGATGGCGTCGTCGACCACGAAGCCGGTCGAAATCGTCAGCGCCATCAGCGAAAGATTGTCGATCGAATAGCCGAGCAGGTACATGACGCCAAAAGTGCCCACGAGCGAGACGGGCACGGCGACAGCCGGAATCACGGTGGCCCAGACGCTGCGCAGAAAAACAAAAATCACCAGGATCACGAGGACCACGGTTATCAGCAGCGTGATTTGAATGTCCTTCACGCCGGCGCGGATGGTGGTGGTCCGATCGATCGCCACGGTGAGATTGATCGAGGCCGGAATCGAAGCCTGCAACTCTGGAAGAAGCGCGCGAATCCGATCCGCTGTGCCGACGATATTCGCGCCTGGTTGGCGATTGATGATCAGCAGGACAGCGGGCTTGCCATTCACAAGCCCGGCGGTGTGGACGTCTTCGACCGCGTCCTGCACGGCGGCGATGTCCTCGAGGCGGACCGGAGCGCCGTTGTGGTAGGCGACGACGATGGGCCGATAGTGATTCGCGTCGAAGAGCTGATCGTTGTCGGCGATCGTCCAGCGCACAAGCCCGTTGGCGACTTCTCCTTTCGGTTCATTTGAATTGACTCCCCCGAGCGCCGTGCGGACATCTTCGAGGCCGATTCCGTAATTGCCCAGCACCGTTGGATTCAGTTCGATGCGGACTGCGGGCCGTGCGCTTCCTCCAACGGTTACCTGGCCGACACCTTGCACCTGCGAAAGCTTTTGCCCAAGGATCGAATCGGAGACGTCGTACAACTCGCTGAGGGGCAGCACGTCGGAACGCACCGCCAGAATCATCACGGGAGAATCCGCCGGGTTGATCTTTCGCCAGAATGGCCGGCTGGGCAGATTCGCCGGCAACTGGCCCTGGGCCGCGTTGATGGCCGCCTGCACGTCGCGCCCCGCCGCATCAATGTCGCGATTCAAATCGAATTGCAGCGTGATCGACGTCGAGCCCGCCATACTCGTCGAGGTCATCTCCGTCACGCCCGCGATTCGCCCGAATTGGCGCTCGAGCGGAGTCGCGACCGACGAAGCCATGGTCGACGGGCTGGCTCCGGGGAGGCTCGCGCTTACGGATATCGTGGGAAATTCTACTTGCGGCAGCGGTGCCACGGGAAGAAAGCGATACGCGATCGCGCCCGCAAGCAACACTCCGAAAGTGAGGAGCGAGGTCGCAATCGGGCGCTTGATGAAGGGCTCGGAGATACTCATGATCGTAGCCGCAGCGTCGCTTTCAATTCCCTTCCATCAATCCGCGGGCGTTTCCGCCTCGACCGGGTTGCCGAGGCGGTGGCGAGCCAGGCGGTGCGCCAGCCGGTCGAAGGCGAGATACACAACAGGCGTCGTATACAGCGTCAGCACCTGGCTGATGATGAGGCCACCCACGATGCTGATGCCGAGCGGACGCCGCAGCTCCGATCCGGTTCCCGACCCGAGCGCAAGGGGCAAGCCGCCCAGCAGCGCCGCCATCGTGGTCATCATGATCGGCCGGAATCGCAGCAAGCACGCCTGGTAGATCGCTTCCTCTGGCGGCTTCCCTTCCTTGCGCTCCGCGTCGAGAGCAAAGTCGATCATCATGATGGCGTTCTTTTTCACGATGCCGATGAGCAGGATGATGCCGATCAGCGCAATCACGCTGAAATCGGTGCCGCAGATGATCAGCGCCAGAATCGCACCTACACCGGCCGAGGGCAGCGTCGAAAGAATCGTGATCGGGTGAATGTAACTTTCGTAGAGGATGCCTAGGACGAGGTAGACCGTCACGACGGCCGCCAGGATCAGCAGCGGCTCGTTCGCCAGCGAATTAAGGAACGCCTGCGCAGTGCCCTGAAAGCTCGCATGAAGAGAAAGCGGCATGTTCAGTTGCTGCTCGACCTTGTGGATGGCGTCGACTGCGTCGCCGAGCGAAGCGCTGGGCGCCAGATTAAACGACAGGGTCACGACCGGAAATTGGCCCTCGTGATTCACGGCGAGGGGCGCCGTCACCTGCTCGAAATGCGTGAAAGCGCTCAGCGGAACTTGCGTGCCGTTCGATGAATTTACGTAAATATCCTTGAGGGCGTCCGGGTTCTGCTGAAAGCGCGGATCGACTTCGAGCACCACATGGTACTGATTGAGTTGCGTGAACATCGTCGACACTTGCCGCTGTCCAAAAGCGTCATAGAGGATGTTGTCGATCGTGGCCGGCAGGATTCCGAGCCGCGAGGCCGTGTCGCGATCGATCACCAGATTAGCCTCGATCGCCTGATCCTGCTGGTCTGACGCAACGTCGCGCAGCTGCGGCTGTTCTTTCAGCTTGGCCTCGATCCTGGGCGCCCACTGCGACAGCTCCTGCGCGTCCGCATCCTCAATCGAATACTGATACTGGGTGCGGCTGACGCGGTCCTCGACGGTGATGTCCTGCACGGGCTGCATGTAGAGCGCGATTCCCTCCACCTGAGCGACCTCCGGCTGCAGACGCCGAATGATCGCAGAAGCATCGTCCTTTCTCTCATCACGCGGCTTGAGATTGATCTGGATTCGCCCGTTGTTGGGCGTCATGTTCGTCCCATCCACTCCGATGAAGGACGACAAGCTGACGACGTCCGGATCTTTCAGAATGACCGCGGCAAGCGCCTGCTGGCGTTCAGCCATCGCGGAGAATGAAATCGACTGCGGCGCATCCGATATGCCGAGAATTACGCCCGTATCCTGCACGGGGAAAAATCCCTTGGGCACGTAGTAGTAGAGCAGGAGCGTCAGGACGAGGGTGCCAACGGTGACAATCAACGTGATGGTCTGGTGTCGCAGCACACCCTGCAGCGTTCGCCCGTAAAAGGCGATCATTCGCTCGAAAACGCGTTCCGAAGAACGATAAAAGCGGCTCTGCTTTTGCGGATCCTGATACTTGAGCAGCTTTGAGCACATCATCGGCGTCAGCGTGAGCGATACGAAAGCCGAGACCAGAATCGTGACGCCGAGCGTCACGGCGAATTCGCGGAAGAGCCGCCCGATGATATCGCCCATAAACAAAAGCGGAATCAGCACCGCGATCAGCGACACGGTCAGCGACACGATCGTGAACCCGATCTGCTCGGCGCCCATCAGGGCCGCTTCGAGCGGCTTGTGTCCTTCCTCGATGAACCGCGAGATGTTTTCGATCATCACGATCGCGTCATCGACCACGAAGCCGGTGGAAATCGTGAGCGCCATCAGCGAAAGGTTGTCGAGGCTGTAGCCGCACAGGTACATCACGCCAAACGTGCCAACGATCGAAAGCGGAACCGCAACGCTGGGGATAATGGTGGCCGAAACGCTGCGCAGGAAAAGAAACATCACCATCACGACGAGCGCGATCGTAAGCATCAGCTCGAATTGAACGTCTTTCACCGACGCGCGGATGGTGGTCGTCATGTCGGTAAGCGTCGTCACTTGAATCGACGCGGGCAGCGATGCCTGCAAGCGAGGGAGCAGATCCTTCACGCGATTGGCGACGCCGATGATGTTGGTGCCGGGCTGACGCTGAATGTTGAGGATGACGGCGGGCTTGGTGTTCATCCACGCGGCCTGCAGATTATTCTCGGCGCCGTCCACCACGGTCGCTACGTCGGAGAGCCGGATCGGCGCGCCGCTCTTATAGGCGACGATCAGGGGGCGATAAGCGGCGCTCGTAAGAAGCTGGTCGTTGTCCTGAAGGGTAAACGATTGGCGCGAACCGTTGAGAGTTCCCTTCGCCTGATCGACGTTCGCATTTCCCAATGCCGTCCGGAGATCTTCGAGGCTCAATCCGTAGGACGCAAGCGCTGTTGGGATTGCCTGCACGCGGACGGCAGGCTTTTCGCCTCCGCTAATCGTCACCAAACCTACACCCGATAGCTGCGAAATCTTTTGCGCGAAATTGGTGTCGGCGAAATCTTCCACTTTTTCGAGCGGCAACGTGTCCGATGTGAGCGCGAGCGTCAGGATGGGCGTGTCCGCCGGGTTTACCTTGCTGTAGATCGGCGGATTCGGCAGGTCCTTTGGCAGATAAGTCGCCGCCGCGTTGATCGCAGCCTGCACTTCCTGCTCGGCGACATCAATATTTTCCGCCAATTCGAATTGCAGCGTGATCAGCGAACCGCCGTAGGAACTTGTCGAGGTCATCTGCGAGAGGCCCGGGAGTTCGCCGAACTGCCGCTCGAGAGGCGTCGTTACTGCGGACGCCATTACGTCCGGGCTGCCGCCCGGATAGAACGTCAGCACCTGGATCGTCGGATAATCGACTTGCGGAAGGGCCGAAACCGGGAGCTGGAGATAGGCTACCGCCCCCGCCAGCATAATGCCCACCATCAGCAACGAGGTTGCGACGGGACGAAGGATGAACGGCCTGGACGGACTCACGGTTGCTGATCCGATGACCCGCTTGAACCGGCCGCGGGGTTGCGGCCGATTGCCGATTGATGCGGCGTGACCGCCGACCCCGACTGGAGCTTGTCCGCTCCGTCGACGACGACGACTTCGCCCGGTTTCAGCCCCTGGCGGATTACGGAGATATTGCCTTCAGTGAAGTCCACCTGAACCGGACGCACCTCGGCCTGGTTGTTCGAATTAATCACGTAGACGAACGGCCCTTGTGAGCCGGTCTGAATCGTCGCGGACGGGACGACAATCGCGCTCTTCCTCACGCTCAGAAACAACCGCGTGTTGACGAACTGATTCGGCCAGAGCGACAGGTTCGCATTGGCGAATTCCGACTTCAGCTTGATGGTGCCAGTCGTCGGATCGATCTCGTTGTCGAGGGTCAGGAGCTTGCCGTCGCCGAGTTTGGTCTTGTCGTCGCTGCTGTAGGCGTCGACGACCAGCTGCCGGTTTCGCATTTCGGCGACGACCTCCGGGAGATTTTCCTCGGGAAGCGTGAAATCCACCGCGATGGGCTGCACCTGCGTGATCACCAGCATTCCGTTCGTGTCCGTGGCGTGAACGATGTTGCCCGGATCAACCAGGCGGAGCCCGACTCGTCCATTGATTGGCGACGTGATCCGGCAGTAGGTAAGATTCAGCTTCGCGCTGTCGATTTGCGCCTGATCGGACTTGATGGCGCCGTCATACTGCCCCACGGTGGCCTGCTGGGTATCAAGCTGCTGCCGCGCAACCACGCCCTCTTGCCAGAGCGTCTGATAGCGGTTCAGATCGACCTTGGCGTCGTTCTGCGAGGCCTCGTCTTTTGCGAGCTGCCCCTCGGCTTGATCGAGAGCAACCTGATAAGGGCGAGGATCAATCTCGATCAGCAGATCGCCCGCATGCACGAATTGCCCCTCTTTGAAGAATACCTGCATGATCTGGCCATCGACACGTGTGTGCAGCGTCACCGTGTTGAACGCCGTTACAGTGCCGATGCCGGTGAGGTAGTACGGAACGTCACGCTGCTGGACCGAAACCACACCGACGGAAATCGTCTGATTGCCCGAGTCCTTCTTGGAAGCGGCCTCGGAACTAGAGCGCAAGCGGTAGAACACAAGTCCTGCGGCAACGAGCAAGATCAATACGATCCAAATCCCATAATGATGCCGCGGCTTGGCGTCCTCATCGGCGCGCCGACCCGGCGGTTGAGGCGCGGAAGGTTCGCTGCCGTCCGTTCGCAGCGCTCCCGACGAAGACGACGATGGATCCGAGGATGATGACAACGGCGAAGACATGTACGCTGTACGCCCCTATCTGCCCTATTTTTTCACAACTCTTAGACGTTCGGGAATCTTTCCCGGATACAGCCACATCAGGGCTGTTTTCCGTGCGGCATGCCTGCGCTCGGCGCCCTCGGCATGAGATCGTCGCTAATTTTGACGTCACGCGCCATCACCCAAACAGTCAGTGCACAGTACCCCTAAGTATTCCCGGTCGAACCGAGGAGAGTTCCAAGCCTTCAATACCTGCCCTCTGCTCGCCCTTCCCCTCCACACCTCCCCGCGCGGTGCTCGCCTTGACCGCAGGCGGAGCACTGCGTAGAATCAAGTATGGTCAATTTCGCCTGCGCGACGATCTTTGCGGCCTGTTGTCGTCCGGCCACAACTCGCGCGGGCGTGTGATCCAAAGCATCCGAAGATTACGACGGAATCGTAAGCCCGCTGCCGGAGCAAGACCTGGTAAGCGGGCTTTTTGTTTCGTGCCGATATCGACGGCTTAAGGGAGCAAATGACGCACATCTCCACAGGGACAGTGCATCTCGTGGGCGCAGGCCCGGGCGATCCCGAGTTGCTGACCGTCAAGGCGCACCGATTGCTGGCAGCGACGGATGTCGTCCTGCATGATGACCTTGTGCCCACCGCCATTCTTGACGTCGCCGGGCCACAGGCCGAGGTAATCAACGTCGGAAAGCGCTGCGGCGCGAAAGGCATCACGCAGGGCGAGATCGACGCGCTCATGATCGATTTCGCGCGGCGCGGGCTGGACGTTGTGCGCCTCAAGAGCGGCGACCCAGGAATCTTCGGCCGCCTCGCCGAAGAGATCGACGCGCTCACGGCTGCCGATGTCCCCTTCGACGTAGTTCCCGGCATCACCGCCGGACTCGGCGCAGCCGCATCGCTGGGCGTTTCGCTCACGGATCGCCGCAAAAGCGCACGCGTGGTCGTCGTGACCGGCCACCACGCGCAAAAGGGCGGCCGGCACGAGAAACCCGACTGGAAAAATCTCGCCCAAGGCGATGCCACGCTTGTCATCTACATGCCGGGACATGACTTCACCAACCTCCGCGAAGAGTTCCTTGCTGCGGGACTCGCCGAAGATATTCCCGCGGCAATCGTTTCTCACGCCACCACGCCGCGGCAACAGCATCAGTACACGACGATCCGCGATCTCGACAAGCTGCCGCATCTTGATTCGCCGACGATCCTGCTCGTCGGCCGCGTCCTCGACGACGCGCGCCTGCGGGACGCCGGGAATCCATTGCTCGCGCTCGACGAAGAGAGCCTGATTTTCTCCTCGCGATAGCCCGCGCCAACTTCTCTCATCGCGCCCGCGGCAACATGCTCCCACTCCTCGAAACAAAACCTGCTAACCTCGTGTTAGATTCCTCTGGGATTCGGGTTCATCTCCTTTGGATCTTCGGGAGCACGCTCGCGAGATGCTCGACCGCAAAAAATTACCGATCAGCTGGTTCGACGCTTTCATTCTGCTGCTGCTCGCCGGGCTCGCCGTTCTCCCGGCGGAGGACCAAGCTCACAAAGAAATCATTCTATTTGTCATCGCGATCATTCAAGTTCTCGAAGGCCCGCTCATTGCGAAGCTGCCGGGACGCGGCCGCGTCTACAGCGTCGTTCTGAAGATTTATTTCGCCACTCTGCTACTCGCTCACACGGGCGAGATCGGCATTAACAGTACCTATTATCCGATCTACTACCTGCCCGTGCTCACCGCGGCCGTTTACTTCGGCCCCCTGGCCACCCTCGCCTGGACCGCAGTTTCGTCGCTCGCGTATTGCTCCTTCCTGATTCCGGCGCTCCAGGGGGGTGAAAACGAGCTTGGAACCGAGGGCGAGACGATCCTTGCGATTCGCATTCTCTTTTTCTTTCTCGCAGCCATGCTGGTCAACCGCTTCGTCATGGACAATCGCCACCAGGTCCAGCGCTACCGCGAGCTTTCCGAGCGACTCGAAGAGACGAACCGCCAGCTGCAGCGCGCCGAAGCCGACGCACGCCGCTCTGAGCGCCTCGCCGCTCTGGGCCAGCTTTCGGCGGGCCTTGCGCACGAGATCCGCAATCCGCTCGGCGTGATCAAAGGCTCAGCCGAAATGCTGCAGCAAAAGTTGCAGGGATCGGAGCCGCTCGCGGGCGAGCTGGCGGGCTACATTTCCGCCGAAGTGAATAGGCTCAACGCGCTCGTCGCGCGCTTCCTCGATTTCGCGCGCCCCGCGCATCTCGATCTGCACGCGCAGCGCGTCTGCGACCTCATCGACCGCTCGCTCGAATCGGTGCTCGCACAGTCGCCTAATTCCAAAGTGCGCGTCGAACGCCACTATTCCCCGGTGCCCGAAATATTGGCCGACGAACAGCTTTGCGAGCGCATCTTCGTGAATCTCATTCAGAATGCATTCCAGGCCATGGAGGCTTCGCCCGACGGCCGCGACGAGATGCTGAGCATTTCCGTCGCTCCGGAAACTTCTGCAGGCCGCTTCGGCGTCGGCATCGCAATCGACGACACGGGCCCCGGCGTGCCACCGGAAGCGCGCGAGCAGATCTTCAA
>Ga0187815_10000948_pt1 | contig 13837 bp, 8 predicted proteins | sample NC_S_5_FD_132962 | JGI IMG/M metagenome (GOLD analysis project Ga0187815, IMG submission 132962) | Wetland sediment microbial communities from Neuse River Estuary, North Carolina, USA - ASW-S_5 | ecosystem: Environmental > Aquatic > Freshwater > Wetlands > Sediment | place: USA: North Carolina...
CGGCCGTACCCGTGGGAGGACGCGCCGGAGTACTTCATGCGGGCCGTGGACCAGGGGATCGGTCGGGCCCTGTGGTTCGTCCACGCCGGCCGCCCCGACGACGTGACGACGGCGGTCGGCCGCTTCGCCGGCGAACGGCAGGCCGACCTGTGGGCCGGTGTCGGGCTGGCGGCCACCTTCGCCGGCGGCTGCGACACCGCGGGGCTGACGTCGCTGCGGCGCGGCGCCGGCGGGTACCGATCGCACCTGGCGCAGGGCGCGGTCTTCGCCGCCCGGGCGCGGACGTTCTCGGGCGCCGTGCCGCCGCACACCGACGAGACCGTCGTGGCGCTGACCGGCCTTCCGGTCGCCGCCGCGTCGGCGCTGGCCGACGAGGTCGCCGTCGGCGGCCTCCCGGCCTCGCGGGGCGAACCGGCGTACGAGGAGTGGCGCCGGCGCGTACGCGCGCACTTCGACGCCGAGCCGGCGGGTGCGCCCGGGTCCTGAGCATCCCCGGCGGGCGAGGGCCCCGCCGCCACCCACGTCGCCGCAGGCGGACCGGTCGGACCCGGTCCGTCCGGTCGACGCTGACCACCTGAGGGGTAACTGTGGGTTTCATCGGTTCGTTGCGGCGCAGCGTCCTGACGCCGGACATACGCGAGACGCAGGTGAGCGTGCGGGGCTTCCACACCAAGTCCCCGGAGGGGCGGCACCTCCTGGAGACGATCGGCCGGACCTTCCTGGAGGGGTACGGCGAGGCCGCCGAGGCGAGCCGGGTCGTCGACATCGAACCGGCGCTGGGGCGGGTGCCGACGCGCTTCCGTGGCTTCGCGTACGAGGGCGCGGCGATGGGGCTGGCCATCCGCGACGCCATGCCCTTCGGCGGCGACCGGGTGGCCCGGTTCCTCGCCGGTCCCGGCGACCCACACATCTACATGGCCTACGTCGGGGTCGGCTGGGCGATGGCCCGGCTGCCCCGGTTCCGGTGGTCCCGGCTGTACGCCCCGGACCCGCTGCTGCGGTGGCTCGTGCTCGACGGGTACGGCTTCCACCAGGCGTACTTCCACACGCACAAGTACGTGATCGAGCAGTTCCGGCACGAGCGGTTCCCCTGGCCGGTCGACGACGACACCGGCTACGCCCCCCGGGTCATCGACCAGGGGATCGGCCGCGCCCTGTGGTTCGTCGGCGGCGCCGACGTGCTCCAGGTCAGCCGCCTCATCGAGGCGTTCGCCGAGTCCCGCCGGGCCGACCTGTACAGCGGCGTCGGGCTCGCCGCCACCTACGCCGGCGGCGCCGACGAGACCGAGTTGCGTGAGCTGTGGCGCCGCGCCGGGGCCTACCGCGCCCACCTGGCGCAGGGTTCGGCGTTCGCCGCCGCCGCCCGGGTACGCGCCGGGCTCGTGGTGCCGCACGTGGCGGCGGCCACCCGTTTGTTCTGCGGCCGGTCGCCGGTCGACGCGGCGGCGATCACCGACCGGGTCCGGCCGGGCCTGTCGCTTCCCGGCGAGCCGCCGACGTACGAGATCTGGCGGAACTGGATCCGGGACCACGTCGCCGTCGGCGGGCAGGACCGCGCCTCGGACAGCCGCTAGCACAGCGGTCGCAACCGCGACCAGATCGGAGATTCGCCCAACATGACGAGGATCGCCATCGTCGGCATGGCATGCAGATATCCGGACGCGGCGTCGCCCAGGGAACTGTGGGAGAACGCCGTCGCCGGCCGACGTGCCTTCCGCCGGCTGCCAGACGCCCGGATGCGGCTCGCCGACTACTGGTCGGCCGACCCCGCCGCGCCGGACCGCTTCTACGCCCGCAACGCCGCCGTGTTGCAGGACTGGGAGTTCGACCGGCTCGCCTTCAGGGTGGCCGGCAGCACGTACCGCTCCACCGACCTGACGCACTGGCTGGCCCTGGACGTCGCCGCCGCGGCCCTGGCCGACGCCGGGTTCCCGATGGGCGCGGGCCTGCCGGCCGAGCGGACCGGCGTGATCGTCGGCAACAGCCTCACCGGCGAGTTCTCCCGCGCCAACCAACTGCGGCTGCGCTGGCCGTACGTCCGTCGGGTGCTCGCGTCCGCCCTGTCCGACCTGGACTGGGACGAGCGGCGGGTGCGGGAACTCCTCGACCGCGTGGAGGCCGACTACAAGCGGCCCTTCCCGCCGATCGACGAGGACACCCTCGCCGGAGCCCTGTCGAACACCATCGCCGGCCGCATCTGCAACCACTTCGACCTCAAGGGCGGCGGATACACCGTCGACGGCGCCTGCTCGTCGTCCCTGCTGTCCGTGACCACCGCCTGCCGGTCGCTCGTCGACGGCGACGTCGACGTGGTCGTCGCCGGCGGGGTCGACCTCTCGATCGACCCCTTCGAGATCATCGGCTTCGCGAAGACGGGGGCGCTGGCCACCGGCGAGATGCGGGTGTACGACCGCGGTTCGAACGGGTTCTGGCCGGGCGAGGGCTGCGGCATGGTCGTGCTGATGCGCGAGCCGGACGCGCGGCGGGCCGGACACCGGATCTACGCCACCGTGGCCGGTTGGGGCGTCTCCTCGGACGGTCGGGGCGGCATCACCCGGCCGGAGGTCGGCGGCTACCGGCTGGCGTTGCAGCGGGCGTACGCGCGGGCCGGGTTCGGGCTGGAGACGGTCGCGCTGTTCGAGGGGCACGGCACCGGGACGAAGGTGGGCGACACGACGGAGCTGTCGGCGCTGTCCCAGGCCCGGCGGACGGCCGACCCCGCCGCGGCACCGGCCGCGATCAGTTCGATCAAGGCCATGATCGGGCACACCAAGGCGGCGGCGGGGATCGCCGGACTGATCAAGGCGGTCATGGCGGTGCACCACGAGGTGCTGCCCCCGGCGCTCGGCTGCCCCGAGCCGCACGAGCTGCTCACCGGCGCCGACCGTACCCTGCGGGTGCTCTCCGGCGCCGAACCGTGGCCGGCCGACGCCCCGCTGCGGGCCGGGGTCACCGCCATGGGCTTCGGTGGGATCAACACCCACGTCGTGGTGGAGAACCAGCGGAGCCGACGTCCGCGCCGGCTCGACGCGCGGACCGCGACGCTGGCCGCCGGGATGCAGGACGCCGAACTGCTCGTACTGGACGCCATGTCCTGGACGGCGCTGCGGGAGCGGGCGGAACAGCTCGCCGCCTTCGCCGGCGCCGCCTCGTACGCCCAGCTCACCGACCTCGCCGTGGCACTGCGCGGCGAGCTGCGCGACCTGCCGTACCGGGCCGCCGCCGTGGTGCTGAACCCGGAGGACGCCGAACGCCAGCTCCGCCGGATCGTCGACGCCATCGACGCGGGCCAGGAGACCCTGGCCTCGGGCGAGGACCAGGTGTTCCTGGGCCGGGTCGCCGGCCGGGGCCGCATCGGCTACCTCTTCCCGGGGCAGGGATCCGGCCGCGGCGTCGGCGGTGGGGCGCTGCGACGCAGGTTCCCGGTCGTGGACTCCGTGTACCGGCTCGCGGCGCTGCCGGCCGCCGGCGACGCGGTCGCCACCGAGGTCGCGCAGCCCCGGATCGTCACCGGGTCCGCCGCCGGCCTGTCGGCGCTGGCGCTGCTCGGCGTCGACGCCACCGTTGCCGTCGGGCACAGCCTCGGCGAGCTGTCCGCCCTGCACTGGGCCGGCGTGATGGACGAGGCGACCCTGTTGCGGCTGGCCACGTCGCGGGGCGAGGCCATGGCACAGCACAGCGCCTCGGGAACCATGGCGGGAATCGGCGCCCCGCCGTCGACCGTCGGTCGGTACGTCGACGGGCTCCCGGTCGTCGTCAGCGGATACAACGGTCCCGGACAGACGGTGGTCTCCGGCGAGGTCGCCGCGGTGCATGAGGTGTGCCGGCGAGCCGCCGCCGACGGTGTCACCGCCGTCCCGCTGGCCGTCTCGCACGCGTTCCACTCACCGCTGGTCGCGCCGGCCGCCGACGCGTTCGCCGCCACGTTGGTGGGCGTCGACCTCGCCGCCGTCGGCCGCCGCGTCGTCTCCACGGTGACCGGCGAACCGCTGCCGGACGAGATCGACGTGCTCTCGCTGCTGCACCGGCAGATCACCGCACCGGTGCTGTTCACCCAGGCCGTCGCCGTCGCGGCCGAGGAGGTCGACCTGTTCGTGGAGGTCGGCCCCGGCCGGGTGCTGTCCCGTCTCGCCGCCGACGCGACCGACGTACCGGCCGTCTCGCTCGACACCGACGACGAGTCGATCGCGAGCCTGCTGCGCGTGGTCGCGATGGCGTACACCCGAGGGGCCACCGAGATCCCCGAGGCGTTGTTCGAGGACCGCCTGGCCCGGCCGATCGACCTCGCCGCGCCACCGGCGGTGCTGGCCAACCCCTGCGAGGCCGCACCCGTCGCCGACGTCGCCGGCGGGCAGGGCGCCGCCGTCGCCGTGGCGGACGGCCCGGCCTGGCCGGCGGACCCGGCACCGGCGGACACCGGCGGCGAACCCGGGGAGGAGGCCGTCGACCTGCTGCGACGCATGGCCGCCAGCCGCGCGGAGCTGCCGCTGGAGATGGTACGCCCGGACAGCCGCCTCCTGGACGAGCTGCACCTGAGCTCCATCACCGTCGGGCAGATCGTCAACGAGGCGGCCGAGCGACTGGGCGTGTCGGCGGTGCGTACGCCGATGAACTTCGCGACCGCCTCGGTCCGGGAACTCGCCGGCACGCTGGAGGAACTGCGGGCCACCGGCGCGGCGGACGCCCCGGAGTCGGACCCGCCCGTCGTCGGCGCGGAGACCTGGGCCCGCGCCTGGACGGTCGACCTCGACCCGGCCCCGGCACCGGCCCCGGTCGAGCCGCTCGGTCCGGGCGGCTGGCGGCTGTACGCCCCGGCGGACCATCCGTTCGCGGCGACCCTGGCCCGCCGGCTGGCGGACGCCGACGTCGGGTCCGGGGTGCTGGTCTGCCTGCCGCCCGGCTGCGCGGAGTCCGACCTGGAACTCGCGCTGCACGGCGCCCAGGCGGCGCTGGCTGCCGGTGACCCGGTCGACCGGTTCGTGCTCGTGCAGCACGACCGTGGGGCCGCCGGCCTGGCGAAGACGCTACGGCTGGAGGCGCCGCGCCTGCGCGTCACGATCGTCCACGTCGCGTCGACCGCCGACGCGATCGAGCAGGTCGTCGGGGAGGTACGCGGCACCGACCACTACGTCGAGGCGCACTACGACGGCGACGGCGTACGCCGGCTGCCGACGCTGCGGGCCATGCCCGCGCGCCCCGAACACTCCCGGCAACCCCTGGACGGATCGGACGTGCTGCTGGTCACCGGCGGCGGCAAGGGAATCACGGCGGAGTGCGCGTTCACCGTGGCCGTGGACACCGGCGCCCGGCTCGCCCTCCTCGGCCGGTCCGACCCGGCGACGGACGCCGAGCTCGCGGCGAACCTGGAACGGATGGCCCACCACGGTGTCGTGGCGCACTACGTCCGCGCCGACGTCACCGACCCGGCACGGGTCCGTACGGCCGTCGAGGAGGTCGCCCGGGTGCTCGGCCCGGTGACCGCCGTCCTGCACGGGGCGGGCACCAACGAGCCGGCCGCCCTGGGCAACCTCGACGTCGAGGCGGTGCGGCGCGCCTTCGCCAGCAAGGTCGGCGGCCTGCGGGCCGTGCTGGACGCGGTCGGGCCGGGCAGCCTGAAGCTGCTGGTCACCCTCGGCAGCATCATCGGCCGGGCCGGACTCCGGGGCGAGGCGCACTACGCGACCGCCAACGAATGGCTGGCCGACCTGACCCGGGCGGTCGGCGACGAGCACCCGGGCTGCCGCGCGGTCTGCCTCGAGTGGTCGGTGTGGTCCGGCGTGGGCATGGGCGAACGGCTGTCCGTCGTGGAGAGCCTGGCCCGGGAGGGCGTCACGCCGATCACCCCCGCCCAGGGGGTGGAACTGCTCAGGCGACTGCTCGGGGATCCGGCCGTGCCATCCGTGGTCGTGATCAGCGGGCGCACCTCCGGCATCGACACGGTGCGCTACGAGCCGGTGGAGCTGCCGCTCCTGCGGTTCCTGGAACGGCCGCTCGTGCACTACCCCCGGGTCGAGCTGGTGACGGAGGTCGACCTGAGCGCGGGTGCCGACCACTATCTCCCCGACCACCATCTCGACGGCAACCTGCTCTTCCCCGCCGTGCTCGGGATGGAGGCGATGGCCCAGGTGGCGTCGGCGCTCACCGGCCGATCGTCCGCCCCGGCCATCGAGGAGGCGCGGTTCCTGCGGCCGATCGTCGTACCGCCCGACGGCACGACCCGCATCCGGATCGCCGCGGTGGCCACGGACACCCACACGGTGCGGGTGGCCATCCACAGCAGCGAGACCCGGTTCGCCGCCGAGCACTTCCGCGCCCGGCTGCGTTACGACGGGCCGCCCGTACCCGACGGTCCGCCGCTGCCGGTGCCGGCGGACCTGCCGGACGTGCCGCTGCGGCCGGCGGCGGACCTCTACGGCGATCTGCTGTTCCAGGGCCGGCGGTTCCAGCGCCTGCTGCGCTACCACCACGCCGCGGCCCGCGAGGTCGACGCCGACCTGGTGCTGGAGGAGCACGACTGGTTCGCGCCCTTCCACCCGGGCACGCTGGTGCTCGGCGACCCGGGGATCCGGGACGCGCTCATGCACGGCAACCAGGTCTGCGTCCCGAACGCCACCCTGCTGCCGGTGAGCGTCGAGCGGATCCGCACGTCGGGTGGCCCGGTCGAGCCGGGACGGTTCCGGTACTGCGCCGTCGAGCGGTCGCGGGACGGCGACAGCTACGTCTACGACGTGGTGCTGCGCTCCGGCGACGGGGACGTGGTCGAGCGCTGGGACGGGCTGAACCTGCGGGCCGTGCGCCGCAACGACGGGCGGGGACCGTGGGTCGCGCCGCTGCTGGGGCCGTTCCTGCAACGCTCCGTCGAGGAGTTGACCGGGGCCGAGATCGCGGTCGGGGTCGAGCCCGACGGCACCGACGACGTCGACGGCGAGGTCCGGGCGGTACGCCGGTCCCGGTCGGCCCGGGCGCTGGCGCGCGCCACCGGCCGGACGCGGCCCGTGCGCTACCGCGCGGACGGCCGGCCGGAGATCGACGGCGGCCAGGAGGTGTCGTTCGCCCACGGGGCGGGGGTGACGGTGTGCGCCGTGGCGTCGGCGGCGACCGCCTGCGACGTCGAGACGGTCGTGCCCCGGTCACCGGCCGAGTGGCGCGGTCTGCTCGGCGCGTACGCGGAGTTGCTGCCCGTGCTCGCCGGCGCGGACGGGGGCGAGGACCGCGACACGGCGGGCACCCGCGTCTGGGTGGCCATGGAGTGTCTGCAGAAGGCGGGGGAGCCGCTGGCCGCCGGGGGCCTCACCGTACGACCGGTCGAGCGCCCCGGCTGGGTGCTCCTCACCGCCGGGCCGAACACCGTCGCGACCTTCGTCACGGCGCTGCGCGACCACCCGGAGCCGGTGGTGTTCGGCCTGCTGATCAGGGAGGACCGGTGATGTCCCGGTATTTCGAGTACCGGCACGTGGTCGGGTTCGAGGAGACCAACCTTGTCGGGAACGTCTACTACGTCAACTATCTGCGCTGGCAGGGCCGGTGCCGCGAGCTGTTCCTGAAGGAGCGGGCGCCGCGGGTGCTCGACGAGCTGCGCGTGGATCTCAAACTGTTCACGCTCCGGGTCGACTGTGAGTTCTTCGCCGAGTTGACCGCCTTCGACGAGTTGTCCGTGCGGATGCGGCTCGTCGACCTGGCGCAGACCCAGGTGGAGTTCGGCTTCGACTACGTGCGCCTCGACGGGCCGGGCGCCGAGACGCTCGTCGCCCGGGGCAGGCAGCGGGTGGCCTGCATGCGGGGGCCGAACACCCGGACCGCGCCCACCCGGGTGCCGGACGCGCTGGCCCAGGCGTTGGCGCCGTTCGCGCGAACGGACGGGTCATGACCGCGGCGCACGGTGGTCGGTCCGACTCGCCGACGGGCCGGCACCCGGCCGAGCGTCGTGTGCTGCGGCGGGCGTTCGGCACCTTCGCCACGGGCGTGACGGTGGTGACCGTCGGCGGCGAGCAGCCGCACGGGATGACGGCGAACTCCTTCACCTCCGTCTCGCTCGATCCGCCGCTCGTGCTCGTCTGCGTCGACAAGAGCACCGTCATGCACACCTGCCTCGACGCCGCCCCGGTCTTCGGCATCTCGGTGCTCGCCGCCGGCCACGCCGAGGTGGCCCGGTACTTCGCCGACTCCCGCCGGCCGGTGGGCCCCGGAGAGTTCACGGGCATCGCCGCGGTGCCCGGGGAGCGTACCGGCGCGCCGATGATCGCGGACGCGCTCGCGTGGTTCGAGTGCGAGCTGTGGCGGCGGTACGACGGCGGCGACCACACGATCGTCGTCGGCCGGCTGCTCTCGTACACGCAGCCTGCCACGGATCAGGCCCTGCTGTTCCACAACGGACGGCTGGGCACGACCGGCCCCGACCGGGAGGTGCCGACATGAGCCCGCAGGACCGACGACCCGCGGCACCGCCCGGACCGCCCCGGCACGCCGCGCTGCGGATGCTGGCGGTGATGGCGCGCGACCGGCTGGGCATGATCACGGACGCGGTCGACCGCTACGGCGACGCCGTCCGGCTGCCGGTGGGGCACAAGAGCCTCCACGTGTTCAACCATCCGGACCACGCCAAGCACGTGCTGGCCGACAACGCCGCCAACTACCGCAAGGGCATCGGCCTGGTGCACGCCCGCCGCGCCCTGGGCGACGGCCTGCTCACCAGCGAGGGTGAGCTGTGGCGCAAGCAGCGCAAGGTGATCCAGCCGGCGTTCCACCCGCGCCGGCTGGCGCATCACGCCGGCCTCATCGCCGCCGAGGCCGAGCGGTTGATGGACCGGCTCCGCCGGCGGCGCGACGACGGTCCGGTCGACGTGGTCGCCGAGTTCACCGGCCTCACGCTGGGCGTACTGGGTCGGACCCTGCTCGACGCCGACCTGAGCGCCTTCGGGTCCATCGGCGCGGAGTTCGCGGCCGTGCAGGACCAGGCGATGTTCGAGATCGCCACGCTCGGGATGGTGCCCACCTGGCTGCCGTTGCCGCGCCAGCTGCGGTTCCGCCGCGCCCGGCGGGAACTGCAGCGGGTGGTCGACCAGTTGGTGGCCGAACGTGAGGGGCAGGCCGCCGGGCAGGACGACGTGCTCTCCCGGCTCATCGTGTCCACCCGGGGCGAGTCGGATCCGCGGGTCGCGCGGGACCGGCTCCGCGACGAACTGGTCACGCTGCTGCTGGCCGGCCACGAGACCACCGCCAGCACCCTCGGCTGGACCCTGTACCTCATCGACGGGGAGCCCGAGGTCCGGCGGCGGCTACGGGAGGAGGCGGACCAGGTCCTCGGTGGACGGCTGCCCACCTACGAGGACCTGCACCACCTGCGCTACGCGACCATGGTGGTGGAGGAGGCGATGCGGCTCTACCCGCCGGTGTGGCTGCTGCCACGGATCGCCCACGAGGCGGACCTGGTCGGCGGCTACCACGTGCCGGCCGGCGCCGACGTCGTCATCCTGCCGTACACCCTGCACCGTCACCGGGAGTTCTGGGTGCGGCCGGAGCGGTTCGACCCGGACCGGTTCGATCCGGCCCGGGCCCGGGACCGGCCGAGGTACGCCTACATTCCCTTCGGCGCCGGTCCGCGGGTCTGCGTCGGCAGCAACCTCGGTCTGATGGAGGCCGTGTTCGTGCTGGCCATGATCGCACGGGAGTTCCGGCTCTCGACCCCGCGCAGGCACCGGGTCGTGCCGGAACCGATGCTGTCGCTGAGGATCCGGGGTGGGTTGCCGATGCTGGTGAGGACGGTGGATGCGGCGGCCGGATGACGCTCCCGCTCCGGCGAGCGCCGGGCCTTCAGCGCGGCCTCGGGGAGGTCGAGCAGCGACAGCAGGGCGGGCGGGTCGACGTCCCGGCGCGGGCGGACGATCACCTCCGCGCCCTGGAGGTTGCCGCCCTCGGCGATCTGGAGCGGCCCGTACCGAGCCACCGCGGTGACCTGCTCGATCTGGTCCGGATCGTCGGTCGGGTATCGCCACTCGCCGAGGGAGTGCGCGATGAGGTACCAGGATCCGGGACTGACCCCGGAGAGCCGGTACGGGCCGGGGCGGTCTATGACGGCCCAGCTCGCCGGCGCCCCCTCGGCGATGGCGTCGGGGAACAACCCGATGAAGATGGGCGCCGCGAATCGCGGGCAGAACGGGCGTACCTCGCCGCTGATGACGGCGCTTCCCTGCGGGGGGCGGATCTGTTGCATCGGCGGCGGTTCCAGGCGCCGGTGCCGGTACGCGGCGGGCGAGACGCCGACGCTGCGATGAAATCGGGAGCTGAAGGTGCCGAGGCTGGTGTAGCCGACGGAGGTGCTGATGGCCGCCACGGTCAGGGACGTGGTGGTGAGCAGGCGTTTGGCCTCCTGGATCCGGACGGCGGCCAGGAAACGACCGGGCGATATTCCGGTGATCGTTCTGAAGAGACGCGAGAAATGGAACCTGCTGAACATTGCGACGCTTGCCAGTTCGTCGATTGTCAGGGGTTCCCCGAGTCTTTCCCGCATCGCCCACAACGCTCGCCGCACGGCGATTTCTCCCATCAACAACATCGCGCCGCTCCCGGATGCCGGAAGTGGGCCCAGCGAGCGCGAGGGCATGCTTCGTCAAAAGTGTCTATATATAAAAAGCAAATATGCTGGCTCAAGGTTTCCTCATTGATCACGATCTTGCGGTGGCTAGATGCTAGCGCCCGCAATTGGCCTGGGCAACTCCCCGTCGTTCCGTGGCCGCCCGGAGTGCCGGCGAATATGTGACGGCCTGTAAGGGATAGTTGCGCTATCAGCCCGATTCGGTGAGGTGCCCGCAAAACCGTCGCAAGTGACCGGTCCTAATGGTCTGTGCTGCGGCGACGCGTTCCGTCCGCCGGATGGGCCGCGGAAGCCCGGCACCGTGCGTGAGGGCGTCGGCTCGTCGTGGAGGGAGACTTCTTGGTCGAGGGGGGTGAGCCCTGCCGTACGACACAACCGGGCAACAGTGTCCTATCGCCGAATGCCGGCCAAACTCGTGAACCAGACGTACGGTGGGATCCGATTGAAGATCGTGGAGCTGAGTCGCCGTGCCGAACTTCCGGTGCCGACCATCAAATTCTACCTGAGGGAGGGGCTTCTTCCGCCCGGTCGGACCGCGCCCGGCGGGCGGCATCTGAACTACGACGAGCGGCATCTGTCCCGGCTGATGCTGATACGCACACTGACCGCGGTGGGCAGGTTGAGTCTCGCCTCGGTCCGCGAGGTCCTGCACGCGGTCGACAGCCGGGGCCTGCAGATCGCCGGCCTCTGCGCGGTGATCAACGACGCTCTCTTCGCCGAGGACCCGAGTCTGCTGGCAATGCCGGAGCGGCAGGGGGCGGCCGCCCGGATCGATTCCTTCATCGACGTGTTGGGCTGGCGGGTCGCCGGCGACTCACCCGGCCGGCACACGCTGGCGCGGGTGCTTACCGCCCTGGAGCGGCTGACCGGTGACACCGACGTGAGCGTCTTCACGCCGTACGCCGAGGCGGCGATGTGTCTGACCACCCTGGAGGCCGCGTCGCTGCCGTCCAGCGTGGAGTCCGACAACGATCGGGCGACCCTGATCGCGCGGGTCGTGCTGCTGGAGGCGGCGATGGCCGCGTTGCGGCGGCTGGCCCGCGAGCACCTCATCCGGGCGGCTGACCGGGTCGGCGCCGAGCCGACGTGATGTCCGGCGCTGTCGGGCGCAAAACGAAAGTGCGAAATGCGCCGCCGCGTCCGACAGCGCCGTCACCAATCAGGATCGGATCTGCCGGGCCCGCAACATGCAAGAAGAACTGATTCGGGTCGTCAGCCATGATGATGGTGGTTCGGGACCACTCCGATGGTGCGGTCATCGTTCCCAGGGGCGCGTCACGTGTCCCTCCGGAACCGATGAAACACCGGTGAGTCCTACCGGTGATCCTTGGCCGCCGTAAAACGGCGACGACTCCGATCTCGCCTCCCGGGCGCTGGATCCGACCGTCCCCGAAATGCGGCGGAACTGACCGACCGTCCCGAGCAGTCGCATTTCTGGTGCAGCGCGAGGGCGCTGCCGATTCCGAGGGGGAGCCGTTGGCCTCGCAACCGGTCGGCATTCTACGCCGCCTGATACCCATGCTCGTGGTAGCCATCCTATTGGCTTCCACCTATCTGCTCGCACGGCTGCCGTCAGCGTCCCCGACCGACCGATCCAGACTGGCCGCTCAGTTCTCGTTCACGGAGCTGCCGATCGTCCTGCCGCCGGGCCTGCCCCAGCGCACCGTCCGCACGGTCAACCCCGAGTACGACCACATCCGCTCCTGGGTGTCCTCCGTCGGCGCGGCGATCGCCGTCAACGACCTCGACGCCAGCGGTGTCGCCAACGACATCTGTCTGGTCGACACGCGCAGCGACAGTGTGATTGTCACGCCGGCGCCGGGCAGCGGAAACGTGTACCAGCCGTTCGTCCTCGCACCGGCGCCGCTGCCGGTGCACGGGGCGATGGCCCCGATGGGGTGCGTCCCCGGCGACTTCAACGAAGACGGCTGGATGGACCTGCTCGTCTACTACTGGGGCCGCACGCCGGTGCTGTTCATGAACCGGGGCACGGGCGCGCCCCTGAGCCCGGAGAGTTTCCGGCCGACCGAGCTCGTCCCGAACCTCAACGGCGGCGACGGCGTCTATCACGGGCCGCTGTGGAACACCAACGCCGTCGCCGTGGCGGACTTCGACGGCGACGGGCACGTGGACATCGGTGTCTTCAACTACTTCCCCGACTCGGCCGTGCTGGACCCGGACGGGCTGGCCGGGATGCAGATGAACCATTCGATGTCACACGCCCGCAACGCCGGCGGGGCGCACATCCTGCGCTGGACCGCCGCCCAGAGCGGCAAGCAACCGTCGGTCACCTACACCGAGCAGAAGGCGCTGGACCCGGCCGTGGCGACCGGCTGGACCCTGGGCGCGTCGTCGGCCGACCTCGACGGCGACCTGCTGCCGGAGCTGTACCTCGCCAACGACTTCGGCAACGACCGTTTCTTCCACAACCGGTCGGTGCCCGGCCAGATCCGCTTCGAGCTGGTCGAGGGCAAGCGCGACGCGTTCACGCCGAAGTCGCTGGTCCTGGGCCACGACTCGTTCAAGGGCATGTCCGTCGAATTCGGTGACCTGCACGGCAGCGGGCGCTTCGACGCGTTCGTCAGCAACATCACCACCTCGTGGGGGCTTGAGGAGAGCACGTTCGTCTGGCGCAACACCGCGTCGAGCCCACAGGCGGCGGGGCAGATGCTGCGCGACGGCCGGGCGCCGTACGAGAACGAGGCCGCCGAACGCAACCTCGCCTGGTCGGGCTGGGGTTGGGACGCGAAGATGGCGGACTTCGACAACAACGGCGAAGTCGAGGTGATCCAGGCCAACGGCTTCATCAAGGGCAGCCTCAACAGGTGGGCCTGGCTTCAGGAACTGGCGATGGCCAACGACCTCATGCTGCGCAACCCCGGCATGTGGCCGAACGCGAAGCCAGGTGACGACATCGCAGGATCCCAACCGATCTCGTTCTGGACGCCGGAGGGCAACGGTCGCTACGTCAACCTCGCCACGGAGCTGGGCATGGGCGATGACACGCCGAGCCGGGGCGTCGCGATCGCGGACGTCGACGGCAACGGCACCCAGGACTTCGCCGTCGCACGGCAGTGGGGTCAACCCAGCTTCTACCGCAACACCATCGCCCACCCGGGTGACTTTGTCGGTCTGCGCCTGTTCCGGCCGGCCGCGTCGCCGGAGGCGATCGGGACGCCGGCCTACGGCGCCCAGGTCCGCGTCCGGACCCCGGACGGTCGTACCCGGCTGGCCCAGCTCGACGGC